>ENA-OPBD01000072-OPBD01000072.1-human-gut-metagenome-genome-assembly--contig:-NODE-72-length-79926-cov-11.475742_pt1 | contig 79926 bp, 79 predicted proteins | sample MGYA00241062_ERZ501440 | MGnify/ENA primary metagenome ERZ501440 (study PRJEB25962, sample SAMEA2042628) | human gut metagenome | biome: human gut; feature: human-associated habitat; material: faeces...
AGTTTAGGACATTTTCAAATGCCAGCACTTAAGACATTATCATAAATTAATCATAAAAATTCAAACAAATAAAAGCAAACTAATTGACAAAAAAAATATATTATTTATAATAGTATTAGTTCTTCTTTATGAGTGACACATAAAAGTAATGAAGATAAAACAATTTAATTATATAAATAAAGAGCACGTAAGTGAAATAAGGTGGCACCGCGGATTAATTCGTCCTTATATTATTTTTAACGTGTTTTTATTTTAGAAAAGGAGTATATATGGAAGAAAATATTTATAGAAGTGTTTACTGTGGTAAAGTAGACAGAAGTTATATTGGAAAAGAAGTTAGAGTTTGTGGATGGGTAAATTCAATTAGAAACTTAGGCAGTTTACTTTTTATAACACTAAGAGATGAAACTGGTATTGTCCAATTAATTAGTGAAGAAAGTGATAAATTTATTAATTTAACCAAGGAAAGTACTGTGACTGTTAGTGGAACCGTTCGTAAAAGAGACGATGATATGATTAATAAAAATATGGCTACAGGAGAAATTGAAATAGTAATTAATACACTAGATATTCTTGGGTTATGTGAAAACGTATTACCATTTGAAATATCTAGAAGTAAAGAATCTTTGGAAGATACAAGACTAAAATATAGATATCTAGATTTAAGGAATGAAAGTGTTCATAATAATATTTTATTTAGAAGTAAAGTAATAGATTTTATTAGAGAAACTATGAAAAGTATGGGATTTACAGAAATACAGACACCAATTATAACAGCAACATCACCAGAAGGAGCTAGGGACTTTATTGTACCATCTAGAAAATTTAAAGGTAAATTTTATGCCTTACCACAAGCTCCACAAATATTTAAACAATTGCTTATGGTATCAGGATTTGATAAATACTTTCAAATAGCACCATGTTTTCGTGATGAAGATCCAAGAAGTGATAGATTATATGGTGAATTTTATCAATTGGATTTTGAAATGTCTTTTGTTACAGAAGAAGATGTATACAAAGTAGGAGAAAAAGTTTTTTATAACGTATTTACTAACTTTTCTGAAAAAGAAGTAAGTAAGCCTCCTTTTAGAAGAATTCCATATAGAGAAGCTATGTTAAAGTATGGTAGTGATAAACCAGATTTAAGAAATCCTCTTATCATTGAAGACTTAACTAACATTTTATCAAAATCAGATTTTGCTCCATTCAAAGATACACAAATTCGTGGTATTAAAGTAAGTAGTATTGATAAATCTAATTCTTGGTTTAAACAAATGGAAGAATATGTTAAATCTATAAATGGTACTTTAGGTTATATTAAAGTTGTAGAAAATAATAAATTTAAATCTTCACTAGATAAATTTTTAAATGATGAAATAAGAAATAATCTTATAGAAAAGTTAAATTTAAATGAAGGGGATACAGTATTTATCTTAGCAGATAAGAAAGTAAATAAATTAGCAGGTAATCTAAGAAATAAATTAGGTGAAGAACTAGAATTAATAGATAAAAATAAATATGAATTTTGTATAGTTAATGATTTTCCTTTCTTTGAAGAAGATGAAGAAAATGGCGGAATTACTTTTTCACACAATCCATTCTCTATGCCACAAGGTGGTATGGATGCTTTACTTAACAAAAATCCACTAGATATACTTGCTTATCAGTATGATTTTGTATGTAACGGATATGAAATGGCATCTGGTGGAGTAAGAAATCATGATAGAGATATACTAAAGCAAGCCTTTGAATTAGTCGGATACAGTGAAGATGTTGTTAAAAGTAAATTTCCAGCCTTATATGAAGCATTTAGATATGGAGCACCACCACACGCTGGAATGGCACCAGGAATAGATAGAATTCTAATGCTTTTAAAAGATGAGGAAAATATTAGAGAAGTTGTTGCCTTTCCATTGGGAGCAAATGGAGCTGATAGTATGATGGGATGTCCTAGTGAAGTATTCCCAAAACAACTAAAAGATGCACATATTAAAATAAGCGATTAATTAAGTAGGGAGGTTTTGACATGGAAGATAAGGAATGGGAATTAGTAGTTATATTTGAACCAAAAGAATTAGAAGATGGAACTATTGAATTAGTGCCAAATACAGTAATAACAGGATATTATGATGAAGTGATGGATAATTTTATTAGTGATGAAGGCAATACATATTGGCATATATTAATGCCTTATGATAATGTAAAGCAATATGCTTATAGAATCCCGGTTGTAGAACTTGTAAAAAGATACCGTAATAAATCATTAGAACAAATAAAAAGGAAATATTTAAATGAACACTTAAAGTATAAATATATTCCTACTTTAGATGAATATAACAGAATAATCATTCTTGTAGATAAAGTAACTAATGAAGAATTTGTTTTTGAAGACAAAGACAGTATTTTATATGATTATGATGAAGAAATAACAACTGATGGAGATAAAGGTCAAGAACCAAATAGACCAAAGGAAAATCCTAAAACTAAAAGTAGTAAAAATAGTGAGTCAGAAAAAGCAAAAACTAATGAGGAAGAAAGCGTATTGCCTAAAGATGTACTTATAGAACTTTATAAGACAGTAAAAGGACAAGATGAATTAGTTAAAACAATTGTAACTACAATATGGGTTAATTTATATAGTATAGGTAATAAAAGAAATATGCTAGTAATGGGACCTACTGGTGTTGGAAAAACACTAGTGTTTGAAACATTATCTAAAATACTAGGGATTCCTATTTTAGTAACATCTACATCAGGAATGTCTCAGGCAGGATATAAAGGTGGAGACTTAACAGAAATTCTAACACAATATATATTAAAATATGGAAAGGATCCTAATATAGACAAAGGTATAATAATTTTAGATGAATTTGATAAATTAGCATATAAAGGAGAAGAATCAGGTTCAGTTTCAACTATGGGAATTCAAAATGAATTACTAAAAATGATAGAAGGAAACACTTATAATGTAGAAGTCGGACAAAGGACCTGTATATTTGATACAAAAAGTATTACTTTTGTATGTTGTGGAGCATTCCAAGAGTTGTATGAAGATAAAAAAACACCACAAAAAAGCAAAATAGGTTTTGGAAGTATATCATCTGAAGAATCTAAAAAAGAAAGTCAATCAATGAGTGATAAATTAGTTTCTTATGGACTTAAAAGAGAAATAGTAGGAAGATTACCAATTGTATTGCAATTTAATGCTTTAACTAAGGATAATTTAAAAGATATTATATTAAATTCAAAAACTAGTGAATTTCAGGAATATATAAGAATATTAAAAGAATTTGGTATTGAAAATATTAATATAGATGATTTAGTAGATATTATTGTAAATGACGCTATGGAAAGAAAAATAGGTGCTCGTGGATTAACTAGTACTATTGTAAATATGTTTAATAATATAATGTATGAAGTATTTAACAATCCTGGAGAGTATGATACATTACATATTGGATCTAATATATTAAATAACCCTAATGATTTTACGTTATCAAGAAGTACATATAAAAAAGAAAAACTATTGAAAAAGTAAAGGTTTTAGCTCAATAATAAAAGAAAGAGATTTATATGAAAGAATTAAAAGATATAGAAAGGTCAATTCAAAAGAAATATCGTAAAGAGATATTTTCTAAATTTGTAAGAGCTATTAATGAATTTAATTTAATTGAAGAAAATGACAAGATAGCTATATGTATTTCAGGAGGAAAAGATTCTTTTTTACTTGCCAAATGCATGCAAGAATTAAAAAGACATAATAAATTTCATTATGAATTAGTATTTATGGTTATGAACCCTGGATATAGTGAAGAAAAACTACAAGCAATAATAGATAATGCCAAGTATTTAAATATACCAATTACAATATTTGATACAAATATATTTGAAGTTATAAAAGATAATACTAATCCTTGCTATCTATGTGCCAGGATGAGAAGAGGGTGTTTGTATAGTAAAGCCAAAGAATTAGGATGCAACAAAATAGCTTTAGGACATCACTTTAATGATGTTATAGAAACAATCTTGCTTAATCAAATATATAATGGAACATTTTCTTCAATGTTACCTATATTAAATAGTGACAACTACCCTAGCATGAAGTTGATTAGACCACTATTTTATGTCAAAGAAAAAGACATTATATCTTGGGTAAAATATAGTGAACTTAACTTCTTAGACTGTGCATGTGTTATTACTAAAAAGAATATTGGAAAAAGAAAAGAAATAAAATTACTCATAGAAGAGTTAGTTAAAATGTATGAAAACGCTGATATTAATATAATGAATTCAATGTTTAATGTTAATCCAAATACAACTTTTAATAAGATTAAAGAAGAATAGATAATAATAAAAAATTATCTTTTTTCTTTAATATATAAAATATTTAATGATCTAAATATATTTTTTTCTTATACTATTAGCATATATATCATCAGGAGGAAAAATGAACTATAAAGAGTATATAAATTTATCATTAGAATTACACTTATTTTTTGACCGTATTATGAAAGAACATGCTGAGTTTATAAGAGGATTATTAGATCCAAGTGAAAAAACTTTAATTGAAACTGCAGATAAGTATGCAACTGAATATGAAGTTATTATGAATAAATATAAAAATAATTCTTTATATTTAACAGGTGTTAGTCTAAGTTAAACACTTGGAGTTCTGACCCTGATTCTGCTTATGTTGCAATAACACCTGATGATACTCAGTTAGAAGATCTATTTGAAGAACTTGCAAAAAATATTTCAAAACCAGGTGCAACAGATATTGTTATAACTGATGTAGTAAATCCTTGTTTTAAAATAATGGATGTAGTTAGTAAAACAAAAGGAACAGCAGATATAGAGGGAGATCATACTATTATATGGAAAATGGATGAATTAGGAACAACTACCAGTGAAGGAGCAGTATTAGAATTTTCAGTAGAACATGTTGGAACTTGTACAGGAACCATAGAAGTTAATGAAAGTATAGACTACGAAGATGCTGAGGGTAGTCTAGTTTTATTTGAAAATCCAACTATTGAAATTGAATGCGATGAATCAATTTGCCTAGAAGAGTGTCCGACTCCAATAGATATTACAATTAGTGGATGTACCGATGCCGTAGAATATGATGCTGGAAATATATATTTAGATTCATTAGGAAGAATCCTAGAATTAAATGCTAAAATAAAAAATGTTTGTCCTAACAGAAGAGTTGCTCTAGCAGTTGTATTAACTGAAGTTGACTCAAATAATATAGAACATAAAAGAGGAATGAAAACTATGGTAATACCAGCACATTCACATTTTACATGTCGTGATGTCAAAATAAATTGCATTAAATTTGTTCTACCTGAAGAATTAGACGTCAGTGGAAGTGAAAGTTCAATATGTAATAACAGAAATTTCAAAGTTAGATTTATTACTCATTATATAGATAATGATTTAAATAGTTGCAATGATTTAGTATAATACAATAAAACCTAGTGTCAATTTGATGCTAGGTTTTATTTAGTTAACTAGATAATAATTTGTGAAATAATTGAAAAAATATGTTATAATAATTAAGAAGTTATGTATTTCGAAGATGAGGTTCGTTATAATGATTACTATAGAAATAAAAAAAGACAGCTATATAGATTGAAGTTTAGGAGTTAAAATATGAATATATATGACATTTTTAAACAATTAAATATTGAATTTAAAGAAAAAGAACACGAACCTATTTTTACTATTGAACAAGCCCAAAATATTAAAAACATTAATGGCACTGGTTGTAAAAATCTATTTCTAACTAACAGAAAGAAAAATTATTACCTAGTATTATTGGAAGAAACAAAAAGAGCAAACATAAAAGACATTGCTAAATTAGTTAATGAATCTCACTTATCATTTGCTAGTGAAATAGAATTAAATAATATATTAAAACTAAAACCAGGTAGTGTTACACCCCTTGGAATAATAAATGACAAAGATAATATAGTTACTTTAATAATAGATAATGAATTAAAAGGAAAAAAAATATTAGTACACCCAAATACAAATACCAAAACTATTGTATTATCTTATGATGATTTGATAAAATTTATTGAATTTGAAAAGCATAATTATATAGTAATATCATAGAGAAAAATAAAGAGAGGTGAATACATGGGAAGAATAAATACAATTTATGATCCAATAAATTGGAAAATTGATTTAGAAGGAAAAAGTAAGATATTAGAAGATTACTACTATTATGAAATAAGTGAATTAATTTCGAAATATAACTATGATAATATTATAGGCAAATATAGAGTTAATATCTATGAATTATTTTAAGAAAAAAGAAAGGAATGATGAAAATGAAAAAAAATTGGATGCTTATTATAACAAGTAGTATCGTTTATTTAGCAATTATTACTCTTTCTATTTATTATGCAATTATCCCAGGAATTAATAAATTAAAAGAAGTAAACACGATTAAAGAATTAACATATGAAGAAAAAACAAAACTAATTGATGAGATTAATCAAAAATATATATTATTAGAACAAGATGTAAACAATAAATATACACCGTCTATTAAAGAAATTAATGATAAATATAGTAATTTAGAACAACAGATAAAAGACAAATACGATCAAAAAGAACAAGAAATAAATAATAAAATAAGCGATAAAGAAGTAGCAAGAAATAATGAGTTCTTTAAAAATGGACTTAGCAAAAAATACTACAATTTAAGTGATGAAATATCTGCATTAAGAAATGAAAAATGGGAAATAGATAGTCAAGAGAGAAAAGAAATAGATAATAATGATGACTTAAAAGAAGCAGAAATAAAAACTATAAAATCTAATCAATCTTCTGAGTTAGATAGATTAAGAAAAAATAAAGATAATGAGATTTATAATATTAATAATCAAAATATAAATAAATCATATATAAAAACTAAAGGTATATTAAGTATATTAATAGGAAGTATTATAATATTAATTCCTATAATATATATAATTTTAATATTTAATAAATTGACCCACTTATCTAATCTAGTTAAAGAAAAATGGAGTCAAGTTGATATTTTCTTAAAGCAACGTACTGATTTGATTCCAAATATTGTGGAATCTGTTAAAGGTTTCACTGGACATGAAAAATCGACATTAACTAATATCACTAAAGCTAGAAATCAAGTTATCAAAGCTACTACTAAAGAAGAAGAAATTGAAGCTAATAAAAATTTGAGTAATGCCATAAATAAACTATTATTTTTACAAGAAGATTATCCAGAATTAAAAGCTAATACAAACTTTATGAATTTACAAGAAAATTTAAAAGAAATAGAAAATAATATTTCATATGCTAGACAAATTTATAATAAGGCTGTTTTAAAATATAAAAATAAGCTAGAAATGTTTCCATCAAATATAATTGCTGATATATTTAATTTCAAGCCAGAATTATTCTTTACTATAGATAGTGATGATAGAGAAAATCCTGATATAAATTTTAATGAAAAATAGTATTATCATCAAAAAATACTATTTTTTCTTACAAAAGATTAAGTAATAAACTTGTCTAAATTTTATATATCCTATATATTAAATACCAATTAAAAATTATAAATAGTTCTGAAAGAAAGTTAAAGAGAAAATAGAACAAATAAATAGTTTAAGGAAGTTATGTTAAAATTAATTTATAAAATTATTCTTTCTATATGATAAAATAGAAAAAAGAAAGACATGTTATGACAATGAAAGATTGGATTAATATAGAAAAACTACTTGATAATTCTAAAAATATATACGTAAAAAAACGGTAGAAAATCAGAAAATAAATATGAAAAATATAGAGTGATCAAAGAACAAAAATATATTTCTTCTATGATGAGCTTTATAATAAATATCTAAGCGAAAGAAAAGGAGATAAAGAAAATGGTTAAAAACTATAAAGTAATAACGTTGTGTGGTTCTACTAGATTTAAAGATGAATTTTTAAAGGTTCAAAAAGATTTAACATTACAAGGGAATATTGTGATTTCTGTAGGATTGTTTGGACATTCTGGAGATTCTGAGGTTTGGGAAAATATGGGTGAAGGAACTTTAACTAAAACAAAGGAAATGTTAGATGATATGCATAAAAGAAAAATAGATATGGCTGATGAGATTTTTGTTATAAATGTAGATGGATATATTGGTGAGAGTACAAAGTCAGAAATTGAATATGCAAAATCTCTTGGTAAGAAAGTAAATTATTTAGAAGATAAATAATTTATAGTAATAAAGAAAATAAAAACAAGAATAATAAAGTTAATAAGAAAATAAATATAGATAAAGAAAATTGGATTATAACTGAAAATAATTACGAAGCAATTATAAGTAAAGAAATATTTGATAAAGTACAAGATATTTTTGGATAATTATGTTACTAGAACAAATAAGAAGGGGAATTTGGATACATTATCAGGTTTTATAAAATGTAAGGATTGTAAAGGTAAAATGTGTTTAAAATTTGGAAAAAAATAAATCATATTATTATTGTAATAACTACTTTAATAAAAAATATACAAGCTATTCAATTGAAAAAACAAAACTTGAAAGAACGATACTAGAAAAATTAAAAGTAGATGAGATAGCAAGAAATTATTTATACGAAAAAGTAAATGTTATTTATATAAATAATGACAAAACAATAAGCATTGATTATAAATGAAAAAAGAACTGTTATAATTAATAAGAATTTTAATTTAAAAACAAGGGAGTGAAATTTATGGAAAATAATAATCAAGAGGTGTTTCATAAGACAAATATCAACTGGTATATACCGACTTATGGAAAACTTCTTTCAAAGGTTTATAAATAAAGCTTTGAAATTGGATTTCTTTTTACATTTTATCGATAAAAAATAATTAAAAATACAAACCAATAAGGGTAATTACGACTTATGGAAAACTAATATTTCAGACAAAGGAGATGATAAAATTGGCAAAGGATTTAATAATAAGAAGTAGTACTGAAGAATTTATAACATTTAAACTTCAGGAAAAGGATAAAGGCATTCAAGTTAGATATGAAAATGAGACTTTATGGATGACCCAAAAAGCTATGGCAGAATTATTTGATGTTGAACAGCCTGCAATAGCAAAGCATCTTATAAATATATATAATGAGAAAGAATTAGATAAAAATTCAACTTATTCCAAAATGGAATTAGTTCAAAAAGAGGGAACTAGAAATGTTAAAAGAAATGTTGAATTTTATAATTTAGATGCTATAATTTCTGTTGGATACAGAGTAAATTCATTAAGAGCTACTCAATTTAGAAGGTGGGCAACAAATGTATTAAAAACTTTTACTATTCAAGGATATGTATTAGACAAAGAAAGAATGAAAAATGGTTCTTTCATCGATAAAGATTATTTTGAAAAATTATTAGAAGAAATTAGAGAAATAAGGTTATCAGAAAGGAGATTTTATCAAAAAGTAACAGATATATATGCTACAAGTATTGATTATGATCCTAAATCTCCAATATCAATTGAATTTTTTAAAAAAGTACAAAACAAAATGCATTATGCAGTATCTAGAAAGACTGCTGCAGAAATTATTTATGATAGAGTAAACTCAGAAAAAGAACATATGGGCTTGACTTCTTGGAAAAATTCTCCTAATGGTAAAATAATGGAATCTGATGTTATAATTGCTAAAAATTATTTATCTAAAGATGAATTACAAGATTTGGAAGGTATAGTTAGTGCGTTTTTAGAAATTGCAGAAAATAGAGCAAGAAGGCATATTCCAATGACAATGGAAGACTGGGCAAATAGAATTGATAAATTTTTACTTGCAGATGATAGAGATATATTAAAAGATGCTGGAAAAATATCACATGAGATTGCTTGTGATAAAGCATTAACAGAATTTGAAAAATATAGAATAAAACAAGACAAATTATATAAGTCGGATTTTGATTTATTGATGGAAGAATCAGAAATTTATTTAAAGGGTGATGAAAATGAGTAATGAAGAAAAAAGTTTTTCTAAGACTTCGATTAACTGGGTAATACCGACTTTAATTAACTTCCAAGCAAACCTTTATTTATAAAGGTTTATATATAAAAACTATTTACATTATATTTAGAAAAATCGTGGAAAAATAAATTAATATTGAGGTAATTCCACCTTAAGTTAACTTTTAAAAAGAAAGGAGAAGATTATGCCAGAAAATGATTTAATAATATATAAAAATAGTGATGGCGATATTATAGTAGATGCTATATATAAAGATGAAACACTATGGCTTTCACAAAAAGGAATGTCAAAAGTTTTCGAGTGTTCAACAGATAATATAAGCTTACATTTAAAACATATATTTCAAGATAATGAATTAAATAAAGATTCAGTTACCGAGAAATGCTCGTTAACTGCAGATGATGGAAAAAAATATAACACAACAATTTATAGTTTAGATGCTATAATTGCAGTAGGTTATAGAGTAAATTCAAAAAAAGCAACAGAGTTTAGAATATGGGCTACTAAAATATTAAAAGAATATATGATAAAGGGATTTGCTTTAAATGATGAAAGATTTATAAAAGGAAATAAATATGACTCTAAATATTTTGATGAATTACTAGAACGTATTAAAACAATTAGAGTTAGTGAAAGAATGTCTTATCAAAAAATTACAGATTTATTTATAGCAACTTCAACTGATTATAATCCAAAATCAGAAGAAGCATATACATTTTTTAAAATAGTTCAAAATAAACTTCATTATGCAATTAGTGGACATACTGCAGCTGAACTAATATATAGTAGAGCTAATTCAGAAAAAGAACATATGGGACTTACTAATTGGAAAAATTCTCCTGATGGTTTAATATATAAATATGATGTAGGTATTACTAAAAATTATTTAAATAAAGAAGAACTAGAAAAACTAAATGATTTAACAAATATATTTTTAGTATTTGCAGAAGATGAAGCAAAAGAAAGACATGTTATGACAATGAAAGATTGGATAAATGCAACAGATGATTTATTAAAATTTAGAAGAAAAGAAGTGTTACAAAATAGTGGCAATATATCTCATAAACAAGCAGTAGAAAAAGCAGAAAACGAATATGAGAAATATAGAGTAATGCAAGATCAAAAATATATATCTTCAATGGATGAATTTTATAATAAATATTTAGAAGAAAATAAAAGTGATAAAGAATGAAATCTTATGATAATACAATAAAATATTATGAATTACTAATGTTTTATGAAGATACATCTATTTATGAAAAACATTTGTTGCCAGAAGGCTTTCATTTTGAATTTTATAAAGATGGGGATATGAATAATTGGATAAATATTCATATTGAAAGTGGAGAATTTTGTGCTATTGAAGAAGGAATAAATATATTTCATGATTTTTACGACTCATTCATTAACGAATTAGACAAAAGATGTATATTTATAGTTGATGATATAACAAATGAAAAAGTTGGTACTGCTACAATATCATTATTAAGTGAAAAAGAATATGAATATAATGGTGCAGTTGATTGGGTAGCAATAAAAAGAGATTATCAAGGTAGAAAATTATCTCGACCATTGATTACAAAAATATTAGAGATTGCAGTAAATTTAGGTCACAAAGGTATTGTTTTGCATACTCAAACTACTACCTGGTTAGCGGCAAAATTGTACCTAAATTTTGGATTTAATATTTTAAATAAGGAAGAAAAGATTGGATGGAGTATTTTAAAAACTTTAACAAATCATTCAAAATTAGGTGAATACGAAGTATTAGAAAAAGAAGATATATATGATAAAAGGAATATAGAAATAGAATTACAATTAAAACAAATATTTAAAAATAGTAATTTTAATTATTCTGTATGGTATAAAAATGGATTACACAATGTGTATGTTTATTATGAATATAATATTTATGAGTATGAATATTTTGAAGAAAAAGATAAAATTAGATTGGTAGAAGTTAAAAATAAAAAGTATAAAAGATAGGAAGTAAGCAAAAATGAGTAATGAAAAAAAATTTATCAAAAGTCGTTATTAACTGGGTAATGGAGACATAAGAAAAACTTACTTTAAATCCTTATAAATGAAGGAAAAAATCTTAAATTCTTTTTACATATTTATGATAGTTTTTTATGAAAATTATTAAAAATATAGGGTAATGGAAGAACATGAAAAACTTTACTCTAGAAAATTATACAATTAATAGAAATGGAGGTAGCAATGAAGATAATTGAAAATAAATATTCTAACAATACTTTTGAAAATATAAAACATATTGATGATTATGGAAATGAATATTGGTATGCACGTGAATTACAAAAAGTATTGGAATACAAGGATTGGAGAAATTTTCAAAAAGTAATAGATAAAGCGGTTTTATCAGCCAATAATAGTGTTTCAAATGAAGAAAATTGGATTGTTGAGGTCAACAAGCCAATAAAAACTGGAAAAGGAAAAGAAGAATTTATTAAAGATTATAAACTATCAAGATACATATGCTATTTGATAGTGCAAAATGCTGATCCAAATAAAGAAGTTGTTGCCTTAGGACAAACTTATTTTGCTATTCAAACTAGAAAACAAGAAATAACTGAACAGGAATATGATTCTTTATCAGATGATGAAAAACGATTTTATCAAAGAAAATTAACAAAACAAGGTAATTACACACTTCAAAAAGTTGCTTCAGCTGCAGGTGTTAAAAATATGGCTGAATTTCATAATGCAGGATATAAAGGATTATATAACGGCGAAACTGCTGATGATATTTTTAAAAGAAAAAAATTACGTTATAGAGAAGATATTTTAGATAATATGAATGAAGATGAGTTAGTGGCTAATTTATTTAGAATTAACCAAACTAAGCAAAGACTTATACGAGATAATGTGCAAGGAGAAAAAGAAGCAAAAGATGTACATTATGAAGTTGGTAAAAAAGTTAGAAAAGCAATTGCAGATATTGGTGGAATGATGCCTGAAGAAATGCCAACACCTAAAAAGAGTTTGAAAGAACTAGAAAGAGAAAAGAAACAATTAGAAAATAAAGAAAATAAGCAACTTGAGGAAATAAAATAACGATGAAAGAGGTGATTAGTAATGCAAAAATTTAAAACTGCAGGATATATTAGATTATCTAAAGAAGATAAAATAAAAGATGAATCAAATAGCGTTACTAATCAGAAATTAATAATTACTTCATTTGTTGAAAAGAATGAAGATCTAGAACTTATTGATTTTTATATAGATGATGGATATTCAGGAACAACGTTTGATAGACCTGAATATAAAAGAATGTTTAAAGATATAGTAGAAGGAAAAGTAAATACAATAATTGTAAAAGATTTATCAAGGTTTGGAAGAAATCATATAGAATCAGATAATTATTTAGAAAACATTTTACCAGGGTATAACGTTAGATTTATTTCAATCATTGATGATATAGATAGTTTAAAGAATCCTAAATCTGTAAGTAGTATAGCAGTTCCTTTAAAAAACTTAATGAATGATCAATACGCTAGAGATATTTCAGAAAAAGTTAGGTCAACTTTAAAAATAAAACAATTAAATGGAGAGTTTATTGGAGTAACAGCACCTTATGGTTATTTGAAAAATCCTAAAGATAAACATAAATTTATTATAGACAAAGAAGCTTCTTATATTGTAAAGAAAATATTTAATATGATACTTTTAGGTAAGAGTAGAAAAGAAATAGCAGAACATTTAAATAGTAAAAACGTTCTTACACCAAGTTTATATAAATTAATTAAAGAAAAAAACAATAATGAAGAATTAATACGTTCTAAGAAATGGAATGCTGAAATAGTAAATAGAATATTAAGAAATGAAACATATACAGGAACATTAATTCAAAATATTAAAACAAAACCGAATTATAGAGCAAATAAATTAATTGATGTAAATAAAGATGAATGGATAATAACCGAAAATCATCATGAACCAATAATAAGCAAAGATAAATTCGATGAAGTTCAAAAATTATTAGATAGAAAAGTAAAAGCAAATAAAGATAATGAGATTGATTTATTTTCAGGTTATTTAAAATGTTTACATGTGGTAATCATCTAATAATTAGAAAAAGTAAAAATCAAGTATATTACTATTGTAGTTTTTATATTAAAGATAAAAACTGTTTAAGATATTCTATAAACAAAAAGAAAATAGAACAAATGGTAAAAGATGAAATAATAAAGAAATTTAATATAGAACAATTATAAAGGAAAAATTAAATTTAACTGATATTACTAGATTAGAATTAGAAAATAAAGTAAAATATATTTATATTGGTAAAGATAAAAATGTTAAAATTGATTTTAAATAGAATAACAGAAAGGAGAATAACATATGGATGAAAAAAGTTTACAAATAACTAATCATGATTTTTTAATATATAGAGATTCAAACAACGATGTTAAGGTTAGTGTAATGTTAATAAATAATGATATATGGCTTACCCAAAATTTAATTTCAGAATTGTTTGGTGTAGGAAGAAGCACAATAACAGAACATATTAATAATATATTAAATAGTGGTGAACTTGATGAAAATAACACCGTCGGAAAAACCGACGTTGATAATTCGAAAAAACCTGTAAAGATATATAACCTTGATATGATTATTGCAGTTGGATATAGAGTTAATTCAAAAAAAGCAACAAATTTTAGAATTTGGGCAACAAAAGTATTAAAGGAATATATGATTAAAGGCGTAGTTATGGATGATGAAAGATTAAAAAATCCTAATTACATATTTTGAGAAGACTATTTTGAAGAAACACTTGAAAGAATTAGAAATATCCGTTCAAGTGAGAGAAGATTTTATCAAAAAATAACAGATATATATTCTTCTTGTAGTATTGATTATGATAAAGATTCAGAAATAACAAAAGAATTTTTTAAAACTGTTCAAAATAAGTTGCATTATGCAATAACAGGAAATAATATATAATAGAGCCAGTTCAGAAAAAGAACATATGGATTTAACTAATTGGAAGAATTCTCCTGATGGACCAATTTATAAATATGATGTTGATATTGCTAAAAATCATTTAAATGAGAAAGAATTAAAAGACTTAAATAGAATAGTAACAATGTATTTAGATTACGCAGAATTACAAGCAGAAAATCATAATGCAATGACTATGAAAGATTGGGTAGAAAAGCTAAATGCATTATTTACAATTTAATGGTAAAGAAATATTGCACAATGCCGGGAAAATATCTACTAGTGTTCACAAGAATTAGCTTATAAAGAATATGATAAATTTAAAATTAAACAAGATAAATTATATAAATCAGATTTTGATAATTTTTTAAATGAAGCAAGAATGATAGAGAATGGAAGTGATAAAAATGAGTAATGAAGAAAAAAGTTTTACATCAGTCGGAATCAACTGTCTGACAACAGTTTTTTCCATACTTCTTAAAAACCCCGTAAAATAAGGAAAAATAAAGAATTTGATCTTACACGTTTTTTTGAAGAAAAAACGTTTTTTATTGCATTTCTTTAAATTTTGATTATTTTTATATGAAAAATGCTATAGGAATTATCGGACTGATAACGACAGCCCATACCATTTAGAATACAGTGACATTTAGAGTGACATATGTTATAATATTGATAGATTTGAGGTGATTAAATGAATATGTTTGATAGTATTAAATTTGTATATAACATTGATGATGAAATGAAGAATAGAATTTCATCAATCGACTTAAAACTCAGTAAGATTAAAATAACAAGTAATCAAAAAAGAGAAAATTTAGTAATTAAATCAAAAGTTCGATCTATTCATTCTTCACTTTCAATAGAGGCAAATTCGTTATCTTTATTTGATGTTGAAAACATAAATGATAATAAATCAGTAGTTGGCAAAAAAGATGAAATACAAGAAGTAAAAAATGCAATAGAGTTATATAATAAAATAAGAAAATTTAATTTTAGAAATGAAGATGATTTTTTAAGCGCTCATAAGATAATGATGATGGGGTTTGAAGATGATAATGGAAAATATAGAAATCATGGTGAAGGAATTAGTAGAAATGGAAAAATCATTTATCAAGCACCTGATTCTATATTAGTTCCCAGTCTTATGAAATCATTATTTAATAATATAAAAAATTTTGATATTAATAAAATAGTTTTAGCTGCTTTATTTCATTATTATTTTGTATCAATTCATCCCTTTACTGATGGTAACGGAAGGATGGCTAGATTTTGGGTTAGCTTAATGTTAATTGAATATAATGATAATTTTGAATTTATTCCAATAGAAGAAGAGATATATTTAAATCAAGAACAATATTATGAATCAATTAATAATTCACACGATAATGGAAATGCTAATGAATTTATAAAATTTATGTTATATACTATTGATTCAGCTTTATCTAAAGTATTAAATAATAGTGAATTTAACTTAAACGAAATTCAAAATAAAATAATTGAATTAATTGTAAATAATAAAAATATAACTCAAAATGAAATTGCTAGTATTTTAGGAAAGAATGTTAGAACAATAAAAAGAAGTTTTAAGGTTTTAATTGATAATAATGTTATTGAAAGAATAGGTTCTGATAAGACTGGTTATTGGATTGTTAAAAGTGAAGGTGAGTATATGAAAGATATTTTAATTACAGTATTAAATAATTATTTGTTATTCTTCCCAGAAGAACGTGAAAGACAATTTAATTTAATTAATTATTTAAATGAACACAATTCTGAAGAATTAACCGATTGGAATAATTTTGATGGACATATTGTTGCAGGTGGTTTCATTTATGCTAAAGAGGAAGATAAGTTTTTAGTTTTATATCATAATGATTTAAAAATGTTCCTTTATCCAGGTGGTCATGTTGAGAGCAATGATATAAATCCATTACAGGCTTCAAAAAGAGAAATTTTAGAAGAAACAGGTTTAAATAATTTAGAGCAATTAAAAGTATCAGATGATGAATTAATACCTATTGATATAGATACACATAAAATTGGATATAACAAAAGATTGAATTTACCAGAACATTTTCATTTTGATTTTAGATATTTATTTATGGTAGATAGAATTTCAGATATTAAGACTGATACTGAAGAATTATCAAGTTATAAATGGATAAGCGTTGAAGAATTAAGTAGTGATCCAAATTACGGAATGGTTGCTACTAAAATAAAAAAGTTATTAAGCAATAACAAAGATTAAGGAGGATATAATGATTAAATCAGTTTTATCACCTAAAGTAGAAGTGAGAACGAATTCATTAAATGGTAAAGGTATATTTGCAAAAGAAAGCATAAAAGCAGGAGAGATAGTATTTATTAAAGGTGGACATATATTAACAAGAGATAAAATATATTCATCTGGAGTTATAAATAGTTATTTTCCAATAAGTGATGAATACTTCTTAGCTGCTCAAAATAAAGATGAAGAATTAACAGTTGATTATGCTTTTATAGATAATGAGGATTATTCATTCAAATGTACTTGTGGTTCAACAAATTGTAGAGGAACTATAACAGGTTTTGATTGGAAGATAAAAGAATTGCAAGAAAAATATTATGATTATTTTGCACAATATTTAAAAGATAAGATTAATGAAGAAAGGAATAAAGAAAATGGAAAATAAAGTTGTATTAGTAACTGGCAGTTCAAGAGGTATTGGTAAAGCAACAATTATTGAATTTGCATCTAAAGGATATAATGTTGTTATAGACTATATTGAAAGTGAAATAGAAGCAAATAAGTTAAGAGAATATGTTGAAGAAAATTATGGTGTTAAAGCAATAACAGTTAAATGTGATGTTTCTAATGAAGAACAAGTGAAACAATTAGTTTCAACTGTTATAAATAAATTTGGAAGAATAGATGTATTAGTAAATAATGCAGGTATTGTTTATGATAGAAGTTTTGAAGATATCAGGATTGAAGAATTTGAAAAGACATTAAAAGTTAATGTAATAGGTGCATTTATTGTTTCAAGAGAAGTATCTAAATATATGAAACCAGGTAGTGCCATTATAAATGTTTCTTCAACAAATGGAACAAAAACAATATCACCAGAATGTTTAGATTATAATATATCAAAAATAGGATTACAAAGTCTTACAAGAGATTTAGCATTTCAGTTTAAACCTAATATAAGAGTAAATGCAATTGCAATTGGTTGGGCAGATACTGATATGAATAAAGACTTACCAAAAGATTATATAGAAGAAGAAACTGCAAAAATATATTTAAAAAGATTTGCAAATCCAAGTGAAATAGCTAAAACTATATATTTTCTAGCAAGTGAAGATTCTAGCTATATAAATGGAGAAGTATTAACAATTGATGGAGGATACTAAATTGAAAAAGTTATTGTTAGTTATAGACTTGCAAAATGATTTTATAAATGAAAAAAGTAGATATGTAGTAGATAGAATTAATACACTTATTGGTACAAATCAATATAGTAATGTAGTTTTTACAAAGTTTATAAATAATACTGAGAGTGATTGGTATAAAAAATTAAATTATAAAGGTTGTATGACACCAGAGGGACAAGACATTCCTATAAACACATCTAATAATTTAATAATAGAAAAAGGTATTTATTCTGCTATGAATAATCAATTGTGCGATTATTTAAAAGAAAATTCAATAGAAGAAATACATTTATGTGGAATTGATACAGAGTGCTATGTTTTAAAAACTGCATTTGATTTATTTGAAAATAAATATAATGTAAAAGTTTTAAAGGATTATTGTGCTTGTACATTGGGAGAAGAAAGACACAATAATGCATTAGATATTATTAGAAGAAATATTGGGAAAGATAATGTTATTTAATAAATGAAGTAAATATGGATATTGATAGATTAAAACATTCTATTGGTGTAGCAAGAAAAATAGTAGAAATAGGGAAAGAATATAGTTTAAATGAAGCAGATTTGCAAAAACTATATATTTTAGATTATAATCATGATATAGGATATGAGTTTTCAGAAGATAAATTAGAACATAATATTATTGATGGAAACTTGTTAAAAGATAATGGATATGAATATTGGAAAGAAGTTTATTATCATGGAAATCCAAATACAGAATATGAGTCTTTATTTTTAAAAATACTGAATATGGCAGATATGCAAATAGATAAATATGGTAATGATGTAGGATATGAAAAAAGACTTGCTGATATAGAAAATAGATATGGCATTTCTTCAATACAATATTTAAATTCAAAAGCAATTGTTGCTAAAGTAGGAGGAAATTATGGAGAGAGAAATTAATTATGAAGTTGGAAATGGACAATTGATGAGTCAAAAACAAATAGTTCCAGAAAATGAACCAACTGAAAGAGAAATTGATAGGGAAAAAGAATTAGCAGATGTAGTCTGTGTTTTTACTACACCAGATAAACCAGGTATAAGATTTTATGATAGAACACCAAGCGGTGCAGAAGCACAAATGACAGGAGTTCTACCAGATGGAAAATTCATAACAGATATGGATTCTATCAGTAAAGCAGAATGGGATGAAGCTTTAAATAAAGCAAATACTGTTAGTAGAGTTATGACTAGAAATGGTGAAGTAGTTGTAAAAACTATTATGGTTTCTGAAGAACAATTAGATAAAATTATGAGTGAAATAATTAGACAAAAAGAGGGTAAAAGAGTAGTTATTGATACTGTTGATAGAAGATTAGAAAATAGAATAGATTATGAACAATTAGTTCAATTAAAAAACAATTTGATTTCTGGGACTCAACAATTTGATAATGCAGATCCTAATAAAAATGATTTAACAGATGGTACTGGTTCATTTACAAGATAGTGTATGAACCATTAAGGAGTAATTATATATGGGTAAATATACATTAAAATTAGATGAAGTAATTGAAGGAAATAGTGACCCAAGTTTAGAATCATGGGAACGAGACGAAGCTTCAAAATATTGGATACATAGAACAATGCTTTTTGATTATTTATATTTTAATCCAAATTTTAAAAGCAATGGGTGTCCGATAATATTAACTGGAGAAGAAGTTGAAAATTATATAAAAGCAGGTAAAGAAATAGTAGATTGTAGCACACTTTCACTATTTTATGATGATGAAGAAGTAAGAAATAGTATTTTATCTAAATTATCAGAAAGTGGATTGACAGCAGAGGATTTTGAAGAACTTATAGTTGATAAAATTTCACCACTTTTTAAGTCATTTTTTGAAAAGGGAATATATATGCCAGATGTTTATGGTGGTGAACTAGAAAGAACCGCAAATCAGCTTTCACCAGAAAGAATGAGAAAAATTATTGGTATGGAAAACTTTGGGTTTAATGGATATCGTGGTAATTGGAATGCTGCTATTATATTAGAAATACCATTGGAAGAACAAGATGAAATACTGGAAACATTACCAGAGCCAATTGAGTATGGGACAGAATATTATGGAATCACAAGAATTTCTAAAGTAGTATCACCTAAATATATAAAGGGTATGGTTGTTAAATTTGGACAAGAAACCATATTTATTAGGAATGATGGTTTTCAAGAGAAAAAAGAAAAAGCGGATACACATGAAAAAAGCGAATTATCTGAAGAAGAAATGTTTTTATATCATACAGAGCAATTATTTAATATAGCATTACAAAAATATATGGAATCTGAATTACCTGCTTATAAGAAAGCAGAAGAATATGTTGAACGTATTTCTTTTATTGAATCACAATTTAGGAAGTATGCAAGACAAGCTGTTGGGTTTGCAGGTTCAGAAAGACATAGACATGTTCATGAATTTTTGCAAAGTGCTATGATATTTAAACAATTTGAACCAGATCCAACAAAAGGTAATTATATAAACATGGTAAATTCCCAAGCTTATTATAGTGAAATAGCTAGAAAACTTGATTCATTTGGCCAACCAACAGAAAATATAAAAACACCTTTTGACGATAGTGATGAACCAAAAACAAGATAAATTATATAAATCAGACTTTGATTTGTTATTAGAGGAAACTGAAGGATAGTAGAGGTATTAAGAATATGAGAATTATATCAAGTGCAAGTGGTTCATCATGTTGGAGAGGGTTAGATTACTATAAGAGTAAGAAAATAAGAGATATTAAAAAAATTAGTGATATAGAATATACTAGTATAGCTAATGGAACCAAAGAATATAATGTATATTTAAATTTAGAAAAGCCAAGAAAATCAACTTGTAACTGTCCTTTAGCAAATGGAAAAAGAATAATTTGTAAGCACATTGTTGCTACGTATTTTAGTGTTGTTCCAGGGAGTGCTAAAGAATTTGAAGATGAACAAAATAGATTACAAGAAGAATATGAGGAATATCAAGAAAATGAATATAAAAATGTAGTTAAATTTATAAATAAAATGTCTAAAAAAGAATTGGTCGAAGAACTAATCCACGTTTTTGATTATGCTCCTGAATGGGTTTATGATGATTTTATAAAAAGAAATGATATTGAAGGATAACTATTTAGAAAAGAATAAAGAATATAAATTAGTTGATTATTATATAGATGATGGATATTCTGGTACTAATTTTAATAGACCAGAATTTCAAAGAATGTTAGAAGATATAAAAAATAAGAAAATAGATGTAATACTTATAAAAGATTTATCAAGACTTGGCAGAAATTATATTGAAACTGGTAATTTTGTAGAAGTGGTATTTCCTGCTATGGGAGTATCTGTAATTCCGGTAGATGAAAATTATGAAATTGATTCATCGGATTATTATAGTGATGATTATTTAGCATTGAAGAATTTATTTAATGATATGTACGCAAAAGACATATCAAAAAAAGCAAGAAGTTCTCTAATTGCGAAGAAACAAAATGGTGAATTTGTTGGAAAATTAGCTCCTTACGGATATATAAAAGATCCAAAAGATAAGCATAAATTTTTAATTGATAAAAATGTATCACATATAATTAGAAAAATATTTGATATGAAACTTGATGGCAAAAGTAGAAGACAAGTTACTGACTTTTTAAATGATAATGATATATTAACTCCAAGCGAGCATTTAAATATTGATAAGAATAAAGATGTATCAGTTATGAAAAAATGGAATCCTGAAATGGTAAATACAATATTGAAAAACGAAAATTATACAGGAACATTACTCCAGGGGAAGAGAAGAAAATTAAATTATAGAGTTAACAAACAAATTCAATTAGAAAAGGAAAATTGGATTATAACTCCTCATTATCACGAAGCAATTATAAGTAAAGAAAAATTTGATAAAGTGCAAGATATTTTAAATAGACAAGCTAAAGTAAATAAAGATAAAAGTATAGGTATTTTATCTGGCTTTTTAAAGTGCAAATGTTGTGGCGGTAATATGATAAAACGAACTTCAAAAGAAAGAGTTTATTACTATTGCTCTAACTACTATAGAAATAAAACTTGTGAAAATAATGAATCTATTAGTGAAAATAAGCTAATTGAAATTATAAATGAAAAATTAAATTTATCTAATATTACTAGATTAGAATTAGAAAATAAAGTAAAATATATTTATATTGATAAAGATAAAAATGTTAAAATTGATTTTAAATAGAATAATAGAAAGGAGAATAGTATATGGATAACAAAAGTTTACAAATAACTAATCATGATTTTTTAATATATAGAGATTCAAACAACGATGTTAAGGTTAGTGTAATGTTAATAAATAATGATATATGGCTTACCCAAAATTTAATTTCAGAATTGTTTGGTGTAGGAAGAAGCACAATAACAGAACATATTAATAATATATTAAATAGTGGTGAACTTGATGAAAATAACACCGTCGGAAAAACCGACGTTGATAATTCGAAAAAACCTGTAAAGATATATAACCTTGATATGATTATTGCAGTTGGATATAGAGTAAATTCAAAAAAAGCAACCAACTTTAGAATTTGGGCTACTAAAATATTAAAAGAATACATGATAAAAGGTGTAGTTATGGATGATGAAAGATTAAAAAATCCTAATTACATATTTGGCGAAGATTATTTTGAAGAAACACTTGAAAGAATTAGAAATATTCGTTCGAGCGAGAGAAGATTCTATCAAAAAATAACAGATATATATTCTTCTTGTAGTGTTGATTATGATAAAGATTCAGAAATAACAAAAGAATTTTTTAAAACAGTTCAAAATAAATTACATTATGCAATAACAGGTAATACTGCAGCCGAAATAATATATAACAGAGTTGATTCAGAAAAAGAAAATATGGGACTAACAAATTGGAAAAATTCTCCTGATGGACCAATTTATAAATATGATGTGGACATTGCAAAAAATTATCTAAATGAAAAGGAATTAAAAGATTTGAATAGAATTGTAACTATGTATTTAGACTATGCAGAATTACAAGCAGAAAATCATAATGCTATGACGATGAAAGATTGGGTAGAAAAGTTGAATGCATTTTTGCAATTTAATGGTAAAGAAATATTACACAATGCTGGGAAAATATCGGCTAGTGTAGCAAAAGAATTAGCTTATAAAGAGTATGATAAATTTAAAGTTAAACAAGATAAATTATATAAATCAGACTTTGACAATTTTTTAAATGAAACAAGAATGATAGAGAATGGAAGTGATAAATAATGGATATGTACCAAAAAAGAGAAATGAGAAAAAATAAAAAAATGAACGAAGATACAAAAAGTTTATCATCTACGAGTATCAACTGGTAAGTGGGGAGTTATGAAAAACAATAGAAAGGATGTGAATTATGCTAGATAAAAATTATAAAGATATTATTAGTAATATTAAAGAAGAAATTATAAATACGTAAATTAAAACTATGCAGGAAGTCAATAGTAATTTAATTATGTTGTATTTTAAATTAGGAAAAATTGTTTCAGAAAACAAACAATATGGAAATAATTTTACGAAGCAAGTGTCAACAGAACTTAAATTAACTTTTCCTAATATGAAAGGCCTTTCTGAAAGAAATATAAGGTCAATGAGATTATTCTATGAAGAAAATGTTGAAGATGAAAAATGGCAACAGCTTGTTGCCAAATTACCTTGGGGACATAATCTATTATTAATTGAAAAAATTAAAGATAAGGGTATTAGAAAAATAAATTTTTATCATATATGATTGATAATAGAAATGTACTCATAACTAAAAAAGATTTTTTAATGAACTAAAACAAATTGTATAAGGAGATAGAAATGAGATATATAGATAGTGTTAATAAAGAGATAAAAGATTATTTTAAAATATTAGAGCCAGATTTTCCAGAATGGTTAAATGAGTATATAGATACAAAAGAATTGTTATCACAGCAATATATAAGTGTGACTTGTGGTACTATATATTCTGATTTGTTTGAAAGTGATTTTTTCTTTTCAAGTTTAGACCATTCAGTAGCAGTTGCTTTAATAGTGTGGCATTTTACTCGTGATAAAAAACAGACTTTATCAGGTTTATTCCACGATATAGCAACTCCTGCATTTAAACATTGTGTGGATTTCTTAAATGGAGATCATATGACACAAGAATCAACAGAGGACTTAACAACAGAAATTATTAAAAATTCTGATGAAATAATGAAATTGCTAAAAAGAGATAATATTGAAATATCAGAAGTAGATAATTATCATATTTATCCTATTGCTGATAATGATACTCCAAAATTATCTGCTGATAGATTAGAGTATTCTTTATCTAATGCTTTATTTACTTATAAACTATTAGGTTATGAAAATATTAAAGAAATGTATGATGATATTGAAATACAAACAAATGAAGAAAAAGAAATAGAACTAGGATTTAAAACTAAAAAAATTGCTAGGAATTTTGTCAAAGTCACTAGCAGATTATCTGTTATTTATCGTGAAGATAGAACAAGATATTCTATGCAACTAATTGCAGATATATTGAAAAAATTAAGTGAAGAAAATAAAATAACAAAGCAAGATTTATATAGACTAAAAGAAAGCAATGTAATAGATGTTATTGAAAAATCTAAATATAAAGATATATTTAATATTTGGAAAAAAGCAAAAAAGGTAAAAGTATCAAAAGAAAAACCTCAAAATGTTTACTATGTAAATCACGGGGCAAAAGTAAGATATATCGACCCATTATTTAATGGAAAAAGAATGTCTGAATCTTGTAAAATTGCTAAAAAGTTGATAGATAATAATGTAGCATACGATATGGATAAATATGTATATTTAGATTTTAAATTAGATTAGGAGGAATTATTTATGGAAAGAAAATTTAATAAGGGAGATATCGTTCAACATTTTAAGAGAGAAAAAATGACAGAGGAACAATTAAAAGAAGAACCAAATTTATATTTATATGAAATTATTGGTACTGCAAGACATACTGAGAATAAGGAAGAATTAATGATTTATAAACCTTTATATTCAACTGAATGTACAAACGGAGTTGATTTTGCTTCAAGACCATTAAATATGTTTATGTCAGAAGTAGATCGTGAAAAGTATCCAGAAATTAAACAAAAATATAGATTTGAACTTCATGAAAATTAAAAGTATAAAAATTAAATGGAGATGTTTTAAAAATGAATAAGACATTTGAATTTTTAAAACATAAAACACAAGTGAACTTTATTTCAACTATTGATAGAGATTATTTTGTAAGATACACTTGTACAGAAAAATATAATGGTACTGAATTATTTCAATCATTCGCAGAGGGAGAAGTCACACCAGAACAATGTCACGCTATTGGAGTTAGACTTGCCGAAGAAATGTGGAAAGATAGATTTGAAGTTATTGTCAGTACACATCTTAATAGTAATCACTATCATAATCACTTTGTAATAAACTCTGTATCATTTAAAGATGGAAAAAGATATTATGATAAAAGAGAAACTTATGCAGAATTAAGAAGATTATCAGATTCTTTATGTGAGGAATATGGCTTATCAGTTATACAAGAAAAACCATGTAGAAATAGTAAGATAAACTATGCTAATTATCAAAAAAATACTAATAACAAAGTTAATTATTATTCTATTGCAAAAGAAAACTTAGATAAGGAAAAAATCAATTCATATAATTTGGAATGATTAGAACATTTTAAAAACATTAAAAAACTAGATAAGATAGACAGAAATATAGTTGATAGTTATATTTCAAATATATATGTCAATGAAGATGGAAGCATAGATATTATTTTTAGATATAATGAACAATATAAAATTGCATTAGAGTATCTTAAAACACAAAAAAATATGATATAATATATAAGTGGAAAAACGACTTAATAAAAAAAGAAAGAAGTGATAAATAATGGATATGTACCAAAAAAGAGAAATGAGAAAAAATAAAAAAATGAACGAAGATACAAAAAGTTTATCATCTACGAGTATCAACTGGTACCCAGGTCACATGGCTAAGACCAAAAGAGAAGTAAAAGAAAGAATAGATTTAATAGACATAGTATATGAAATAATTGATGCAAGAATGCCACTATCAAGTAAGAATAACGATATTAATGACTTAATAAAAAATAAGCCTCGTATATTGATAATGACAAAAAAAGATTTATGTGACTTAAATGTCACAAATAAATGGATAGAGTATTATAAAAAGCAAGGATATGAAGTTGTACTATTAGACCTTGCAAATAATCCAAATATGAAAATAATTTTTGAATCAACTAATAGATTACTTAAAGATAAAAAAGAAAAAGAATTAAATAAAGGAATTAATAGAAGGAAAACTAGAGCTTTAGTACTTGGAATACCTAATGTAGGAAAAAGCACATTTATTAATAGACTTGTTGGTAAAAAAGTTACCAACGTAGGAAACAAACCAGGTGTCACTAAAAAACTAGAATGGATTAGAATTAATAATGAAATAGAGTTATTAGATACACCAGGTATTTTATGGCCTAAATTAGATAACAAAGATATAGCATTAAATTTAGCTTCTCTTTCCTCTATTAAAGAAGAAATATTAGATATAGAAGAAGTAGCAATATATATTGTAGAAAAAATGCTAAATTTATATCCAAAACAATTAAAAGAAAGATATAAAATAGATAATTATAATGATATAGTTGATATTCTTGATAAAATAGGTTATAATATTGGAGCAATCAGAAACAAGGAAGTTGATTATGAAAGAGTGTACACTACAATAATTAATGATTTAAAACAAGGAAGATTAGGAAAAATAACATTTGATAATATGGAGGAATAATGAAAGTAGATATTAGTAAATTAATTAATGGTTATGTAGATGAAATAACTTTATCAGATAGTATTAGCTTACCTAAAGAATTACTTGAAGAAAACAACATTTATGATATAGATTTAAAATTTGATGGTAATATATCTTTAAATAATGATAATCTTATCTTAGTAACAGGGAAAATATTTGGTATAATAGTATTACCAGATGATATCACTTTAGAAAGAGTTGATTGCAAAATAGACACTAATTTAGAAGAAATTTTAGAAAAAAGAGAAAATATACTTGATATTAGTTCTATTTTATGGCAAAATATATTAGTGGAAATTCCTCTAAAAGTTAGAAAAAACTGTGAAGAGGTTAATATGTCTGGAAATGGATGGAGACTCATTAGTGAGGATACTTTCAACAAAGAACATCAAACTAATAATCCATTTCAAGACTTGAATGAATTATTTGATTCAAAGGAAGGAGAATAAATATGGCAGTTCCATTTAGAAAAGTAAGTAAGACAAGAAAAAATATGCGTAGAACACATTACAAAATTACAGCTAATGGTTTAGTAGAATGTTCTAATTGCAAAGAAATGATAAGACCTCATAGAGTTTGTCCAAAGTGTGGATTTTATAAAGGCGAAAATAAATTAAGTAAAGAGAAATAGGAATATTGTAAAAAATATTTCTTTTTTTTTATTTTATGATATAATACTTATGAAAGGTAGGTCAAAATATGTCAAAATATAATGAGAATGCTTTTATTAATGATATTAGATTGTTAGCTTTAAATATGGCATATAAAAGTAAGATAACTTACAATAATAGTATTTTAAGTGTAGTACCTATATTATATACTCTATATAAAGATCATTTAGTATTTGATGTAGATAAGCCAGAATGGTGTAATAGAGATAGATTAGTTTTATCAAATGGTAATGCAAGTCCAGCTTTATACGCTACATTATACACAGCACTTGGTAAATACAAACAAGAAGATTTAGAAGAATATGGTTCATATAAATCTAATTTATCAGTATATCCAAGTTATGATTTAGATAAATCTATTGAAGTAACAACTACAAGTAGTGGAGAAGGTTTATCTATGGCAATAGGAATGGCAATAGCGGAAAAAAACTTAGAATCTTTATATAATAAGAAAAAAATAACTTTATTTAACTATAATATATATTCACTTTGCAATTATAGAGATTTAACTAGTGCTAGTGGACTTGGAAGTGCTTCTGTTTGCAGTAAATATAATTTAGATAATTTGATTATATTATATGATGCTATTAACAGAGAAGATAACAATAAAATAATGGATATGTATTTATCTATGGATTTTAATGTTATTCTTGTAAAAAATAGCTCTAAATTATCAGAAGTTAGTAAAGCCTTAGATAGCGCTAATAAAAATAGAAGACCAACTTTAATCATTTTTGAATCAAACGAAGATAAGAACTCGGCATATGAAATTGGCAATAAAATACTTGGAAGTATTAAAGAAGAAGATATGAAGCGATTAACGGACATCTTAACCGTTGAAGATAAAAAATATAATTTTGAAGAAGCAATTAAATTATATAGACAAGAAATTAAAGAAAGAAATGTAGATAATTATAGTTTATGGTATCAAGATTATGAAGAATTTGCAAAGACTTATAATCCAGATGATTTAGAAAAATTTAATGATTGTATAAATAATGAAAATATAACACTAGATTTAGAAAAAGTAATAGATATGGATAAGTTATTTACTGATAAGTCCCTACTTGATATTAATTATCAAATTATGAATGTTATTTCTACTTTCATACCTTATTTTATGGGAATATCCCTAGGAGATGCCGTACTTACTAAGGCATACCTAAAAGGAAAAGGTAATTATGAAGAAGATAATTATACAGGAAGAAATATTGACTTAGATAATATGATATCATCTTCAGGTGGCATAATGAATGGAATGGCTCTAACTAATATGTTAGTATTCACTGGAACAACATTATCAAATTTAGACAAAATGATTCCTTCTATAAAAACTTCTGCCATAATGAATTTACCAGTTACATATATATTTACTCATGATACATTCTTAAATGAACAAAATGGTATAATAAATAAGCCTGTTAATGAACTTACTATATTAAGAAGTATCCCTAACTTAAATGTATATAGACCGGCTGATTATAAAGAACTAATAGGGGTATGGGATTTAGTCCTTAAGAGCAAGAAACCAACAGCCATAATTTTATCAAATAATAAACCGGAATCATTTAAGTTTACTAGTATTGATGAGGTAAAATATGGCGGATATGTTATAAGTGAAGTAAAGAACAAACTTGATTTAATTTTAATAGCATCAGGTAGTGAACTATCACTAGCTATGAGACTAAAAAAAGAATTAATTAAGAATTATATTGAATCTAGAATTGTATCTATGCCTAACATTGACTTGTTTTTAAAGCAAGATGAAGAATATAGAAGACAAGTTTTACCAAGAGGGTATAAGAAAATATATATTGAGTTTTCTAATGACACGTCACCTCTTAAACTTGTAAGTAAAACAGATGATATTATAAATATAAATGATTATATAAAAGATGGTAATGAAAGTGATATATTAACTGATATGGAATTAGATATTACATCTTTAGTTATAAAAATAAAAGACAGTATATAATTCGACAAAATTTTTATATATAATAATTTATATTATATATGGTGATAATATGAGAACTTATTATATATTTAAAATTAATAAATATTTTACTTTTTGCTATAAAAAATGGCCATATAGATTATATAAGATTTTGGAAGAAGTATATTATTCTAATAATTACGATAATAAATTATCATATAAGTATTATAAACAAGTAGCTATAAATTTTAATAAATTTAGTTTGAATGAATATATATATACTAGAAATGTTAATAAAGATGGTTATCATAGAGATAATAATCTACACATATATAAAACTAATAGTTTTAGTAAATTAAGTATATATGGAACTTGTTTGATTTTAAAAACTAATGATATGAATTCTATATTTTTAAATGATATATATTATAGTGAAGATAACATTTTTATATGTGATTTTATAAATAATGATTATTTTTGGTTAGATTCTTTAATTATTGATAGACAAAAAGAAGAATTATTAGTATAATAATGCAAGAAAGGACTAATTATGTTAAGAGATATATTGTATTTAGTATTAGGTCTTATTGTAGGGGCGGTTATAGGATTCTTTGTAGCACGTCACTTCATGAAAAAGTACCTAAAGAAAAACCCACCAATAAATGAACAAATGATAAAGACAATGATGAGTTCAATGGGAAGAACACCATCACAAAAACAAGTAAATCAAATGATGAAACAAATGAATAAATATATGTAAAAGATAAGTAAATTAATAAATGACTTAAAGAGAGTCTATGGTAGGTGAAAATAGATAGTCTTAGTTAATTGAAGCTACTTTTATTAATGCGATTAATAGTCGCCGGAAGAAAACCGTTATATAAATTAAGATATACATATTATGTATAAATTAGGATGGTACCACGAATTATTTCGTTCCTATAGGAATGAGATAATTCTTTTTTTAAGGAGGTTAATATGAATAAAATAATAGCAATCGTAGGAATGTGTGGAAGTGGAAAATCAGTAGCAAGTGAATATTTAGAAAATAAAGGATATGAAAAAGTATATTTTGGTGGAGTAACTATGGACAAATTAAAAGAAAGTGGACTAGAAATAACACCAAGTAATGAAAAAATGATGAGAGAAAAACTAAGAAGTGAACTTGGTATGGGGGCTTATGCCAAAATACTTTTACCTAAAATAAAAGAATTATCAAAGAAATGTAATGTTGTTTTAGATGGATTATATTCATGGGATGAATATAAAATATTAAAAAATGAATTAGATAATCTCATGGTAATAGCCATTATATGTGATAAAAAAATAAGATATGATAGATTAGCTACAAGAGAATTTAGACCATTAACTAATGAAGAAGCAAGTAATAGAGATGTATCAGAAATAGAAAACTTAGCTAAAGGTGGGCCTATTGCCTATGCTGATTATTATATTAACAATAATGGTAGTATTGAAGAATATTATCAAAGATTAAATGAAATATTAGGAAGTGAGTAAAATGAAAAAATTAACAGGAAATGAAATAATAAAAATGTATATAGATTACTTTAAAAGTCTTGGACATACAGAAATAGAAAGTGCTAGTTTAATACCATATAATGATAAGTCATTATTATGGATTAATGCAGGAGTAACTCCACTTAAAAAGTTTTTAGATGGTAGCGAAGTACCGGTTTCAAGAAGACTTGTCAGTGTCCAAAAATGTATTAGAACAGGTGATATAGAAAGTGTAGGACGTACAGCTCGCCATCATACTTTCTTTCAAATGCTAGGTAATTTTTCAATTGGAGACTATTTCAGAAAAGAAGCTTTGGAGTATGCTTATACACTATTAACTAGTCCAAAATATTTTGATATAGATAAAGATAAACTTTATATAACAGTATATCCAGACGACATAGAAGCTTATAATAAATGGATAGAATTAGGTATAGATGAAAGTCATATTGTTAAACTAGAGAGTAATTACTGGGAAATAGGACCAGGGCCTAGTGGACCAGATAGTGAAATATTCTATGATAGAGGACCAAAATATGATCCCAATAATTTAGGAATAGAATTACTAGAAAAAGAAATTGAAAATGATAGATATATAGAAATATGGAACAATGTATTTAGCCAATATAATGCTAAAGAAGGCGTACCAAGAAGTGAATACAAAGAGTTACCTAGTAAGAATATAGATACAGGTATGGGCGTAGAAAGAATGGCTTGTATTATGCAAGAAGTAGAAACTAATTATGATACAGATATGTTTTTACCTATAATGAAAGAAATAGAAAAAATTACAGACATAAAATATAATGGACAAATGGAATTTAAAATTATTGCTGATCATATAAGAACATTAGTCTTTGCTATTGCAGATGGAGCAATGTTTGATAATTTAGGTCGTGGTTATGTTTTAAGAAGATTATTAAGAAGAGCATATCGAATGGGACACAAATTAGGTATAGAAGGATCTTTTATGTATTCCTTAGTAAATGTAGTAGTAGAAAACTATGAAGAAATATATCCATATTTAGAAGAAAAAAAAGAATCTATTAAGAAATTAATATTAGAAGAAGAAAATTTATTTCAAAAAACATTAATTAGTGGAGAAAAAAAATTAGAAAATATATTTTTAAATAGTCATAATAAAGTAATAAGTGGAGAAGATACTTTTAAATTATATGACACTTATGGATTTCCAATAGAACTTACAATGGAATATGCCGAAGAAAAAGGTTTTGAAGTAGATATAGACGGCTTTAATAAATATATGAATATACAGAAAGAATTAGCAAGAAATAATCAAAGTAAAACATCAACAATGCAAGTACAAAATGAATTATTAGCAGGATATAAAGAAAAAGATAACTTTGTAGGATATGATACAGAACAGATAAATACAACTATTAAGAATATTATTAAAAATAATGAATTTGTATCTTCTTCAGATGAAGATTGTTATATATTCTTAGAAGATAATCCTTTTTATGCTACAAGTGGAGGACAAGTAAATGATACAGGAATTATAAAAGGAGAAAATTATTCTCTTGAAGTGATAGATGTAATAAAATGTCCTAATAAACAACACTTAATACATGTAAAAGTAAATAAGGACTTAATTAAAGTAGGAGATAAAGTTCATGCTATAGTAGACAAAGAAAAAAGATTTAAAACACAATGTAATCATAGTTCAATTCACCTAATTCAAAAAACATTGCAAGACATGCTTGGAAATGATGTTCACCAAGCAGGAAGTAGGGTAGATGAAAATACTTTTAGATTTGATTTTATTTATCATGGTAAAATTACTGATGATGTAATTATTAATCTAGAAGACAATGTTAATTCAAAATTAAAACAAGAAGTAGATACAAAAGTTACATATATGTCCTTAGATGAAGCACGTAAATTAGGAGCTATGGCTTTATTCGAAGATAAATACGGTGATGTTGTTAGAGTAGTACAAATATTAGACTCTATTGAATTATGTGGAGGAACACATATCAAAAATACTAAAGATATTAAAAAAATATGTATATTAAGTATAGAATCTAAAGGAAGCAATGTTTATAGAATAGAAGGAACTACCAATGATAATATTAAAGTTATGTTAGAAAACTATATCAAACCATATAAAGAAGAAGTTAATAAATTACTAGATAAATCTAATAAATTAATAACTAAAGCTAATCAAGAAAAAATAGATTTAATATTTGAATATAAAGAAAAAAATATTGAATTAAATAGCTATAAAGCTATAATAGAATACAAACTAGAAATAGAAAATCTTAAAGATAAAATAAAAGAATTAGATAAAAATTATAATGAATTAAAAGTACAAAGAGATAGTGCAGATTTATCTAAATTTAAAGAATCATTAGAAGTTATTAATGGAAATAATATTATAATTATGAAAGTTAATAATTATGGAATAGATAGTTTAAAACAAATAATAGATAATTTGATTAATGAATATGATAATTTATTTATATTACTAGCAAATATAAATAACAATAATATTAACTTTATAGCTAAGAGTAAAAATACTAGTATTAACTGTGGAGATATAATTAAAAATATTTCTCTATCTTGTCATGGTAATGGTGGAGGCAATCCTTCCTTTGGTCAAGGTGGAGGAAGTGATGCCACAAATATAGAGGAATACTTAGAAGACTTAAAGAAGAGTTTAAAATAGAACTCTTTTTTTATATTAATTAGTTAATTTTATAGACTAAAATATTTAATGATGTTAAAATGTTATTAGAGGTGTAGTATGGGAGATAAACTTAATAAATTAATAAAAGAGGTTGGCTTAAAAGAAGAATATTATACATATTTTAAAGATAGTGATGTTATAAAAGTAATTGTGTATGATGATAATGAACAGTATGATTTTATTATTTCTAATAAGTTTATTTTACCATTATCAGTATATAATGAACTACTTTTGTGTTTAAAAAAATGTTTTAATAACGTTAGATTATATATAGATGTTAAAGATATAGACTATTCTTTAGTAACGGAATACTTTTCTAGTATTTTAAAAGATATAGCATTAGATATGGCTAAATATAATGTATTTTTAGATAGAAATATAACATTAGTAGATAAAACACTAAGAATAGATGCTTATAATAAAGTAGAATGTACCAATTTAATCACTATTAAGAATGATATTATAAACAAACTTAAATGTTATGGATTTAATGATATAGATATAGATATTAATTTATCCTTAGATGGAAATAAAGACTTAATAAATCAAATAGAAAATGAGAAAGTAGTAGAATATACACCTAGTTATAATATGAATACTGCTTCTAGTAAAAAAGAAGAAGTAACCAAAAGTACATATAGAGCAAAGAAATCAAGTGAAGTAACAGAAATTAAAGATATAATGTATGAAGTAGATAATATTAATATTATAGGTATGGTATTTGGAAGTGAATTTTTTGAATCTAAATCAGGATATAAAATTATTACATTGAAAGTAACGGATTATACTGACAGTATATTTGTTAAAATGTTTACTAAGGATGATAAAGAGTATGAACTAATTAAAGGACTAATTAAAGAAAATAAATGGTATAATTTCTATGGTAAAGTAGAAATGGATAAATATGCTAATGAACTTGTGTTCATAACCAAATACAAAGATGTTACAGAAACAGAAGGAAAAACATTAGAAGTTGTTAGTGACAATTATGAAGAGAAAAGAATAGAACTACATACCCATACAATGATGAGTCAAATGGACGGGGTAGCAGATTGCAAAAAGTTATTGAAACAAGCCATTGCCTTTGGTCATAAAGCTATTGCCATTACTGATCATAATGGTTGTCAAAGTTTTCCAGATGCTTATCACTTTGTAACAGACTACAATAAAGGTAAAGAAGAAGATGATAAGTTTAAAGTTATATATGGAACAGAACTTACCATGGTAGATGATGAGATAAATATATGCAAAAGACCAATAGATGCTGATTTATTAAGTTCAACTTATTGTGTATTCGACCTTGAAACAACAGGATTTAATGCCGGTGGAGAAGACTCTATTATTGAAATAGGTGCAGTACTTATTAAAGATGGAGAAATAATTGATACTTATAATGAATTAATTAATCCAGGTAAAAAATTACATCCAAAAATTATTGAAGTAACTAATATAACGGATGAAATGTTGGAAGATAAAGATAATGAAGAAAATGCTATTAAAAGATTTATAGCATGGTTTAAAGATTACCCAATGGTTGCTCATAATGCTAAATTTGATACTTCATTTATTGAAATGTGTTATCAAAAATATAAACTAGGAGAATTTACTAATTGTGTAATTGATACATTGGAATTGAGTAGAGCCATAGATACCAACCAAGCAAGACATAGTTTATCAGCATTAGTTAAAAGATATGATGTACCTTTTGATGAAAATGCTCATCATAGAGCCGATTATGATGCTAAAGGAACAGCTTATGTCTTAGATAAAATGTTAAGAAAAGTAGATAAACAAAATATTCATAATATTAATGAATTAAATAGTTTGGTAAGTAAAGAAGATATATATAAGTTTGGTAGATGTTACCATATCAATTTACTTGTTAAGAATAAAACAGGTCTAAAAAATCTATTTAAAATTATTAGTTTAGCTAATACCAAATATTTATATAAAACACCAAGAATACCAAGAAGTGAACTAAAAGATAAAAGAGAAGGACTTTTGATTGGTAGTGGATGCTATAATTGTGAAGTTTTTGATGCTGCTAGAACTAAGAGTGAAGAAGAATTAATCAATGTTATTAATTTCTATGATTATGTAGAAGTACAACCTCTAGAAGTATATGATCATTTACTTCAAACAAAAGATTTTGCAAATAAATATGAATTATCTAATCATATCAAAAAAATAGTAGAAACAACAAACATGGCTGGAAAATTAATCGTAGCTACAGGAGATGTTCATCATATTCTTAGAAGCGATAAAATATATCGTGAAATTATTATCAATCAGAAAGTACCAGGTGGAGGAAGACACCCACTTGCTAAAAACGATATTACTAATATTCCATCACAACATTTAAGAACAACTGATGAAATGATGAGTGATTTTGAATTTCTAGGAGATGAGATAGCTCATAAAATAGTAATTGAAAATCCAAATAAGATTGCCGATATGATAGATATAATAGAAGTTATTATTGAAACTGGTGGAGTACCTTTTTCTCCAAAAATAGAAAATTCTGTTATGACAGTTACTAACTTAGTATACACTAAAGCTCAAGAATGGTATGGTGATCCCCTACCATTTGATATAGAAGAAAGAATTGCTAAAGAATTATATGGAGATATAGTATTGAATACCATTACTAAAAACTTAGAAGAAGAAAATAACTATACAAAAGAAAAGGCTTTTGCAATACTACATGAATCTATAAATAAAGGGGATGAATTCATTAAAGAACAAGTTTTTAATAGAATTAAAAAAGATGATACAGAAGGACTTAGTGATGAAGAGTTAAAGAAAAAAGTTAAGAAAAGTTTAGGCGGTATCATTGGTGGTGGTTTTGATGTTATATATTTAATTGCCCAAAAATTAGTAAAAAAGAGTAATGATGATGGCTTCTTAGTAGGTTCAAGAGGTAGTGTAGGAAGTTCATTTGTAGCTACAATGATGGGAATAACTGAGGTTAATTCATTAGCAGCTCACTATAGATGTGGTAAATGTAAACATAGTATATTTAATGATGAAGATGGAAATCCACTTGGTAAAGTATATAGTACAGGATTTGATTTGCCAGATAAATATTGCCCAAAATGTGGTGAAAAAATGATTAAAGATGGACAAGATATGCCATTTGCTACATTTCTAGGATTTAATGCTGATAAAGTTCCAGATATAGATTTAAACTTTTCTGATTTAAATCAAGCAGCAGCTCATGAATACACCAAAGTATTGTTTGGTGTTGATAATGTATATCGTGCCGGTACCATAGGTACAGTAGCAGAAAAAACAGCCTTAGGTTATGTTCATGGCTATTTTGAAGACAAAGGAATAACCAATAAAAGAAGATGTGAATTAGAAAGACTTGCTGTTGGATGTACAGGAGTTAAGAGAACAACAGGACAACATCCAGGAGGAATAGTTGTAATTCCAGGATATATGGATGTATTTGATTTTACCCCTTTCCAATATCCGGCAGATGACGACACTAGTGCTTGGAGAACAACTCATTTTGATTATCATGCTATTGACCAAGATGTTCTTAAATTGGATATATTAGGTCATACAGATCCGACACAACTTAGAATGATACAAGATTTAGTAGGATGGGATGTTAGAAATGTCCCACTTGATGATAAAGAAACAATGGCAATATTTTTATCACCAGAGCCTTTAGGTGTTACAAAAGAACAAATAATGAATGAAACAGGTACATTAGGAGTTCCTGAATTTGGAACACCATTTACTATATCAATGTTAGTAGATACTAAACCCAAAACATTTGCTGAACTTATAAAAATATCTGGATTATCCCACGGAACTGATGTATGGCTAGGTAATGCTCAAGAACTTATAAAAAATAACGTAGTACCATTTAAAGATGTAATAGGATGCCGTGATGATATAATGGTTTATTTAATGTATAAAGGATTAGAACCAATTAAAGCATTTAAAATAATGGAATTTGTTAGAAAAGGAAAAGCAAGCAAAGATCCAGAAACTTGGGCAGGACATGTTGAAACTATGAAAAAAGCTGGAATAGAAGAATGGTTTATTGATTCTTGTGCAAAGATAAAGTATATGTTTCCCAAAGCACATGCAGCAGCATATGTTATAAGCGCATTTAGAATAGCATATTTTAAAGTACATTATCCAATAATATACTATGCAACATATTTTTCTACTAGATTTGAAGATTTTGATCTTGATGTAATGGTCAAAGGATATGACGCTATCAAAAATAGAATGTTAGAAATAATGGAAAAAAATTATGATGCTACGAATAAAGAAGCAAGTATTTTAGAAACTTTGAAATTAGCCTTAGAAGCAACAGCAAGAGGATTTGTCTTCAAAACCATTGATATTAGAAAGAGTGATGCTAAGAACTTTACAATATTAGATGATAAAACATTATTGTGTCCATTCAGAGCCGTAGATGGACTAGGTGGAGTAGTTGCTCAAAACATTCAAAATGAAGCTAAAAAACATGATTTTATTTCTATAGAAGATTTTCAAAATAGATGTAAAGTATCTAGTACTTTAATTGAAAAAATGAAAATGATGGGAGTATTTGAAGACATGCCTGAAACTAGTCAACTATCATTATTTTAAAGTAGTAAGCAATTACTACTTCTTTCTTTAATAAAAAAAATGTAGATATTTTTCCTAAAAAAAGAAAAAAATATGTTGCAAATAAGTAAATTTTTTGCTATCATTAATATAGTAAAGGAGGATATGAAAAAAGATGGATAACAATAAAAGTAGAGGTATATTTTTAGGTGTACTTAGTGTTGCTACATTAATAGTGTCTATTATTGGCGCTACATTCGCATACTTCGTTGCAAGTGCTAGTGGTAATACAGGTGCTGCACAAGCTGGTGCTGCTAACGTTGCTGGTACTTTAACTTTATCAGAAACAGTTGATTATAGACAAAATATGATACCAGTAACAGAAGCACTAATGAAAACATCATATAAAAGAACAGAGGCAGCAACAGGAACTGGAACTGGAAGATGTGAAGGTTACTCTGCAGCCGGTGGTAATACAGTATATAATCTATGTAGTATATATCAATTTACAGTAAGTAACACAGCATCTATTGCCCAAACAATATATGCATCATTAACTGCTAATACCAATACATTTACAAACTTAAAATATTGTATATTTGAAGGTGGAGCAGGTACATCTGACACAGAAAAAGTTGCTTGTAGAAATATGCCAACTACTGGAAATACAGACAGTAATATATTTAGTGAACTTATTTCAGCTACAACTGGTACACATACTTATACTCTAGTAATGTATATCAACGAAACTTCTGAAGATCAAACAACAGCTGATTCTGGTAAAACATTTACTGGAACTATAAGTATTACATCTGCTGATGGTTCTAACTACATGACTGGTGCTCTTACTGCAAAAGCATAATAATGTTAAGATACACAAAAGTGTATCTTTTTTATTTTTTTTCTATTGCAAAAATAAAAATATTTTGATATTATTATTATAGTAAAGGAGGATATGAAAAATGGAAGAAAATAAAAGCAAAGGAATCTTTTTAGGAGTAGTAGGCGTTGCTACATTAATTGTCGCTATTATTGGTGCTACATTTGCATACTTCGTTGCAAGTGCTAGTGGTAATACAGGTAAAGTACAAGCTGCCGGTGCTGACGTTAGTGGGACACTAAAACTAGATGAAGATGTAAGTGGTATAAAAAATAATATGATACCTGTATCTGGAGATGTAATGAAACAATCTTTTGTTCAAACAGGAACTGGAGCATCTGCAAAATGTGCTGGTATCTCAAAGACAGAAGAAGGATCAGAAAATCCAACTATATATAATTTATGTAGCACTTATGTGTTTACGCTAAAAAATACTGCATCTATTCCACAAACAGTATATGCAAGCTTAGAGTCAACTAAAAATGATTTTACAAATCTATATTACTGTATATATGAAGATGAAAATAGTATAGCTAAAGAAACTGTTGCATGTGGTGCTGTTCCAGCAGTTGAAGATACCGAAGGTGCTAGAGCAAAAAATATATTTAATGTTACACTTCCGGCAGGTAGTGTAGAAACACCATCGACTGCAAAATATTCATTAGTTTTATATATTAATGAAACTGGTGGAGATCAAACTCCTAATGATTCAGGTGCTACTTATACTGGTACACTAAAAGTAACATCATCAGATGGTTCAAACTACATGACTGGTGCGGTAGTAACACAAGTAAGTCCATAACAAAGTAGGAATTAACTTCCTTCTTTTATTTTTAAAAATATTTCAAAAATATAATAAAAAATATTGCAAAAAAGATAATATTTTGATATTATTGTTATAGTAAAGGAGGATAAGAAAGATAATGGAAAACAGTAAAGGAAGAGGTATATTTTTAGGAGTAGTTAGTGTTGCTACCTTAATCGTTGCCATTATTGGTGCTACATTTGCATGGTTCTCAGCTTCAGTAGGCAGTGGTGAAAATGATGTTAATTTAACAGCATATCAATTTGATGCAGACTTAACCGTAGAAAGAGTTTTCCCTACTGCTGAAAATGCTAGCAAGAAAATAATTCCATTTGTTCCTGATAAAGTACTTAGAGAAGGACAAGGGGACGCAACAAATAATATGAATTATGCCTTAAATGAAGCAACAAATAAATGTGTTGATTCAAGTGGTTACTTAGTTTGCTCACTATATAAAATAACAGTAACTAACAATGGTAGTGATGCTATTGAATTAGATGGTTCAGTAACTACAATGGAAACAACTCCAACAGAAACAGGAACTACATTAACAGCTAATGGTGACTTAAAAGCTCAAATTATAAGTTATGCTGACGGAAAATATACTTATACCCATAATTTAAGTAAAGCACTTGCTCTACCAAACACAGTTAGTGGAAGTGGAAAACTTATTATGGATCCAGCAACATTAACCGTTGGAGCAACTCCAGGAGCTAATACTGCTGAACTTTATGTCCTAGTATGGTTAAATGACTCTACTGAAAATCAATCAACAATGATGGGTGCTAGCTACAAAGGTCAATTTATTTTTAGTGCTGTTGGTATGGGTACAGGAAACCAATTAACTGGTACATTTAATTTAGGATAATAATTAGAAAAGTACGAAAAGTACTTTTTCTTTTGGCATTTTTCTATTCGTTACAATATATTTTTCCATTATTAGATATTGAAAAAGAGCTCGTTTTCTGTTATTATATTAATATAGGTGATAGTATGAATAACAAAAAGACTGCTTTAATATTTGTAGTTATTGTGGCTATGGTCATATTAATAATATCGGGAGCTACATTTGCTTGGTTTTCTGCCTTAATAAGTAGTGAAAACAACGCTGTTAATCTAAGTTCAGCAACTTTAGATATTAGCCTTGTAGAAGACTTATCACTAATCAAAGGAAAAGTAATTCCATCAGCAGAAGAATATGTTGATATTGCAAGCAAGTATAGAAATGAATCTGGTGAAATAGATAAAAGTAAATATTGCATAGATGACAACGGTTATGAAATATGTAGTGTATATAAATTTACTGTTATTAATAACAGTTTAGATAATCCCGTACCTCTATATTTTACTTTAAAACCTAACATAAATAATTTTACTTATTTATATTTTAAAGTCTTAGATAGTGACTTTAATGAAGTTATGGGAAAAACACATTTAGACAACATTGAAGGAAAAACAGAAGAAGAAATTAATTCAATTGTCTTAACACCATTAAATAAAGTATTAGAAGCTTCTACCTCTATTACAGATCCTAGCTTTGTAACGTATTACATTGTAATGTGGGTAGATGAAATTAATGAAAATCAAACTGAACTTGATTCAGGAAGAACTTTTGCTTCAACATTATTCGTGGAAGCAGGAACAGATGGAAAAGGCGTAACCGGTATGATGGTAGCCAATGGAACAGGATAACAAAATAAAAAAATTCCAATAATGGAATTTTTTTTGATAAAAAAGTGTTGACAAAATATATAACGTGTTATATATTTGTGTAATGTGTAAGGAAGTGTAATATGATAGATGATAAAAATATATGTATACTACTTAAATGTATTACCACAGAAATAGGTAAGAAGAAGAATGCTTTATTTAGTAAATATGGTATTACTGGATTTCAAAGTGATATATTGGCTTTTCTATATAGAAATATAGATAAAGACATATATCAAAGGGATATAGAAAATATGTTTAAGAAGAGTAATCCTGTTGTATCCGGAACATTAGATAGGTTAGAAAAGGCAGGCTTTATATATAGAGAGAAGTCTTTGAATGATTCAAGATATAGAAGTATAAAACCTACGATTAAAGCTTTAGAAATTGGAGAAAATATAAGAAGAGAGTTAGATAATTTTTATGATTTTAAAGAAGTTTTAAGCAAAGAAGAGATTAAAAAATTAGAATATTTATTAAAGAAAATGTATGATTATACATTAAAAATAATATAATTACAGAGGTGAGAAAATGATAAAAATATTTAAACAATTTAATAAAAAAGATTGGGTTTTAATTTTTGTGGTAGCTATATTAATAGTATTTCAAGTATGGTTTGATTTAAAATTACCTGACTATATGAGTGAAATTACAAGGATACTTCAATCGGAAGGTTATATTATAAAAGATATATTAGCACAGGGTGGCTATATGTTATTATGTGCTTTTGGTTCTTTAGGAAGTGCTGTTATTGTCGGATATATTACTTCTTTTATATCAGCTGATTTTTCTATGAATCTACGTAGACGTATATTTAAGAAAGTTGAGGACTTTGGCATGACAGAGATTAAAAAGTTTGAAACTAGTAGTTTAATTACTAGAACGACAAATGATGTTACACAGTTAGAAATGTTGGTGGCTATGGGTATGCAGATGATTATTAAGTCCCCAGTTATGTGTGTATGGGCCATTACCAAGATAATTAATAAAAATGTTGAATGGAGTTTACTTGTTTTAGCAGGTGTTGCAATTCTGTTAGTAACTATTGGAATACTTTTAAAAATCGTATATCCACGTTTTGAGAAAGTACAAAAATTAATAGATAAAGTTAACGGTGTAACAAGAGAGAATGTTACTGGTATTAGGGTAGTTAGAGCGTTTAACGCTGAAGAGTATCAAGAAAATAGATTTGATAAAGTTAATAATGATTTAACTAATATGCAATTATTTAATCAAAAATGTTTTGCTATATTAGATCCAATTATGAATATAGTTATGCATTTCTTAACTTTAGGTATATACTTTATTGGAGCTTATTTAATTGAAGCAGCTCACATGATAGATAAAATAACTTTATTTTCTAATATGGTTGTATTCTCTAGTTATGGTATGCAAGTTATTATGTCATTCTTAATGCTTGCCATGATATTTATGATATTACCACGTGCTAGTGTATCTGCTAAAAGAATAAATGAAGTATTAGACGAAGAATTATCTTTAAAAGATGGTACTCTTGATGGTAATGAAGCCTTAGAGGTAGGAACAGTAGAATTTAAAAATGTATCTTTCAAGTATCCAGATGCTTCTGAGTATGTTCTTAAAAATATTAGTTTTAAAGTTAATAAGGGAGAGACAGTTGCTTTCATTGGTTCAACTGGAAGTGGTAAGTCAACATTAATTAATCTAATACCAAGATTTTACGATGCCACAGAAGGTGAAGTATTAATAGATGGTATTAATATTAAGGATTACAAATTAAAAGAATTACATAACAAAATAGGTTATGTACCACAAAAAGCTGTTATGTTTACAGGTAGTGTTAAATCTAATGTTGGATATGGCTCTGTAAATGGTACTAAACCTACATTAGGTAAAATAAAAGAAGCTCTTGATGTTGCCCAAGCCAGTTCTTTTGTTAAGGATATGGATGGAGAATATGAAGCTCATATAGCACAAGGAGGTACAAATGTATCTGGTGGTCAAAAACAAAGATTATCTATAGCTAGAGCTATAGCAAGAGACCCTGAAATATATATTTTTGACGATAGTTTTTCTGCTTTAGACTTTAAAACAGATGCTACACTTCGTCACACACTAAAAGAATATACTAAAGATGCTACATCTCTAATCGTAGCACAAAGAATAGGAACAATTATTAATGCTGATAAAATAGTTGTGTTAAATGAAGGAGAATGTGTCGGAATAGGTACACATAAAGAATTATTAAAAAGTTGTAAGATATATAAGGAAATTGCTTTATCGCAACTTTCAAAGGAGGAGTTAGAAAATGCCTAGAATGGGTCCTCATGGAAATGGAAAAATGGAAAAGTCTAAAGACTTTAAAGGAACTTTAATTAAAATATTTAATAATTTAGGTAAATGGAAATATGTTTTAATATTTGCTTTAGGTATGGCCACTTTAAGTGCTATATTAGCATTAGTAGCTCCAAATAAATTATCAGACTTAACTGATGAAATTACTTTAGGTATTACCCCTAATATTAGTGAGAATATCATTAAAGATATTATGACTAGTGATGACATTACCATAGAAGATAAAATGGCTCTACAGTCATTAATGGAAAATCTAAAGAATAGTGGTAAAGAATTAGATGATATTCTATTGCAATTAGATAATTTACCCGATAGTATTTATTCTATTATTAAGCCTAAAATGGATATAGCTAAAATTAAAAGTATGGCTTTGGTATTAGCTATAATATATATGTTAAGTGCTATATTTAGTTATATAGAATCCATTCTAACTACAATTATTGCTAATAAATATGCTTATAAATTAAGAAGAAATATTAGTAAGAAGATTAATAAGTTACCTTTAAGATATTTTGATAGTCATGAGACGGGTGATGTATTATCTCGTGTTACTAATGATATAGACACTGTTGCTCAAACCATGAATAATACGATTGCTTCATTAGTTAGTTCTATAACACTATTTATTGGTAGTATTATAATGATGTTTGTTACTAACTGGCAAATGGCTTTAACCGCTATTATATCTAGTTTATTTGGCTTTATGTTTATGTCTATAATACTATCTAAGAGTCAAAAGTATTTTATGCAAAGACAAGTTGAACTTGGTAACTTAAATGCTCATATAGAAGAAGTGTATTCTGGTCATAATGTTGTTAAGGCGTATAATGGCGATATAGAAGCTATGGAAGAGTTTGATAAGTTAAATAAAAACTTATATGTTTGTAATAAAAAGAGTCAATTCTTATCAGGCATTATGCAACCATTAATGGGATTTATTGGAAATTTTAGTTATGTAGCTGTATGTGTTGTTGGAGCTATATTAGTAAGTAAAAATATTATTACTTTTGGCATTATCGTAGCCTTTATGATATATGTTAGATTATTTACTAATCCATTAACTAGAATAGCCCAAGCAATGACACAACTTCAATCTATGACAGCAACAGGGGAACGTGTATTTGAGTTTTTAGAAGAAACGGAGATGCCAGATGAAAGCTATATAACTAAGAAATTAGATAAAAAAACTGTTAAAGGTGAAATAGAATTTAAACATGTTAAGTTCGGATATGATAAAAATAGAACTATTATAAAAGACTTTAATGCTATGATTAAGCCAGGTCAAAAGGTTGCTATTGTTGGCCCAACAGGTGCTGGTAAAACAACTATGGTTAACTTATTAATGAAGTTCTATGACATTAATGATGGAGATATCTTGATAGATGGCGTATCTACGAAAGAATTAACAAGAGAAAATATTCATGATTTATTTGTAATGGTATTACAAGATACATGGTTATTTGAGGGGACTATTCGTGATAATATTAAATTTAATAAAGAAAATATAAGTGATGAAGATATTATGAAATGTTGTGATGTCGTAGGTGTTAGTCACTTTATTAAAACTTTATCTGGAGAATTAGATGCTAAAATAGATGGTGGAGAATCAGTAAGCCAAGGACAAAAACAATTACTTACTATTGCACGTGGTATGATAGAAAATGCCCCATTTTTAATACTAGATGAAGCTACATCTAATGTAGATACCAGAACAGAAGAGTTAGTACAAAAAGCTATGGATAAATTAACAAAAGGAAAAACATCGTTCATAATAGCACACAGATTATCTACGATTAAAAATGCTGATATAATACTTGTTATGAAAGATGGAAATATAGTAGAACAAGGAAAACATGATGAATTGCTAAAAATGAATGGATTCTACGCTTCATTATATAATTCTCAATTTGAGTTATAGTATATAAAATAAAAGTTATAAATTTCTCAAGACATAAGTAAAAGTTTTGATAATTTATAACTTTTTTTACTTTTTTATACAAAGATATATCCTTCCTCTAATTGACAATATTTGATATATTTGTTAATATTTATATAAGGAAAGAATAAGAATAGATATTATAGAAAGTAGGTTTTAATATATGGAAATAAGTATTTTACCAAATACATATAGAAATTCAGATGGCACATTCAATATGAATTCCTCTCTTAAATTATGTGGACAAATAGCAGGAGTTTGTTATTCTAAGCATGGTTTTAGTAGTTTAGAAAAAGAAAGTGAAGACAAGACTTTAAATAGAATTGAAACAACTCTAAATAATGGACATCATAGCGTATATGATCATGTTAATGTTACTTTAAATATTAAAAATATACCTAAAATATTGGCAATGGTACTCAACAATGAGCACCAATATACAACAAGTGAAAAGTCGCTAAGATATACAGAAGCTATTGATGGAATGAGTAATAAAGAAATAGAATTATACAATAAATGGACTAATATACTAGAAGAAAAAATAAAAAAAAGATATCCAACTTTTGACGATAAACATATTACTAAATTAGCTCGTGAAAATGCTAGATACTTTATATCTGTCTTCTATCCAACTGAAATGATTTATACCACTAGTATAAGACAACTTAACTTTATAGTGTCTGTTATGAAAAAATATATTAGTCAAGCTCAAAGTGAAAATAGTTTAAAATTAGCAAAAAGTATGGAAGAGTTTATTTCTTTACTAGATAAACTAGGATTATTAGAAGAAAGATTACAAGGAAATATAAAGAATAGAAGTTTATCATTATTTGGAACTAATTTAAAAGAATGCAATGAATATTATTCATGGGTATATTCTACTAAATATATTGGTTCTTTAGCATCATTTGCACAAGCTCAGAGGCATAGAACTATTGATTATAAAATAGAATTTAGTAATGAAGGTTATTTTGTACCTCCAATAATAATGGATGATGAAAATTTAGTACATGAATGGAATAAAGATATGGAATGTGTAGATTCGCTATTACCACAAGGAAAAAATGTTATAATATGTGAAATGGGTACTTATGACAATTTTTTACTTAAATGTAGTGAAAGATTATGTACTAACGCTCAGTTAGAAATAATGATGCAAACCAAAGAAGTTTTAACTAAATACATTAATGCTCTAAAAGAAGCAAACAGTTCATTGTATGAAGAATTTAATTCATATTCTAAAGGAGCTAGATGTACATTTGGATATACATGTTCTAAACCATGTAAATTTAGTGAGGGAATAACTTTAGTTAGAAAAATATAGGAGTGAGTTTATGTCAAAATTCAAATATAATTACAAGAATATGATAAAAGAAGCCCAAAAAGGGGAAAGAAGTCCATTAATTGTATATGGAATAATTAGACTTTTAATTATTATATGTATGATTTTACAATTAATAAGAGGAGATTTACATAATGCATTTCTTTGCTTTTGGGCCTTAGTTAGTTTATTTATACCCATATTTGTCCAAGATAAATTTAAAATAAAATTGCCTAGTACATTAGAAATAATTATCTTTGTATTTATTTTTGCATCAGAAATACTAGGAGAAATTAATAATTTTTATGGTATTATTCCATATTGGGATACTATGCTTCATACATTAAATGGCTTTTTAGCAGCAGGAGTAGGTTTATCCTTAGTTAATATCTTAAATGATAATAGTAGTAATATTAAACTATCGCCTTTATATATTACAGTATTTGCCTTCTGTTTTTCTATGACTATAGGGGTTCTTTGGGAATTTATTGAGTTTGCTTGTGATAGAGTCCTTAATTCAGATATGCAAAAAGATTTTATTACAGATAAAGTATCTTCTGTTGAATTTAATGACGGACACATAACAAAAGTTATAGATAATATAGAATATACAGTACTTTATGATAAAAATGATAAAGAACTATACAAAATAGAAGGTGGTTATTTAGATATCGGTCTTATAGACACCATGGAAGACTTAATAGTAAACTTTGTGGGAGCTATTACATTCTGTTTATTATGGTACTTTGATATAAGAAAAATAGATGGATTTTTAAGCAAACATTTTGTACCAGTTAAAAAATAAATTGTTCAAAATATTATTAATAGATAAAAAACAAGGATAAATTTATTCATCCTTGTTTTTAAATATTTAATTTTTTAAAACAGTTATATTAGTATTACACCATTTAAAAATGGTTGAGAAAAATAAACAAAAATGGTTGAGAAAAATAAGCAAATATATAGACAAATATTTTATATTTTGATAAAATTGTCTTAGGTAGGAAGTGATTATTATTGATAAGTATTTAGGGCTTGATTTAGGAAGCAAAACATTAGGAATATCTATTAGTGATAATACTAATACAATAGCCTCTGTTTATACTACTATATTTTTTAATGATAGTGAATATGATACATTGATTCCTAAATTAAAAGATATAATAAAAAAAGAAAATATAACAAAAATAGTTTTAGGACTACCTAAAAATATGAATAATACATTAGGACAAAGAGCAAGTATTACATTAGAATTTAAAAATAAATTAGAAAAAGAATTAGGTATAGAAGTTATTATGGAAGATGAGAGATTAACTTCTGTTATATCAAATAATGTTTTAATACAAGCATCTATGTCAAGAAAAAAAAGAAAGAAAAAAGTTGATGGAATGGCTTCAGTTATAATATTACAAAGTTATTTAGATAGAAAGGTGAAATAATGGAAAAAAATAATAAATTTAATGTAATTGATAAAGATGGTAATGAAATAGAATGTGAAGTTTTATTTACATTTGAATCAGAAGAAACTAAAAAGAATTATATTGTATATACAGATAATACTAAAGATAATAAAGGTAATATAAGAGTATTTGCTTCAATATATGACCCTAATGCTGATAATTCAGAATTATTGCCTATTAAGAGTGAAAAAGAATGGAAAATTATTGAAACAATTTTAGAATCTATTCAAGAAGAAAATAATAAGGATAATGGATAGTTTTTATGAAGAAGTATAAGATTTTTATTATAGTTCTAATAACACTATTAGTAGCTATTTTTTCTGTGGCTTTCTATTATAATCATATGATTTCGCCTATGTCTAGAGAAAGTGATAAAGTTATCGTTGAAATAAAAAGTGGTAGTATGGCTCAAATAGGAAATACCCTATATGAAAATAAATTAATAAGAAGTACTTTTATATTTAAAGTATATGTTAAAATAAATAATATTTCTAATTTAAAAGCTTCTGTTTATGAACTTGATAGAAATATGAAATTAAGTGAAATAATTAATGTATTAGAAGAAGGTAATTCTTATAATCCAGATCAAATAACAATAACATTTAAAGAAGGACTTAATGTAAGAAAAATAGCTAAGTTAATAAGTGAAAATACTAATAATAGTTATGAAGATATTATGAATGTTTTTACTGATAAAGAATATACTAAAAGTTTAATAGATAAATATTGGTTTTTAGAAAATGATATACTTAATGATAAAATATATTATCCACTTGAAGGATATTTATTTCCTAATACATATACATTCTTAAATAAAGATGTTTCTGTTAAAACAATAATAGAAACAATGTTAGATGAAATGGACAAACAGTTAACTAAATATAAAGAAGAATTACAAGACAGTGAATATTCTATTCATCAATTACTAACACTAGCTTCAATAGTAGAGTTAGAAGGAGCAAGGTCTGATGATAGAGCTAGCGTAGCAGGCGTATTTTACAATAGAATTAAATCAGGATGGACACTAGGAAGTGATGTAACAACTTATTACTATTTAAAAATAGATGACTTCAAAATATCCCTAAATGGAAATGCTAATTTATATACTTGTGATTATGCTTATAATACAAGATGTAGTTCATTTACGGGTTTACCAGTAGGACCTATATCTAATCCTGGAAACGATTCTATTAAAAGTACAATTAAGTATAGAGTTCATAATTATTATTACTTTGTAGCAGATTGCAATGGCAAGACATATTTAAGTAAGAATGAAACAGAACATTATAATACAATTGAGAAGTTAAAAAGAGAGAATAACTGGTGTGTTTAGGGGTTACTTAGTAACCTCTATTATAATAAGGAGGAAATATGTTAGAAAATATTTATAATAAAGCTATTATGGATAAGATTCCTATTATGCAAAGTGATGGATTAGAATATTTACTTAAAATAATTAAAGAAAATAATATTACTAGAATACTTGAAATAGGTAGTGCCGTAGGCTACTCAGCTATAAGAATGGCTCTAGTTAATGAAAACATAAAAGTAACTACCATAGAAAGAGATATAAATAGATATAATGAAGCTGTTAATAATATCTCACTCATGTCCTTATCAGATAGAATTACTATCATAAATAAAGATGCTAGTGATGTAGAAATAACAGGTTTATATGATTTAATATTTATAGATGCTTCCAAAGGACATAATATAGAATTCTTTCAAAAATTTAGTAAGAACTTAGATAAGTATGGTATAATAGTTTGCGATAATTTATCTTTTCACGGACTTGTTGAGAATGAAGAATTAATACAAACTAAAAATCAAAGAGGACTCGTTAGAAAAATTAAAGAATTTATTTCGTTTTTAGATAATAATTCTGATTTTATTACCAAATATGTTCCCGTAGGAGATAAAATATCCATATCGGTTAGAAAAGAGGATAGTAATGAGTAAAATAATAGTAACTCCTAGTAGTTTAGATCATATGTATGAACTTACGTCATATAACATAGATGGATTTATAATTCCTATTAAAAATTTATCTGCTAATCAGTCTTTTGAAGTGGATTATAAAGATTTAGAATTAGTTATTGATAAGATTAAAAATAAAGAAGTAATATTACTTATTAACAAGATGATGCATAGTAGTGATATAGAATTACTTCGCAAAGTTTTAAAAAAGACATCCACACTAAAAGTTGATAAAATAATGTACTACGATAATAGTGTATATATGTTAAGTCAAGAACTAAAACTAAATATACCACTAGTTATATATCAAGATCATTTAAATTTAAGCATCCTTTCTAATAAATTTTATAATGATATGGGAATAAATTATGCATATATATCTTCAGATATTACCAAAGAAGAAATAAGAGATATTAAATTAAATACTAAAAGTAAATTATTTATAACTGCATATGGATATGTACCAATATTTTATTCCAGAAGATATTTATTAAGTAATTATTTTGAATATATAGATAAATCATACAAAAAAGATGTATTTTATTTAGATAATGAATATCCTATTAAAGAGAGTGATTTTGGAACTATAATTTATAGTAATAAAATAATAAATTTAATTAATGAATTAGATAAACTTGATTTTATTGATTATATTGTTATGGATAGTTTTAATATTGATAGACAAGAATTTAATGAAATGGTAAATAAATTTATTAATAAAGATAAGGTAGAAGATACATATACTGGATTTTTAGATAAAAAAACAATATACAAGGTTAAAAATAGTAACGAAGGTGGTACACATGAATAAAATAGAATTGTTAGCCCCAGCTGGAAGTCTAGAAAGAATACGTGTAGCTCTATCTTATGGAGCTGATGCTGTATATTTTGGAGGAATAAATTATAGTCTTAGAGCTAATGCAAAGAATTTAAATATTAAAGAAATAAAAGAAGCATGTGAATATGCTCATTCATTAGGTAAAAAAGTGTATGTTACTGTGAATATTATTTTTCATAATGAAGATACTATAGGATTAGTAGAATATTTAAAAGAATTATCCTTATGTAATGTAGATGCTATTATCGTAGCAGATCCTTTAGTCATAAAATTAGTTCATGATAATAATATTAAATTAAATATTCATATTAGTACTCAATCTTCAACACTAAATTATTTAAGTGTATTGTATTGGAAAAAATTAGGTGTTGAGAGAGTAGTACTAGGAAGAGAATTAAACAGAGAAGAAATTAAAGAAATCATTGATAAGACTGGTATAGAAGTAGAATGCTTTATACATGGAGCAATGTGCTCTTCATACTCAGGTAGATGTGTTTTATCTAACTATTTTACAAATAGAGATGCTAATCGAGGAGGGTGTGCTCAAATATGTAGATGGGATTTTGATTTATATGATAAGAATCACGAATTAATTAAAGATGAGACTAAATTCACAATGTGTTGTAAAGATTTATCTATGATAGATTATATTACTGATATGATAGATATAGGCATTACTAGTCTAAAAATAGAAGGAAGAATGAGAAGTAGTTATTACATAGCGGTAGTAGTCAATACTTATAGAAATCTAATTGATGACTATTATAACGGAGTTCTTACTGAAGAAAAAATGAAATACTATAAGAAAATATTATCAAGGGTAGCTAATAGAGATAATAAAGCACAATTTTATGATAAATTTCCAGGAAAAGATGAACAATATTTTTTAGGAAGAACAGAAGTAAGTAATCAAGACTTTTTGGGAGTAGTTGAAGAATATAGTAATGGCTATGCCATAATTCGTGTTAAAAATTATTTTAAAGTAGGAGATACAATTGAATTTATGTCTCCAAAATATAAACCACTTACATATAAAATAGAAAAAATACTAGATATAGAAGATAATAATATAGATGTATGTAGACATCCTGAAGACATAATTAAATTACCGATTAAAGAAGAAGTTTATCAGGGTGATATGATTAGAGTTAAGATATAAGACTAGTTATTGAAACGAGGAATAAAAACCACTTGACAAAATATAAAATAACTAGTAAAATGTTGAAATGTTAAAAGAGGTGAAAAAATGACAGACAAAATATATTTAACTAATGAAGGATTTTTAGAAATAGAAGAAGAACTTAATGAACTTAAGGAAGTAAAAAGACCTGAAATCATTAAGGCTCTAAAAGATGCTAGAAGTCTTGGAGACCTATCTGAAAATGCTGACTATGATGCAGCTAGAAACGAACAAGCTCAAATAGAAAGTAGAATACTAGAATTAGAAAAAATATTGGAAACTGCTGAAATCATTGAAAATAGAGATACAGATAAAGTTGGAATTGGAGCAACAGTTCGTATTCAATACATTGAAGATGATGATATTGAAGAATATCGTATAGTAGGCTCTAAAGAAGCAGATCCATCTAATGATAAAATATCTAACGAATCTCCTTTAGCCCAAGCTATTTTAAATGCTCGTGTTGGAGATGTTTGTATGGTAGAAAGTCCTAATGGTAAATATGGCGTAAAAATATTAGAAATTATGTAAGGAGTAGAAATGAGAGAAGAAGTTAATTTTAAATTAGAAGGAAAAGAATGGGTTGAATTACAAGATAAAGCTTTTGAAAAATTAAATAAGAAAGCTAATATTGATGGCTTTAGACCAGGTAAAGCTCCAAGAGATATTTTTGAAAAAAAATATGGAAAGCAAGAAATTATTTTAGAAGCAGCTGATGAAGCTACAAATAAAGAATATAAAAGATTACTAGGAGAAAATAAAATAATTCCTATTATAGAACCTAAAGTAGAATTAATAAAATGTGATAGTGATACTTTAGAAGTTAAATTTACTTTTATTACTGATCCAGAAGTTACACTTGGAGAATATACTAATTTAAAAGTTAAAAAAGAAAAAGCAAAAGTTACAAAAGAAGAAATAGATAATAGTATAAAAGAATTATTAAATGAATATGCTGAAGTTGTAGTTAAAGAAGGAAATGTAGAATCTGGAGATATTGCTATTATTGATTTTGCAGGATACAAAGATGGAGTGGCTTTTGAAGGTGGTACTAGTGAAAATTACTCACTAACTATCGGAAGCAATACATTTATACCAGGATTTGAAGATGCTGTAATAGGTATGGCTAAAGGTGAAGAAAAGGATATAGAATTAACTTTCCCTGAAGACTATATGCAAGAAAACTTAAAAGGACAAAAAGTTGTATTTAAAGTTAAAGTAAATGAAATTAAAACAAGAAAAATACCTGAATTAAACAAAGAATTCTTTGAAGATTTAAATATGGAAGGTATTACTGACAAAGAATCTTTAGAAAAAGATATTAAAGAAGAACTTACTCATAGAAAAGAACATGAATTAGAACATGCTTATGAAGATGCATGTCTTGATAAAGCTGCTAATAATATGAAAATAGAGATATTACCTGAACTTATAGATGATGAAGCACATCAAATGTACCATGAATTTATGGACAGAATGAAAAGACAAGGTATCACTGAAGAATTATATTTAAAATATACTAATTCTAAAGAAGAAGACCTAATTGAAAAGATGAAAGATGAAGCTAAAAAAAGAATTCAATATCGTTATTTATTAAGAGAGATAATTAAAAAAGAAAATATAAAAATAACTGATAAAGAAGCAAAAGAAAAAATCAAAGAAATAGCTAAACAATATAATGTTACAGAAGAAGAAATACTAAAAGAAGTAGGTACACTAGAAGCTATGAAAATGGATTTAGCTTTCCAAAAAGCAGTAGAGTTAGTAAAAGCAAACAACGATTAAGAAGTTTAAGACTTCTTTTTTTTATATATAAACAAAAAAACTAACATTACTGTTAGCGTATATTGTTCTTAAAACTTTAAAGTTTTAAGTTTAAATCAATTTGGTGACCCGTACGGGATTTGAACCCATGAATGCATGCGTGAAAGGCATGTGTGTTGAACCACTTCACCAACGGGCCAGTTGTCTTTTTATACAAAATGGTGGGCCTGATTGGACTTGAACCAACGACCTCACGCTTATCAGGCGTGCGCTCTAACCACCTGAGCTACAAGCCCATTTTGTCAACTGCTTTTTGATTATAACATATAAATATTGATATATCAAGATATTTTGTTAATTTTATAAATAAAATGGTGTCCCCTTAGGGATTCGAACCCTAGACCCACTGATTAAGAGTCAGTTGCTCTACCAACTGAGCTAAGGAGACACATGCAATAACAAACTGCTAATTAAATATATCACAAAAAAAACTAAAATGGAAGTATTTTTTTAAAAAAAATTAAAATTTATTAAAACATTAAATATAACAAAGTATTCAAAAAAATAATTATTATGCTAAGATATAAATAAAGGACGTGAAATTATGAAGAAAATTGTAATTATTGGTGGTGGAAAAAATGTTTAAGTTAGCAAAATTAGAAAAAGTTAATAATGAAAAAGTCAGTATTAATTTAGTAACACAAGAACAAAGTAGTTATGAAAATGGTAAAAAAGTATCACATGAATCATTTAAAACTTTATCTTTTGATATTTCTGGAGATGATTATTCGTTTGGTTTTGACTTGAATTGTAAATTAGAGAAACTACTTGAAATACCTATGAATGAAACAATAGATTTTAAAGATTATATTTTTGGTGGTGAAACTTGGTTAAATGTTAGAGATTTAAATGGAGTTGAGCCAGTAATGGATATAAAGATAACTAGATATTTAAAAAACAGATTTATCATATTTTTAACGTTTTATACTGATTATAGTTATGATGAGAACGATTATAGCGGAATGATTGAATTTACATTTAATTTAGATGATTATTTAGGTGGCGATAACAAGTGAGTTTAATTGCAAATGATGAATTAACTAAAATAACAAGTACTACATCTGGAACTATAAATAATCAAGTAATCAAATTAGCAAAATGAAGAAAGAATTTATTCTTATGGTAGGAAGAAAAATAAACTTTAAGTTCCGGAAGGTCGTTAAAAATTTACACTGATTAATTCAAAAAATAAATAATTATTATTGATATATAGCTAAAAAAAATATATAATGTTTATAGTATAGAGGAGTTGGAAATGAAAAAAACTAAAACATATATTTATATTTTATTCATAGCTTTTATTACTTTTTTAGCTTTTATATTTATGGAACAAGCACTTAAAGGTAAAACAGTATATCACCTTGAATATAACGAAGAAAAAGCTTTGGATTATCGAGTATATCTTAAAGATAATACTTATTATGATAACATATACTTAGATAAAGATATGCAATATGTAACAGAACTTATTAATTATATAGATGGCAATTTCAGATATAAATTCAATATTACAGAAAAAAATAAAGTTACTTCTAGTTATTATATTAAAGCTAATGTTAAAGTAGAAGATAATAAAAGTAAAAAAAGTATATTTAATAAAGATATAATGTTAAAAGGAATTACTATTAAGAGTGCATATAATAGTTTTGAAATTAATGAAACAGTTAAAATAGATTATAATTTATATAATGACATAGTTAATGAATTTATAGAAGAATATAAAATAGATACTCCATATTCAAGTTATTTAACGATAGGATTATATATACTAAATGACTATGGAATAGAAAAAACAGAAAATTTAGAAAACACTCCTAAGTCTATTGAAATGATTATGCCTCTTGGTAATAAAACAACTGATATTACTATAATAGATAAAAATATTAAAGAAAAAAATGTTATTGAAAAGATAAGTTATGATGAATATAGTAATAAAATAATGTTTATTATATCTATTATATTTATAATTATTGATATCATAGTTCTAATTAACTTATTTATCAGTATTAAAAATAATGATTTTAATAATAGACAATATCAAAAAATACTAAAGAAAATATTAAAAAAATATGATAAAGATATAGTAAGTGTTAATTCAATTCCAGATGTTAGAGGATATGATGTATATGATGTAGTATCTTTTGATGAACTATTAGATGTTAAGAAAAATATTAATAAACCAATTATGCATATAGTACTTAAAAATGGTGATGTTAATTTATTCTTTATAACAAAAAATAATAATATGTATGAATACATGATGAGAAAAAAGAAATAGGTAATAAACGGAATTATATTGAATTATCCAGTTTCTCTTTAATGATGAATTGTAAATTAAAAAACATCTGTTTTTTCTGAAAAACATATGTTTTTTTCTTGATTATGATATTTATTTTTGATATGATAATAAAGTATTAAAAGAAAGGATGATGTTTATATGAAGTATGTTTATGCTTTTAAAGAAGGTAATGCCAGTATGCGTAACTTACTTGGTGGAAAAGGTGCTAATTTAGCCGAAATGACTAATTTAGGATTACCTATACCTCAAGGATTCACAGTTACTACTGAAGCATGTACTGAATACTACAATTGTGGTAAAAAAATAAGTAAAGAAATAGAAGAAGAAATATTTAAAGCAATTGGAGAATTAGAAAAAATCCAAGGAAAGAAGTTTGGAGATAATGAAGATCCACTTTTAGTGTCAGTTCGTTCTGGTGCTAGAGCTAGTATGCCTGGTATGATGGATACAATATTAAATCTAGGACTTAATGATGAAGCAGTTGAAGGATTTGCTAAAAAGACAAATAATCCAAGATTTGCTTATGATTCATATAGAAGATTTATTCAAATGTATTCTGATGTTGTTATGGAAGTTAATAAATCTTTCTTTGAGAAGATTATTGATGAATTAAAAGAAGAATTAGGAGTACATTATGATACTGAACTTAATGTTGATGATTTAAAAGAACTTGTTAAAAGATTTAAGAAAGTTTATAGTGAACATATGAATGGGGAAGAATTCCCACAAGATGCACGTGAACAATTAATGGGAGCAGTTAAAGCAGTATTTAGATCTTGGGATAATCCAAGAGCTATAGTATATCGTCGTATGAATGATATACCAGGAGATTGGGGAACTGCCGTTAATGTTCAAGCAATGGTATTTGGTAATATGGGAGATACATCTGGAACAGGTGTTGCATTTACAAGAAATCCATCTACTGGAGAAAAAGGTATATATGGAGAATATTTAATAAATGCACAAGGTGAAGACGTAGTAGCAGGTGTTAGAACTCCACAACCTATTACTAAATTAGCTGAAGATTTACCTGAATGTTATGAAGAATTTATTAAAATTGCTACAAAACTAGAAAATCACTATAAAGATATGCAAGATATGGAATTCACTATTCAAGAAGGTAAATTATATTTCTTACAAACAAGAAATGGTAAGAGAACAGCACAAGCTGCTATTAATATAGCATGTGACCTAGTAGATGAAGGAATGATTACTCCTGAAGAAGCTATTTTAAGAATAGATGCTAAATCATTAGATCAATTATTACATCCAATGTTTGATAAAGATGAATTAGCAAAAGGAGAAGTAATTGGTTCTGCACTACCTGCATCACCTGGAGCAGCAGCTGGTAAAATTTATTTTAATGCAGAAGATGCTAAAAACGCTGGAAAAGGTGGAAGAGGAGAAAGAGTTATTCTAGTTAGACTTGAAACTACTCCTGAAGATATTGAAGGTATGGTAGCTAGCCAAGGTGTACTAACAGTACGTGGTGGAATGACATCTCACGCTGCTGTTGTTGCTCGTGGCATGGGTACTTGCTGTGTATCTGGATGTGGCGAAATAAAGATTAATGAAGAAAAGAAAGAATTTACTTTAGGGAATTATACATTCCATGAAGGAGATTATATTTCATTAGATGGATCTACTGGTAAAATATATAAAGGTGATATTAAAACAGTTCCAGCTTCTGTTACTGGTAACTTTGGTAGAATTATGGCTTGGGCTGACGAGAATAGACGCCTTAAAGTAAGAACTAATGCTGATAATCCAAGAGATACTAAGAAAGCTGTTGAACTTGGAGCAGAAGGTATTGGACTATGTCGTACAGAGCATATGTTCTTTGAAGAAGATAGAATACCTAAGATTAGAAAAATGATTCTATCTGAAACAGTTGAGGATAGAGAAAAAGCATTGAATGAATTAATTCCATTCCAAAAGGGTGACTTTAAAGCTATGTATAAAGTACTTAATGGCCTTCCAATGACAGTTCGTTATTTAGATCCACCATTACATGAATTTTTACCTACAGAAGAAGAGGATATTATTGCACTTGCTAAAGACATGAATGTTTCTGTAGAAAAATTAAAAGAAAAAATATCTGATTTACATGAATTTAATCCAATGATGGGACATCGTGGATGTCGTTTAGCAGTAACTTATCCAGAAATAGCTAAAATGCAAACTAGAGCACTAATGGAGGCTGCTATTGAAGTAAGTGAAGAAGAAGGAATAGAAATAGTTCCAGAAATAATGATACCACTAGTTGGAGAAGAAAAAGAACTTAAATTTGTTAAAGATATAGTTGTAGAAACAGCAGAACTTGTTAAGAAAGAAAAGAATAGTGATATGCAATATCATATTGGTACAATGATAGAAATACCAAGAGCTGCCCTAACAGCAGATGCTATTGCCAAAGAAGCAGAATTCTTCTCATTTGGTACAAACGATTTAACACAAATGACTTTTGGTTTCTCAAGAGACGATGCTGGAAAATTCTTAGATTCTTATTATCAAAATAAGATTTATGAATCTGATCCATTCGCTAAATTAGATCAAACAGGTGTAGGACAATTAGTAGAAATGGCTGTAGAAAAAGGTAGAAAGACAAGACCAAATATTAAACTTGGTATATGCGGAGAACATGGTGGAGAACCATCATCAATAGAATTCTGTAATAGAATAGGACTTGATTATGTATCTTGTTCACCATTTAGAGTACCTATTGCTAGACTTGCTGCGGCACAAGCTGCTATCAAGTCCCACCAAAAATAGAATGAGAACACACTCCAAATGGTAAGATAAGAAAGACTCAAATGAGTCTTTTTTTGTTGGAATAAAAGGGTAAAACGGAAGGATGATAATATTATATAAATAATAAAAATGAGTTGGGTGGTGTGATGCCACAATAATAAATTTTTATGCAGGAAGGTAGCAATAAGGTTAGGGCTACTTTTTTTGTTGGTAAAAAAGTAAAACTGAAATGGAGGTAGATAGAATGTTTTACATTAAACCTAATTTAAAGAATATGTCTCAAGGAGCCAGACTTGAGTACATAAGAGAAGTTAGACATATGACTAAAGAGGACGTGGCAGCTTATTTTGGATTTGTAGGAAATGAACCGAATAAAACAATTCGTGAGTACGAAAACAATACTACTAGTCCAAGTCCAAGTAGATTGGAGGAATTGGCAAAGCTATATGAAGTAAGTGTGGATGCAATAAGAAAATATGATTTTACAACTCCTATAGAAGAAATCTACTATCAAATGTGGTATGAGGAACAATATCCATATTATCAATTAAATATAGATCCAGATAGATTTGCTGGTTCAGCATACAACATAAATGTATACAATGGAATTAATGAATGGTTAAAAATGAGAGAAAAAAGAGAAAAGTATGAAATAACAGATCAAGAGTATATTGAATGGAAATTTAATTTTAAATTAGAAAATCCATTAAAGTAATCATAAGATAATATTTTTCCAAACAATTAGTATTCCATTGTAATTTGCATTTTTTATAAAATGTGTTATAATATCGATTGTTCGAAGGGGAGTTTTATATATGAAAGAAAATGCAAAAATACTAAAAGGATTTCCATATCATCCATATCCACATGAAACAACAGATCCTATAAAAATTATTAAGTTTCCTGATAATTATGAATTTACTTCAGATGAATTAAGAATATTAGAAGCTAGGTTTAAAAAAGAAAAAAAGATAAGCAATAATATTTTAGCATCTGGATTGTTCATTGATGAAGATTATAATGTTTTTGTTAATTCAGAATATGGAGCATTTTTTTATAATACAAAATGTAAATCTATACAAGAGGAAATTGCTTCTTGTCAAAATATGCCACCAATTATGAATTATCACGTTTATGTTCCACAGGAAGAACTATTAGGGTATATTGATGCAGGATATGAATTTGTTATAGGACCATCTGTTAAGATATTTGATAATGATGATTCATTATGTGGTGTTTATTGTTCAAATTATAATAAAACTTTAGGAAAGAAAAGATAATACTTAAGCGATTTATTAAAATGATAAGTCGCTTTTATTTGATAATAGTTTTTGATAGAAAAAGTTTGAAATTTTTTAATATTTTATACTAATAAGAAGATGAAAAATCTTCTTTTTCTTATGTGCAAAATCGCATCCTAAACTTATTTTTATAAAAGTGATAATTTATTTGTAGAGGTGAAGAAAATGAAAAGAAAGGTAGCAATATATGCTAGAGTTTCAACTGAACATGAAGATCAATTATCTGCTTTAGATAATCAAGTTCAATACTATGATGATATTCTAAAGAAAAATCCTGACTGGATTTTATATGATAGATATATAGATGAAGGTATAACAGGAACATCTACAAAGAAAAGAAAAAACTTTATGAGAATGATGGAGGATGCAAAAGCAGGAAAGTTTGACTTAATAATTACTCGTGAGGTATCAAGATTTGCTAGAAACACAGTTGATACATTGCAAGAAACTAGAAAGCTAAAAAAGATTGGAGTAGAAGTATATTTTACTGAAGATAATATATGGACATTTAATGATGAAGATGGAGAATTAAAACTTACTATTATGGCAACACTTGCTCAAAATGAAAGTAAGAAAACATCGCAAAGAGTTAAAGCAGGTCAGATGATATCATTTCAAAATGGAGTGTTTTATGTATCAGGTAATATTCTAGGTTACAATAAAGTTGGTCAAAACTTAGAAGTAAATGAAGAGCAAGCTGAAATTGTAAGATATATTTACTCTGAATATTTAAATGGAAAAGGTACAGTAAAAATTGCAGATGAATTAACTAAAAAAGGTGTTCCAACTTCTACAGGTTTAACAACATGGAGTGCTCCATACATTTCAAGAGTTTTAAGAAATCCATTTTATTCAGGTACTATAGTTTATAGAAAATCATACATACCAGATTATCTAGAACAAAAGGCAAAGATAAATTATGGAGAAGTAGAAAAGGTAGTAGTTGAAGGAAGATATGAGCCAATTATATCTAAAGAAGATTTTAAAAAAGTTCAACAAATAATGGATAGTCATTCAAGACCAATTAAATTAGGAAGAAAACAAGCGTTAGGAGTTCCTAAAAATATTTGGAGTAAAAAGTTAGTATGTGAATGTGGATCTAATTTTAATAGAAAGATCTATCATAAAAATAAAAATGAAACTACATATTGTTATATTTGTTATAACAAAAAAACTAGACCTAAGAATAGATTCAAAGATAGTTGTGATATGGGTCAAGTACCAGAGTGGAAGTTACAATATATGGCAGAAGCTATATTTAGGAATCTTACACAAAATTCAGATAATAGAAGAGAATTAGCAGAACGATTATTTAAAGGAGTTGATATAGATGAACATCCTGAAAAGAAGATGTTACAAAGAATTGATAAATTGAATCAATTAATTGAAAATGAAACAACAAAGTTAGATAGATTAATGGATAATTATTTGGATGAAACATTAGATATAAATTTATATGATATGTTTCAAAAGAAATTATCTAGTAGAATAGAAAAATATAAATTAGAGATATTAGAATTAGAAAAGAAATGTTCATCACTTGAACCATTGGATGTCAGAATCGAAAATGCTAAAAAGAGCATTAGAAAATTATTAGACATTAATTATAATGGTGTAGATGAAAAAGTAATAGAAGAATTTGTAGAAAAAGTAATAGTTCATAAAGACTACTTTGAATGGAAATTAAACTTTATGAATGAAACAATAAAATTAGAAGTAGATGGAAAAAGCAGAAAAGATGGATTCTTAATAGAACGTACAAGCAATAGCCAATAACGTAATATTTTGTGATATAATATTTTTAATGAATTACTACTTTTTAAAATTAGAGGAGGAGATAATATGGTATATAAAAACAGTTATATTTTTCTTAAAAGAAATGAAAAAGAAAAAGTAGTTCCTAAGAAGGATAATACAATTATAATTAAACTATCTCCATCCTTTAAGTCTTTATTAGAGAAGACATTTGATAATATAAAATTTGATTATGAAGATAGTGAAGATATTAATAGTGGAAGAATTGTGTTAAAGAAAAATAATAAGGAAGTAGAAGTACAATTTAAATATTATAGCGTTAAAGGTAATTATTATTTAGATGTAATGATTGATACAAAAAATGTTACATCAGCCGTAAGTATATTTAATGAAATAAATGATATTTTATTTGCTAAAAAGAATTGTTTTGATGAATCATATGTTTCAATTATTTCTTATGATTTTTCATCAGAGTATTATTGTAATAAATTATATCCTTTACTAAATCAATTTGAAAGAAAATTAAGAAAGTTACTTTTTAATATCTATACGTTGAATTTTAATTTAGATTATTTTTCTGCTATACCAAGTGAGGAAGTAAAGAATAATATTAAGCATGGTTCAAAGGAAATTAATAAACAATTAAATGAACTGAATAAAGGAAATGTACCTGTCGATGATTGCATGATTAAATATAGTTTCTATTCATTAGAATATAGTGATGTTGATAAAATGTTATTTACAAAATATATATCACCTGATGATGAAGAAAAAATTCAAGAATTCTTAGATAATAATAAAGATTTAAGTAAGTTAGATGATAAAGTATTAAGAAAAAAATTTGAATTATCAAAGCCAAAAAATGCATGGGAAAGGTTTTTTGGTAATAAAAAAATGGATGATAATTTTCAGGAGATATTTGATTTAATAAGAATTTTTAGGAATAATATTGATCATTGTAAGTTTATAAGTAAAAAGCAGTATAATGAATGTGAAAAATTACTGAAACAAGAAATTAATTCATTAGATAGAGCAATTTTAATAACTGAAGAAAAAGATTTCTTTAAAAAGAATTTAGAATTGCGATTAGAATCTGCAGATAGAATTTCAAAAATGCTACGAGAAATAGTTATGAATACTTATAAACCACTTATGGATAATATTGAATTGATGACTCAACCAATGAAAGAATTAAGTGAAAAAATGAAATCAATTGTTAATCCTATGACTTCAATTATATCTAATATTCCAAGTATAGTATTACCAGAAGTTGAATTATCGAAGTACAATATTCCTGATTATTTCAGTAATATAGAAAATGAAATAAAAGAAAAAGATGAATAATAAATTAATAAGTCATTTTAGTCTGTATGGAGTGTAGTCACATTCCGTTAAGTTATCCTTGACTTTATGGCTCACAAGCTGCAATTAAAAGTAAGGGGTCAAAGTAACCTAATAAAAGACTAGAATATGAAGTGAACCCCATTTTGGACACAAAAATAAAAAACTAGTTATATAATAAAAAAGAAATCATTTGTTTTGATTTCTTTTTGTTTTTAATCTTTTTGTGTTATAATTTATATAGGATGTGATAGTATGATTGAATGTTTGAAATACTTATTTGATAATTTTGATAAACTTACAGATGAAGAAAATATTTATTTGTCTAGTATTATAGATCAGTTAATTAATAAACAAGTAGAATTAGATGAATTAGAAAAAAAATTATTAATTAAATATGCAATAAGAGAAAAATGCCAATATTATGGCTATCCAATTATAAATGTTGAATTTTTAGATGAGAAAAATGTTCCTGAAGATAAAAAAGGAACTGGTGGATGGTATGATCCAAAAAAAGAAACAATAATTATTACTCACAACACATTAAAAAATTTTTTTAGAGAAGACCTAGGTTATCCATTTTATTCTGAATTTAGTAATGAACTTGAAAGAATGATTTTTGCCTCATTACATGAATGTGAACATTATTTTCAACATTATGATTTTGTAAATAATCAATTTAATTTAAGAACATATTATTGGACAATATATAAAATATCTAAGATGAATAATCCAACTGAATATTCAGTTAATTATTCTTATAAGCAAATTGAAAATCATGCAAATATCCATGGTTGGCATGATACAGGTGTATTTTTAGCAAAACATCATTATAAAGGAAATACTGATATTATTCCTTTTTTTCAATCAACTGCAAGGCAAGAGTTATCACATCAAAAAGCAGAAAAAACCGATTTGATTGAATATTATAATGTTTTATGTTTGATTTGGAAATGTAAAGAAAGTCCATATTTAATTGAAAATTATCCAATATTAAAAGAGTTTTTTGTTAATGATGGAAATGAAAAAGGATCCTTAAAAAATTTGAATTTGTTAGTATCTCAATACAATCAACTAGAAAGGCATCATAAATCAACTGAAGAGAAGCAAATAATATATCATGAGTTTTTTAATTTCTTATTTAATAAAGATATAAATTTAATTAATAATAATTGTGGATTAATAGTTTTAGATTTAATAACATCAGATTTAATATCCTTACAAGGCATTTTTGATTATACAAATTCAAAGGAAAGTGAAAAAAGAAATGTTATTAGAAAAAAAGTAAATAGAATTATTAAATACTATGATGTTATAGAAAGGTTAAATCTTTTAAACGTACAAGATGCTTTTGGTAGCATCATTGATATAATTACTGATAGATTTAAAGAAATGTTGAAAGTGTATGAAACGTCGAAATCAATGTATAACAATTATGATGAGAAAATAGAAATAATAATTAATGAATTGCGTAACAGATTTAGTTATTTCGATGTTGAATTAAGAAATGAAGAAGGCAGAAAATCTGCAATTAATATTTAGATAAATATTAAATATTAAAAATATTAATAGTTTTATGCTATAATATTGTTGTATGATAGTGATAAAATGAGTGAATTAAAAAGTGTTAGTTATGATCAATTTAGTGATATTCCGTCTACAGATGACTTAGGATTACAAACAAAAATTATTTTTAGTGATGATTGTTATTTGAGATTATTACAAATGATATCTAAAACTAATACTAGCAATAACGAAACTGGATCATTTTTTGTTGGGAAAAAAAGCAAAGAAGATCCATTTACTATACTAATTGATTATTCAGCATCTGAATTTGCATGTGTTGATGCACATGTGTCAGGTGGTGGATCTGAGCCTCAAACTATAAATTATTCAGAACTAAATCAACAAATATCAAAATATAAATCGATTGGAGAAGTACCTGTTATTTTTTTTCCTTACGCACCCAAGAGAATTACATTATGAATCCTTTTCTGATCAAGATTTATCAATGTATGCAAAAATGCAATTGGATAATCAGAATGTTATAACTTTTGGAATGTTAGGATTTCCAATACCTAATGGAAATATGACTAATGGTTTTAGCATAGTACAACCTGTTAGATCACAAAGAAATGGTGAAATTGTAACCGCAGAATTTTATATGTATCCAAATATATATTATTGTACAGGAAATGAAATATATAAAGTTGGTCAATTTGATAAAAAATATCACGGAAGAATTCATGAACAAGATTTGGAATTAGGAATTGTAAAAAATGCTAATAGTACAATTAAACCTAAAAAAGTATGTGGAGTAGAACTTGATCCTAATATCAAAGAAAAAATTGAAGATGAAAGTGTAGGATATATTGATATAAATAATGCTTTAAATTTTCCAACTGAAAATTTAACATTTTACTTTTCTAACTTAAGTCCTCAATACTCAAGTGGGATACATAAATAATAAAATTTAATATTATTATAAAGATAATCGATGTTTAATTAAACTATTTCTATAAAGTTGCCCCTCTAACTTGACGGTGATACAAGCTGCTATCAATAATAAGTAATTACTAAAAGATTGAGATAATGTTATTTCAATCTTTTTTATTTGAAATTTAAACACCAAACAAAAAAACCGCTATCTGCGATTTTCTAGTTCTTGTGATTCCAAGCTTTAGCGTTAAAGTTAATACAATCTGGATTAATATCAAAAAGTTCTCCAATTGTATGCTTAACTATATCATTTCTATTATTATAATCACGTGTAGCAATTAATTCATATACCTTATCATTTATTACTACAAATTTTTTCATTTTTCCGTATTTTGGTAACTCAAAATTTAATAAACATTCTGGTCCTTCTTCTAATACTTCCGTACTACATCTAAACACAATTGTTCCTTTTATAAGTATTGTGTTTTTTCCATATAATTGTCTTATCTCCTCAATAGTTGTAGCTTTGTTTTTAAAAAAATTTATCATATCTTTTTCTATAAATATTTGCTCAATAGGTTTATTAAAGAATTTACTAATTTTCATTGCTAAATCTAATGAAATATTATTCTTATTATCTTCTAATGAAATAATAGTTTGTCTAGAAACACCTAATTCATTAGCTAATTGACTTTGAGTTATATTCTTCTCCTTTCTTAATTCGGAAATTTTATTAATGATCATTTGTTATTTCCCCTTTCGAAAAGTATAATAGCACGAATAATATGTAATGTCAAGTAAAATATACATTGCATTTAGAAAAAATATGATATATAATATAAATGAAGGTGATAATAATGTCAAAAATTGTTGATTCTATTATAGGACTTGCTATGGGTGATGCAATGGGAGTACCACTAGAATTTTCTATAAGAAAGAAATTAATTGAGCATCCAGTAACTTCTATGCTTGGATATGGTTCACATGATGTCCCGGCTGGTTCTTGGTCTGATGATACCACTATGACAATATGCGAAATAGAATCATTTAATAAAAATAATAAATTTGATTATGATGATATAATGAAAAACTATATTAAATGGGTAATGAATGGAGAATTTACTCCAACAGGAGAACTATTTGATATAGGAAGAACATGCTTAAAAGCAATAAGAAAGTACGATGAAGGAAAAACAAGTGCTACCAAGTGTGGAAGTACATCAATTGAATCTAATGGAAACGGATCATTAATGAGGATTTTACCAGTAGCGCTATATTCATATTATAAAAATTTAGATGAATCAAGTATTATTAAATTAACTAACGAAATGTCTTCATTAACACATGGACACGATATAAGTAAATTAGGTTGCTACATATATGTTAGATATATTATGTTTTTAATTGATGGATTTACTAAAGAAGAAAGTTATTTAAAAATAAAAGAATTAGATTATTCTTCATATAGTAAGGAATCACTAGAAGTCTATGAAAGAATATTAAAAAATGATATAAAAAATTATAAACTTGATGATATTTATTCAAGCGGTTATGTTGTAGATACATTAGAAGCATCATTGTGGGTACTATTAAATACAAATAGTTATAAGCAAGCAATTATTGGCGCTATTAACTTAGGACAAGATACAGATACAATTGGTGCAATAGTTGGATCCATGGCAGGCGTAATTTATGGGATTAATGATATTCCAAAATCATGGTTAGAAAATCTAAAAAGAAAAGATTATTTAATGGATTTGGCATTAAGTTTTGATGATTTGATAGTACCCAAGATTAAAGACCCTGTACTTGGGAGTTCTATTGGGGATATTATTGGTTCAGTTTACGAAATATCCGATTGTAAAACAAATAAAAATTTTAATCTATTTAATAAATATGATAGATTTACAGATGATACTGTTATGACATTTGCTGTCGCAAAATCGTTTTTAAATTGTAATAATGATTATAAAAATTTAAAAAAAGTGTCTGTTAAAACAATGACAGAAATTGGAAGAAAATATCCTAAATGTGGATATGGACCTAGTTTTTTAAAGTGGTTGTTAAGTGAAGAACATGAGCCTTATGGAAGTTATGGCAATGGAGCTGTTATGAGGATAAGCTCTATACCAATGTTTTCGGATAATTTAGAAGATATAAAAAAGTATTGTTCAATAATAACTAATTTATCTCATAATCATGAAGAAAGTATTAAAGGTGCTGAATCAGTTTGCACAGTAATTTATTTGATTAAAAATAAAAAAACAAAAGAGAATATAAAAAAATATATTGAAGAAAATTATTTTAAATTAAATGAAACTGTTAATTCTTTAACAGAATCAAAGAAAAAAATAATCATTAAATCTTTAGACACTGCTAAAGCTTCAATTCAATGCTTTTTAGAGTCGTATGATTATGAAGATGCAATAAGAAATGCAATATCTATAGGTGGAGATAGTGATACTATAGCCGCTATCACAGGTGGAATGGCTGCTTCATATTATGGAATACCTAATGATATATATACAACAGGACTGTTATATTTAGATGACTATTTAAGAAATATTTATGATGAATATTTAAAGCAAACAAATTTGAAATGGGAGTAAATATAAAAATTCTAAGCGATATGCTTAGTTTTTTCTTATATATCAATGTAAATTTACACTTTTTATGATATAATTATAAATGGGTAGATTCTGGGGTGAATTATGGGAAAATTACATTTAACATGTGGTGATTATATTTCAAATTCTTTAGATATGAATGCAATAGTAAATGCTCAAAATAAATATATGCAAAATGGTAGTGGAATTTGTGGAGCAGTGTATAGAGCATCTGGAGTTGAGTTGATGGAGTATTGTCAAAATAAATATAAAGAAAATATGATCAATGGGGAAGTTAGAATCACACCTGGATTTAATTTACCATCGGATATAATACATGTTTTGGCACCAAAATATTATGAAGAATCCGATCCTATTAATTCACTTATGGATTGTTATGATAATTTACTTTTAAGTATAAAAGAAAAAAAATATAAAAAAGTATTAATTCCTAGTCTTGGTACTGGTGTTCATGGCTACAAACATGAGGATGTTGTAAAGCCTTTAATGAATCTTTTAATAGGCTTTTGCAAAATGAATGATGTAGATATATATTTGAATAATAAGTTACCAATACAAAAAGATATTTATTTAAAATATTATTTGCAAATTAAAAATTTGGATTTAAAAAATGACTTAAAAGAAAAAAGTATTAGTGAAATAAAAAAATATTTAGAAGAAAATGAATTATTGGAAAATAATATTATTTCAAAATATAATGATTTTGTTAAAGGAATAGATTTACCAGATTTATGCTTATCTCAAAAATTATTATGTTTACAATATATAATATATAATTTTAATTTAGATAGAAAACAACTTGATGTTTTAATTGATAATATGTAAGAAGAGGTGAAATATAAATGAATGACTTATTATCGTTGACAGATTTATTTAATAGAGCAATATTTAGAATTCCAGATTATCAAAGAGGATATTCATGGGAAAAATTGCAATTAGAAGAATTTTGGAGTGATATTTTAAATCTTTTGCCAAATAGAGAACACTATACAGGTATGATTTCTTTGAAAAAACTAGATAGAGAATATACTAGTGATGAAAAGTGGAACGATGAGAGATGGCTTTTAGATAATTGGAATTACAATGCTTATCATGTTGTAGATGGACAACAAAGATTAACTACATTTGTTATCCTAATAAATGAAATTGTTTCATTCTATAAAAGAATTAATCCTAATAAAGAAATGAATCAGATATTTATTAATAGCATTCCACTTAATAAAATAGAAGAAGATTTCTTAGTTATAACTAAGCCTGATTCTGCAGATATAATAAAGACATTTAAGTTTGGTTATGAAGCAGATAATCCAAGTTATGAATTTTTCAAACATAAAATATTAGGTGAACCAAACTCTGGGCTTTTAAGTGAAACTTTTTATACATTGAATCTAGAAAATGCTAAAAGTTTCTTTGCTACAAAACTTCAAGAAGAATATGAAACAAATGGTATTCAGTCAATTGAAGATATATTTAAGAAAATTACTCAAAAATTAAAATTTAATATGTATTATATAGATAATGACTTTAATGTTTTTGTAGCCTTTGAAACAATGAATAATAGAGGCAAAAGACTGTCTAACTTGGAACTTTTAAAAAATAGGTTAATATATCTTTCAACAGTATTTGATGAAAGCGATGATGTTAAAAATAGAATAAGAAAAGATATTAATAATACTTGGAAAGATGTTTATGGTTATTTAGGTAGAAATAAATTAAAACCATTAAGTGATGAAGATTTCTTACAAGATCACTGGATTATATATTTTGGCTATACGAGATCAAATAAAGTTACTTATTCATCATTCTTATTAAATGATTATTTTAATCAAAATAATATTTCTGATAAGTATATTGCCAAGCTAAAAGAAGAGAATAGTGAAGAATATAATATTGATGATATGGATGTTTCTGAAATGGAAACAAGCGATGAAGATTACAATATAGATAATAAAAAAGAAAAATTAACTTTAGGTAGTATAAGTAAATATATTAATAGTATAAAGTCATTAATTCCATATTGGTATATTGTACAAAATCCTGATGAATATGAAACAAGTAGCGAAGTTAAAGCAATGTTACAAAAACTAAATAGATTACAATTTGTTTATTTTAAACCTTTAATAACGGTTTTATTATCAAAAAAAGATATTACCGAATCTGAAAAAGTAGAATGCTTAAAGAGAATAGAAAGGTTTATATTCTTACATTTTAGATTAGTAAATTATCAATCAACATATAAAAATAGCTTCTTTTGGAATCTAGCTCATAAGTATTATATAAATGAAGTAACATTATCACAGATAAATGATGAACTTAATGTAATTGACTATTTGAGTGATAATAAAGTTGCTAATATGAATGGTATTTTAAATAATATTAATAGATTCTTTAAAAATTATAAAGGATATTATTCTTGGCCTGCTAAAACATATTTTCTATATGAATATGAATTATATTTAATGAATAATCAGGCTAATCAAAAAATATATCCAGAAAACTTGTTTAAAAAAGATGAAAAAGACAAAGTTTCTATTGAACACATTTACCCACAAACAGATACTAATGAATACTGGGTATCAAGATTTGGCAATTATACTGAAAATGAAAGAAAATATTTAAATGGTTCACTTGGTAATTTGTTGCCACTATCATTAAGCATTAATGTTAAATTACAAAATTATTCTTTTGATGATAAGAAATTAGGATTAGATAGAACAAGAGGATATATTAATGGTTCACATTCGGAGATGGAAGTCGCTAAGAGTTTAGAATGGACTCCAGATGAAATATTAAATCGTGGACTAAAAATGATTTCTTTTATGGAAAAACAATATGATTTTATTATTCCTAATAAAGCTGAAAGAATCAAAATGCTAGGCTTAGATTTTATGATTAAAGAAAATGATGAAGAAACTGATGTTACAGATCCTATAAATAAAGTTGTTGAAAATAATTCGTTAAGAGAAGTAATTTATGATGAAAATCAATTTAAGAAAATTTCCAAAAATTCTAGTGCAGAATTAATGAACATTTATAATGAACTAGATAATTATATAATGTCATTAAACTCTGATATAAAGAAAAATACTACATCAGTGTATTTATCATATTATTATGGTAAAAATTTTATTGAATTATGGTTTCAAAAAAATAGTTTAAAATATGTTCTTATGACTGGTGATTATGATGATCCACAAGAAATGGTAGGAGAGCTTGCAGAAAGTTATCAATGGACTCATGATAGGTTTATTATTGTTAATCAGGATTCAGATATTGAATATGTAAAAAATATATTAAAACAAAGTTATGAAAAAAATTTAAAATAAATTATGAAGGAATAAATAAATTAGTATGGAATTAGTTAAGATAAATAAAATAAGTATAAATAAAAATGACTATTTTGAAATTGATGGTATTTTGGATTTAGAAAATTTGTCATTCCAATTTAATTTATCTCTGGGAGATTATTTTACTATTTTTAAAAGTTCTTTTCTTCAACAATTACCTATGATGAATATATTCCTTATTGATGAAAATTGCATAAATTATTCTTGCATAGGTTGTTTAATAGGATATAAAGCAAATTCATCAGTAACTTTAAAAACTGTTAGTATTAATTATATTTTTAAAAATTACATTGGAGAAGAAGAGAATGTTTTAACTAGCAAAATAGTATTTGAAACTTCATATCCTAAAAATTATTCTTATAATTGTTATATAAAAAATTTTAAAGTAAAATATACATCCAAAAAAAATATATATATTAATAAAATTGTTGATAGTGATAAAATATTCTTATTATTTACTCTAGAGTCAAAGGTTGAAACTAAAAGAAATAAATTAGATGATATACTTTATAGAGTGCTTGAAATAGTTTATTTAATATTTGGTTGTATTCCTAAATTGGAAAAATATAAATTTTATTTAAACGATGAAGAGGTAATTTTATATCAAAAAACAGTTGATAAATATCATCAAAATTTAAAGTCAGGATCTAATGATAATGCTTTATCAATAATAGATTCTAATGTCCTTACGGCTGATTTAATTAAAAGATTCATTAAATTTAGAAAAGATACACATATATTATATGATGTATTTATGATTAGCCAAAATGGTATTGGTTATGTTGAAATGAATAACAGTTTACTGGTTCAGTTAATTGAGGGAACATATATAACTTTAAATAACGATAATAAGAAAAAATTATGGGAAATTTTAGAATATTATTTTTTGAAGGATAGTACTATTAAACAAATTTTAAATAAAAAAGATTTAAAAAAAGCAAAGGACTTTCCTACATCAATTTTTTTGTTAAAGGCAAAAGAACATAGGCATTATTTATCACATTTTAATATGAATGAAAAGAAAAAGGTTTTTGAACTTTTAGAAAATAATTATGCAGAATTTAAATTGATATTATGTTTAAGGTTAATATATATGAATTATTTAAATATCCAAATTGAACAGAAAAAATTAAATAGGTTAATTGCTTCCATAAACAAATGGGGAGAAAGACACAAAATAAAAATTTGATGTCTTTTTTTGTAATTTGATATTTCTTTACTCCTTTTTTAATCTATATCAATGTAAATTTACACTTTTTGTGGTATAATTATAATAAGTTATTTGACTATTTTTTATGAAATACTAAATATTTCTAAAAATAATTGAATGGAGTAGTGAGTAAATTATGAATAATGGATTAAGTATTAAAGATTTAACAGAAGAAGATATTAAATTAAGATTTATTACCCCAGCATTACAAAAATCTGATTGGGATATACATTCTCAAATTAGATGTGAATATTATTATACTGATGGTAAAATAAATGTTAGAGAAAATGTTGCAAGTAGATGGAAAAAGTAGAAAAGATGGATTTTTGCTAGAGCACAAATAAAAAATTAGTCATTTTAGTCTTAACGGAGTGTAGTCACATTCCGTTCGGTTTTCCAATAGGTTTCGGTTCACAAGCCGCAATCAAATCTGGGGATAGAAAGTAATTTACTTAAAATACTGTAAATCCAATGATTATATAAAAAACTAAAAAAATGAATGTTTAAACATTCTTACTTCTAATTCTAAATTGAAGTAAAAATATTATTTTAAAGATTGAAATAGATACTTTTATCGAATAACGATAGATAGAACAATTTAAACATTGATTCTATCTTTTTTATTGGGAACAACGTAAGTTAGATGATATAACACAAATAGTAATGGGGCAATCTCCTGATAGCATAAATTATACTGATAATTCAGACGATACGGTTTTAATACAAGGGAACGCTGACTTAAATAATGGAATTGTTGTTCCTAGAATATGGAGTAGTCAAATAACTAAAAAATCATATCCAAATGATATTATATTTACGGTTAGGGCACCTGTTGGAGAAATTGCCAGAAATTCTTATTTTGCAACGATTGGAAGAGGAGTTGCATCATTTAAAGAAAACGATTTTTTATACCAATCATTAATTCAAAAAAAGGAAAATAATTATTGGAATAATATTTCAGCAGGTTCAACTTTTGATTCAATTAATTCAGATTAACTAAAAAATGTGATAATAGAATTGCCAAAAAATAATTTGGAACAAGAAAGAATAAATCTATATCTTGTTATTATTTATCTTTAAGTGATGAGGATAAATTTAAATTAATGAAACTTTTAAAAAATAAAGAAGTATTCTTTCATCATAATTATTGGAATAAATATAAAAGTGATATTAAAAACTTTGAAGATAATCCTAATAAGTTAAGAGAAGAAATAGATAATTATCATGGTCTTATTGATTTTGATAATAAAAAACATTTTAGTAATATATTAGAACTAGGAAAACAATATGTTGAAAATATAAAAAAATATGGATATCCTCAGTGGTATGATTGGTGTGTAGAAAATTGAGGAACTAAATGGAATGTTGAAGATGATGTAGATGTTGTTTATGATGAGAATAAAAATGAATATGATATGTCTTTTCCAACTGCTTGGAGTGTTCCATCAGGAATTGTAGAAAAATATAGCGAATTATGTTCTGATGAAGAGTTTTATTGGGAATACGAGGATGAAGATTATAATGGAACTCATATCATAAGAAAAATAAACGGTGAACTAATAGACACAATATCCCCAGATAATGTAAAAGAAGAAGATTATTTAGATGTTTAAAATTTATAAAAAGAATTTCATGATATAATATTTTATATAGATTCTTTAAAAAAATAGGTGGTGATATAGTGAATAAAATATATATGTGTATTGATTTAAAAAGTTTTTATGCCTCAGTTGAATGTAGAGAAAGAGGACTTGATCCTCTTGATACAAACTTAGTAGTAGCAGATGAATCAAGAACAGATAAAACTATTTGTTTAGCTGTATCACCATCATTAAAATCTTATGGTTTATCTGGAAGATGTAGACTGTTTGAGGCGAAGCAAAAAGTTAAAGAAGTAAATTATCAAAGAAGGAAAAATAATAATTATAAACCCTTTATAGGAAAATCTTATATTGCATCTGAATTAAACAATAATAAATCTTTAGAGTTAGATTTTATAAAAGCTGTTCCTAGAATGAAACTATATATGAAATATAGTACAGAAATTTATAATGTTTATTTAAAATATATTGCACCAGAAGATATACTTGTATATTCTATAGATGAAGTATTTTGTGATATTACTAATTATTTAAGTTATTATAAAATGACACCAGAAGAATTAGTTATTAAAATGATAGAAGATGTATATAAAACAACAGGAATAACAGCAACAGCTGGAATAGGAACTAATATGTATCTTGCAAAAGTTGCTATGGATATTACTGCTAAGAAAATGAAACCTAATGAATTTGGAGTAAGAATGGCAAGACTTGATGAAATGACTTATAAAAAAGAGTTATGGAATCATAAGCCACTTACTGACTTTTGGAGAGTAGGTAAAGGATATCAAAAAAAGTTAGAAGCAAATAATATGTTTACTATGGGTGATGTAGCAAGAATGTCAATTAACAACGAAGATTTATTATTTAAATTATTTGGTGTAAATGCTGAATTTTTGATTGACCATGCTTGGGGTTATGAACCATGTACCATTAAAGAAGCAAAGAGTTATAAACCAGCTTCAAGTAGTATAAGTCAAGGACAAGTGTTACATAGTCCTTATACATTTGAAAAAGCAAAATTAATTGTTAGAGAAATGACAGATAATTTAGTTTTAGACTTAGTAGAAAAACATCTTAAAACTAATCAACTAGTTTTAACTATTGGTTATGATATAGAAAATCTAACTAATCCACAAATTGCTAGATTATATAATGGAGATACAACAACTGATAATTATGGGAGAAGTGTTCCAAAACATTCACACGGAACTATTAACATTGATCACATGACATCATCCACTAAAATAATTACAAACGAAGTAATAAAACTTTATGATAGGATTACTAATCCTATATTATTAATTAGAAGAATTAATTTAACTGCTTGTAATTTAGTTGATGAAGACTATAAGGAAAATAAAGTAGTAGTAGAACAATTAGATATATTTACTAATTATGAAACTTTTAATAAACAAAAAGAAAAAAATATAAAAGAAGAACAAGATGAAAAAAAGATTCAAAAGACACTACTTGATATAAAAAGAAAATATGGTAAAAATGCTATTTTAAAAGGTATGAATTTTGAAGAAGGAGCAACTGCTAAAGATAGAAATGAAGAAGTAGGAGGACACAAAGGATGAATAATTATGATGATATTATCAATTTAAATAGACCTATATCTAAACATCAGCATCTAGGAATTGATTCAAGGTCTGCTCAGTTTGCTCCTTTTGCTGCTTTAGTTGGTTATGATGAAGCTGTAAAAGAAACTGCTAGATTAACAGATAAAAGAATTGAAATTGATGAAGGATTAAAAGAGATGATAAATAGTAAGTTAAATTATCTTAACGAACATATTAAAGACAATAATGAAGTAATAATTACTTATTTTATTCAAGATAAAAAAAAGAATGGTGGTAAATATATTAACAAAATAGGTATTATAAAAAGAATTGATTCAGTTAATGAAATAATAAAGTTTAAAGATAATAGTATTATAAAAATGAATGATGTAATTAATATAAGTAGTGATATATTTAATTCAATTTTTGAAAAATAAATAAATTTAATTAGTACAAAAACAAATATTTGTGGTATAATCTATGTATCGGCAGTAGTTAACCGATTTGACTATATTTTGATTTTTTCATCAATTTTTCTCTGAAATTATCAAAACGAAAAAAGATTGGGACACCATAATATATAATAAGTATCAGATTATATATTATCCAATCTTTTTATTTTTGCTCTTTTTTAATAAGTTTAGCATGAACTACTATTTTATCACTATTACTATAACAAGTAGATAAAGTAAGAATATTATCGTTAGAATTAACACTTGTATTAAAGTTATAACTACTTCTATTTTTAATCATATCCAAAAATTCTTGATATTCAATATCACTTTCAAAATTAGTTTGTAAGTAATCACTAGTAGAAGGTATATGATAAGTACTAAATATCTGCCATAAACTATTTTCTTTTTCAGTAGATATTTTTATTACATAGTTATTTGTATTAGATAACCAGTTTTTAGTTAATACAGTTCTTAATGATCCAAACATTGTTTGATCATTTCTTCCATGGGCATAAATAATAGTATTTTTATTATTCGTATAATTATTTCTATAATCTAAAAATAACCATCCAGCACTATTCCAAGATTTATCAAAACTATGTGTTAAATAATATTTATTATCGTTTGCTTGTACAAATGGATAATTTATATTAGTGCCATTTACTTGTATCCAACCTTTAACATTATTATTAATTTTTTTTAATTCATAAAAATCAACATTAAGCATATTCATTTTAATATAATCCCAGTAAGGATTAAATTCTGGTATTTCTTCTTCTTGTTCTATTACTTCTGTATTTTCAGTATCTATTACTTCTTCTACTCTAACTGTTTCTTGAACTTCTTCTATTTGTTTATTTGTATTATTAGAATCTAACTTCCATTTAACTATATTATAAATAGAATATGATAAAATCATAAAACATAATAAAATAAAAGCATATAAAATTATTTTATTTCTTAATCTCAATATAATCACCATAAATATTATAACTCAAAAATTAAATTAAAAAAAATATAAATTAGATTTATATATAAAAGCAATTGTACTATAATTGAAGTAATAGTCGATTTAACTATGTTTTTGATTTGTTTCATAAAAAATTCCTCGAAGCAAAAATCAAAACATACATATTGGAAATGTGATTTCAGCAAAATACAATTTTTTATAACAAAAATATATATAAACACTTATAATTATTTATTTTAAATAATAATGAGAATAATTTTAAATTTTAAATGTTAAAAATATATTTTAAAAACAAAAACAATATGATATAATGTAATAGAAAGGAGATAAAAAATGAAAAAGAAAAATGTAGTTAAAAAATTAACTACGATATTATTTACATTAGTAGCAATCTTTGCTGTAGGATTAACTAATGTAAATGCAGAAACAACAACTGCAGATGTTGATAATAATTCAGACTTAGTTGAAAAGATGAATGATAAAACAACAGATATAGTTAGACTTACTAGTGACATTACATTAAGAGAAGATATTGATACAACTTTCTCTCTTGAAATGTCTAAAACTTTGGATTTTAATGGCTTTACATTAACTATACCACAACAATATAAGTTAAAATTAATTTATTATAATACTTTGGATTTAAAATTCATTAATTCAAGTAGTAGTAAAACTGCTAAACTTAATCTTTTAACTGATGTTGGCTACACACCAATTTATAACGAAATTAAGAAAGCTGAAGCTATTGTTAATTTTGAAATGAATGGTATAGATGTTGAATATATAAAAGATTTTGACAGTTTTTGGCAAACCGCTGGTGATTATAGATTTAATAATGTAGTTTTTAAAAATCTAAAAGTTACTGGATTTCATGAAATAGTAGATACTAGAGCATATGAAAGCGTAAAATTTTCAAATGTTACTAAAGAAAGCAAAAATGCACCTGATAAAACATTTTTGATAAATAGTTCTACTTTAACTGTTGATGATGTAATTGATGCTGATTCTATTATAGAGTATCATGATAGAGAAGGCACTAAAATAGCAAATAGAACAGCAACACTTGCTACAATTGATGCTTATTGGGGTCCAATTACAGTTAAGAAAAAAGAAGTTCAAACATTAACGGCTACAACAGAAGATGAATTAATAGCTGCAGCTAATCAAATTAATAATAGCAAAGATACTATTATTAAATTAGGCGGAGATATTAAGTTGACAAAGTTTCTTGGATTTTATGTTTTAGGTAATGTTACCTTGGATTTAGCAGGTAATACTCTAGATGTAACAGAAAACAATTTAACATTCTATTATGGTTATAAAGATGAAAATAATTATAATTTTAGAAGTAATTTAACC
>ENA-OPBD01000081-OPBD01000081.1-human-gut-metagenome-genome-assembly--contig:-NODE-81-length-75544-cov-4.929672_pt1 | contig 75544 bp, 63 predicted proteins | sample MGYA00241062_ERZ501440 | MGnify/ENA primary metagenome ERZ501440 (study PRJEB25962, sample SAMEA2042628) | human gut metagenome | biome: human gut; feature: human-associated habitat; material: faeces...
GATAAATCCTATTTACTGAAAGAATATTCTAAAAAATAATATAGATAAAAAATATTAAAAAAAGGAGACAATAGATTCTTAATTTTCAATGAAATCAATAACTTCATCTACTGTCTTTAAAAAAACTTCATCCATTAAATCATTATCAGCAATCTGTTTTTTTCTAACGATATATCGATCATTACTTTGATTGATAGTAATGGCAATATTATCTGTTTTATAATAAATTAATTCTTCCCCATCATCTAGATTAGCCACATCTTCAAGAGTTATCTTCCTTTTATAAATTATCATAATTTAACTCCAAATTGTTTAATCAAGAGAGAATACATCTAAATTTTTTTGAATTTCATTATCTAAAACAAATTCGGCTAATTTAATTGCAAAATGACATTCAAAATCAAGCATCAACCCAGTATGACGCACCAAATCATAATAAGGAAATTCTTTACAAGCATGAGGTCTTGAATTATAATCATCACATGTTCTGCCATTAAAATCTTTGCAATTTATGTTTCGACAACAAGTTCCACATTTTATACAAAATTCTGGATGATTTTGTACTTGTTCAAAATTAAAATAGATATCCGGAGCACGATTAAGAACAACATCAATTATATCCACTAAAATATCAAGAGGTATTTGGGGATATTTTTTTTCAAATTTTTTTATCATGTTTAAATTAAATTTAATATGATTTATCATTTTAACATCCGAATCTATTGATTAGATAAACTAATTAATTGTTCTGTGCTTCTTTTACTTTTTCAATAAAATCCAACAAATCCGAATCATTTGAATATATCTCCTTTGCTTTAAGAGCATATTCCATAGCTGCATCATAATTCTCTAATTCATAATAAATTTCTCCTCTAGTAAACCAAGCATTGTAATTATTAGAATCAAGAGAAATTGCTTTATCACAACATTTCAATCCATCATCAAATTTTCCAGTATTTAAATAAGCATCCCCCAAATTATTCCAAATCATTGAGTTTTTAGAATCTAATTTTATGGCTTCTTTATAATACTTAATTGCTTCACCATAATTTTCTAAATTTATTAAATATAAATCACCTATCAAGCCCCAAAGACTTGCATCTGAAGGATTAGATGCTAATGCCTCATCATAACAGTCAATAGCTTCATCAAATCTACTTAAATTAGCAAATATATTTCCTTTTTGAATTAAAGGTTTAGTATCTGCAGGATTTAATTCAGTTGCTTTATCCAAACATTCAATTGCATCATCGAACTTATTTAGTTCCATCAATAATACTGCCTTAGTGTAGTAAAGCTCGAATTCATTAGGATTTAACTCAATTGATTTATCCAAACATTCAATTGCTTCATCATATCTTTCCAGGAAAGCTAAATCAGCTGATTTAAGATATAAATTCATCATATCATTTGGATTTAATTCAAGTAATTTATCATAAACCTCAAGTGCTTCTTCCCATCTTTTTAATTCATCCAATATTTTGCACTTAAAAATTAAAGTACGTTCACTATATGGATCAGCTTCAAGTACTTTATCAAAACAACTAATTGCTTCATCATATTGTCCCAACTCATAATGACAATAACCTTTAGTTTCCCAATTAGACAAATCTGAAGGATCAATATCTACAAGTTGATTAAGATAATCCATAGCTTTTTCAAATTCAGAATCAGATATGTGTTTGCTTGTAATCTTCTTTAATTTTATTACATTTTCATCAGGTTCACCATAAAACGGTTGCTTTCCAACACCCCAAACTCTAGTAAACTCATCAAGCTCTTCAACCAATTCAAATTCAGTTCCCGGTGCAATGACTGTGTCAAACACATCTTTATCCACAATTCCCCCAAAATACAATATCTTTTTACGTCTTGGAATCAATATTATATTTGTATATTTTAATTCTTTTTGAAAATCAGGAAAAGAACTAGCTTTAAACGGAATATCTGGAACAAAAATTCCATCAACGGCACGATCTTTCATGACATCCTCTTCACATCTAAAAACAACTTTAATATTTTGATCAATTTCAATAGATTGAGTTTCTAAGAGAAATAGAAGTTTATCCGTAGCTTCTCTTTGTTCAAGAGTCATTTCATTAAATAAACCTAAAAATGTAGTTAACGGCATGTTAACATCCAAATCTGTATATGGATTAATTAGAACCCAAGAATATCTATTAGATTGTTTTAACATACCTGCTAAATCACTCATAAAAAGAACCATGCTTGAACTTTTAAGACCTGTGCTTTCCATCAATTCACTGCTTGTAAATAGAGGAACTGCTCTTTCTCCCCCATCCAATTTAATGAAATTTATATCAAATCCGGCATTTTCACCAGTAGTCCGAATTCTACCAGGTTCAAAATTTTCAATATCATCAAACCATTCATCACCCAAAATAACCGGCATATATAAATTTGATTTCTTAAATAACTCAAAAAATTCTTCTTGTTTTTTAGAATCTACAAGACCTTCGTCCATATCTCTTATTAATTCCTCTAATCTTGAATTATCTACTTCACACTCTTTTTTAAATTGTTCCAACATTTCTTCAGGGACTTTCATATTCATTAATTCATTCATATTTTCATCCGGACTTTTCATACGCATTACCTCATTAATTATCAATACTCACAAAATGTTTATGCTTTAGATATCATAATTCATTAACAAATTTTAAAACAACTTCTTCAGATCTGCCTTTACATTTAATAATTATTAACTCTCCTTCATTCAAACTCTTTATGATATTGAAATTTTCTTTAACAACAGTTAATTTTAGATTATCCTCCAACTCATCATAAACATATCCAGGATTGTCAGTTTCAACTATTTCAAGCCGGATGTTATCACGACGATATTTTACAATAATTATATCCCCAATATTGTAACGAATAAGTTTTCTAAAATTACTACATGCAATTGTGATAACTGGAGTATCAAGATGATTTTCATCAATTTTGCTGGAAGTATCTTGTTTAACTGGACTATCATTAAATAATAGTTCTTTTTTCTTCCTATCAAATTCATCCCTAGTTAAATATCCTTTTTCACACAACTCTGCATATTTAATTAACAATTCATCATTGGACATGGTGTTTGCATTAACAGAATTTTTTGGAGGCATGTCTGCTGTTTTAATAGGTTTCTGTTCAGTTTTTTGTGCGGGTGTTTTGCCCAACTTTTTACTAGCTTGATCAACTTTTTTATCAAACCAAGAAATGCCAGAATCTGTTTTACGGGCGTTACTATTAAAGTATTCATCTGCAACTTCCACTACTTTTTCATATTGTTGTGTATCATAATATAATGAACATAATTTTCTATAGGCTGTTAAATTCTTTGTAAATTCTCGCCTATCCCATAACTGCTCATAATAATATAACGCTTTCTTTTTGGATTCATATTTATCCGCATATTTAAATGTAAGCCTTAATTCCTCATATTCCATTTTTCTATCATAATCTTCTTGAGGAATAATTTTAACTTTTGTTCTACCTGTTTGTAATCTTGCAGCAATTGGAACAGGTTCATTCTGTTTATCTTTATTTTTAAGACCATGTTCATTGAAATACTCTAAACACTCATCAAATTGAGAAAAACGACGACCAGTATATTTGCATGCTTTTTTATATTTGAATTTAAACCACAGCAATTGTGATTCACTACAATATCTTTCACTTTTAAAAAATTCTTCAATTGTGTTTATAACATTTCCATATTCTTTTTTCTTAATGTATACTTTGACCAATTGTCTAAATGGATAATAATCATTTAGATAGTACATGTTAGTTATTAATTTTTTATAGAAATCTTCTGCTTCATCATAATCTTTGGATTTCATTAATTTATTTCCATGGTCTTTCTGATTAGCTTTAATTTCAATACCTTTAGAAATATCCAAATCAGTTGAATCGATTAATTCGGATTTAATATTAGATATAACAATCTTCTCATCTTTCACACTATCAAACTCACTGAATTTATTATAATCATCATTGTAAATTAATTCCAAATCATTTTCATCTATTAATTCATCAAGATATTCTGATTGCTTATAATCCTTTGTAAATATATAAACTCCTTTTTTAGCACGTGTAATAGCTACATAGAACAACCTACGTTCCTCTTCTAATTTTTTATCATAATCCCAATCGTGCATCAGGTTCATGAAATATGGAGGATACAATTTATTAGGAAAACCAACCTGCTGATTAAAGACATTAATCAAAACTACATAATCTGCCTCGAGTCCCTTTGCCTTATGGACAGTACGATATTCAACATTATCTATGGTCCCATAATCATTTGTTATTTGTTTATATTCCTTTTTTGATTTTTTAACTAAATCGGTGCCAAATATAAAATCATCAATATCTCCATTGTGTCTTCCTAAAATGAATACCCTTTCACTTTCTTTTGATAAATTATTAATGAGATTATAAATTGAATCGGGATCATCATCATAAACTATCTTTACAGGATTTTCAATAGATGTGTCTGACTTCAATGATTTTTTAAATTGTGAGTCATTTTTCATTATAAAATTACCTGCAATGTCAATTAACTCTTGAGGGTTCCTATATGTCTTTTCAATGAATACTCTATTTGCATCTGGGAAATAATCGCAGAAATCATTAAATAGACTAATGTCACTATCCCTAAAACCATAGATAGATTGCCAATCATCACCAACAACTACTAAACGAGCATTACAGGCTTGTTTGAGAGTTTTAATAAACTGGAAGTTTTTATAGGACATGTCCTGATATTCATCAACAAAAATATATTTGAAATCATTAGCTATTCCTTCAGTTTCAATTAATTCAATAGCTTTATTAATCATGTCATTAAAGTCAATTAAATGATTCCTATGAAGATAACTCTCATAAAATCTATACACAGGTTCAACTAGCTGAATGAAAGACATATTCCTTAAATAATTCTCATCAGTATAATAGTTACCATCTCTAGTTTCAAATTCATGTGTACATTTAGCTTTAATCTTTTTAAAGTCAGAAGCACCATATCCTTTACCTTTAAATAAATCAATGAAACTTCTAATCCTTGAAGAGATTCTGGACTTTGAAATTAGATGATTAAATTTTTCAATATCCGTATCTAACTCGATATATTTAATCATATCATCAGAATTAAGATTATCCAAACAATAATCTTGTATATCTGAAATTTGTTTATCTGATGCGGTCTCTAAATACTCATCAAAAATCTTTTTAAAACCCCAACCGTCAAATACTTCCTTTTCTCGATACTCATCTACTAATGACAAACCAAAAGCATGAATTGTACTTGTAGGGACATCATAGTTTAACCTTTCAATTAATTCTTCCACACAGGATTTTGAAAAAGATAAAAATAAAATATCATCTGGAGCAACATTTTTCTTTTCAATTAAATAAGCTGCTTTAGCAAGCAATGTATGAGTCTTACCTGTTCCTGCGCCGGCAATAATCTCTAAATCACAGTCATTTAAAACACAAGCAATCCTTTGCTGTTCATCTAATGATTTACCATCAAAATTATCAAAAAAAGAAGCATTATCTTTAATTTCATTCTGTAATGCAATTGGTAAATCTTCAATTTGATGATATTCTTTCAAAGGCTAGCCTCCTATGATTCACATATACTTATGTTATTAATAAATTATGTTAGTCAATAAATTTATAATTAATGTGGAATTATCATCAACACATGCCCACCAACTTAATGATTTTAGGTTTTTTATTTTATTTTCATTACAACATTTGCCATGTTCAATATAATCCTTAATTTTTATTATATTGAATAACTAATTGTAATAATTATTAAATAGCCAATCAAATTAACTCTCGTGAACATTTTTCCAAAAAATTAAATAACAACTTCAGATAAAATTTTATAACAAAGTTGATTGAAAAGTACGTGTAAGTGGTACGACTTTTTCATAAGTTTCAGGAGAACTAGGTGCTATTTTTAATATTTCCCCATCAGAATTTGTTAATTCAATAGCAAAATAATTGTCTTCATTTTCAAATTCTGCAAGTAAATCTACTTCCCCATTACTTTCATTAAGAGGTATTTTACCTGAGGAATAACCAGATTTTGTATTTCTAAATTCAATATAACAACCATCTAAAGTTTTTCCTTCGGGCGGTTTAACATTATAGATAACAAAAAATTCATCATCTGAGCCCATAGTTTCATATTCTAACTGAATAAAATATTCTCCACTTTGAATTTCTATTTCCTCATCATCATATGATTTTTGAATATTTCCCGCAGCAATTGCTGCCCCACGAGCAACAACAGTAATAGGGTCAATTGAAAAATCTAAAGGCATATGGAATTCTTTTTCTAAGCTTTCACGAATAACTGGGCTTAAAGTAGAACCACCAACAAGAATAAGTTTCTTAATATCATTTGGAGCCAAACCTGCTTTATTTAAAGCATCATTACAACTATTAATTGTTGTTCTAATATAAGGCTCCATAATTTTTTCAAGCTGCATTCTTGTAATATCATAATCAAATTCTACCAAATCGCCATCTTCATCTTCCATGAACCGATCAATCAAAACATTATATTCCCTTTCATTTGATAAATTAACTTTTGCTTCTTCAGCATGACTTTTAAGCATTGCAAATTCTCTATTATATTTATCTATATTTTTTCGGCTAAAATCTGTAACACTAAATTCCTCAACTACTGCAGGAACAAAAATTTTATCAACAATATCCCAATCAATTAATTTACCGCCTAAACTTTCATCACCAACATTAGCAATGATGTCAAACTCATCATCGATTTTTTTAACAATAGCTACATCAAATGTTCCGCCACCCAAATCATAAATCATCCAAAAACCATCATCTTCTTCCGTAGATTCATAAGCATAAGCTAATGCTGCTGCAGATGGTTCTTTAAGTAAATGGAATTCTTTAAATCCTGCTAAATCAGCAGCTCTTTTAGTAGCTTGAATTTTATTTTGATTAAAATCAGCAGGTACTGTAATGACAATAGAAGAAAGATTTTCCCCTTTAATATTACTTACATCACCTTTTAAAGATTTTAAAACCTCAGCAGATAATTCTTCAGGTAGCATGTCTTTATCCGCTTGTTTAAAATGATAAGGTTTTTTCTCTCCCATTGTAAGCTTAAATTCAGAATAAGCATCATTTGGTTTAATCAATAGCATGTTTTTAGCTTTTAAACCTACATTAATAGTTTCTTTACCTTTTTTATTCTGTATGTAAACTGCAGATGGAGTATAGTTCATAGAGTTATCCTTTAAATTTGGAACAACTGAAGTATAATTGCCCTCAAGTTTTGCAATACTTGAAGTAGAAGTTCCTAAATCAATCCCGTAATCAATTGTATTTGTCCTAACCATAATATCACATTCTTTACTTGTTATTTATTAATTAAATATCATTTATTCATCATCTGATTTTTTTGAAACAATAACTTCTCCTTTTAAATACTCTTTTCCATTAAAAAATATTGTTGGTTTAACAGTTTCAATAATTATGTCTTCTTCAATATCCGATCGTGAGTCATATCCTAAAACTTTTATAGACATGCCATCATTAAATTTTTTGCCATCAAATTCAACAATTTGAAACCCATTTTTCTTTAAAATTCTAAGAGTTCTATCATATTTTTTTGATAAATTTTTTAATGGTATTAAAGTCTTTTCCAGAGTTTTTTGTTGAAATTGGACCTTTCGAATATAACCTTCTAAGTCAAAAGAATCTGAAAATCTAAGTACAATACCATTTCTTTTAAGTACTCTGCCATGCATTCTATTAACTTTAGTAAATTCTCTATCTACCTGTAAAATAAGTGAAATATGTTCATTTAATATTTCATTAATATCATCTAATCTTTTCTTTGTTTCTTCATAATTCAAATTCGCATCTTTTCCCATTCTCCATATGTTAAAAACTGTATCGGCATAACCTTTTATTAATTTTTCATCAATATTTTGAGGAGAAGTTTCTATTTTTTCTCCATCCATTATTTACGCGCCTCCTAGAATTGTTTCATATTTTATCATGTTTAAATTTTGACGATATAATATTTGAGTTACTTTATCTTCACCACGGACACAATAATTTAAAGAGTCAGTTAAAATTTCCATACAAACATCTGAAATTTCTTTAGATGCTCCTGACGTTCTTATTAATTCCATTTTAATTGAGATGTTACCTAACTTTGGACCTTTTTTAAATTCATCTTCAACATAAGAACATATAATACCTATCGCTGATTTATCTGAACTAGAATAAACCATCGATTTAAGATAACTTTTACGATTTTTAAAAACTTCAGAATTTTTATTAATTAAATCTCTAGAATTATAATTTAATTCAAAATCTTTATAGTTATCTGCAATAACATCTAATAATGAAACATATAATAAATTCAAATTATTAGATACACTATAATCATCTAAAAGACTATTAAAATATGAAACAGTACTATTCACAATAGATATATATGCTTTATTAATTGCATCTTTAGCCTTAATATTATTCGAAGCAAGAATAGATAAAATATTTAATAATGGAGATACAGTTACATTAAATGATTTAGCATTAAGAATTGCTGGAAGATAATCTTTTTCATTAAAATCTTTTATTGACAATTCATAATCTTTTATTTCAGAATCTACTTGATAATTTAGAATGTTAATAAATTATTGACTGTATTGGATATTACCTTAAAATCAAAACCAGAATCATTAATTAAATCAATATATTTATGCACATCATCCAAATTATTTAACTTAATTGCATTTTGAGCCATGTCTAAATAAATAGATAAAATTGCTTTTTGTAACTGTGAAAAAACTTCATTTACAAAAGATTCTTTAAGTAAGGGATTATTTAATTTTTTAACTCTATCTCTTGCAAAATCTTCAAAACCACTTGTGAAAGTTTTTTTCCAATAATTTAAAGCTTTTTTAGAATAGTCTACTATTTTATTAGTATTTTCATTTGAAGCATAAAAATCTAATGACCTAGCTTGATAAAAAATAGCTAAATTATGATAAGATACATTATTATCCCTTTTATTTTCCCAATATCTGATAAAATCATCATATTTTTTATTTCTAAGATAATCCCAAGCAACAGCATCCTCATATTTTATCAAATTACTAGGCCAAAACCAGAATATCTCATCAATGAAACGAACTTTGGCATCATTTAATCGACTATTAGCTTTTTGATAATTATTAAATTTTGGGGATGGAACAATTGGCATGAGAACATCTTTTAGAGTAATATCCTCAGTATCAGACATTTTGTATTTTGCCTCTATTTTTCTAAAACTCTTTTTAACTTTCTTTCCCGAAGCAGTAATAGGCAAATCTAAAAGCCTAAAACCATTATGTCTATAAATATTCACATCGACTGTATCTTCAATATCAAACATGCAAATTACTCCTTAATTGGCATAAATTCTAATCCTTTTTTTGAAGCACTAATTCTTAAAGTATCTCCACTTTTAAGTTCTTCATTAATAATTAAATCTGCAATTGAATATTCAATTTGTTCTTCTACAGATCTATTAAGATATCTTACTCCAAAGTTTTTATTAAAACCTTGAGAAGCTAAATACTTAGAAACATTATCACCATATTCTATTTTAATATTTTTATCAGATAGTACTCGTTTAGAAATATCATCGATACACAGATTAACTAAACTTTCAAAATCATTTTCATCAAGTTCTCTAAATTGAACTACTTCATCAATCCTATTAACAAATTCTGGTCGGAAATGTTGAGTTAATAGCTCCATTTGTGTTGCTTTATCACAAACGTTCATACAATTTTGATCCATATGAATTATAGAGCACTTAAGCTTGAAATCACCATTACCCACAATTGCTTTAAGTTCAGTCCTAATAGTTTCAAAATCTAAATTAAATTTTTTAATAATATTATTAATTTCTTCATAATCATTTTTTATTGAATCTGAATCTTTTTGAATTTTTTCACTAGATTTATTTTCTATTAATTTAATAGCTTTATCTAAACTAAATATTCCAATAAATAAAAAATCTTCAGTTATGAATTCATGTTTAGAAAGCATAGCTTCAGTAGATGAAAGTTCAAAAGCTAAATTAGAACTATCTGTTAAGGTTAGCATAATACTCTTCTAAATCTAAATTAGTAACTATGTAATATTCTCATTAACTACCTCAATAAACCTATGTAATTATTTAAAATTTAGCTCCACACTTTATACAGAATTTTGAATTAACTGGAATTGCATTGCCACATTCTGGACAAATATTTTGGCTTTGAGAAGTATTATCTGAAAGCAAATCTATTAATCTTTCATTTTGTTCAATTAAAATATCAAATTTATTGCTTAACTCAATTTGATTATTTTTAATCGCATCTAAGTTTTCTAATTGCAAATTACCCATTTCAACTAACTCTCTTTGATTATTCTTAATTGCATCTGAGTTTTCTAATTGCATTTTACTAATTTCAACAAAATCTGTTTGAAATGCTTTAATATTATCTATTGTAGCTGTAACAATCTCATTTTGGTTTTTTAATTGTATCTCAACAGAATTGTTAAAATTTTCAAAGAATGCTTTTGCAAATTCTAAAATGGTATCGCTAACCATTTCATCCATTACCCTCATAATATTTTGTCATATTTTTCCTCCATATATTTTTAAATATGGTTTAATTTTTAGTTTATATATAAAATTATAAATCTTTTTATATTTATTTGTGACTATTATATTAACAAAACATTACTAATTCAAAAATCAAATAAAGTTTTTTGTTTTGGTTCAATGCATTTAAATACTTTTGTATCAATTAAATTATCATTTTCTTTAAGATGCACAAGCAATAACAGTGATTTTTCATCATGCAATTTTATAACATTTTTAGGCATATCAGGTTTTCTGTTGGCGTAACAATATTTGCACTCGCTTAAACAGGAATTATATGCTCCGATATCTCTTGATGGAATACAGTGACAGTTTTGTCTAATTCCACTAGCTTTAACATTCTTATAAACTACACCATGGGCCTGTTCCAATATTTCCCGTGTTGTACATCCTGCAGGATGAATACTATATTTCTCATAACTTTCATTTGTTGCACATGTTTGAGTATAAAGATTATGTCTCTCTGATATCTCTCCAATTCCTTTCAATAGCTTCACTTTATCTTCCTCAGTAAGTGGAATTATTTCAGGCATATTCTCTTCAACTTTTTTATATATGTCAACAAAGCTGAAGATGCATCTGTAAACCAAAGGTGCAATTTCTTGAGCCATATTTTCAAAGGTTTCCAAATGTTTTTCAACAGTGTATTTTTCAGTCAGAAGTATCGGATCGTATCTCCAGAGAATTTTATTTCGACCAACAATATCTGATAATCTTTCCAATGTTTTGATAGATTGATCGATTGTTGGAACTTTAGATTTTATGTCCTTGCCGTAGGCAGTAATCGTGTAATTGCACAAGATATTATATTTTCATCAATATCACCTATATGTCCCAATATAGGTTGGTAGTTCTTGGAGCAGAACAACAAGCAATCTACATCTTCAGGCTTCAAACTTAAGTTATACACATTCTCTCTTGCAAATGGATTTCTTGAATATGCATATTCTTCACTAATCCTGTTCAATAGCCATGGAGTGTAGTAGTTCACTATATCTGTTCTTCCACCAACATTTATTATCATATTATCACTTACTATTATTGGTGATAATCACATTTTTTATTTGTGTTTTGACCAGTATTATGCAGGCAATTTCGATAAATCATTTCTGTTCAAGACAACATATTTATTTTTATACATTCATATAATATTTTTATTTATGTCTGAATATCTGTTAAATTTTAGTCGTTTGAACGAAATTGCAAAACTTTAATTATCAGAGAAAATAATACTATTATTTGTAGTGAGAAAAAAGTAGTAGATAATTTAGTGACTGTTTGCATAATAGCTATTCGTTATATGGAAGTGAATAGTTATCTACCAACTAAAACAAGAGTTTTATCCAGTGAAACAGAAGGTAAAATAGAACATAATATTTTAACAAATGCATTAAATTGACTTAAATTACACTCAAGAAGAAAAAGAATTAATTTTCAAGTTGTAACATTTTATATACAATAATGTTTTTGTAAAAAATCATTTTTATAATTATCTCTATTTATATAAACCTGATAAAAGAATTCAACCTGGGAAGACCCCTTATAATCAGATAATCTCCTGTAATAACGAGATTTATCATGTGTTTTCTTTTTAGGATTTTATTTATTCTTTAAAATTTGGTCATATATGATTAAAGCAATTGATTTTTCAATATCTGATTCATTGTCCAAATTATATGTTTTCTGTTTAATTTCATCAATATCTTCAGGTAAAAAATTCAAAGCAAGACATAAATTATTAAAATCACTTGAAAAGAGATATCTGTACCTGTATTTTTTACTTATACTATCTAAAAACATTTTAACACAACCAAAGCAATTAATCTGACATAAATCCAACTGAATATAATATTATTTAAACAAATTCCCGTTATTATATCATTAATTAAAACATTATATAATTCATTAATATTAACAGAAATTATGTGCCTTTGTTGTATATAAATATTACTAAATTATTACAAAGTTATTTAAAAAAAGTTATATATCAAAAATTGAATAATCACCATAAGGAGTTAAAAAGATGATTTGTAATAACTGTGGATGTAAACTTACAGATAATGCAACTTTCTGCTCCAAATGCGGAAAGAAAATAAAAAACAAAAACATATACATTGCACTGATACTGACATTCATACTGACAGGACTTGGTTCAATCTATGCAGGAAATACCAAAAAAGGATTAACATTACTGATACTCAGAGTACTTTTTGCTGCTTTGGCATTTTTTTCAAATATATTCGGCATTTTATCCGTTTTGGTTTGGGTTTACGGATTTTATGAAGTATATAACGATGTTCAAATTGCCAACAGAAATTCCAGTCCGAATCTGATTAATGATTTTAAAAACTGGAATCAGCAAAATAAGATAATAGCTATTTTAATAATATGTGCAATTTTAATCCTAACCCTCAACAGTCTCATCAGCTTTTCATCAACAGACAGCTATTCTCCAGGTGATTCAGCCACTTCTAATCATGTAAGCTACAGCTATGATAGCTATCCGTCACATTACGGGGGAGTAGATACATCACCGGATACAATTGCCAAAAATGATCCTGACTCCTATTATGACTATTATGAATACGGAGACAATCCTGATGTTGATGATTATCTGGAATCAGAAGGTTATGATTAAAATTATAGTCAGTTATTCATTTATTGTTGAATTTTAAGTAGGAGTACATTTTTAGAAACATACTTCCTACAAAGACCTGCTATAACTTTAATAATTTTGGTGCAGATTATTAAATCAGGTCTATGTTATAATATTGTGTTTAATTAGTATTTAAATATTGTTATTAACAAGTATAAAAATAACAAGCATGAATGAAAAAAACCTGGTAAAAATATTAGCAGCTGCTGCAATTATCTTGGGGATTGTATTTATATCAGTTATTTGCATAGATACTCATGAAAGTACCAGCTTAAGTGTAAAATCATCAGACACTCTTAAAGACGGTGATGCATACAGTGTAGAGTTATGTGACTCCAAAGGAAATCCGATAGCTAATCAGAACATTTCCATTTCATTTGGATCAAATTCATTTAACCTTACAACTGATGAAAATGGAATAGCTGTCCTGAAAATCAATAATGTTCCTGCCGGTGAGTATGATATTAAAATCCAGTATGACGGAAACAGCCACTATAAAAATACTTCAGCTGTTCACCATGCTGTTATCCTGAAAATCGAAAAAACCCGCAGCCTAGATGAAATTCTTCAAAGCGGAGAATACAAAAAAAAGATTGGTGATTACCAAATTGTTGAATACAATTATATGGGAGACATGGAATCTGCACTGGTTGAAGATTCAAATGGTAAAAAATGGATAATGGGCGGAGACGGGTTTACATCTGTTTAAAAAAAGGAGTTTACCATCCCATTTCTCCAATCATACTGACAACATTTTTGCCCTCATCAGTCAGACGATACAGACGGCCTTTGTGGGCATCTTCATTAATGCAGACTATTAGGTTGTGTTCTTTTAAATCTGTCAGTACATTGCTGACATGTTTTATTCCTACTCCTGATTCTTCACTGATTTTTGTTGGTATTTTGACATCGTTTTTTAAGGTTTCCAGTACTTTTCGCCTGTAGCTAGAAATTGCAACATAGCTACATTTTTTCAATAATTCATCATTGCTATTCACAGTTACCACATTTTTTCAAAGTTGCTTTTTAAAAATAAGACCTAATTTTTAATAATCTGCACCTTGCTTTATATTTTATATTAGCATGTAATATATACTTTGTGGTAATATTGTCTTATAAGATATGATAAATTGTCCATGTTTTAGATATTATTTATATAAAAACAACTAAAAATTCATTTGAAAATTGCTGATATGATAAACAAATTTAAGCTTTATCTAAAAAATGTAAAATTAAACAAAACAATACTATTTTTGCAGACAACTATATAATAATTAGAATATTACAAGAATATCTCTATATTAACACAATATATTCTATTAATTTTAACACAATTGTACAATTCCCGAAGCTGTTCAAAAAAAGCCAGTAATACTTTGACAAAACCCGAAGAATATTTTGAAGAAATTAGAAAATGAAACAAATTTTAAATAAGCAAATTAAAAATGAATATAAATGCTAAAAATAAATTACAATTTGAATATACAGCCTAAAAAAATCGAAAGAAACTGAACTTAAATATAAAAACTTATAAAGCATTATTTAAAAAAGATAATAATATGTCTAAGTTAGATGCTTTTTTTAAATTTAAAGAAAATAATACAGACGTGAAAACTGAAATCATTGCAGGTATTACAATTTTTCTGGCTATGGCTTACATATTAATTGTAAACCCTGCAATGTTAAGTGAAACTGGAATGGACATACAAGGAGTATTTATTGCAACTGCACTTTCAGCTGCAATAGCTACAATATTGATGGGATATATAGCAAACTACCCATATGCACTGGCTGCAGGAATGGGTCTTAACGCATTTTTCACATATACCGTAGTACTTACTATGGGATACAGCTGGGAATATGCACTTTTAGCTATCTTTGTCTCAGGTATAATCTTTCTGGTTATCTCACTTACTTCCCTACGTGAAAAATTATTCTATTCAATTCCTGACTCTTTAAGATTCGGTATATCAATAGGTATAGGTTTATTTATCCTTGCATTAGGTTTAAGCAACCTCGGAATCCTGTCATACTCTTCACAGGTAATAAATATCGGAGATGCAAACTGGGCCACACAGCTAATAGGACTTGGAAGCGCTTCAACTATTTTTACTCTCGGAAACCTTTTGGCATTAATCTGTTTTGTCATCATAATGGTTTTAATGAAGAAAAATGTAAAAGGAAATATTCTAATCGGAATTATTGCAACATACATTATCGGAGTTGTTTTAGAACTGGCAGGATGTCCTGTTTTACCTGACCAGTCATTAATACCAACAGCTATAATCAACAGCAATCTGGGCGGATCACTTGGTAATGTTGCATTTAAATTCGGAGAAGCTAGCGGAGTATTTACCGGAGTAAGAGCATTTATTGACTTTATAATCATTGCCGTCACATTTCTGGTAATTTCTCTATTTGATACAATGGGAACCTTAACTGCACTTACAACAAAAGTTGACGGATATGATGAAAACGGCAAACTGCCAAGACTTAAAAAGGTTTTAAGTGTAGATGCACTCGGACCTATTATAGGGTCCGTTTTAGGTACTTCACCTGTAGTTACATACATTGAAAGTTCCACAGGTATTATGGAAGGAGGAAGAACTGGTCTTACAGCTATTGTAGTTGGTATTTTATTCCTGCTTGCAATTCCGTTTGCACCGATATTTACAATCATCCCAACCTTTGCAGTAGCTCCTGCACTTGTTGTTGTAGGTATCTTAATGTGCGGACTGTACAAAAACCTTGATACAGGCAATCTTTCTGATCTGATTCCTGCACTTGCTGCCATTATTGTAACTCCACTTACCCAAAGTATTACAACAGGTATTATTGCAGGTGTATTTGCATTTGTTATTGTTAAAGTCTTATTCGGTAAAGCAAAAGAAATATCCAAAGCAATGTGGATTTTATTTGCACTTTTATTCATTTATATGGTTTTAGAGTTCATAATGTAAGAACTCTAACTTTTTTTTATTTTTTGTCAAAATTTTTTTATTAATTAAATTGCAAAATCAGCTAATTAAATGATAAGTTATTAAAAAATTAGCTTATTTAATTAAAGACATTGCAAATATTTTAAAGCAACTGTTGAAAATAAGATAATTCCTATTGCAAATACATATATTTAAAATAAATTATATAACAAAAAAAGAAAAAAAGGTTTTATTTAAAAAAACCTTATTGAATTTTAATTGTATTTCCGGTTTCAAATCCATTGTATATTGAAGTAATGATGTATTCCCCTTTCATTAGCCTAATGTTTAAGGATGCAATACCCTCATCATTTGTAACTTTATTATAGAACACACCATTTACATTAAATGTAACAATCTGATTAGCTAATGGATTTCCCTGACCGTCTACAACTCTTGCATTGAATGCTGAACCATCAAGATACTTCATTTTTAAATCGCTAGTTTGTAATGTCGGCAGAACAGTAACATTGTTTCCTACATCATACTGACCGTACATAGTAGTAATTACATATTTTCCAGGTCTTAAATTAATAGCTAAACTAGCTATACCATTTGCATCAGTTTCTTTGTAGTAAAATACACCGTTGATGTTGAATGTTACAATAGTTCCTTCAACAGGATATCCCTGACTGTCTAAGATTTTAACTGAGAATTTTGAAGCATTTTTATAGTATTTAACCAGGTCATAATTTTCAACAATTTTAGACAATACAGTGACATTATTGCCTGCCTGTTCACCAGTAACCAAATTAAATATTGTAATAATATATTTTCCAGGCCTTAGCCAGATATTTAATTTAGCAGTACCATTTTCATCAGTGGTTTTATTGTAGAATACACCATTTATATTAAACATAACAGTTGTATTGGCTAACGGATTTCCCTTGAAATCCAGAACAGTTGCATAAAACTGTGTACCGTTTCTGTAGTATTTAACTATATCCTTACTGAGGAGTGTTGATAAAATAGATACTGTATTATTTGAACGGGTTCCGAAGTATTTGGAATTTCCGCCAAATGTGGTAACAACAGTATAATTTTTACTCTCCAAATTAAGGCCTAAAGAAGCAGTACCATTTTCATCACTTTGTTTAACATAGTCTCTGCCGTTTATTGAAATGATTACATCCATATTAGCTAACGGATTGCCGTTAATATCTTTCAGGACAACTGCAAATCTTGTGCCGTCTTTATAATACATTACAACATTTTCTGCTTCTAAAACTGTTTTGATGGAGTTTATTTCAACATTTTCAGATACATTAACTGTCTGGTAGTTATCTTTTGTGAAAACTGCACTGATTGTATAATTTCCATAAGTTAAGTTTTTAAATATTAATGAACCTGTTCCATTAGTGTAAGATAATGTGTAAGGTGTATTATTTACAAGAACTGTTAAATTTCCATCAAGTTTTTCAGACAAGTTAACATTTACTGTTATGTCTCTGTAATCTTTATCTATAGTTACATTCATGGTGATTTCTTTTTTAGCTACTGTAAAATCAGTAGCGCCATCAGCAGCATTATATTTTTCACTGCCCAAATAAGATACATCAATATGATATTCTCCTGCATCCAACATTTCAGGTATTTCAAATACAGCCAAACCGTTGACAACATTAACAATATATTTTTTGCCGCTGATTGTTAAAACAACATCACCTGTTACATTAACACCAGCTACTGAAGTTAAATTAATATTAACTATAGGGTTTTCACCATAAACAATATCGCCAATATAAGCAGTTAAATTAACATCGGTTTTGGTAACACTGACGGTTTTTTGAACGAAAGATCCGTTATACAATCCGTTATTTTTATAGTTAGCTGAAATTACATAATCTCCAACTTCATCAAAGTATACGCTGATCTTTGCAACACCGTCAACTACACCAGCTGTATAATTAGTTCCGTTGATGCTGAAAATAACTTCACCGATTTTAGCCATTTTGCCCTTGGCGTCAGTTACAGTAGCTATAATTTCACTGAATTCCTGAACTTTAGGAGTGATATTATTTAAAGTAACTGTTGTATTCTGCATATCAGCAACAGTAAATGCTTTAAGACAGGCTACCTGAGAATTATATGTGTGGCTATAAGCTGAAGCTGAGTAATCATATAAATCTGTCCATTTTTTACCGTCATTACTGAAGTATGATACACCTGGAGCATAATAACATCTTGTTGTTGAAAGTTGTTCTGAAATAGGAACAGCAGCATATCCGTTTTGAGGATTTGCAAGTTTTACAACAATTTTGAAGATATCCCCAACAGTTACAGGAACATATTCTTTTAATGGAATGGTATAATATCCGCTTCCTTCATGTCTGCCGTTTTGGGTAAGCTGCAATACATCATTTACATAAATAGAAATTTCATAATCAACAGTTGTATTGAAGAATGTTGATACAGCAGCAATTACTTCATTACCTGTTGCATTATAAATATTCTGATACCATACAGTTTTTTTACCTGTTATTAAGTAATCAGTCATTCCTGCAACATCGTACTGATAGTTTTTGGTGTATCTTACAGTATCATTTAAAATGTAGGTAAATGCCTGATTATCTTTATTTACAGCAAATAAAACTCTATCATAGTAAGAAATGTAGAAGTAACCATTATCTCCCCAGGAACTTCCCCAGCTGTTTTTAACTATAAATGCACCATCACCTGCAGGAGCAGTATAGAAATTATTTTTTGAATAATCGTCATCCCAGCCAACTACCGTAATTGCATGGTTTCCATTACCTGTGTATGGATCATAATAAGCATTAGTTTTAGAATTAAGATAACCTGCTGAGTGATAATATGAAGCATATAATCCGCCGTATTTTAAAATAGCTTCTTTTATAGCATCATTATCAGTGTAACTTGTACGTGCAGGCAAAACATAAATGTTTTGAATATGCATTTCACTGTCTAAAAGCGGAGATAAAGTTCCCTTATCATCAAATGGATCCAAAGTAGCATTAACCGGACCTAACCAGCTAGCCAAATAACCCATCGGCATTCCGTTATATCCACCCTCGTTAGTTTCCATTTTCCAGCCGTAGGCAGAATACATTTCAATTAAATTTTTCATGTTTTCCACAGAAAAATTAAATGTTTTATTGCTTGCTTTTAAAACACAGGTTTCAAGTGAAGCAAGTGCTGCAAATGCCCAGCAGTTACCTGAATCCTGCTGATTTTTAACATCAGTTACAAAACCATTTTCAGCTAAATTATATCTTGCAGGCAATGTACCGTTAAATAATGATTTGTAAACAAATAATGAGTAATTATTGGTGCTTGATACAATAGGACTGAAATTAGACTGATTTAACATGTTGGCATTGTAACTGGCTTTATTGTCAGTAAATGTAACTCCATCAACTGTAAGTTTAGGATTTGCATTGGAAAATATTGCTCCTCCAAATCCTGTTGCTGCATTTGATGCAAATTCAGAGTTTTTAATTTCAAAAGAAGTACAGTTATCGCTAAATAATGCGCCTCCGTTTAAAGCAGCATTTTTAGTAAAGTTGGACTTTATAACAGTTCCTGAACCATACATTTTATATACTGCTCCACCTTCATATCTTGCAAGATTATTTGTAAAATTAGAATAAGAAATTAAAATTTCAGAATTTAAACTACAGATAGCTCCTGCAAAGTTTGCAGAACAATTATTAAAAGTACTATCTCTAACTTCCAAATCAGTAGAAAATGCATAAATAGCTCCTCCTGCATCATCTACAGAACGGCAGTTTTCAAAAACAGTGCCGACAACAGAAATTTTAGAATCCTTATCAGAAGCTATAGCTCCGCCAAACCAATGTGCAGAGTTATTAATAAACTTACAATTTGAAAGAGATAATTCCCCGTAAGGCAGATAAATGGCTCCCCCATACATCGCACTGTTATTTAGAAATGTACAATTATACAATGTATTTTTAGGCACATTAGTCACATAACCGTAATAATCAGTACTGACATAATTGTAGATAGCTCCTCCGTATGCATTATCATATCCGTAAGAAGTATCATCAACAGCTACACCGTTTTTAAATATTACATTAGTTGCACTAACAGTACCCAAATTCTTAACAGTTGCATGATCCAATGTTAAATCTTTTAAAGTTAAAGTATAGCCATCTCCAACATTAAAAGCAATACCATTAAACTTAATGATAGTATTTTGAGCACTCTGACCCATGAAAGTCATGGAAGAATATATTCCTTTTTTAAAATCCAGCTCATAAGTACCGTCTGCGAAATGGGCAGTACAGCCTGAAGTTAATCTGTTATACTGCAGGTACTTGTATGGACTGGATTGTGTTCCTCTCCCGTCACTTTCAGCAGATGCATTGAAATATATATCATTAGAACCTGTAAGAACGTTAGTATCTTCACCATGACTGTAAATAACTCCACCGTCATCAACAGCAGAAATTTCAATCTGTTCATCACTGCTAATGACTATCTGGTTATCAACAGCATCACTAGCAAAAGCAGATGGAACAATCATTAATAATAACAAAAATACCGAAAAAAGTACAATTGACTTATTAACACATTTGACCACTTTTTGTTCCTCCAAAATTTAATTTTATAATATCGTATAAATATATATGGAATATAATTTTATACAATAATACATTAGATTTACTAATATAAATACACATATAACATTTATTTCGAAAATAAAGGCAATATACAAAAATTATCATATAATTACATAAGTACCATCATAAATAAAATAGCGATGTAAACTATATTTCAATTAAGCATATTTTAATAAATCTAATTATAAATTTATTTATAAACAAAAATATTTAAATTTATATCATAAAAGAAACTAAAATTAAAATAACTAATTATAAGGAATTATTTTATTATGCTATCTATCAATCAATGTTATTTGGATTTTGTTAAAAAAATCTTAAACCAGGGAAAGGAAACATATAAAGACAGCAACCACCATTTAAAAGAAAGTTTAGGTAATTTTTACGTAATTGATGATCCGTTAAACTTGAAATTTGTGGCAAAATACCAGCATATGACTACTGATATGATGCTAAACGAAATCAAATCAGGAAAGTACGATATTGAAGGCTGTCCTATTAAAAGTGATGCACTCTATGAATATGTTAAGTCATTTGAAAACAGTGACGATCAGGGTTTTGTATACACTTATCCAAACCGAATATTGGCTCATTTTGATGTTGACCAGTTTGAAGTGATGAAAAAAAGAATGTTGCATGCAATTGGAAGTAACCGTGCAGTAGCTGTTACATATGACCCGAAATTGGATCAGGACCGTGAAGACATTCCATGTTTACAGTTCCTGCAATGTATTGTCCGTAACAATGAATTAACAATCCACTGCTTATTCAGGTCCAACGACATCTTTGGAGCTTTCTATTCAAATATGTTTTTTATAGCATATATCGGAATTAAAATGAAAGAAGAGCTTAATAAAGAGTTATTAGGCGAAAAAGTAAACTTCGGAGGAATCCATTACCACTCCACCAGCGGCCATATCTACAGCAATGATATGAAAGCTGCTAAAAAATTAATAGCTATTAACAAATAGCTAAATTTTAACTTTTTTTTAAATTTAAATCCTTTTTTACAATAAAAAAAAAAGAAGAAAAAAGTCCAGATTTTAAAAATCTAGAGATAATTATCTGCCTTTTTTTCAAAGTATGCTTTTGGATGAGCACAGACAGGACATTTTTCAGGTGCTTCTTTTCCTTTGAAAATATGTCCACAGTTTCCGCAAATCCAGACAATTTCTTCTTCTTTTACAAATACGCTGCCTTCCTCAACTTTTTTGAGTAAAACATCGTAACGTTCGTTGTGTTCTTTTTCAATAGCTCCTACTGCATCAAATAAGTAAGCTATTTCATCAAATCCTTCTTCCCTAGCTTCTTTTGCAAAAGTCGGATACATACTTGTCCATTCATGATTTTCACCTTCTGCCGCATCTTTAAGATTGGATGCTGTATCCTGAATACTGCCGCCATGCAATAGTTTAAACCAGATTTTAGCATGTTCCTTTTCATTGTGTGAAGTTTCTGAAAAAATATTGGAAATCTGAACATAGCCGTCTTTTTTTGCCTGACTTGCATAGTATTCATATTTAGTATGTGCCTCTGACTCACCTGCAAAAGCTGCTTTCAAGTTTGCCTCAGTTTTTGTTCCTTTCAATTCTACCATATAAAAAACCTCTTAATTAAAAATAAACATTAATAATAAATAAATTTTTCGAAAAATTTTAAAAACAAATATCAATAACAAATTATATACATATTAATACAGATTCAATTTATAATAGAGGTGAAAACAAAATGAGCAAATATTGTCCGAAATGTGGAAATGAACTGCCTGATGATGCACAATTTTGTAATGAATGCGGATATTCTGTTTTAGTTGACAATACTCATACAGATGAAGAAACTCCCAAAGAAGTTATGAAAACTGAAGAAGCTGAAACTCCTAAAAAAGATGCAGATGAAATATTATTTAATGAAGCTCCAGATAAAACTAAATCAAATAATGATATGGATTCTAAAATATTTAGCGACAAAGCTTCATTTAACCTTCCTAAAAACAAAATATTAATTCCTGTTGCAGTTATAGTTATTATAATTATAGGACTGGCTATTTTCAGCAGCAATATATTTTACAATCCCGACAGCATCTCAATAACCATTACTGATATTTCAGCAACCGGTGAGGAAAGCGATTATTATTACAATGTAAATGCTATATTTAGCAATCTTCCGTCAAATACCCAGGGTTACCTTCTGAAAACAACATATTATGACAGTAATGGAAATGCATTAGCTTCTACAACTGAAGGGTTAAATACTGTAGACAACAGCGAATACGGTTCCTGTTTTGCATTTTACAACAGTCCCAAATATTTAGCAATAGATCATGTCAAAGTTGAAATCATACATGACGGCAATGCCATAAAAGAAGCTACAGGTGATTTTGACCGAAACAAAGCAGATTTCTCAAATGACAACAACACCACACAGTCTTAATAGAAATCTTTTAATTTACTTTTTTATAAAATTGTTCTACTTTTTTTAAACATATGTTTAAATTTTATCCTATAAAATTAAATAAGACACATAATCCGCCACTGATGAAAATAAATCAGTACAATCCCTTTTAATAAAAATCAATAAGCAAATTTTATATAATACAAAAAGCATATTATAAATCGTGATAAATATACTTCGTTATATTTATGTTAAGAGGCGAGTATTTATTAACAACGATATGAGTGGAAAAGTAACAATAATAACTGGTGGAGGAAAAGGAATTGGATTTGGTATAGCTACAGCATTTGCAAAAGCAGGGTCAAACCTTGCAATTACAGGTAGAACTGAATCCACACTTTTAAAAGCAAAAGAAGAACTTGAAGACAAATATGATGTAAAAGTATTGCCTATTGTAGCTGACGGCGGATATGAAGACCAGGTAAAAGATGCAATCAAACAGATTACTGATGAATATGGAAGAATTGACGTATTAATAAACAATGCACAAGCTTCCAAATCCGGATTAAAACTTGTAGAACATACAAAAGAAGACTTTGATTTAGCAATTAACTCCGGATTATATGCAGTGTTTAATTTTATGAAATATGCTTATCCATATCTTAAAGAAAGCAAAGGTTCTGTAATCAACTTTGCATCTGGTGCAGGATTGTTTGGAAGAGACGGACAGTCATCATATGCTGCTACAAAAGAAGGAATCAGAGGTATGTCAAGAGTAGCTGCAACAGAATGGGGTTGCGACGGAATCAACATCAATGTTGTATGTCCTCTTGTAATGACTGCCCAATTAGAACAGTGGAGGGAAGAATATCCTGAAATTTATGAAAAAACAATACAAGGCATACCATTACAAAGATTTGGTGATGCTGAAAAAGATATTGGTGGAACCTGCTTATTTTTAGCATCTGAAGCTGCAAGCTATATCTCCGGAGAAACAATAACTCTCCAAGGCGGATCCGGTTTAAGACCATAAAGAAAAGATTCATTTCTTTTCTTTTAAAACTTTTTTTCTACATTAAAATTTTACTCCAGATATGTAACATAAACCATACATTTATATATGATGTAAACTTAATTTTACATAAGTAACATATATTTTACATAGTTGCTGCAAATACTGGAGGAAAAAAATGATACTTGACATATACAATGACAGCATTAAATACTCAATTAAAAACTCAAAATCATTACTTTACTTTGGACTAACATTATTTTCAACTTTTATCATATGGATGGCATATATTTTAATATTAATCCATTATCAGGATGCTAATTTAAATTTAAAATTCGCCAGTTTAATTGTACCTTCATTACTAACATTAATACCAATATTTTTATTTTTAGGATATGAATACAGAATACTGGAAATCTCAACACATGGAATGATTAACGGAACAGATAAAGTGCCTGAATTTAATAACCTGAAAGAAATGCTAATAAACGGAGTAAAAATATTTCTTGTTAAATTCGTATACTTTGCAGTCCCCATAATAATACTGGCTGTTACCACTACCCCATTTTTAGACAACATCTCCGGAGGAATAATCCAAACTGCCGGAGCAACAATATCCCTGATATTGGCAATCATATTATATTTTGTAAGTTTCATAAGCCTATCAAATATGGCTGCTCATGACAACTTCAAAAAAGCATTTGACTTTAAAGAAATAAAAGAAGTAATCATGACAATAGGCCCTGCAAGATATGTTTTATTCTATATCGGACTGCTGATAATAGAATGTGTAATTGCATTTGTGCTGTTTGCAATCACCATGATAGCTATGATGATTATTGGAACTTCAGGAATAAATACACTTACATCACCGGAACCTCTCTGGTGGGCAATGTTTTTCCTTACAAACCTCATATTTTCATTGATAATTGCATTAGCCGAATTATTTAAAACCCGCGGAATCGGTCTGATTTATGAACCAGTTGAAGAATAAAAAAAAGTGTTATCCTACTTGGATAACATTTAATTAATATTTACATTTTGGGTATGAATCGGGTCACCATTAACCTCATTATATACTTCAATTACTGCTTTTGTAGGCATTTCATTTCCATAATAAAATGCATCAACTGAATATTTTCCAGGATGAACATTACTTCCGGTATATGCATATGATTCATATAATGTTAAATTATTGGAATTATAAAAACGAACTTTAACTTCCAAGTAATCAAAATCCTTATCAACATTTAATGTTCCTGTCAAATCACCGGAGGTAACACCATAATCATTAGATATAGCCGCACTCAAACCACTGAAAGATACAGAATCTGAAGCAGCCATACTATCTAAAACACCTAACCCTGCACTGGCAAGCAAAAACAAAACAATTATGACAATAGTTAAAACAGGAATTAAAAAAAGCTTTTTGTCTGGTGTAACTTCATTTTTAGTTTGCACATATTCAGCAATAGCTAAAACACCAGCAACAATAAATATGACACAACCAATCACGCCATAATAGCCAATAGTTATAAAAAGACCAAGACCAAGAATTATATATTGAATTGCAGCTATTCTAATATCCATTTTAGAAATATAAACTCCCAAAAGACCTAAAATAGCTATAATTATTGCTAAAGATCCGTAAAATACAAAATCCGGAACCAAGCCAGATAAACTAAAAACATTTAACCCTTCAATTATACCAATAATTACAGCTACAATAGCTACAATTGTAGAAACTGTTTTTAAATTTATAGTAATCTCCATAAAAAATCACCACATCACATACTATTTATATACAACATATGTAATATAGCTTTTTAATAATAGAGTTATTCTACATCCATTTCAACAAAAATGTTTCTTCCTGCTTCCTGAAGATATTCACTAACATCCTCATCAAATTCACCAACATAGGTTAATTCGTAAGGACTGACATTTGTATCTTCATAAACGATGACAAATGCATTCCATTGCTGATAATAGTATAATTTATTCTTTAAAATAGTTGTAGTTAATGGACAGCCATCATCATTAGCCTGACTTGGCAATTTAGTGAAGTACTCCTGATTGCGATGCTGTTTGAAAGTAACTTCAAAAGGGCACATATCAGCTATCTGATTTACTAAATCACAGTCCACCATATCTGCATGATACTCATTATCATTAATGGTTATTTTAAATTTCATTTACTTCACCTTATTATATATTATGTTTTAAACAATATTTAATACTATCTTTAAAAAAAGTATTTAAAGCGAAGTTAACTATAAAAAAGAGTGAAAAATTGTGAAATCAATCACAGTAAAATTAACTGTTTTTTCCAAATTCAAAAGCCTGATTTAAAGCATTTTCATTATGGTTAATTTCACCTTCACTTTCAGCATTCAAACCAAAAACAATGCCTTTTTCAGATTCAACACCAATGCAATTTAAAAATCCTCTCAATTCACAAACTGCAGGTTCCAATGATTTTTGATTATCACTAGCTGCGGAAAATAAGAAATAATAATCCTTATCATTTAACTGCCTGGCTTTTGGAGTTAATCTGTCAATCATTGTTTTCATTTGTCCGCTAATTGTATTAAAATAAATAGGACTTGCAAATACAATAACATCTGCATCTACCATATCTTCCAAAATCCCTGACATATCATCATGAATAACACATTCTCCAGAAGATACACAGCCTAAACAGCCTTTACAATAATTAATAAATCTCATTGGAAATGAAATTTTTTTAACTTCATTTCCTGCATCTTCTGATCCTTTTTTAAATTCTTTAGCTAATATATCACTATTTCCACTTACACGTGGACTGCCGTGCAATATAACTACTTTCTTACTCATCTTTTTCACCATACATACTGTCTATTGTATCTTCCTTTTTATCTTTGCTGATTTCTTCATATTCATCTAAAACATCACTTTCCTCACTGATGTTTTCAGCTTTCGGAATTTCTTTAATATCTTCCTGAGTTTTACTGATTTTATAAGCATCAGAATATAATAATCCTACTGAATATGAATTAAATAATTTCATAAATGTCATCATGAAAAATGCAGCTAGAATAACTCCAACATATGGAATCATCATAATTCCCATTGAAATCATGAAAAATACCATATTTAAAACACATAATACAATAAACCATCCAACAGTTTTAAACCAGCCGATTTTTCCGATATCATTAAAAACTTCAAAGAAGTCCAATCCGTCAGAAAAACTGTTATTAGCTGCCATTCTTGCAACTCCCAAATTAGTAAAAATTGACTGAATAACTGTTACAACAATTGTTACTAAAAGAATAATCAAAAAAGCAAACATGAAGCTGGAAAGCAAATCTGGAGGAATATCTGTATTTCCATATTGAATATAAGGAGAGATATCAGTAAATATTTTTAATATCCCGCTTCCAAGAATTGTAATAAAAATAATAATTCCAGGAACAATCCCATAAACAATACTTAAAGCAAGATATTTAAAAAAGTTTGAAATATCCCTGCCTACTTTAAAATCAGGAATCTTTTCTTCAAGATTTATCCCACATTCAATTACAGAAACAGAAAATCCCATAAGATATACGAAAAATATAGAGCTAATCAAAACAGATATAACAATTACGCCAGGATTATCCCAGGCAAATGAAGAACAAACTGAATACAAAACAGAAAAAACACTCAAAACTCCAATCATTGCAAACTTGTTATAGTCACATAAAGGATATACAAATGATTTTTTAATATTTTCTCCCAAATCCATATTAAACAACCTCTAAAAATAAAAATATTCTATGTAACTATTTAACAGTAAAGCTATATTAAATTTTAGATTAAAAAAAAAAGAAATGGTTTATATATTTGAATATAATAAACCAACACATCTGTAATAAAACAGATAGAAATAGGACATAACAATAAATGAAGCAATAATAGAACCTGCAACTGGAATAATCACTGAAATTCCAGCTCCGACAAGAGTTATGATAAAGCCAACAATCATCAGTAAAATTAACCATCCGATGCTTTTAGCTATTCCTATTTTCTTTAAATCTTTAAAAACTTTAGAAATATTTACTGCCTCAAAAATATCACCATATTTAGATAATCTGGCCATTCCAATACTGGAAAACAACATGAAAATTACAAAAAGCACAATTGCTGTAACAACTGTAATTGACATGGAAGTTAAAAATGAATTTGAAATTGAATAGATGCCAGTTTCATAATATGATTTTATTATTCCGGCTAAAGACTGTAAAAATCCGGAAAAATAAGCTGTAATATATACAAGAATTAATGGAACTATAAAGTAGCAAAACTGAATTACAAATAATTTTAAACCATTGACAAAGCCTGTTTTAAAATCAAAATCAGGCAGATCATCACACTTCCTAAAAGCATATTTTACAACATCTAACCCATAGCCTAAAATTAAAATAATTGCAACAAATGAAACAACATTTAAAATTATCTGTAAAACTGAACTGTTAGCTATTGAAACATTAAGAGTAGCTAAAACAACAACAATACCGAATATTGCAAATTTTTTAATATCACTAACCGGATATTTAAATGAATCACTAAAAATCTCACTTATATTCATCTAAAACACTCTCAATGAAATAATATTGATAATTAACTATTTAAAATTAATCGTAAAAAAAAGAAAAAAAATTGGTTTTATTCAATAGCTGAATATAATAAACCAACTGATCTGTATGCAATAAATAAATTATATGTTGAAATTAAAAATGCTGAAATTAAAATACCGACAGATGGAATTGATGAAATAAATGTTTCAATAAAGGTAAGAATAGCTACAATGACAAATAATAAAATCATCCAACCAATAACTTTACCTATACCAATCCTTTTTAAATCACGAGCTGCTTCAGGAATATCAGCACCTTCAGACAAACTGTTATACTTGGCAAGTCTGCAAATTCCCATATAAAATAATAATGAGAAAATAACAAGCAATATTATACCTATAATAATAGTTATTGCTGCAGAACTTACTAAAGACATCATTAAATCTTCAGAAACCATATTTACAAAATTAGAACCATATTGGGAAGCATAAGTTGCAACTTCAATATACTGATTAAAGAAACCAGTTGCAAAAGCTACAATAAGAGTTATTATTATCGGAATAATGTAGTATACAATAAGCATTACTATCATTTTTAACCCGTCAATAATATTTTCCCGCAAATCCAAATCAGGAATTTCATCAGATTTTACAAGAGCCTTTTTTACAACACTTACACTATATCCTGAGGTTATAATAGATGCTACAGCAGCAACAATACCTAAAACAGAAGAAATTATTGCATTTCCAATTTCTAAAGAACCTAATGAAGATACAACCATTACAATACCAATTATGCAAAATTTGGTCATATCGGAAAATGGATATTTTAAAGAATCATTGAAAATCTCAGTTAAACTCATTTTAAAGTCCTCCTTTTTAAATTAATTTAAATAAAAATCACTCAAACTGTGAGTTAATATTTATTTATTGAAAAATAAGTATTTAAACATATTGTATAAAATATTCGGGAAAACTTAAAAAAAGCCTCAAACAAACCAGAAAAAATAAAAAAAGAAGAAAAGTTATCTGATAAAAGATAATTAAATTTAGTTGTCTACACCAAAGGATTTTTTAAGTAAATCCACGTTTACATATCCTTCCTTGTAGATTTTACCAGTAGTTAAATCATTAATAACTACTTCTGCAGGAGCAAACATTCCTTTATCGATTTTGTAGAAGTCAAATTCAGCTTCTTTAAATACATCGAAGAATGGTTTACCATATCCGTCAGCTGCAGAGGAAGGTAATTTAGCTGCAACATCAGCTATATCATCATTTTCATCAGATTCAACATAGTAGTAAGTTCTTCCACCAAATAAAACTGCATCGTTAGTTTTACCCATAGCTTTAAGTCCGTCCGGGTCAATTGGTGCAATAGGAGCAATACCTGCAGCATGTTTTACTTTAGTTACATCAAATTTAATAGCTTCCAACATTTTGTAGGTTCCGTTTTCAACAACTCTTCCGGAAATTTGGATAGAACCAACAAGAGAAGAGGTAGGAGCTACAAGTAAGTAAACATCTTTAACATCTACATTACATTCATCAGCAATGTATTGTGCAACATCTTCACCAGGCAATACATCAGCTTCTAAAGTTAAAATAGCTAAATCAGCTTCTGTGTCTTCATAACCAATTTCTTCATAGGTTTCAGCCGGTTTTTTACAGATTGCTCTAGCAGGACCAGAACCAAGTGCAAAGAAATCTCCTACAGATACAGACCATCCTGCTTTTTGAGATCCTAATGTAGAAATAGCTGGAGAATCAGTTTTAATTTTTACTGAAGGAAGAGCGAATTTTTCAGATAAATCACCAGGAATAGAAATTCCAACATCAGCAAGACCCCCAAGACAAACTTTAGTGTAAAGTTCACCTGCTTTGAAACTTCCATCAACATTTACACCACAATCAATGATTGTAGCACCATTTGACAATTGACTAACAGCAATGTTTAATTCATCTTGTTTTTCAATCATTACATCTACGGTTTTTTTAGCTTCTAAGTTTACACTTACCATTATTTAACCTCATAATTTACTAAAATAAAATATATTTTTATTACTATTAATATTTACCTAAATGAATCTTAGATTCATCATATCTGCTTTCAGGTTCTTTATCTTCTTTAGGATAACCAATAGCTATTACTGAAAATGGAATAATATGTTCTGGAATATTAAAATACTGCCTTAAACTATTTACTCTATCTTCAATCGGGTAAAATCCTAACCATACTGCACCCAGACCCTCAGCAACTGCCTGAAGCAGTATGTTTTGTGTACAGGCAGACAGATCCTGCTGAATCATAGGCATAACAACATTATCCCTTTTCGTATTTCCCAAAACAATAATCAGTTTTTGAGCATTTTCAGCTGGTCTTGCATATCTGCTCATTTTAGAAACAGCTTTTAAATCCTTTTTATCAGATACCACAATGAATTCCCATGGCTGGGAGTTGAAAGCTGAAGGAGCCTGCATTCCTGCCCTGATTAAATTTTTTATTTTATCTGTACTGACTTTCTCATCAGTAAAACTTCTAACGCTCTTTCTTTTAAATATCATGTTCACTGTATCACCTTACTCATTAATTCACCCATTTCATCATTTTTAAAAGGATAATTTTTACTGTCCATCAGCATATGAATCTGATCTGCATAATTTATAGTAATATCCTCATCAGCCAGTATATAATCTCCACCTCTGGTAATTGAAACTACAATACATCCTTTAGGAAAAGGAATATCCTTAATTGGCTTACCTGTATACTTCCAGCCAGAAGGAACAACATATTCCGATAAAATATGCTTTGAATGGTCTTTTATAAAATCATGATTATTTTTAGCCAGTAATCTTTCAAATAAAGACTCATAAATCGGACGGTTATTCAGCAGCATAGGAACAGCATATGCAATAATAGCTACAATCAGCATAGCTACCAGAGATTCTGTTGATCCGCACATTTCAGAAAGCAAAACAACCCCTGTAATCGGAGACCTTACGGTAGCTGCAAAAAATCCGGCCATTGAAATAACAATAAACTTGTATATCAAATAACTTTCAAGACCAAAAATAGGAATTACAACAGAACCAAAAATAGCTCCAATAAATGCCCCTAAAACCAGTAGAGGCAAAAATATTCCTCCAGGAGTTCCTGCTGAAAAAGACACCACTGAAAAGAGATATTTGGCTACAAGTAAAAATATCAAAATACCCAATGACGGAATAGCTACATCAAGCATATCCAGCATGAAATGTCCTCCGTCAAGAATTTCAGGAATAAATAGTGCTACAACACCAGATATTAAAAATACACATATGAATTTAATTTCAAGTGGAATATTAGACATTTTAGCCAATCTGTCATTTGCCCTAATCATTCCAACATTGTAAACATAACCTAAAATACCTAAAAGCAGTCCTAAAACAATCAAAAGCCAGTAAGATGACAGCGGAAGATTATGTAATGGGAAATTCAGAACTGTTGCCTGTCCAAAAAATGATTTGGATATAAAATCAGCAACAACTGATGCAGTCAATGCTATAAAAATTAGTGTTTTATCAAAACTATGATTGATTTCTTCAATTATAAAAATCACTCCAGCTAACGGAGCATTAAAAGCCGCTGTAATACCTACAGTTGAACCGGCTAAAATAAGTCTCAGTTCATCTGTTCTTGATTCCTTAAAAATTCTGGAGATTCCCTTTCCGGCCATTCCTCCTATTTGAACAGAAGGACCTTCAGGACCTAAAGACAGACCACCCAGTGCAGTTAAGACTCCGGCACTAATCTTAGCTGTTAAAATTTTCAACCAGTTAGTGTTTAAAAAACCTTTAACCTCTGCATTGATTTGCGGAATACCACTGCCAATACTATCAGGTTCCCATTTTACTAAAAAAGCTGTAAATAATCCTAAAATAGCTAATATGATAAACCATGCTATAATTAAAAAGATATTTCCGTTGATGAATTCCAAAAAATTTCTTAAAATACTTTCTGATGAGTATAAAAGAAATCTATATAAACAAACCATTATTCCGGCAAAAATACCTACAAATATTCCCTGAACAGCCAGTTTGAAAATATGTTTCGGATTATCTACAACTGACCTTAATGTCTTTTGAAGCATTTTCATAGTATAATACTTTATACCTAATAATATTTAAAAAATTAGTTAGATGACCGCCATGTGTTTCCACATTTTGCACATCTGATAAAATTTGTTGGAGCTTCATCTGCAGACCTTGTTTGTACTGTCCACCAGTAACCTTTAGTTCCGCCACATTTATAACATGTAATTGTTGTAGTAGGCAATGCTACATTCTTATTATCAGTAACTATTACTTCTGCTTTAGGATTTGTTTCTCCCTTAACTTCATACTGGTCTTTAACTTCATCAGATAAAGATCTTTCATATCCGCACTTGCATTTTAATTTTTTATTCATAGGAAGTAATATAGCTCCACATTCAGGACAAAATTCCATTACTTAATCACCTTATCTTATTTTATTTAATTGATTGAGTATTTATAATTTATTATGTTTATGCTACTGACAGAATAAGAAGAAAATATTGCTTAATTTTTATGTAAAAATGTTAAAGAAATACTGATAAATTAAAATTTTAAAAAAAAGAAGTTAAATGTAGAAGGATTAGCCCTCTACCATAATCAGCTTCCCTGACGATGGATCTTTATAAACTTTTCCCAGCTCAGTGAAACCTTGTCCAGAACTTTGAGATGTGTCTGGAGTATCATTTAATTCTTGACCTTGTGTAACTTCTGAAACCTGTTTCATAGATTCCATAACTGCCTGCTTTTGATCTTGGCTCATGTCGGAAAAAATAACGCTTTGCATATTCCAACTAATTACAACAAATATTAAAAAACCTAATGCAAGAACCAGCATTGCATCAACAAGGTTTGTTGTACCTGCCATAGGATCTATGTCATCATCAGAAGATTTTCTCCTTCTTTGTTTTCTTCTAACCATAAAATCACTGTTTATTCATGAAAAAAAGAACTGCATCAGATAACGCATCTAAATCAGAAAGATATTGGTCATACCAACCTCTTCTAATTTTAGAAATAAAATAACATAAAGCACCGGAACCGATACCCACAACAGTAGTATCGAATGCAATAGTTAATGCATCTGCAAGGGTATTTACATCTCCAGCACCTAATGCTGCAAGACCCGGACCTAATGGAATTAAAGTACCCATTAATCCTAATGTTGGTCCGACACGGGTAATAATATCTGTATTTCTTAAACTTTTATCAATTTTTTCTTCTTCATGTTCTACTAATTTACGAGCTAAAGCTTCTCTAGAATCACTATCTAGTGCTTCTGATTTTGCAATCTCAGTTAAAACTTTCTTTTGAGATTTTGGAATATCGGAACCAGATATAACATTCATCAAATCATCAACAGAAGCTGCTGTATTAATTTTAAATATTAAATCCCTTATCTTTCCGACACCTACTTTTTTCATTGATGTGTATTCAGATATGAATCCACCTAAAGCAATAACAGAAACAACAGCAATTATTAATAATAAAACCATTACAGGAATTGTTAAACTTTGAGATATAACATTTAAAGCTCCGCTTAAATATTCTGTACCAGGTATTGAACTCATTTAATATCACCTAAATATTTATTTTAATAAATTATCACTTCTTTTATATAAAACTACACCTACAATCACTAAAGCAACTAAAGCAACTAAAATTAAAATTAAAGATTGAGAATCAATCATAGTTACTCCGCCAAATTGCCCCTGCATTGCTTGGGCAATACTTGGTATTACAATAGCTGACAGCAAGAAATAAGCACCTAAAAATAACATGAAATTTCCCAATACAATAGGATAAGGCTTATCTATAAATTTAATGATAGTATTGGATACAAAATAGGTTACAATCATAACAACTAACAATGCTGCTGCAACATATTTACTTAAACCCATAAATGAAAAACCTACAGTAGGTGCTACAATTAAAACAGAAGCAATAATCGCTCCAAAACAACATGGACAAGGAGCAACAACCGCTAAACAGGTAGCAGTAGTTGTATTTTTATCATGAACTTTCCATTCTCTTATAGTAAACAATCCCGCGATAATCATGATAGATGCCATAATTATATAAAAAACAGTATTATAACTATAAATAGCTTCAGTAATCTGTTCAGCAAAGAATGATGCAACATATGTACATAATAAAACACCACCGCCATAACCGACACAGATACATGCAAATAATTTTTTTGACAAGTTAGCAAGACCAGACGCCAAACCAATTTTTATTCCAAATATGATTACGGCAGCCAGTACACCAAATTGCCACATTACACTCATCATATCCATATTTATTTCCTCAATATAATCAATAATACATTAATTACGTATTTACCATTTCTACTTTAAACTATATAAAATTTATTTTAAAAAAATAAGAGAATTGTAAAATTCTCTTTTAAATTTTAATCTACTTTTACTGTATTTCCAACTTCGAAATCATTCCAATATGAAGTAATGATATATTCTCCAGGCATTAATCTTATATTCAATGACGCCATACCTTCATCATCAGTTACTCTGTAATAGAATCTACCATTTATATTAAATGATATATTTTGCTTAGCTAACGGATTGCCCCGACCGTCTAATGTCTGCACAGTAAAGTTGCTGCCGTCAAGATATTTCATGGAAAGATCACTTGTTACTAAAGTCGGCAATACATTTATATTATTACCTATATCCAGACCGTCAACGATAGTGGTGATTATATAATTTCCAGGTCTTAAAGCAATGCCTAACCTGGCTATACCATTGCTGTCTGTGGTTTTTTGATAAAATACACCATTAATATTAAATGTAACCTCTTTGTTTATTGCAAGAGTTCCGTCTTTATTGTAAATTTTTACTTCAAAATTAGAATCATTTCTGTAGTACTTGGTTAAATCATTTGACTCAATTAAAGATTTAACAGTTATATTAAATCCTTTACTTTCACCAGTAACTGAATTAATAGCAGTTAAAATATACACATCAGGTCTTAAATTAATATTTAACCTAGCTACACCATTTTCATTTGTTTGACATGTGTAAAATACACCATTAATGTTAAATGTTACATCAATGTTAGATAACGGTTTGCCATCAGTACCTAAGAAAGTTGCAAAGAATTGAGTTTCATTTTTATACATTTTAACAAGGTCTTTACCTTCAATAGTGGTTTTAACAACAACTTTTGAATAAACAGACATATTGCCATACATTGTTGTTACATCATATGTTCCAGGCATTAGGCCAATTGCCAATGATGCAAATCCATTGGAATCAGTTGTTTTATTGTATTTTTTACCATTTACAGTAAATGTAATGGTTTTATTAGCTATCGAATTTCCAGCACCATCTTTTAAAGTAGCATTAAGTCTTTCTGATCCGCCATAATATTTTTCAAGATCTTCAACTGCTAACTGTATGTTTTCACGTTCTACAACAAGTATCTGATGTAATGCAAGAATAGTTGAACCTGTAGACTGGAAAAATACAGTGTTATTGTCTTTAGTTAAACCATCGGTGTTGAAAGTATAATAATCAATTGAATTTGAAGTCTTATTCCATACATCACTTTTTATTTCACCATTAAAAACAATGTTTCCTTCATTTTTTTGTCCGCCTGCTGCAAAAACATATAATGTGGAGTTAATCATTGAAGTGGAGTCAATGTTAAATTTAGTATAAGCTCCGACATCCAAATTTTTATTATTTGTTTTAGAAAGTAAATCTGCACCTTCACTCATATAAACAGTTTTACTAGCACCATTTTCATTATTAGTTAAAAGTAATAAAGAACTTGGATAAACAGCAGTTAAACCACTTGTTTTATTTAAAGTAAAAGTATTTAATCCTTTATTGATTAAATCTGTAACATTATAAACTGCAAGTCCGTAGCCGTGTTTGCCGTATGCTCCTAAATTAGACTGGTCACGGTAATGGGCAATTGGTGTAATGATTTTATTATTGAAAGTAACTATCCAATCACTTACATCAGCTTGCTTATTCCAATTATATGAAACATATAACAATCCTTCTTTTAACTCCCCTTTAAAATCAATATTCCATGTGTCGCTTCCATTTGTACTTTTGGATCCTAAATATGATGAATCATCTTTATTTAAAATAATTACATCACCAGTAATATCATAAACACGTGTAATTGTAGCATTCATGGCAGGATATGCCAAATCTTTTCCTAAATTACCGTTATAAACCACCATAAAATTACTGCTGTTGGTGTCATTTAAAATACCGTTTTTATCTTCAACAATAACTCTGTAAACAACATTGGTATTATTGTTTCCTAAAACAGTATTTTCATCAATTGGTCTAATAAAAGAATCTATTATATTTACTGATTTGGAAGAATTAGCTTTTACAAAATCAACCAAATAAGAACCAACAACACGGCCATTATCATAAACATAAACAGTTACATTAGTTAAATCCTTGTTAATGCTGTTAACTGTAATAGTTAAATTATTAGTAACACCAGCATAAATAGAATTTTTATATTCTGAAGCAATATTAGTAGTAACCACAGGAGATTCTCTGTTAATCACTTTAAGTAATTGAACACTTGATTTAATAGAACCATATCCCTGAGATAATGCAGAATATGTAAAATCACTATTATCACCTTTTTGGAAATAATCTGTAACATCCCATTTATTATATATATAATAATCTTTCACAATAGTGTCTTCTGGAATAAACAGTTGATTATCATTAAACTTATATGCTCCGTTATTGCTAGACAACATTATTGCTTCAAAGTTAACTTCCCCTATGTCACCAGTGTAATTTTTTGTATAAATTAAATTGCTTACAGTGCCCTGAGTCCATGACATTCCTACATTTAACCAATATGTGATACTATCGCTGTCCCCGTCATTATATGCAATAAATAATCCAATCATTTTTATTCGTCCATCAAAAGCTTTACCTTCAAATGGAGTGCTAGATACATCTATTTTAATTTTTGAATTAGGACCTAAATCTTTTAAATCACCTAAAACATCATAAACCATTTGATAATCAGAATACTGTTTTGTAGTATGATTATTAATCACATACACATTCGGATCACCAGCCTGATTACCAACATAAGTTAAATTTTCATATCCCAATACCTTACTATTTCCTGCTGTGTTTAATGTAGTATTTGAGTGTAAAGCATAGGTTTCCGAATTTCCACTACCTGAATAGATATTTACAATTACCTTAGCAGAAGTAATTTCCTGCACACCATCAGGAATTGTATATTCAAGACTTCCTGTGGTACTCCAAGGGTTTGTGCTTATTAATTCTGCATCACCTGAAACAGTACCCTGATCAATTTCAGGCATTGAATCAGCTGTTTCTGCAAATGCACCATTAATTGTTAACAAACCAACAATCAATGCAACCAATATAAAAAAAAATTTGTTTTTAACATTCATCTTTCTATAACCTCTTTTATAAGGATTCAATTTATTAAACAATGAAAAAAATTGTTTAATGAACTTTATTATAAAAAATGTAATATAAATAGGTATTTAAAGTATTACTTATAAATTAATAATTTCAAAAAAAGTAATACTTAAAATTTAGCTAAAATAAAAGTATTACTTAAATCTATTTTTTTATCAGAGAAGTAATACTAATATAGTTAAATTTATTAAATTTTAAATCAATAAAAATAAATATTGAAACAGAACTTTTAAAATTTTTATTTTTTATTAAAAAAGAATAGAAATATGGTGATTTAAACAAATAAGCTGATTATGTTTCAATAGGAGGTAATATATGAATTTAGGTAATAAAAAAAATTTTTCACCTATAATACCATTTATAATAATATTAGCAATAATTATATCATTAAGTCCAACGGCAATATTTGCACAGGAAAATGCAACAAACTCTGAAATTCAAAATATAACTGAAACAACTGCTGATAACATAGAAATCAACTTGGAAGAAAACAGTATCTGTGAAAATAATTCTCAGGAATGCAGCTTCCCATCTTATAAAATATCTTATAGTAATGTAATTAAAGAAAATAACCTTCCTAAAAAGGCATTGCTAATAAGCGATAATCCTGGGACAAACATATTAAATGATGCTGCCTGTGATGTCTTAAACACATACAAAGATGTAGATATACAGGTTAGAAGCTGTAATCAAGTTTGTAAAATGAATGAAAATGAATTATACAATCTTGTTGAAACTAGCGATATTGTTATTATTAACTGGTTAACTTCTGATGCTGATTCAGTATTTACTAATTTACTACTAAAATATCCAAATCTATCAAATAAAGAACTGTTTTTATTTTTAGAAACATCCAGTAGCTCTCAAGCAAAGAATTTACACTTGGTTAGAAATTCAACAATAAATCATGAAAAAATATTTTCAGATAAAAGCATATATACTGAAGAATTTTTAAACAATTACTTTTCAATGACTAAAAGAGGGCAAAATTACGATATATATTATGAATATATTACAAATGGAGATGGAAAATTAGTTAATGCAGAATTTAACAAAGCAGTGTTATATAAAAATTACAATAACAAAGAAAATCAAATAAATGAAATATTGTGGGCTTTAAATATTACCGGATACGAATGCAAATATTCCGATCCGCGTTTTAGTAAAACCTATGAATACGGAATATTTAGAGAACAGTACATGACACTTGAAGAATATAAAAAGAAATATTTTGATTCCTCAAGACCATATACTGTGGGTTTACTTGAAAGTAATATGTATGTAAGCAACGGTCAATTACAGCCATACTATGCATTAATCAAATCATTAGAAGCTAAAGGATGTAATGTTATTCCCGTTGTAGCAGCTGGCGGGTCTGAAAACCAGTTAAAAGTAATGGTAAAATACTTTACCAATGCTCCAAGTTATGAAGCCTATTTAAATAATCCGTTGAAATATACAAATAATGTCAATGCAATAATTTCAATGCCGGCATATGGTATTGGAGGAAATTTATTTGATAATACAACAAAGTACTTTGAAACTGCTGGAGTTCCAGTATTTCGTGCGGTCCATTCTGATTATGTCAGCAATGAAGAATGGGAATTAAGTGCTACAGGACTTCCTGGAAATCGTAGTGATAAATGGTGGCATGTAGCAATTGGTGAAGCACAGGGTATTATTGAAGCTACATTTGTTGGAGGAGTTACCCATGAAATTTCTTCAAAAACCGGAGCTCAGTTAAGCGGTTTTAAAGCTCATGAAAAAAATATTGATTTGTTTACTAAAAGAATTGTTTCCTGGATAAATTTACAATATACAGTTAACAGTGACAAAAAGATTTCTTTAGTTTACTTCAACTATCCTCCAGGAAAACAAAATATCGGATCAAGTTATTTAGATTCAATTACAAGTGTTTATAATCTATTATATGAACTTAAATCACAGGGATATAATGTGGGAAAACTCCCAACAACTGTTAAGGAACTTGAAGACATGATGATTAAAAGCGGTATTAATGTAGCAACCTGGGCTCCTGGAGAATTGGAAAAATTATCCAATCAGCCAAATATCGTATTATTGCCAGTTGCAGAATATGAAAACTGGTTTAATAGTTTGGAACCAATTTCTAAAGTTCAAGTTATTGAAGGTCCTGTTGCATATATTGGTCAGTTAGCTAGAAATGCAATAGCTATTAATTATACCTCACCAATGAAAGATATAATTAGTGATTGGTATAATGGCGTCAAATCATTATTGCCTGAAAATTATACTGAAAGTGGAGTCATGCTTCTAGATAAAATCGTTGCAGCTTTAAACAAATACTTACAAAGCGGAAATGATAGCGATTATCAGGAATATTTATCTCTTAAATCCCAATGGAAAGCATTGAATATTCCTGGATTAAACGGATGGGGAAAAGCTCCTGGAAACATTATGACAGTTACAAAAAATGGAGTAGCATACTTTGTAATTCCCGGTTTAAAATTCGGTAACATATTCATAGCTCCAGAACCTCAAAGAGGATGGGAAGCTAAATCAGATTTACTATATCATAGTTCTGCAGTAGCACCTACACACCAGTATCTGGCTGCATATTATTATATGCAAAAAGAATATTCCTCAGCTATGGTTTTTATTGGAAGACATGCAACACATGAATGGTTACCTGGAAAAGAAGTTTTACTGTCAACAACTGACTATGGATCAATTGTAGTTGGTGACGTTCCACAGATATATTTCTATATTTCTGACGGATTAGGAGAAGGATTAGAAGCAAAAAGAAGAGGATTTGCAGTTATGATTACTCATTTAACCTCACCTTTAGCTTATACCAGTCTCTACGGCAACCTAACTGCAATAGCTAATTTAATAAATAAATATGAAAATACTACCGATAAAACTCAAAAAGATACAATAGCTTCCAACATTAAGTTATTAATTGAAAAAAATAATTATATTCAATCTATGGGATTAACTCAGGAGGAATTTGAAAAATTAAATTTAAATGAAGTGGTTAAAGCTGCAGATAAATTTTTATTTGAAGTTCAAAATACCCTTTACCCACTAGGTTTGCATGCTATTGGTCAAAATTGGACAGTAACTGACATCAGTCGTAGCGTAGTTGCTGCACTGTCCCAGGAGTTTACATATGATGGAATAACCACAACAATATTTGATGAAGTTGCAAAATACCTCTTTTCTAAAAAATATTCTGAATTAAATGCCTTAGAAAGAGATAAAGTATTAAACACAAGTGAACAAATAGTAGCCGCATTAATATTCTCAAACAGTACTACAGTAGCTAATGTTTTAGGTTCAGACAACCCTAGTTTAATTGCTGCAATGAATTATGCAAGGTATTATATTTCTTTAATCTATGCTTCCATAAACAATGAATTAACATCATTTATTAATGGATTAAATGGTAAATATATCCCTGTTGTATCTGATGGAGATGTAATTAATATTAATTCACTTCCAACTGGTGGGAATTTCTTCCATGATCAATCACAGGAACTGCCAACAGAAGAAGCATATAACTATGCCAAAACACTGACATTGCTTACACTGTCATCTCTTAATGAAAAAACACAAAAAATTGCAATGGGAATTTGGTGTGTTGAAACAGCAAGAGATAACGGTGCATTGATTTCAGTAGTATTATATCTGTTAGGTATGCAACCTGTTTATACTTCATCTCCAAGTGCAGGAGGTAAAACTGAAGATGGTGACAGTGTCGGTACCAAAACTAAAATAATGCCAAAATTTGTCGGATTAAAAGATTTGGTCAGACCTGAGGGATGGGCTAAAAAAAGAATAGATATTGTTGTCATTACAAGCGGTAACTTTAGGGATTTATACAGCACTCAGGTTTCATTATTAGACAATGCATTTAGAGTAGCTTTAGCCAGATCATATTTAACTATCATTAATAATAAAACATTGATGGAAAGTAAATATGGAAAAGACATGAAAGAAGCACTGGATAAAGTAATGGAAGGCATTGGATATTATGGAGTCGGATCTGAATCTTTTGATGAAAATTATGTAGCCCGTCATTGGGTTAATGATTTTATATACTACAAAGATTTGGGCTATAATAATACATATGCTGGAGAAGTAGCTATTACCCGCGTATTTGCACCGCCAAATGGAGATTATGGAGCAGGTATTGCCAAATCCGTTTCATTAAGTTGGACATGGAACAATACCAATGATTTAGCTAAATTTTACTTAGGCAGAATGGGAAATATGTACTCTAAAAATTACTGGGGCGAAACAAATCCTGTAGTATTTGCAAGAGTTCTCAATAATACTGATGACATTATCGTCAGCCGTAATACAAATGTTTACGGCGTTGCAGATAATGATGATTTCTTTGATTACTGGGGCGGTCTTTCAATGGCAGTTTCATATATTAATGGAAAAACTCCTAATATGAATGTGTTAATGTATGGTAATAAAGACAAACCATATATCAGTTCCATTGAAACTGTATTGTCTAAAGAAACAGCAACCCGATACTTCAATCCAAATTGGATACTTGGAATGATGAATGAAGGATACAGCGGAGCACGTTATATCTCAAATAAATTCCTGAATAATTTATTTGGATGGGCTGTAACAAGACCAAATGCAGTAAACAACTGGATGTGGGATGAATCATATAATGTTTACATCAAAGACAAATACAATTTAGGAGTAACTGACTGGTTACAAAGCGGAAACAATAATTATGCATTTATTTCATCTGCAGGAACCCTTTTAACTGCTGCATATAACGGTTACTGGCAAACAGATAAAGGAACACTGGAAAATTTAGCAACAATGTGGGCAAATTCCATAATTGTAAACGGTGTTGCATGCTGTGACTGTAGCTGTGGTAATATAGCTATGTTAAAATGGGCTACACAATATATTAATCCAGATTTACTGGCTAAATTTAATGACCAACTTTATCAGGCTACTCAAAATAACATTTTTGCCAATTCATTTGTTCCGACAAATTCAAATAATCCAGATTCAAATGAAGAAAGTCAAAGTTCATCAAAAGCTACAAGTACAACACAATCCAGTATTATAAGCTATGGAGGATCCAACTCTCAAATATCTTCAAGTATTGGTATTGACAGTTCCCAAAATCCATCCTCTTCAAGCAGTGAAGTTTCAGCTTCTGAACAGGAATCCGGAAAATCTTATGAAGTATCTAAAGACACATCTTCCAGTTCATCTACAAAAGGAGATATGCCTATATCACTTATTATCTGCATTGTTGTAATGGTGCTAATATTTGGTTACGGTTATTATAAACGAAAAAATGAAGAGTAAAACACTAAATTAATAATTTTTTCTTTTTTTCTTTTTTTTATTATTCTTTAATTTCTTTAAAAACCTGAATTTTTACTTATTAATAAATATTAACTTTAATAAAATACTGTTTTTTATTGTAAAAACATATAAACATTTAAAGCTAATAAGAAACATATATTATTATTAAAAATAAAATGAGGCCAATTTATGTTTTGGAATGAGAAAATCGAATGTATGTCAAGGGAAGAACTTGAAGAACTACAATTAAAAAAGCTTCAAAAAACAGTGAAACTAGCTTTTAACAAAATTCCATATTACAATAAAAAATATACTGATTGTGGAGTTTTCCCAGAAGATATTGAAACTTTAAAAGATATTGAAAAACTGCCGTTCATCACAAAAGATGATTTAAGAGAAAGCTATCCTTACGGTCTTTTTGCAGTTGACATGAAAGACATAAAAGAAATACATTCATCTTCAGGAACTACCGGAAAACCTGTAGTATCCGGATACACCAGAAAAGATTTAGATACCTGGGCAGAAACAACTGCAAGAGGATTGGGAATGATGGGTGTTGGTGAAAACGATATTATTCAAAATACCCACGGATACGGATTATTCACAGGAGGATTTGGTGTCCATTACGGATCACATAAAGTTGGAGCAACAATAGTTCCCATATCAACAGGTCAAACCAGAAGACAAATTGAAATAATGAAAGACTTTGGAGTAACCTGTTTAATTGCAACACCGTCATATGGAATTCACTTGGCTGAAGTAGCTGAAGATGATGGAATCAATCCCAAAGATATGAATCTTAAAGCTATCGGATTTGGAGCTGAAATGTGGAGTGAAGAAATCAGACAAAAATTAGAAAATCTCTTTGGAGCACCTGCATACAACATTTACGGACTGACAGAGCTTATGGGACCTGGTGTAGGAGTGGAATGCAGTGCTCAAAAAGGATTGCATATAGCTGAAGACATTTACTATCCTGAAATAATTGATTCCACAACCGGCAAAACATTAGGAGAAAACCAAAAAGGTGAACTTGTATTAACAAACCTTGAAAGAGAAGGAATGCCTATAATCAGATTTAGAACAAAAGACCTGACTTCACTTACCTATGAGCCATGTGAATGTGGAAGAACAAGTGCAAGAATGAGCAGAATAACCGGTAGAGCAGACGATATGATTAAAGTAAAAGGAGTAGCTATATTTCCATCCCAAATAGAAAAAGCATTACTTAAAGTAGGTGATGTAGAGCCTCATTATTTAATTATAGTTACAAGACCTGGAACTTTAGACCAAATAGAAGTAAAAGTGGAAGCTTCCAAAAACCTTTTCTTTGATGGAGTAAAGGAAATGGTCGATATTCAAAGCAAAATAGCTAAATCTATTGAAAATGAAACTGGAATAAGAGTAAAAGTAACATTAGTTGAACCAAAAAGCCTTCCAAGATATGAAGGAAAAGCTAAAAGAGTTATAGATAAAAGAAATTTACACTAAGGGGATTAAAATGAACAATATGAAAGTAAAACAATTATCAATATTCTTACAAAACAAAAAAGGAAGCTTATATGATGTTCTTGAAACATTATCTGAACATGATATAAATATAAAAGCACTTTCACTTGCAGATACTTCTGATTTTGGCATATTAAGAGTTGTAGTAGATAATCCTCAAAAAGGAGAAAAAATACTTGAAGAAAACTATCTAGTCAAAACAACTGACATAGTAGCTATTGAAATGACAGATTCACCTGGAGGATTATCATCTGTTTTAAAAACTATAAAAGAAAATAACTTAGATTTAGAGTATTTATATGCATTTACTCATGATAAAAAAGATAAAGCAATTTTACTTTTACATACTGATAATTTAAATGCTTTAATAGATGCTTTAATTAAAAATGAAATAGTTATAGTACCTCCAGAGGAAGTCTATAACTTATAAAAAAGGTAAATTTTTTACCTTTTTAATTTTCCTTATCTGCCGGCGGAGTGTAAACACGACTAGCTAATTCACTGTCAAGTGTATACATTAAATCAACAGAATTTTGTGCTCTTTTTACTTTACCTACCAGTTCCATTGCATTTTCTTCTTCTTCAACTTGTTCTTCAACAAACCATTGCAGGAAATTATTGGTAGCATGATCTTTTTCTGTAATAGCAATATCAACTAAATTATTAATAAGACCTGTTACAGTTTGTTCATGAGACAATACATGTTCAAATGCAGCTAATGGAGAATCCCATTCAGTTTGAGGTCCTTCAATAGCATCCAATTTAACAGAACCTCCTCTTCTAATTATATAGTCATAGATTTTCATTCCATGTTCCAATTCTTCTTGAGCTTGTACTCTCATCCAATTTGCAAAACCAGGTAAATCGTCATCTTCAAAATAAGAAGCCATTGACAAATAGAGATATCCTGAATACAATTCTGCATTTACTTGTTTATTTAATTCTAATTCCATATTATTAGAAAGCATATTATCACCTTTACTAAATAATTGGATATATCTATTATATAAAGTTTGAGATTATACGAATAAAAATAAACAAACTATATTAAATTAAAAAATTAAAAAAATATATAAAGTGTGGTAATATGGTTAAATGTGATAACTGCGGAGCATCAATTGAAGAAAGCGACAATTTTTGTATGAATTGTGGAAATAAAATTGAAAAAAACAATGAACATGACATACTTCCATTAGTAACCCTAATTAAATGTCCAAATTGTAAAAAACAGATACTGAATGAATGGAAATACTGTCGTTTTTGCGGATATGACACAAGCCAACCAAGCGGAACATCACTAATTAAAAAAATAGTTGATGATGTTGCTTATAATTCAAATGTTTTAAGATTTTGCACTACCTGCGGTAAAAAATATCATGACGACTCAAGTATCTGTCAAAATTGCGGAAGTGAAATTCCAAAACCAAAAGAAAATTATTTCGGAGACCTGTCTTATGAAAACTTCCAGCTACTCTATATAAACCAGATTCTTATTCCATTATCCGAACATTACAATACAAACTTTAGAAAAATTCTTATAAAAGACCATTTTAACATTTCATATGACGAAGAATCACATATACTGTATTTACTAATTGAATATGCAATACGTAATCCTAATGAAAATATTATCCCTTATTTTGAAAAAATATTAAATGAAACAAAAGAAAATTTTAAAGATATTGAAAAGGCTGTTTTAAATAAAGTAAAACCACAAATAGAGGAATTATTCAATAGTGAAGGGTTGACATTCAAAAACAAAAAACAAATTAGTGCTGCCGAATACCAAACTATTAAAACACCAATTACAACAGATAAACACGGAGGAGGTACAAAAGCACTGGCAACATTTGGTTTCGGACTATTGGGATATGCAGCTTCTTCAGGTGTGAAAACTGAGGTAAAAACTGAGAAAATTAAAACACAGGATGCTAAATACTGTTATACAACCATCAATATTTCAAAAAAATATGTGGATATTGATATTGCAGTATCCAGAGAAAATAACACTAAAGTTATTCTAAAATGGAGAAATATATCCCTATTTAGCGATGATGACTACTTTGTATTAGATTCCGGAGAAACCTTTAAATGTGTGCTTTACAGTGATGAAATTAATGAAGTAATCACCTCAGCACTTCTTGATGTTGCAGTTACCCACGATTCCAGATTAATCCATGAATACCGTCCGGAAATATTATTAAAAGTACAAAAATTTTTAAATGAGCTAATAAACCGGGAAATTAACAGTTCTAAAATAAATGAATCTTCAAAATCAACTGTTAATCTTGAAAAACTAATTGAAATGTACGACAAAGGATTATTAACCGATGAAGAATTTATTGCTATGAAGAAAAAAATTAATTAAAAAAAGAGGGTTTATTTAACTGCATTAATTACAGTTTTTCCACCCATATAAGGAACTAAAACATCAGGAACTTTAACACTACCATCTTCCTGCTGATAATTTTCAAGTAAACAGCAGATAGTCCTTTCAGTAGCTATTGCAGTACTGTTTAAAGTATGTAATGTTTGTGCATCTCCGGAACCTGCTTTTCCGAAACGTGTTTTAGTTTTTCTTGCCTGATAATCCTTACAGTTGGTACATGAAACTAATTCTCTGTAAGCCTTGGAACCTGGGAACCATGCTTCAAGATCATATTTGACAGCTGCATTATCATTAAGTGCTGAGGACACAATAGCTACTACATGATAATGTAGACCTAATTTCTGATATATTTCTTCAGTTACTTCAAGCAACTTTTTATGAGCATTTTTGGACTCTTCAGGAGTTGTGTAAATAAACTGTTCAATCTTTTCAAACTGATGAACCCTGAATATTCCCAGTGTATCTTTACCGTGAGATCCTGCTTCTTTTCTAAAACAGGTTGAAAGGGCACAGTACTGAATAGGCAAATCTTCAGGAGCGATGATTTCATCTCTGTGAAGTGCCGCTAAAGTCTGTTCTGCAGTAGCTATCAAATATAAATCTTCATCAGCCACTTTGTATAAAGTTTCTTCAAATTCTCCTAATTCAGAAGTTTCTGCAGCCACTTCTCCTTTAACAAAAAACGGAGTTTGAAGTGGAATATAACCTTTAGATTCCAATTCATTTAAAGCAAACTGAATTAAAGCCAAATTAAGATGTAAAATATCCCGTTTTAAATAATAAAACCTTGCACCAGCTATTTGAGCTGCTGTTTTCATATCTGCACCGTCAATTTTTTCAATTAAATCAACATGGTTTAACGGTTCAAAATCAAATTCAGGAATTTCACCGTATTCTTTTACAATTTTATTGTCATCTTCAGTATCAGAAATAGGTACATCCTCATCAATGATATTTCCTACTTTATATCTGTAATCATCACGTAATTTTTTATATTCCTCAATTTTAGGTCCTAATTCCTTAATTTCATTAGCTACTTCTTTAGATTGGGCAATTACTTCTTCCAAATTACCTTCCTGTTTAGCTTTTTTAAATGATTTAGATAATCTGTTTTTTTCAGAACGTAAGAAGTTTAATCTTTTTTCCCCTTCTCTCCATAAAGTATCATATTCAATAACTTTTTCAGCAGTTTCTGTTCCTCTAAATCTTTTTTTCTCAGAATCAAAAATTAATTCCGGATTTTCTCTGAATAATTTTATATCTAACAAATTATGTGTCCCCTAATTAGTTAATCATATTATAATTTATTTTTTTTATTTTTTATATTTAATGATTTCATATATTTAAAGCATAATCTATTTTTAAGATAATACTCATTTTAATTACTATATTTTCACATTAACAAAATATTAATTAATATAAATCCAAATTAAATAAAAATAATTAATTTTAAACATCAAAAAAGTTATAATTTGATTATAATATTAAAAATATCTTAAAAGTGACAATAAAAAAAGAAAAAGAAGAGATTAATAAAATCTCTTAAATTAAGATATTATTATTGTATTTCCTGTTTGGAAGTCATTCCAGTAAGATGTAATAATATATTTTCCACTCATTAATCTCATAGTTAATGAAGCAACACCATTATCATTAGTAACTTTATTATAAAACACACCATTTATGTTAAATGTAACATTTTGATTAGCTAATGGTTTACCTTGACCGTCTAATGTCTGTGCAGTAAAGTTACTGCCATCTCCATAAGTCATATTAAGGTCACGAGTAACTAAAGTAGGTAAAACAACTATATTGTTACCTACAGCTAATCCTTCATACATTGTTGTAATAATGTATTCTCCAGGCCTTAAATTAATTGCTAAACTTACTACACCATTTGAATCAGTTATTTTAGTGTAAAATACACCATTGATGTTGAATGTTACATTTTTACCTACTGCTAAAGATCCGTTTTTATCATAAATAGTTGCTTGGAATTTAGAATTGTTTAAGTAATATTTAGTTAAGTCACTTTGTACAATTAAAGATTTTACTGTTATGTTAAATCCTTTTTCTTCACCAGTTACAGGATTGTAAGCAGTTAAAATGTACTCACCAGGTCTTAACATAATACCTAAATCAGCTACACCATCTTTATCAGTCTTTTTAGTGTAGAATACACCATGAATGTTAAATTTAACAGTAGTCTTAGTTAATGCTTTTCCTGTGCTGTCAGTGAACTTAACATAGAATCTAGTATCATTTTGATACATTTTAACTAAATCTTCACTTATAACAGTCGGATTAATAGTTACAGTAACATTCTTGGATATTTTACTGTATACCTCAGATTCATTATATGACACAGTTGCTGTATATACTTTAGAATCTAAATTAAGTCCCATAGAAACAGTACCATTATCATCAGTAGTTTTAGCATAAGTTTTACCATTAATAGTAAAATATATAATATCATTAACAATTGGCCTACCTTGGTAATCTGTTAATTTAGCAACTAAACGAGTTCCATCATGATAAATCATTACAACATCATCAACATATAAGTTTACATCCATATTTGGAATTACGGTTATGTTTCCTTTTTTAGTCATGGAAACATATTTAGCATCACCAGAGTAAGTTGTAGTGATATTATAATCTCCAACATCTAATCCAGGAATATTTACTTTTGCAGTTCCATTAATTATGTTTGCAGTGTATTTTTTACCTTCGATTTCAACAGTAACAGTACCTTCTGCATCTTTAGGTAAATCCACACCAACAGTAGAATTTACTCCCTCTTTAAATTCAGGAACAGTGACATCCATATTATAATCAGATATTTTCAATACAGTAAATTTAGTTGTGTTTTGAGCACTATTATAATTGTTATCACCTATATATTTAACAAATACATCATAAGTGCCTGCTTTAAGTCCGCCTATTACTTTAATTGTCTGACCTTCATTAATAGCTACTGTATAGTTCTGATTATCAAGTGTAATAGTTACATTGCCCGTAGCATCACTATCTAAATTAACAATAATAGTTGCATTTTCACCAACTTTAATATCTTCAACATTAATGGCAATTGTAGAATCTATTTTATTAATTTTAAAGCCACCAGAAATATTAGTTCCATTATAGTTATCATTTCCAGCCCATGTAGCACTGAAATTATACAATCCAGCAGGTAGCTTATCAGCAGAAACATTTCCCTTACCGTTAATAACTACTACAGAATAATTTTTATTATTAATTGTTACAATTACATTACCAGTTAAATTAGTATTATTTACACCATTTAAAGTAGCATAAATAGTTAAATTTTCACCATAGTTAACATCTTTAATAAATACATTAAGATTTGGATTAGCTTTAATAACATTTACAGTATGGAAAACTTCAACTGCTTCATATTTATTATTGCCCCGATATCCAATTTTAATATATTGAATACCTGCTTCTAAACCGGTCATATTCCATAATGATACGCCTTCATCGTCAATTTTAACATAATAATAAATTTCACCAACAGACATCAGCACCCAACTAGGATTAGCATCTTTAGGTAATTCAACTTTAACAGTTAAATTTTCACCAAATATTATACTATCCTCAGCAATTACATTCATTTTAGGCTTTTCTTTAGATACAACAGTATTATTCCCATCATACTTAAAAATAGCATCATTACTGTTTTTATTTTCTAAAACGCTTCCATCTTTTCCATCATATAACACATTAGAAGTATCATTTAAATTTTTCCCATTTTCACTGTTATTATATTCCAAGTATTTTCCATCAATTACATGAAACTCATTATTTACTGTGTCATTAACCATACTGGAAGTTACATTTTCTGCATTAACTGCCGAAATAGATAGTATGAATAAAATCATAGTTGAAATTATTAAAATTTTACTTTTAAGCATTTTCTACCTCCCAAAATAATAAAAAAATATTATTTCTCAATATACTTATTCCTTTAAAAAATGTAGAAACAAATATCGTAAAAAAAACATGAATAACAAAACATCATAAAAACAATCTTCTTATACAAACAAATGTATATGCATTTAAATATTTTATATATTGTTAAAAATAATAGTATTTGGCTTTAAAAAAGTAAAAGAGATATTATAAATTTATTCTAAAAATGATTTGAAAAATTTTTCAAATTCCTCATCATCCATAGGTTCCGGTGTTGTGAAAACTTTATTCTCCATAATATTTGTAGCTAAGGATTCATATTCACTAGCTTCCTTAGATTCAGGGTATTTTTCTACAACGGTTTTTGCATCTAATTCACTTTCCTGAATTAAATTGCTTCTATTAATAGTTCCAATAATACGAGTTCCTATCTTTGATGCAAATTCGCTGACAATTTCCTTTTCATGGTCAACATTTCTGCAGTTGCAGATTATTCCGCTTAAATTTCCTTTAAGTTTTTTAATTCCTTTAACAATATTATTAGCCGCATATAATGACATGTATTCTCCGGAAGTTACAATTATTACTTCATCAGCATACTTTTCACGTAAAGGCACTGAAAAACCTCCGCAAACAACATCTCCAAGTACATCATAAATGACTACATCCAAATCCTTATCAAAAACACCTAAGTTTTCAAGTCTTTTCATAGCTACTATTACACCACGTCCGGCACAGCCAACACCCGGTTCAGGACCTCCGCTTTCAACACATAAAATATCATTGTATCCTTTTACAATAATATCCTCTTCACTGGGTTTTCTGTTATTTTTAAGTGTATCTACAACTGTCGGGATTCTTCTACCGCACAATGTACGTGTTGTATCAGCTTTCGGATCACATCCAATAACCAAACAGTTTAAATCATTATTTGCATAAACTGCAGATAAATTAGCTACTGTTGTACTTTTTCCAATTCCGCCTTTTCCATAAATAGCTATCTTTTTAATCATTTAATTTCTCCTTTTATGTATTATTCTTAGACCTGATGAGATAATTGCACATACTGTAATAAATATGCATAACATTAAATTTATAATTATAGAAATTTTAAAGAAGTTAAATAAAACAATTATTCCCGGAAGAGCATAAAACATTAAAGCCACTAAAGTTCCAAACTTTTCATATTCTAAACCTTCAGAGCTTGTTTTGAAAAACTCCATTAATTTCAGAGTTATTATAATCAAAAACCAAAACGGCAGTAAATTTACATAACACAATGCAAAAGAGCTTAACATGATAAATGCAAAATCTGATAAAACATCTACCTTTGCCCCGTTGTTTTTATTATCTATTTTGTATCTTCGAGCCAATTTTCCATCTAAAACATCACTTAAAACAGCAAAAAGGTAAATGACAAATATAATTATCAGATTACCATTTAAATAAAAAACACTACAGGCAAATAAAATTCCAAAAATTATTCGAGATAAACTTAAACTATCAACCAAATGCCTTTTATTCATAGATATCTACCTTTCAACAAGTTTATAAATAAAATCATTAGCTCTTACTTTTGTCGGAATAGCTACCCCTACATTATTGCCTCTTTCAACTTTTTTGACATTTTTGCCGTCAATCTGCATTGAATCAATTTTATGTTTTATGGAGCCGGTAGTTTTTCCCTGTATTAAAATTTCATCTCCAACAGCCAGATCATCCCATACTTTAAGTTCTGCAACTTTTACCCTGTTAAAATAGTTAACAACCTGACCAATATCTTTTTTAATGAATTTTGACTGATTATTTTCACTTGTTTCATATGGTGTATTAAAGTAAAATCCAGTATCAAATCCACGGTTAAATACACTTTTAAGCTCTTCTATCCATTGAGGATTTATTTTGTACTCCTTAGGATTTTCATAATATTTATCAATAGCCTGTCTATAAACATTAGTTACCATTGCACCATAATCAGGACTTCTTGCTCTTCCCTCTATTTTAAATGAATCAATTCCTGCTTTAATCAGCTCAGGAACATGTTCTATCATCATCATATCCCTTGGTGAAAAAAAGTTAGTTCTATAACTGCCATCATATGATTTTGATATTACAAATGATTCCTCATTAACTTCCGACAGATTTATTACGCTGTCGTTGTTGTCTTCTTCAAAAGTCAGTGTCCAGTTTTTACGGCATGGCTGCAAACAGTCTCCACAGTTCGCACTGCGGCCATACAAACCTGAACTTAAAAAACATCTGCCGGATATTGCCATACACATTGCACCATGTATGAACACTTCTGTTTCAATCGGAGATTTTTTAACTGTTTTTTTAATATCTTCCAAACTAAGTTCCCTTGATAAAATAGCTCTTTTAGCACCTAACTTCTTAAGTGTTTTCAGCATGAAGGAATTGGAAGTATTTTCCTGAACACTTATATGTGCTTCAAGTCCGTTATCTACAACATCCTCTATTAATCCTATATCAGATAAAATAATTCCATCAATTTCAGATGCTGCAATTTCTTCTAAATTATTTTTTAATTCTACAGCCCTGTCTTCGTTTAAAATAACATTGCTGCATAAATAAGTTTTGGCTGAATATTGTTTAGCAATTTTAGAAACTTCAGATAAATCATTAAGAGAAAAATTTTTAGCATTTGCCCTCATATTAAAGTCATCAAGACCAAAATAAGTGGCATCTGCTCCGTTTTCTAAAACTGCTCTAAGGGAAATAAAGTTTCCTGCAGGAGATAATAATTCAACCATAATATCTTAAGGTTTATAGTATGTTTCAGCTTCAATATCATCAGGAAGCTCTGTTGGATAACATTCATTTAAACAACCTAAGCATAAATCTTCTTTAGGCATTCCAATAGCTTTTACCAATGATTCCAAACTGATATATCCTAAGGTATCAATATCCAATTGCTGTCTTATCTCTTCAATAGAATAATTAGCTGCAATCAATTCTTTTTTACTGGCCATAGCTACTCCATAAAAACAAGGAGCTACAACTGGAGGACATCCCACTAAAAAGTGTATTTCAGCAGGTTCCGCTTCTTTTACAAAATCAATTAAAGATTTGGAAGTTGTTCCACGAACAATACTGTCATCAATTAAAACTATTTTTTTACCTTTAATAGCTTCTTTAATTGGATTCAATTTTAGTCTGACAGCCAGTTCACGTTCTTCCTGTGTAGGCATAATAAAAGTTCTTCCAACATATCTGTTTTTAATTAAACCTTCACCATAAGTAATTCCGGAAGCTCTTGAATATCCTATAGCTGCAGGAATTGAAGAATCCGGTACCGGGATAATTACATCAGCATCAATTGGGAATTGTTCATATAACTGTTTTCCAATATTTAGTCTTGTTTGATATACATTAACTTCATCAATTGTACTGTCAGGTCTTGCAAAGTAAACATATTCAAACATACAATGAGCAAGAGAAGTTGTATCAGCCAGTTCCAACATGTAACTTTGAATTTCATTATTTTCAAAATATATAACTTCTCCAGGTTTTACATCCCTTATGAATTTAGCATTAATTACATCAAAAGCAACAGTTTCAGAAGCTATGATAAAATCATCTCCTCTTTTAGCTATTGCTAAAGGTTTCATTCCGGCAGGATCACGAACTCCATATAAATCACCATTAACAAGTATAGTTAATGCATATGATCCAACTAATTTTTTAGAAACTGCTTCAATGGATTCTATAATACTTTTACCATTAGAATAATGCTCTTTTCTTAACATGTAACAAATTACTTCAGAATCAGTACCTGATTTAAACTCATAACCTTCACGAATAAGCTCACGCCTTAACTCATCAGAGTTTACAATATCTCCATTATGAGCCATAGCTATAAATCCATCATCAAAATCAGTCACAAAAGGTTGTGAATTTTCAAGTTTAGATTCACCAGTAGTTGAATATCTTACATGCCCAATAGCCATATTTCCCTGAAGATTATTAATTTCATAATCTTTAAAAACATCAGTCACTAAGCCCATACCGCAGTAATAATTTAATCCTTTATCTGGACTAAAAGTAGCCATTCCTGCAGATTCCTGACCTCTATGCTGAAGAGCATATAAACAATAATAAATCAAAGAAGAAACATCCTTAGAATCATCTACAGAATGTATTCCCACAACACCACATTTATCTTGCATTTCTCCTTGCATTGACAATCTCCCATATATCATATAATTATTAATTATAAACTTTCTTTTTATTAGTATAAAATTATAGTGATTTAATCCCAAAAATTCTCAAAATTATTTGAGATATCATAATCATCTTCAACTTCTGAAGTTTTATTTAAATCTCGTTTCAAGTCTTCTTCATCATTTCCAACAAATATTAAAGCTGTTTTGATAATTTTCAGCCAGTCTATTGCGTCCTGTCTTGATTGGGCACCAATATAACCCTGACCAACAATAATATTCTCCGGTTTAAACTTATTTGTAGCTATTGTAACTTTTTTTGCATCTGCAAGGTCTTCTCTAAAAGCTTCCTGCCACAAATCATTCAAATTATAAATTTCAAGGAATTCCTTAGAGTAAATATCCTCATAACGAGACTTGAAAGCGGTAAAATCAGATTTTAAATCATCAATAGTTTCTTGCAATTCCTTATTTTTTAAAGATACATCATCATAATCTTCAATGAGTTTATTGTAATCATCAAGTAAGCTATTGTATTTATGAGTTAATTTTAATAATTTATTTTCTAAAGTATGAACATTAACTAAATTTAAAGAATAAGATAAAGCTGCACGTATAATGGAATTCAGTATTTCATCAGCAGCCAAATTTGAGTCAACAGTTTCATTTTTAATAATGTTATTATAATCGAATAAACCGACATGATTAAAATCAGTTTTTAAATCATTGAAAAGTAAATTGTAATTCTCATCCTGGCCATAACCTCCAATGAGAATAATATCTCCACCGTTAGCTACTTTTTTTGCTATTTCAAAATTATTTGTAGGGATAATTGAAGAAACAATTATATTATAATCCCTTTCAAGCTGAGTATTATCTACAGATTTAGATACAACTTCAGCAATATCCAATCCAGATACAATTATACGTACATCAACTTTTGAAATTACGCTATTTTCATTTTCCATAGCTATAACCTAGTCTTGATATATTTTTTTATGCCAGTTCCAAGCAGATTCAACAATAGTTTCCAAATCATACTGAGGAGTCCAACCTAATTTATCTTTAATTTTTGTTGCATCAGCAATTAAAATATCCGGATCTCCTTCACGGCGTTCGTCTAATTTAACTGCAAATTCTTTTCCAGTTACTTTTTTAACCATGTCAATTACTTCTTTAACAGAAAATCCTTTTCCATTACCTAAATTAAATACATTAGATTCATTTTCATTGCATAAATATTCATAAGCGTCAATGTGAGCTTTAGCCAAATCATTAACATGAATATAATCACGAACACATGTTCCATCTGGAGTATTATAATCGGTTCCAAAAATAGAAATGGAATCTCTTCTTCCAATAGCTGCATCTAACACTAAAGGAATCAAATGAGTTTCCGGTTCGTGCAGTTCTCCAATTTCACAATCAAAATCACAACCTGCGGCATTGAAATATCTTAAAGCCACATAATTAAAATCTCCTTTTGCAGCTTCACGTTCCAGTGCCTTTTCAGTTATGAATTTGGAATGACCGTATGGATTAATCGGTTTTAATTCCTGGTCTTCTGTAATGGGAACCTTTTCAGGATTTCCATATACAGCAGCAGTAGATGAGAGAATAAACTTATTAACTCCAAATTCCCTCATTATTTGTAAAAGATTAATTGTATTTTTATAATTATTTTTAAAATATTTTTGAGGTAATTCAACAGATTCAGCTACTGATGAAAAGGCTCCGAAGTGCAAAACTCCATCAATATCGTACTTTTCAAAAACTTCCCTTAAATCTTTACTTCCAAAGTCATAGTTTTCAAAATGTCCCCATTTAACAAAGTTTTCATAACCTTTAGAAAGATTATCAACAACAACAGTTTCATAACCTGCCTGATTTAGGGCTTTATTAGTATGAGCACCTATGTAACCTGCTCCACCAGTAACTAGAATCATAAAATCACCTTAAATAAATTTACCTAATTTCAATAAAGCTTTAGGAGATACTTTTACTAAAGCTTTAACAAGTTCAGTAGTTGAAATTTTCTCAAAGTTAACATCCTGGAATGCATGAGCAATATTGTCAAGTTCTTCATCAGATAAAGTTAACATATACTCCTGAACTTTTTTGTATTTGTCAATTTCATGAGATAAATCATCACGGGTTATTTTATCATATTTTTTAAGGAATTTTTTAGAATGGTCTCCTTCTTTAATAGCTTCAGCAGCTACCTGACCAGCATACATTCCTCCAGTCATACCGCTTATGATTCCTCCACCGGTTAATGGGTTTACCTGACCTGCTGCATCTCCACAAACCAAAATGTTATCATCATACATTTTTTTAGGCATTCCTCCAACAGGATCTCCACCAACATTTAATTCAACAGCCTGAGCATTTTTAGTTGCAGGACATTTAGCTATAAAATCATCCAAATATTCAATAGCTGGTTTTGTTGCTTTATGCTGGAGAATAGCTAAACCTACATTAGCTATGTCATCACCTTTAGGGAAAATCCACACATATCCACCAGGTGCACATGACCCGAAATAGAATTCAATGACTGCTTCTCTGTCAAATTCAACATTTACCATTTCATATTGAACTCCGGATTCCATTTCTTTAGCTTTTGCACTGCCTTTAAGACCTGCCCATCTTGCAACATGACCTTCAGGACCGTCTGCAGCAATTACTATTTTAGCTTTAATTTCTTCAGTTTTACCCATAGATTCTGTAGAAACAATAAAGCCATCTTCAATTTTATCCATTCCAGTAGCTAAAGTTTTGATTCTGATTTCAGCTCCTGCTCTTGCAGCATCCATAGCCATATGTTTATCAAATACTTTTCTTTCAAGAATGTAACCTGCTTCAGGCAATTCAATTTCTTCTTCTGTTAACCAGACATCAGTTCCATCAGGAGAAGTAAGTCTTACACCATCAATTTCTTTAGTAATCCAGCGTGGGCTTGGTTCAATACCAAGTTTTGCAAGACCTTTTTTAGAAACACCTTCAGCACATCTTTTTGGAGCACCGATTTCAGATCTTTTATCAAGTAAAATGACTTTTGCCCCACCAAGAGCTGCATGTTTTGCTGCTGAAGAACCTGCTGGTCCTCCACCTATCACTAATACATCAGTTTCAATCATAGAATAATCTCCTTAATCTTCTTTCTCCAAAGCATTAATAGGACAAGCATCAACGCATGTACTACATTCTCTACACTCACTTTCATCAAATACTAAGCTATACTCCTTAACTTGTATTAAATTTCTCGGACAAACTCCTGCACATTCTCCACAGAATGAACACCAATCTTTTACAATCATAAATTAAAAGTCTCCTTTTTTATAAAAAACTAAAATAGTTTATGTTATGAATACTAAGTTCGTTATAATATTTAAACTCTTTTATACAACTTTTTACCTAACTAAAACAACCGGAACATCAGAAGTTCTTAAAAGCCTTTCACTAACAGAACCTATTTGATTTTGAGATACTTCATTTTCTTCAAAAGAAACAAATCTTTTATCATCTGAACCTAATGCATGGATAACAACCAAATCAGCATGTGCCTGATCAATGATAAATTTCATATCTCTTAAAGCATCAGCAGTTAATAAATGCTCAACAGTATCAATTCCTTCATCATTAGCCTTTTTAGTAACTTTTGCCAGAATTTTATCCCCATTATCTTCTGATTCACCATAGCTACTAAAAGAGAATTCCTCCAGAACATGAATGGCAGCTATTTTAGAATCAAATTTCTTAGCTATTTCAATAGCTACATCAGCAGCCTTATACCCATATTCAGATCCGTCAACAGGAACAGCAATAATATCAAACATTTAATTATTCTCCTTTAAATAGTCAGCATGACATAAGTTAATAAAGTTATCAACAGCTTTATCAACATCTTCACTATCATCTACTATTTTACCGTCTTCCATAAGAAGAGTTCTGTTACTTACTTCCTTAACAAAGTCAGTATTGTGTGAAATCATTATAACAGTGATGTTATATTCTTTAGATATTTTCTTAAGGGAATTAGCCACAATTCTTAAAGTAATCGGGTCTAAATCTCCAAACGGCTCATCTAAAAGTAAGAATTCAGGTTTTGAAATTAAAATTAAAGCAAGCATTACCCTAACTTCCTGACCACCAGATAATTCATATGATTTTCTATATAAAATATCCAAAGGCAAATCAAGCAATTCAAAAATATCTTTTACTGCCTCTTTAGTAGCTGTTTCAGGGAATTTAGGGAATAAATCTTCTAAAATATCAGGCATCAAACCTATTTTAGCTAAAAGGTCTCTTGCTTCACTTTCAGGCAAGTCAATTAAAGCATAAAGTGAGTCCAGCAATTCTTCACCTAATCCTAATTTTTCAGCTTTTTTCCTTGCTTGTTTTACAACATCCTGATTTTTATAACCTAAACGGGTAGCTAACTGGCTTAAAACAGTTGAATAATAACTTAAGGCAAATTCCTGATACATAAAACCTAATTTTCTTCTTACATCCATACGCTGCATACTTGGCATTGAAATATCTACCCAGTCACCATCCAGTTCATAAACAACTTTCCCTTTATCAGGCAATTCCAAATCAGCCAACATTCTAAGCAAAACTGTTTTACCTGCTCCACTAGGACCAATAAGACTTATAATATTTTCCTTTTTAACATCAAAGTTTATATCCTTAATTTGTAGAACTTCTCCCCCAGAGAATAAATAGAATCTTTTATAGATATCCTCTACTTTAATAACAGTTTCATCAGTTGAAATGTTTTCAATATCTTCAGGTTCTTCCATTTCACTTAAAAACTCATCAATAATCTCATCAGGATTGCCGTCTTTTTTAATTTCACCATTTTCAAGCAAAATAACTCTATCAGCCAAATATCTTTGAATTTCAGGTAAATGAGAGACAACAACAACTGTAATATTTAACTCTTTATTGATTTTTTTAACAGCATCAAGAATTTCTTGTTTTGTTTTAGGGCATGCCATTGTAGCTGGTTCATCAAGAAGCAATACTTTTGGCTGTTTTGCAAGTTGTCTAGCTATAATCAATCTTTGTTTTTCACCACCACTTAGCACAGCAGCATAATGATCAGCCTTATCAGTTAGAGAAACCATATCCAGTATCTTATCTGCCTCATCACCAAATTCACTTTCAGCTACATTAAAATCAGTACTTTCTTCATCAAAATATTTACGAGCATATAATTTCCTTAAAACATTTTCACGGACTGTTTCAGGCCATATACCAAATGATCTTTGAAGATGAATAGCTGTTTCTTTTTTAAGTTGATTATAATAAAATTGAGAATCACCTGCACGAACAGTTACATCACTAACTGTTATGCTTCCTTCATCAAGTTCTTCAACTCCTCTAAGCAATCTTAAAAGAGTAGTTTTACCAGAACCACTTCTTCCCATTATTCCAAGGATTTCTCCTTCTTTAACTTCAAAACTGATATTTTTAATTCCGATAACTTTATCCTTGTTATCTAATTCATATGTTTTACTAATATTGTCAACTTTAATCATGTTTTATGCCCCAACAATAATATAAATAATTTTATAATTGAAGCTATATATATTTTAATTAAATATATTTTAAAATAAGTGATTAAAATGACTAACAGCAACAAAATTCAAGAATATATTGACACTTTAGAAAATGACAAACTAATGATTGAAACACATTTTGCAAATATTGAAAGAATACTAAAGGATAATGATGATTTAAACCAGGAAAAAGTAATTGCTTTATTATCCAACTTCAATACATTCAATATACAATATGATCAGTTATGCCATGATTTAATTGCATTTATAAAAATATTCCAACCAGATAAAGAAGAAATAAGAATATACAAAACTGAAGAACTTATTGAATTGTTAGAAGCTAAAGTTAATGAAGTTTCAAACTAATAATTATAATTGATAACCACACTGCCGGTTGAACTAGTAGTTGAGTTTTCAGCTACTACATTACCATTTTTAAGAAGTTCTATTTTAAGTTCATTGGAACTGCCGTCTGATTTTTCAATTACCATTGTTACTTTGTCCCATGGTGCGCAGTCTAAATTGTATGATTCATCTCCACGACCTGATACTTCGCGGATATAATTTGGATCTCCCACTTTACCGGACCAGGTTCCATTGTAAATTATATGTGCCTGATAAGGATAATTGGAACCTTCCTGTACTTTTTCATCAGCGGAAATAACATTTAATGAACTTTTGTTATCAGGCTGAGTTGAGTTATAAATAAATGAAAATAATAATAAAGCTATTACCACAATTCCTAAAACAATAGCTATTTTTTTACCTGTGCTAATATTCCATCCGTTGTCTTTTTTATTATTTGAATTAGCAGTTTGTGGATTTTTAATCGGATATGTACAATTTTCACAATATACTGAAATATCGTTATTTTCATATCCACATCTTGGACACTTAACCATAGTATCTAATTCCCAATAAATTGTTTTTACTGTATTAAACTTATTAAAATTCATCATATTTAAATCTAATTGAAAAAAAATAGAATTTTATAAAAAATCAAATAAAGATGATTAATGATAATATTCATAAACATTAGTGGCTACTTTCTCATTCATGCCCTTTATTTTAGCCAATTCTTCGACAGAAGCATTTTTAACCTTATCCATAGTTCCAAATTCCTTTAAAATATTGATTTTACGTTTTTTACCAATGCCCGGAATATCATCCAATGAGGATTCGCTTATATTATCGCTTCTTAATTTTCTGTGATAAGTAATTGCAAATCTGTGAGATTCATCTCTAACCTGCTGAAGCAAATGCAAAGCCTTATTATTTTTAGGAATAATAATTGGTCTTTTAGAATTAGGAATATAAATTTCTTCAAATTCCTTAGCCAGTCCAATAATAGGAATATGGGCTAAATTAAGCTCATCCAAAACTTCACAGGCCATACCTAACTGACCTTTACCTCCGTCAATAACAATCAAATCAGGTTCTTCATCTGTGTCAATCATTTTTAGACGGCGTGTTAACAATTCTTTCATCATAGCAAAATCATTAGGTCCTGGAGTTTCAATTTTAAAACGTTTATATTTCTTTTTATTTGGTTTTGCATCTTTAAAAGAAACTTTTGAACCAACAGCAAATTTACCTGAAATATTACTTATATCATAACCTTCAATAATTCTCGGAAGTTTATCAAGCTTCAGATATTTTTTAAGCTCAATTAATGAATTTTCCATAGCTTTCTTCTGATGTTTGATAATTTCGGCATTTTTTTGAGCCATGTTGACAAGTCTAAGCTTTACGCCTTTCATAGGCACTTTAATATAAACTTTATTGCCCCTTAAATCACTTAACCACTCTTCAAGCAGTTCAGTATCATCAATAGGTTCATTTAAAAGAATCTGTTTTGGAATATGGCGATTGAATCCGTAATACTGCTGAATAAATGCAAATAATATTTCAGAATTTGATTCATACTGTGATCCGCTCATTAAAAAGTCATCACGTCCAACAATTTTACCGTTTCTGATAGGCATTATAATAACTACAACTTCATTATCATTAGGAGCAATAGCTATTACATCCTGGTCTAAATCATCATCAACCAAATCAACAAACTGTTTTTCCATAATCTCTTCAATGGAAGTTATCTGATCTCTTAAAACAGCTGCTTTTTCAAATTGTTCATTTTCAGCTGCTTCAGCCATTTCCTTTTTAAGATTTTTAACAATAACAGAATATTTTCCCTGAAAAAACAAATCAATCTTATTGATTATTTCATCGTACTCCTCTTTTGAAATTTCGCCGGAACACGGAGCGTAGCATAAATCAATCTGAGAATTCAGACATGGTCCATCCATATTTCTGCAGGTCCTAATTTTAAACAATGATTTTAAGAATTTTACAGTTTTTTTAACAGAAGTTACATCTGTAAACGGACCGTAATATATTCCGTTTTTTGTAATGTTTCTTGTTATAATCAGCCTAGGATATTTCTCATTTGTAATTTTGACATAAGGATATCTCTTATCATCCTTAAGCTGCACATTATACCTTGGACGATGTTTTTTAATAAGAGTGGCTTCTAATATAAGAGCTTCTTTTTCAGAATTAGTTACAATATACTCTAAACTGTCAAAATGACTCATTAAAATTTGAGTTTTAGGCCTGTCCAGTTTTTCTCTAAAATAAGACCTGACTCGATTAATAAGATTTTTAGCTTTGCCAATGTAGATAATTTCATCATTGGCGTCCCTCATTATGTAAACACCTGGTTTTTTAGGTAAATTTTCTGGAGATTTAACTTTTGTTGACATGATTCTACACTATTTTAACTCAACAATATCATTATCCAACTTGACTCTATTATCAGCTATCATCAAATCCAAAACACTGTTGATTTTATTAGCTGTCTTTTTAGAAGTTGATTTAAATCCAAAATTCCTTGAAACTTCTTTCGGCAGGGATTTTGCAGACAGTGACTGTTTATGAACTAAAATTCTTTCAATATTTTTAGCTATTTCCTCATCAGAAATTAAATCAATATTAGGTTTATGTCTTTTTCTGATACTTACGTCATTACTTGCAGAATCATATAAAAAGTCACCAATTTTAATAATGTTTCCTGCATTTTCAGATGCACTAATAGCTCCATTAACTGCCTTTTTCAAATTAACACCAGCTCTTTTCATATTGCAGCTGTCCTTAACCCTTTTAATAACTTCACTGATGTGAACCGGACCTTCCACTTCCACAATTTTATCAATAGACTTAGCTACTTCCTTACTAGACTTTTTAAACAGGTCTTCCTGTGATGTTAAACCAATATCTTCAGCCTGCTTATACTCTACAATTTCATCCTTAAGTTTAACTTTTCCCGGAAGTTTCTTGTCATCAAATGCTTTTAATGTATTGTTATTTTTAAATCTCTCTTTTTCAATTTCAGCATAGTCTTCATTAGCTGTTTGAATAATGTCCTCCAAAGCCTGATCCTGGATTTGCTGCCTTCTTTTTTCTTCATGAATAGGAATGATAACATTCTCATCACTGGCTATTTCTTTTTTAAGTGCTTCCATTAACTTTTCCTGTTCATACCTTTTTTCTTCAGCTTCGGCAAAAGTCAATTCTTCTGTTTCATCCTGGGAAAACACATATTCATCTTCATCATGTTCAGGAGTTATGTAATCATTCGGATCATACTCTTCAGTTCTGTCAATTACAGCTACATATTCTGCAGGTGTTGGATTTTCAATTTCTTTTAATGATTTATTAATATATTTTACTTCGTTTTTTAAATCAACAAGAGAATCTTTAACAGATTTGTTTTTACTGTCATTTGTTTTATGGTAAACATTGTTCTTTTTAAGAGGATTAGTAATGCCACTTACTCCCTGATAATAACCATTTTGATTAACTGATGTAGATGTATCTGATGTTTCCTGTGAAATATTGCCATCTTGTTGAGCATATTGATTTTCATCATCATAATCTTGATAATAATCTTCATCAATGATATTTGCTTCATTGTCTTTTTCATTATTAACATCTGAAATTACTTCTTCAAAAGCATTTGCCACAATATTAGAAGCTACATTATGAATATCTTCATCATCCAAATCCACATTAGACTTAAATTTCAGATTTTCATATAATTTTTCCTCGTCCTCTTGTGAATTTTCATCAACAATTTCAGGTTCTACAACATATTTATCTTTAGGAGTTGGCCTATGTAACTTAGGATTTTCATTCTCCATTATTTCACCACCTACGGTTTCAATTTCCTCTTCTTCCAATTTAGATTTGCCAATAATCGCACTAGCTATTGTTCCATGTTCTTTGTTTTCCAGTCTTTCATTATCAAAGAAAATACTTTTAATAGAACTGTTTTTAGATTTATTATCATTTGATTCTACAGAATCTGCTTCCTCATCAGAACTTAATTGAGATTTAATTTCTTCCGAATTGCTTTCTAATTTAATGTCACTTTCAGATTTCGAAGTGTTTGATTCATCATCTTTAGATTTTATACCATTATTATCAATGTTTTTATCATTAACTTTTACCTCTTTCGCTTTTTCTTCGGGTTTTGAATCTGCAGTATCCTTTTTAAGATTTAATTCATTCTCATGTTCAATATTTTTACTAAATTTAATATCATCCATTCCAGTGTTTTCCTGCATATTTTTCTTTTTAGATCTGAAAATTGAACTAATACCAAAACCTTTTGATAAAGAAGATTTCTTTTTAGATTTGTCTTCGTCTTTAATAGATTTATTTTTATTATTTGAAGATTTTTGATAAGTTTTTTCTTTAGATTCAAATGAATCTTCTTTTTTAGATTTTAAAGAATCATTATTAACTTCATAACCGTCATCTTCAGGAGAAACAACATCAACATCAGAAACTACATCCTCACTAAACTCAGAACCATCATCTTCAATAGGAATAATTTCAACATCAGAAACTACATCCTCACTAAAGTCTGATTCACCATTTTCAGGAGAAACAACATCAACATCATCATAATCCATTTTTTCCCTAAATTCAGAACCGTCATCTTCAGGAGAAACAACATCAACATCAGAAACTGCGTTCTCATTAAATTCAGAACTGTCAGCTTTAGAAGAAACAACCTCAATATTCTCATCATTATCAATATCAGAAATCACATCTTCACTAAACTCTGATTCATCATCATTTTCTTCAGATAAATAATCATCAACATTATCGAAATCAGTTTTATTTTCACCAGAGTCCAAATCATCTTTAGGAGGTATGACTTCTATATTTTCATCTTCCCCAATATCAGGAGTTGATTTTTCATTTTCTTTTTGTTCTTCAAGCTCTTTTTGTTTTGCAATACGCAATTCTTCAGCTAACTTTTCAGCTTCTTTTTTCCTTTTTTCAGCCAGTTTTTTAGCTTCTTCTGATTTACGTTTTTCTTCTTCACGAGTTTCCCTAATAGCTACTTCAACAGCTTCAAGTAATCTTTTACGCCCTAAGTCTCTATTCCTATACCAGTCTGTAGACCATAAATGGTAAAGTTTCCAACCAAGACCTTTTAGGACTTGTTCCCTTAACCTGTCCCTATCTCCAGCTACTTTACTTGATGCATACATTTTTCCATCAGTTGTAATTCCCAAAATATATTTTCCAGGATTTTCATCATCAACAATAGCCAAATCCACTCTAAATCCTGCACATCCAATTTGTTTATCTACTGTGTAACCATTTTCAGCCAGGAAACTAGCTATTGCATCTTCAAACGGTTCACTGGATTGCTGAGTTATTTGTGATGCTCCCAATGTCAAGTTTTCAGCATATGACAGGAATTCTTTTAGAGCTTTTACACCATATGGCGGATTGGCTGTTAAATGCATATCATAAGCCTTGAAGTTGGAAAATACTACACATTTTTCCCTTGCACGTGTAATTAATACATTTAACCTTCTTTCCCCACCATCCTGATTTAACGGACCGAAATTTAGAGACATTTTTCCTGCTTGGTCATAACCATATCCTACACTTATTAGGATAACATCCCTTTCATCCCCCTGTATTGTTTCAAGGTTTTTAACAAAGAAACGTTCATCCTTATTTTCTGAGAATAATGGTTCCAATTCAGGACGCTTTTTACGTTCAATTTCCAATTCTTCAAGAATTGCATTTTTTTGAGCAACAGAAAATGTTCCGACACCTAAACTTTTAGTATCCCCATATTTGTCAAAATGATTGAAAATTTCTTTTACAACATCACGAGCTTCCAAATGGTTTGCAGATGATGAACCTCTATCATATACAGTATTCGGATTATAATGTAATTTTAATCCCAGTTCAGGATCATCATGAGATGGAGAAGGATATACCAACAGCTCATTATTATAGAATTCCTTGTTTGAAACAGAAATTAAAGATTCATGACGGCTCCTATAATGCCATTTTAGCATTTTAACAGGGAATGACAGTTTACATAAATGGAGGATACTTTCCATATCCAATGAAGTAGCCACTTCCTCTTCGCTTTCACCAGTTGCCATTTGATCAAAGAAAGATGTTGGAGGCAATTGCTGAGTATCTCCCATTACAACTGCTGTTTTACCTCTCATAAATGCACCTAATGCATCTTCAGGTTTAACCTGACTTGCCTCATCAAAAATAACAACATCAAACTGCAATTCTTCATTTGTAGGGTCAAGATACTGTGCAACAGATAAAGGACTCATCATGAAACATGGTTTTATCTTTTTAATTATTCCTCCTGCTTTTTCCAATAATTTTCTAACTGGCAGGTGCCCGCTTTTTCTTGTAAATTCTCCAGCAAGTATTTTAGCTTCTGGGTTTTCAGTAGCTCCAAATATTTGTGGAATATTATTATTTAATTTTTGGAAAATTCTTTTGCGGTTTAGGGACAATATTTTTTTATCCAAATCTTCAAACTCTTTTATTCTGTTTTCATGCAATTCTCCGATAAATGTAGCCAGTTCCTGATTTTCAACAAATAAAATATTCAGTAATGAATCTGCAAAGTTTCCTTGAACCAATGCTTTAACATCATCTTTTTTAATGTCTCTTCTTTCAATTGAATCAATAAACTGCTCAGAGTCAGTTCCTCTGCAAGCATTTTTAGTATTTAAATACTGAGACCATAAGTGAAGACTGGATAACTGTCCTCTCCAATTATATAGCTGTTCCTGCCATCTCTCAAAAGCAACATCACCAGTATCTCTTTTAAAGATTAGTTTACTTCTAGGATTTAATTTGGATTCTAATTTTTTAAGTTCACTTTCAAATAAATTTCCTGATTCAATATATTCAGTTAAATCTTCCTTAGGATTTATGCTGAACATATCATTAGATAAAATATCAATAGTATTTTGTGAAAAGATTCCATCACGTGTTAAAGATATAAATTCATTCATCCACTTTGTTATTTCTTTTAAATCATTGACATTTGCACCTAAATGCCAGTAATCACCATAATATTTGCGAGCTAATGACTCATTTGCATCCAATTGCTTTTTAATAGCTATTACTTGTTTTGCCTGTTCCAAATCAAATAAAACATCTTCAGGAGATTTAGGAACTGGAACATTATAATATCTTTCAACCAGTTCAATATGAGGTTTATTACCAAATAATCTGGATAATTTCTTATGGGTGCTTTCCCGAACTTCGCCAATTAATCTGTCAATGTCTGCAGAAAATATGCTTGAATTAAACCTATCTAATGATTTGGCTACTTTTTGATATTTTTCCAATTCATTTATTAATCTATAAGCATCATCATTGTTATTATTCCAGGCTCCGGATTTTAATATATCCCCATCAATTAATTCAGAATTTTTAGAACTGATTATATCAAATGCTGAAAGAGACTTTTCAAATTCATTAAGTGTTTCCGGTTTTTTAATCCCATAAATATCATAAACTCTTCCCCTTTCAACTAAAAAGTCATCTAAAGCATGTAATGTATCATTAATCAATTGTTCAATTTCCCTTAAATCTGCAGGAAGCAAACTTTTTGGAGCACATTTACTCCACGGATTTTCCTTAGAAATTGTTTGATACAGTTCAGCCAAGTTTTCCAAAGATATGGTAATATCATCCAAATCCTTTAAAGTTAAAGTTTCAGGATGATCAAACCTGACCAATGGAATTATACGGTCACTTCTTGAAAAATGCTCATCAGCAGCTTCTTTTAAACCATATAACTGAAATGCTGATAATTGAACTCCATATAAAGGCTTATGAATAATTTCTGCATAATCATCAAGCTGCTGTCTTAATGTTTCAAGTTTTCTTATTGTCTGATCTATATTTATTGGCTCCTGAGACCTTACTGTTGTAGCTTTTTCCAAATCCTTCAGAAATTTTTTACGCCTTGTTTTGTGTGAATGCAGTTCCAATATAAACTTGCCTAATCCGACACCTGTCAGTCTGTCTTTTACCACATCTAATGCAGCCATTTTTTCACTGACAAACAAAACGGACTTTCCCTCAGCAAGAAGCTCAGCTATTAAATTTACAATTGTTTGAGATTTACCTGTTCCAGGAGGTCCCTCTACAACCAGATTCCTTCCTGCTTTAACATCCTGGATAGCTGCAATCTGTGAAGAATCAGCATCTAAAACCTGATACATTTTAGAGTATTCCAACTGAGAATCAATGTCTTCCTCTTTAAATGCTTTCTTATCATTAACACTTGGATTAAATATAGCCTGTATCAGTTCATTTTTAGTTAAATCCACATTATTTTCCCATGCTTCCGGATTTAAATCATTGTACATTACAAATTTAGTAAAACTGAAGAAACCTAAAGCTATATTAGTATTAACTTTCCATTCACCCATTCCTCTAACAGAATCCCTAACTTCTCTTAAATAATGGTCAATAGCTTCACCATATTTTTTAAATTCAAAATCCGGAAAATCAATACCATTTTCTTTTAATTTAGCTTTAATAGAGATATTTGTTTGAATGTCTTCTCCTGTCCACTCTAAATTAAAGGATTTGCCTACCTTTTTACGTTCCATTGCAACTGGAATAAGAACTAATGGAGCATGATTTACCTGTTTTGGTTTGGTATTATCTCTCCATTCCAAAAATCCAACAGCCAAATAAAGAATATTGTAACCCTGTTCCTGCAACATTGTTTTAGCTTGGTTATTAATATAAAACAATCTTTTTTGAAGCTCATTAGGAGTCAAATCTGTAGATAATGTTTTATCTCCATCAGTAAACCTTGAAAGATCAAATGGAGCATGATCCCAAATTGAAAATCCGGATTTTTCCTCTTTTTTCTCTTTTTTATTAGCTACAAAATACATTTTATTATTTTGCAGAACCAATGTCTGGTAAATGTTAATTGGTGATTGGTTTGAAATAGTAATTGTTCTGGCTCTGGTTTTAAAATTAAGAAGCTGATTTCTTAAAGTTAAATCTAAAAGCTCATTACGTAAGTTTTCAAACTCCTTTTTAATTTTATCTGATGAATTATTTAACATATTGCCCCTTTATTATATAAACTAAAAAAATTCAGAAATCATATATAATTATTTTTTCATTAATTAATAAAGTTTTCTAATTAAATGAAATTTAAATAAAAGCTTAAAAAAACGAGTAATATTCTTATAAATATCCATAATCATAGTATAACTAAATTAAAGTTATATTAAAGATTTGTATGGTCCGAATGACATTAATTTTTCACTAGCTATTAATGAAGCGAATTCTCCTGCTTCTTCTGGTGAATCTAAAAGCAATCTCTTTATAATATAAGCTGCCATATATGTGTCTCCACAGCCTGTTGAATCTGCTATATCCTCAACTTCAAAGGCTTCAATTTTAATTTCATTACCACAAATAATTCTGGAACCTTCACTTGCATTTGTAATTACAATTTCATCAATGCCATATCTGCTGTAATTATCATCATCAAATACAAGTTTAGATTCAGATTCATCTAAAAATATAGCTGTAATTCCATTTAAAATATCATCCAAATTATCAGGTTTTTCTAATTTAATTGAATAATTTTTATCATCAATTTTCTCATCAGGAATGCGTAAAAAACCCTGCATGGATAGATAAATCGGCACATTGAAAGTTTTTAAATAATCAATCGTTTCAACAGGAAAATCATTCCTATTTAACGGATTTAAAACAAATGCATCAATTTCTAAAATATCATCAAAAACAAACTCCAACTGGTCTTTTAAAATTGGAATGTTTGCAAAATTGCTGTATTGTTTCCGGATGTCCAAATTATCGTTTTCAGGATATTCATTAATAAAATAATGAGTATCATCGCCAACAATAGGAATTAAATTACCTAAATTTGGAAAATCCCTAATTAAATCCAGATTATTGAAGTTTGCAACTGCAACATAATCCATATTAAATTCTTCAAAAACAAATGATTGAAAATAGCTAGCTCCTCCGGCAGCATATGTTTTTGAATTTGGAGTAATAATCTGGTCTTGTGCTAGTGGACCAATAACCACAATTGTCATAAAAAAAGTAAAAATAAGGAATTTAAATTCCTCTGTCTTGCATTCTGTCAGCTTCAGATAATGTAGACATTTCTAAACCTTTCATAGCTTCTCCAAGTCCTTTTGAAACTTCAGCTAATACTTCAGGTTTATCATAATTTGCAGTTGCTTCAACAATAGCTTTAGCAAATGCTTCAGGATTATTGGATTTGAAAATTCCAGAACCTACAAAAATACCGTCAGAACCTAATTGCATCATTAAAGAAGCATCTGCAGGAGTAGCAATACCTCCAGCTGCAAAGTTAACTACTGGTAATTTACCGAGTTGTGCGGTTTCTTTAACAAGGTCAATTGGAGCTTCTATTTTTCTTGCGTATTTCCATAATTCTTCTTCATCTAAACCTTGAATAGTTCTGATTTCTCCTAAAACCATTCTCATATGACGAACTGCTTCAACAATATTTCCTGTACCAGGTTCACCTTTGGTACGAATCATTGCAGCGCCTTCATCAATTCTCCTTAAAGCTTCCCCCAAGTTACGTGCACCACATACAAAAGGAATAGTGAATTCTTTTTTGTTTAAATGATATTCTTCATCAGCAGGTGTAAGTACTTCACTTTCATCAATCATATCTACACCTAATGTTTCTAAAATTTGTGCCTCTGCAATATGACCTATCCTAGCTTTAGCCATAACAGGAATTGAAACTGCATCTACAACTTCTTCAACAATAGTAGGATCAGCCATCCTAGCTACCCCACCAGCTGCACGAATATCTGCAGGTACTTTTTCTAAAGCCATAACAGCTACTGCACCAGCATCTTCTGCAATTCCTGCTTGTTCTGCATTGACAACATCCATAATAACTCCACCTTTTGTCATTTTAGCGAAGCCTTCTTTTAAAACATCAGTTCCTTTTTCCATGAAATATTCTCCATAAATAATTTATAAAAATATAACACTTACTATATTTTTCATAACTTATAATTGTTTACCTAAATTCAACAGTCGTGTCTACTATATGATATTTAGAAGCAATAGTATAAATCTCTTTTTTAACTTCATCACCATTATTAACATCATCAATATTTATTTTTAAAGTTAAAATAGAATCAATACCATCTAAAGACCATAAATGAATATCTAAAACATTATTAATATGATTTAAACCTTCTATTTGGGATTTGATTTCATCAACATCAACATTTTTAGGTGATTTTTGAAGTAAAACACAGACAGACTCATGTAATGCCTTACCCATATTATATAATAACCATAAGCTAATTATTAATGAAAGCAACGGATCTAAAAATGATACATTCCAAAACATTAAGATTACACTAATAACCAAAATAGCTATCCATCCGAATACATCTCCCAAAAGATGGAATAAAATAACTTTTTCATTAATAGTTTCTCCTTTATGAAGTTTAAAAACAGAAACTCCCTTAAATATAATTCCAACAATAGCTACTAAAAGCATCCATCCTGCTTCCGGTGCTACAGGACATAATAAACGTGAAATTGATTCATAAACTACAACAACAGAAACAATAATCACAAAAATTGAAGTTATGACTGCTCCTAAAATAGAAAACCTTTGATAACCATAAGTATAATTTTCATTTGGATTTTTCTGAGATACATGCTCCAGCACCCCAGCCAAACCAATAGATATAGTATCTGACAAATCATGTAAACAATCAGCAAGAATAGCTACACTGTTTGTAATTAATCCTCCAAGAATAACTATAACATTAAAAGTAATATTTAAAATGAAAACAAAAAGGAGGTTACCTGTAGCTTTTTCATGATGTTCATGATTGTGTTCTATTTTCATATAATATAATAAGTTTGATTAAATTAAAAAAGGTTATGATAACACCACAAATATCTTTATATAATTAAATAGACAATATGTATAATAGTGATAAAAAATGGCTTTTACAGGAATTACTTTATTTTCACATATTTTACCGGTAATATTCGGATTTTTCGGAGTTTTACTAATAATAGCTGGAACATTAGATGAAAATAAATACAAATTTGTTGTAGGAACAATATTGTTTGTCTTAGCAGCTGTATTACCGTATATAATCTTAAGATTTTTGTTATTATAAAATAACACTTTACTATTTTTATAATTTTTAAAAAAAAAGATGGTTATGAATTATCAATAACCATAACTTACAACATAACCGTGGTCATCACAGACCCTAAAGTAGCCGTCATCATAATTGATTCTATGATATCCGTTTCCTATATCACTACGGGAAACTTCGTGCTGTTTTGGATCCCACCCGTCATCTAAAACATCAGACTCATGAGCAGTTAAGTGTTCTTCACCACCATAAGTTCTTGTAGGTCTTTTATAACCATCATCTGCAGACCCAGATGAAGAGGATTGTGAAGTTACATTATCTACAGATACTGAAGTATTGTTAGTATTATTAATTGTTGTGCCGTTGTATGCTTCATGAGCATTTCCAAAGACAAGTATTGTTCCCCCAATTATAACAGCCAAACAAATAATAGCCAATACAATGATTATAGTATTTTTATTAAACATATCATCACCATAGTGTAACTAATCAAGTAATTTCATTTCACCTGAATGCAAAGCTGTTCCTACTAAAACCTTTTTTATACCCATGTCTTCAAGTTCACTAACTGATTTGTTATTTAAACCTCCAGCTATAATCAGTTTATCTTTTAAATCTTTAAAATCATCCAGTAATTCCTGATTATAACCTTTTTGTGTTCCGACACCTGTAATGTCTAAAAGAATTATTTCATCAGGATCCAATTCTTCCAAAATTTCTTTAAATTCAGCTAATGAAATATTTAAATTCTTTGAATATAATTCATTGTCCTTAACATCTACACTTACAACAATCCTTTCTTTAGGATATTTTTCAAAAATCTTTTTAATCTCACCAATGCTTTTTATGGTTTCTGTTGGGACAATTATCTTATATGCATAGTCTAAAAAGAAAGTAAATGATTCAAAATCCTTAACACCTGCATCCAGCATAACCGGCAAAATTGAGTTTACCATTTTAACATCATGAATATTATGACCATTACCTTCAATTAAATCCAAATCAGCAATATATAACTCATCTGCCCCATTAATTGATAATCCATTAGCTATATCAACAGGATTAGCTGATGGTGCGAAAACTGTTTGTAATGGAGTATATGTGTCCCTTAATCCAGATTTTCCACTAACTGCAATATTATCTTTTAAATCTAAAACTGGAACTTTTTTAATCATGATTAATTATTTGATAATGTCTGACTATTAATATTTTTGAAAAAAAGTTGCTAAATATAAGGAGGTGAAATTAGGTAAGGGCACCTAATTCCTAAATAAAAAAAATAATGATCAATTATAAGGGTTTAACAAAAAATATGTTATGAACCTTACACATAGATTTAACTTCGTAGTATATAAACTTTACTTTATTTTATAAAAATTAAAGTATATTTGATAATTAAATTATACAATAAAATAGATCAAATATTAAATAGAATTAAAATATTTAATTTTGAAATTAAACAAAAATATAAAAATTAATAAAAATTTGAATATATGTAATTTTTAATTCCAAACGCTTCTTTTATGAGTTTGCGAATTTCATCGTCTGTTAGGCATCCGACCTTTATAATTGATGGTTTCTTTACTTCCAGTATTTGACTTATC
>ENA-OPBD01000117-OPBD01000117.1-human-gut-metagenome-genome-assembly--contig:-NODE-117-length-65604-cov-9.415079_pt1 | contig 65604 bp, 55 predicted proteins | sample MGYA00241062_ERZ501440 | MGnify/ENA primary metagenome ERZ501440 (study PRJEB25962, sample SAMEA2042628) | human gut metagenome | biome: human gut; feature: human-associated habitat; material: faeces...
CAAAAAAGGTAAAAGCGACGCGGCGCGCGGAAATATCTTTACGAAAATCGGTTATCGGTATCATATCAGGTTGTTATTCTTCAATCTGTATCGCAGGTCCGCTTTGGGTTATGTGGCAGCGTCATAAAAAGGCAAAGAAGCTTGCCGCTAAAGCTGCATAAAACAGCCTTCGGATAAATCTATCCGATTCTGCAAATAATTATAAAGGGGTTGCATAAAGATGTTTTATGCAATCCCTTTTGTGAATTATGACTTTTTAAGCGTTATTTGGAGTGATATATGAAAAAACTTGTTTCAATTTTTCTTTCTGCCGTGATAATTTGCGGCTCGTTATTAATTTCCGCTTGTGACAGAACTGAAGATGTCAGGAAATCTGACGGTAAAATCAGCGTTGTAACAACGATTTTTCCTTACTATGATTTTGTAAGACAGCTTGCAGGCGATAAAGTTGATATTCGCCTGTTGCTTTCGCCCGGAAGCGATCCGCATAGTTATGAACCCAAACCGTCAGATATTACAGCAATTGAAAATTGCGATATTTTTATCTGCAACGGCGGTGAAAGCGACGAATGGGTTGACGGAGTTCTTTCGTCAATTGAAAACAAAGATGTAAAAGTGATGAAGATGATGGAGTATGTTCCTCTCAGACATGAACAGTCTATGGATCATGACCATGAACACGACAGTCATGAAGATATGGATGATGATGACGAAGGTCACGATCACGAGGAAGGGGAGGAGTATGACGAGCATGTCTGGACTTCAATCAGAAATGCGGAGCGTATGTCTGCCTCAATCGCAGATGAGTTGATGTCAGTTGACAGTAAAAATTCTAAATATTACAATGACAGAAAAACAAATTACATTTCACAGCTTGACAGCCTTGATAAGAAATTTACCGAAGTTGCAAATAACAAAAAGCGTGATACGCTTGTTTTCGGCGACAGATTTCCGTTTCTGTATTTTGTAAGCGACTACAACCTTGGATATGAATGTGCATTCCCGGGTTGCAGTCATGAAACCGAGCCGAGTACAGCCGTTGTTTCTCATCTGATTGATTTTACAAGAGAACACGATATACCCGTTGTATTCTATCTTGAGCTTTCAAGCGGCAAAATTGCTCGGATTATCTCTGAAGATTCTTCTGCAAAGACGATGCAGTTTTCTTCATGTCACAATGTCACAAAGGATGATTTTGAAAACGGTGCAACTTATATTTCTGTTATGAAACAAAATCTTGAAGCATTAAAGGAGGCGTTATACTGATGTCGCTTATTAAAATTGAAAATGCCTCGCTCGGTTATGAAGGCAAAACCGTTGTCAATAATATTTCGGTTGATATAAAAGAAAAGGATTATATCTGCATAGTTGGTGAAAACGGTTCGGGCAAAACTACTCTCATGAAAGCACTTCTCGGACTTTTAAAGCCATTGAGCGGTTCGATTACCTATAGTGACGGACTAAAACAGAATGAAATCGGTTACCTTCCGCAGTCAAGCGATATTCAGCGTGACTTTCCTGCGTCGGTGCAAGAGGTGGTGCTTTCGGGCTGCCTTAATAAAAAACACACCTTTTTCTATTCAAAGGAGCAGAAAAAAGCAGCCGCCGAGAATATGAAGCTCACGGGCATTTATGATTTACGCAAAAAATGTTTCAGAGAGCTTTCGGGCGGTCAGCGACAGCGTGTCATGCTCGCCCGTGCATTGTGTGCAACTCACAAACTGATTATTCTTGACGAGCCTGTAACGGGACTTGATCCGATGGCAATGGCTGATATGTACGCTCTCATCAAAAAGTTGAACGAAAGCGGAATCACGATTATTATGGTTTCTCACGATGTGAATTCAGCCGTGAGCAATGCCTCAAAAATTCTGCACCTTGCAAAGAATTGGTATTTCTACGGTACGGCACATCAGTATCTGCATTCGGATGCCGGCAAACGCTTTATTCTCAGCGATTGCCCGTGTGATGAATGTCAGCACAGAGTTCACGGAGGTGCTAAAAATGTTTGATATGATTTTTGAAATGTTTTCATACAATTTTATAGTCAGAGCATTCATTGTCGGCACGCTTGTTTCCTTGTGTGCGGCACTGCTCGGTGTTACTCTCGTTCTCAAACGGTATTCAATGATCGGTGACGGATTATCTCATGTGGGTTTTGGTGCGCTTGCAGTTGCGGCAGCACTAAATCTTGCACCGCTTGAAGTTGCTGTTCCTGTAATCATTATTGCGGCATTCCTGCTGTTAAGACTTTCCGAGAACAGTAAAATCAACGGTGATGCGGCAATCGCAATAATTTCAAGTACGGCACTTGCCATAGGTGTTGTATTTGTCAGTGTATCGGGCGTAAATACCGACCTCAACTCATACCTTTTCGGCAGTATTCTTGCCACTACAACAGCCGACGCAGTTATGTGCGGAATTCTTGCACTTGTTGTAATCGTAATATTCATCTTGTTCTACAACAAGATTTTTGCCGTAACCTTTGACGAAACATTTTCAAGGGCAACCGGTCTTAAAACAGGCGTTTATAACACGGTAATCGCACTCCTTACGGCTCTCACAATTGTAATCGGTATGAGAATTATGGGTACTCTGCTCATTTCCGCACTTATAATTTTCCCTGCGCTTTCTTCCATGAGAGTTTGCAAAAAATTCAAGTCTGTAATTCTCTGTTCGGGTGTGCTTTCACTTTGTTGTTTCTTTGTCGGTATGTGCGTGTCATATTCATGCGATACCCCGACAGGTGCAAGCGTTGTAATAGTCAATGCCGCTGTTTTCCTCATATTCCGACTGATCGAATTTATCAATTCCAAAATTAAGAAGAATAATTCTGTGTGAGAATTACAAAATATTTTCAACTAACGGAAACTCGCTTTCTTTAATGGAGGCGAGTTCTTTTTTTGCCTGAACGCTTTCGGCAAAGTACATATCACGGTTCTGCTTTTGTGCAAATGCGGTCATTCTCGAAATGCTTAATCCGATATTGTCAACATAATCGTGAATGAGCATGGTGTCAATCAATTTGGCATTGTCATACCATTCTTTCTCTGTTTCTTCACATATTTTGAGCGCATCTTCAAATTCAAGTCTGCTCATCAGTCTGTCGGCACATTCAATTTTTGCAATGAATGAATCAGTTTTGCCCGAAATAAATCCTGTTTCCACAGATGCAAAGCATAGTGCCGCCAGAACAAGTGAAAGTGCAATGTAAATTCTTTTCATATTGTTATTCCTTCTTTATAATGTTGTAATTTCCGAGTGCGTCAAGAGTCATCAGAAAAACATTGCTCTGCTTAATATTTTTCTTTTGCAGAATATTTTTAACATAACCCTTTTCTTTTTCACATAAATTAAGCGAATTTTCAAGAATTTTTCCGTTGCTGACAACTACGGTTTCAATTTTATTGTCCTTAATTTTTAACCCGAAATCCTCGGCAGAAGGCTTTCTCTTCTCAGGCTTTTCAAGAACGCTCACCTCACCGTTTGTTTCAACAATGCAGTATTGAACATCTTCGATTGAAAAAATACCCTGTTGTCTTAATCTGACACTCAAATCTTCTGTAGTAAGCCGCAGCTTTTTCATAGCCGATTGCAGAATCCTTCCGTCTTTAATTACTATAACGGGTTTTCCACACACAAGACTTCTGAAACCGCTCCACTTCATCATAATAATGCTTGCGGTAATTTCAAGTGCAACGAGAATTGCGACGGGAATAACTCCGCTCAACAGCGGTTGAGATGTGTTCTGCATAGGAATTGATGCGATATCCGACACTATCATTGTGATTACAAGCTCGCTCGGCTGCATATCGCTCATCTGTCGCTTTCCCATTAACCTGACTGCCAGAATGACAAAGGCATAGAGCAAAATTGTTCTGATTATTGAAATTAACATAACATCACCGTTACTAATATTTGCATAATTTGAGCCGATATACCGCAAAATAAAAAGCAGATATATTAAGACGGTGATTAAATGTATAATTCATTAAAAGAAAATATTTCAACTCTGAAGAAAATGTTCAAAAATTCGGCAGACTTTACGGTCCGTGAAATGAATCTAAAGGGACAATGCAGTATAAAATCCGCAATAATCACAATTGAGGGGATGTGCGGAAAGGACACGCTTGCATTGTCGGTAATCAATCCTCTGCTCGATTATTATTTTGACTGCCAATCCCCCGATAAGGTTTTTGACCTTATCAAAAATACCGTGCTGACATCAAGTGAAATTGTCGAGTTCACGACAATTAACGAGGCAATCAGCTTTTCAACATCAGGTTTTGCCCTGCTTGTTGTTGACGGTTGCAGTCGTATGCTTGCAATCGGAGCACAGGGCTTTTCATTCAGAAGTGTTTCGGAACCCGAAAGTGAGGTAGTGCAGAGAGGCTGCAGAGAAGGTTTTACAGAACCGCTGAGAATCAATATGACTTTAATAAGACGAAGAATCAAAAGTCCCGACCTTGTTTTTGAAACTGTAACAAGCGGATACAGTTCAAACACGCAGATGATGATTTGTTATCTTCAAAACAGCGTGTCAAAGCAAATTCTTAAAGCAATCAGAGAACGGCTTGAAAACTGCAACCTTAAAATGATTCTTGCGTCGGGATATTTAAGCAGTTATCTTGAAGACAACAATTCAAAATCACTTTTTTCGGGTGTCGGGATTTCCGAAAGGCCGGATACGGTCTGCGGAAAGCTGTCGGAGGGCAGAGTGGCAATTCTGATTGACGGAACACCGTCGGTGATAATCATTCCGCACCTTTTTGCAGAAGAATTTCAAAGCGTTGATGATTATTCAAACCGCCCGTATTATGCGGCATTTATACGAATTTTAAAGTATATTTCGTTCCTTATAGCCGTATTTTTGCCGGGAATATACACGGCTTTTGCACAGTTTCATCCCGAATATTTTCCGACCGGATTGCTCGTGAAAACATCCGATTCTTTGTCGCAAACACCCTTACCCGTAACACTTGAAGTTATTCTCATAACCTTTATCTATGAAGTCATGAGAGAGGCGGGACTGCGTATTCCAAAGCCGCTCGGACACGCTGTCAGCATTGTCGGAGCGCTTGTAATCGGTGAAAGTGCCGTCAGCGCAGGCATAATCAGCTCGTCAACTCTTATGGTTGTTGCAACTGCGGCAATTTGCAGTTATGTCACATTCGCACTCTATCCGCCTATTATGGTGTTGAGATTTTTCTGCGTTATCGCAGGCGGAATGTTCGGCTTGTGGGGAATAGTTCTGCTAACCTGCGGAGTGCTTGTCAATATGTGTTCCAAAACATCAATCGGCGTGCCGTATATGTCATCGCTTGCACCGTTCTCGTGGCGGAGTATGCGTGATGTCTTTGTCAGAGCAGATTGGAAAAGACTTTCAAAGCACACAATCAAGGTTCAGAAATTTCCCGAAACGGAGGAGATGTAATGCAATCAAATGTAACTTTTCCGTCAAAAAGGCTTATGCTTTCGCTGTTTGTATGTTCTGTGCTTCCTATATTGTTAATGGGGCAGAGCTTTTTGCAGAGCGACCATATTTTTTCAAGCCTTGCGTCAATCGGATTCGGAATATTTTTCACGCTGTTGTGCTTTGTTCCTTTTTATTCGATAAAGCACAGAACAAGACTTGATTTCTCAGCCTTTGCAAAAAACACATCGCAAACGGGCTTTTTCTTTGTTTCTTCATATTATTGTATGTATTTCACCGTGATAACCGTTTCTTTTCTGATTAGATTCTGCGATATGTTTGTTTCGGGAGTTAATCCCGATGTTGACACAAAGGTGATTACCTTTCTGATACTTTGCATTTGTGTTTACGGTGCGTCAAAGGGGATAAATCCGCTTTCAAGAGTCAGCATTTTTGTGTTAGCGTTTCTCATAATTGCTTTTGCCGTGATATTTTTCGGAAATATAAAATCTTTTGAATTTGCACCGAACAGCACCTTTGTTACACCAGATTTTTCAAATATTCGGAGCAATGTTGCAGACTGTTTAATCTTTGCGTTTCTGCCTGTTATTTTTGGATTCAATTCCACAAGCACCAAAAATCTGTCGATAAAACAACCTGTAATTACAACTCTTATTATATTCGGCACATTAATGTTGACTTTGTTTTTTACCGATTTTGTTATCGGTGCATATTCTGCACAGCAACCGTTTTCTGTTCAGCTATTGTCAAAAACCGCATATTTTGGTGATATGAAAGGCTTTGACAGCTTTTACCTTGCCGCAGTAACTGCCTGTATTTTCGTTTTTGTAACGGCTGTCCTCATCAGCGTTTCAAACTGCATTGTAAATACATCTTCAAAAAGAACGCTTGTTTTTGTTTCGATAATAGCTTTTATAATGTTTGTTTTGTTTGTTTGTGCAGATAGTTATAATGCTGTAAAAGAATTATTGCTGAACAATATTTTTCTGACTGTACTCAATTTTATTTCCGCACTTCTGATTCCTATAATCTATCTTTTTGTATATCGGAGAAAGCTTTATGAATAAAAAATTATTTTTACTGCCGATTATGGCAATTGTTCTGATTTTAGGCGGTTGTTCAAATTCAAACCGAATTGATACTTCTTCGCTTGTTCAGACGATTACTGCAGAAAACAAATCGGGCAAAGCCGTGTATAATTTCTATCTGCTTGAGAACAGCGAGGATGTGCAAAGTGTTTCGGTTGAGGCTGACAGCCTTGAAAAAGCCGTAATATCGGCAAAGAAAACCTATATCCCTGCGCTGACGCTTTCAAAGCTTGAATTGTATCTTATCGACTCAAATCTCGGAGAAAAAACTCTCAAAACCGATATTGACTATATTTCAAAAGAAACCGCAATTTCACCTTTGACCTATACTGCCCTTTCGGATACAAAAACTTTGCAACTTTTTTCAAAAGATAAAAACGCACTGAATAAAGTTAAAGAACATATTGTTCTGTTGAAGAATAATAATAACAACCTTTCCGTGACATCTTTATCCATATTCAATAATTTTAAGGGTAAAAACAACGGCTATTTGAGTATTTGTTATATTAGTTCCGATAAAGAATTAAAAGCAGACATTGTTAAAACAGTAACAGAAAAATGAGAAAATTTTATTAAAAATTGAAAAATAATTCACAAAAAGACTTTATCAAAACTGCGTTATGGTGTATAATAGCAATAAGTATATAGCCTGAGAGCATACATCTGCCCGTTAGGCGGCAGAGCGGTTGCTCTGATTTGTGAAAGGTAATAAATATTTAGGATAGGACGATGATTTATGTCTGTTGAATTTTCTGTTCCGCTGTCGCAAATTGCAGAAGCATTGAACCTCACCGAAGTTTATGTCGCTGAAAATTACAAGGAAACTAACATATCAACTGTTGAAATCAACAGACCGGGACTTGAGCTTACGGGTTATCTTGAATTCTTTGACAACAAGCGAATTCAGGTTCTCGGTAATACAGAGTTCTCATATCTCGGCAGATACGGTCCGGAGGCTCAGAAAATGGTTATTGACTCCATTTTCAGCTTTGGTCCTCCGGCTGTAATAATCTGCCGTGATATTGAACCGTCAAACGCAATTCTCGAAAGTGCAAAGCTGCACAAGGTGTCTATTTTCAGCACCCCGCAGAGTACATCGGATCTTACTGCGTCACTTGTACAATATCTTAACAAAGAGCTTGCTCCGAGAATTACCCGTCACGGCGTTCTTGTTGAAGTGTACGGCGAAGGCTGTCTGCTTACGGGCGACAGCGGCGTCGGTAAGAGTGAAACCGCAATTGAGCTTATCAAGCGTGGTCACCGTCTTGTTGCCGATGATGCCGTAGAAATCAGAAGAACTGCCCAGACTACACTCTATGGCCAGTCGCCCGAAAATATCCGTCACTTCATTGAGCTTCGAGGTATCGGAATTATCAATGCCAGAAAACTTTTCGGTATGGGTGCTATCAAGCTGCAGGAAAAGATTGATATGGTAATCAACCTTGAGCAATGGGACAGCGCAAAGGTTTATGACAGAATGGGACTTGACAACGAATACATGAAGATTCTCGGTGTCGAAGTGCCTACTCTTACAATTCCCGTAAAGCCCGGCCGTAACCTTGCCGTAATCATAGAGGTTGCCGCCATGAATAACAGACAGAAGAAAATGGGCTACAATGCCGCAAGAGAACTTCTCAAAAATCTAGGAATGGCTGTTGAGGATCTTCCGCCGTCACCAAAGGTTATTGTTGATACATGGGAATAATTCCGCTTTGTAACGGAATACAGGGAACAGAAATTTCATATTCTAAACTAACAACGGAGGGTAATTGAATGGACACTACCGATATTATATATAATTGTGCTCAAAAGCTTGATTGTGACGCGAGACGATTTGAACCGATGAGCAGACACACTTCATTTAAAATCGGCGGAAAAGCAGATGTTTACATAAAGGTGACAAATCTTTCTCAGCTGATGAAAATTTTAAAGGAATGTGATGTCTGCAAGGAGAAGTATATTCTTCTCGGCAATGGCAGTAATGTTCTGGTTCCGGATGAGGGAATCCACGGCACGGTTCTCCGTCTTGACGGTGATTTCAGGAATATTTCATTAATTGACGATACAACAATCTATTGCGGCGCAGGTGCGGCTTTGGGAAGTCTTTGTAAGTTTGCCCAAAAATGCGGACTTTCGGGACTTGAATTTGCATGGGGAATTCCGGGAACAGTCGGCGGTGCTTTGTTTATGAACGCAGGTGCATACGGCGGTGAAATGAAAGATGTTGTATACAGCGTTTCTCACATCACACAGAACGGCGATATCGGCAGAACAGAGGCTGAGAATCTTGAGTTTGGTTACAGAACAAGCGTTTACCGCAAAAACGGTTGCATAATCACGGGTGCGGTATTCAAGCTTAAAAAAGATGATCCCGAAGAAATTCAGAACAGAATGAACGATTATATGAACCGCCGTTCAACAAAACAGCCGCTTGAATATCCGAGCGCAGGCAGTGTGTTCAAAAGACCCGAGGGTGCATTTGCAGGTGCGCTCATTGAGCAATGCGGACTCAAGGGCAAAACAGTCGGCGGTGCTCAGGTCAGCGAAAAGCACGCAGGATTTATCATCAACAAATCAAAGGCTACGGCTGACGATGTAAAACAGCTTGTGTCGGAAATTCAGAAAATTGTTGAAAATAAAACAGGCTACAAGCTTGAATGTGAACTTATTTTTCTATAAAGCAAAAAAGGTGTAATTTTATGGAATTTGTAATCATTACGGGAATGTCGGGTGCAGGCAAAACAGGCGCTCTTCATGTGCTTGAAGACATCGGTTATTATTGTGTTGACAATCTTCCGTCAAGTCTGTTGTCAACACTCTATCGGCTTTGCCTCAAATCTGAAGATGATTCAATGAAGAGGGTTGCGGTTGTTGTCGATGTAAGAGGTAACGAAAAATTTGAGGAAATGTGTTCTCAGATTGAACACTTCAAAATGCATTACGAAAATGTAAAGGTATTGTTCTTTGACGCAATGACGGACAGGCTCGTTGTTCGTTATAAGGAAACAAGAAGAAGACATCCTCTTTCGGATAAACTCAAGGACGGTTCGGTACTGTCTGCCGTTGAGCTTGAAAGGGAGCTTCTTTTGCCTATTAAAAGAACAGCCGATTATAACATTGACACTACATATATGTCAAACAAACAGCTCCGAGAGCGAATTATGTCAATGTTCATGGAAGACACTTCACAAAGCATTACGCTGACATTTATGTCGTTCGGTTTCAAATACGGAATTCCGCTTGAGGCAGATCTCATTATGGATGTGCGTTGTCTGCCTAATCCTTTTTATATTCCCGAACTCAAACATCTTACAGGACTTGACAAAGATGTGCGTGACTATGTTCTTGAAAGTGAAGAAACAACCGAATTTTTAAAGCGACTTTTGAGTATGCTCGATTTTTCCGTACCGCTCTATCTCAAAGAGGGCAAAAGCGAGCTTGTTGTCGGCATAGGTTGTACGGGCGGCAAGCACAGAAGTGTTACAATCGCAATGCAGCTGAACGACCACTTTCGTGAAAAAGGCTATAGGTGTGTTATTCAGCACAGAGATATTGACAGGTAAGGTGCAGAAATGTCATTTTCCTCGGATGTAAAAAAAGAAATTTGTTCGGTTGAACAGTTTGACCGTGAGGCTCTCAAAGCGGAGCTTTACGGAATGCTTTTATTCAGCAGAAATTTTTCCCCGAACAAAATAACCTTCACAACAGAAAGCAATTATGCGGGAAATCGTCTTATATTTCTTTTGCAGAATTTATATATGCCGATAATTGAAAAACAATCGGCTTTGCGAACAAAATCAAGCGATAGTCATCTTTACAAAATAATTGTGGTTGACGGAAACGATTGCAAGCGTATTTTTGAAGATTTCGGTCATACGGACGGTCAGATTACTTTGCGTGTCAACAGGGCAAATCTTTCAAGCGAAGAACTTTCGCAATCGTTTTTGCGCGGAGTTTTTCTTAGCTGCGGTTCGGTATCCGATCCCATGAAAAGCTATCATCTTGAATTCTGTGTTCCGCACAAAAATCTTTCTCAGGATTTGTGCAAGATTCTTTCCGAAATAACCGAATGTACCCTTATTCCAAAAACGGTTGTCCGCAGCGGCAGTTACATTGTCTATTTTAAGGAGAGCGAGCAGATTTGTGACTTGCTTACCTACATAGGCTCACCGATAAGATCAATGGAAATTATGGGTACAAAGGCAATAAAGCAGGTTCGCAACAATGTGAACCGCAGAATTAACAGCGAGGTTGCGAATATCGGAAAAATCGCAACGGCGTCTGCAAAACAGCTCAGTGCAATCGAACATATAAAAAAGACAGTCGGAATCGATTCTTTGCCCGAGGACTTGCGTGAAATCGCATATTTAAGGCTTGAAAATCCCGATATGTCACTTCGTGATTTGGGACAGAATCTTTCAACCCCAATCAGCCGAAGCGGTGCAAATCACCGTATGCAAAGACTGCTTGAATATGCAGGTACAGAGGTAAAAACCAATGGAAAATAAAAATTTGACTTTTGAGCAGGCAAACGAACTGCTTGAAAAAACGGTTTCAAAAATGGAGAGCGGTGAACTTACTCTCGAACAGACAATGGAGGAGTACGCAAAAGCGTGTGAACTCCTTGCTTATTGTATGAAACAGCTTGAACAATGCAAGGGTAAAATTATTGATATAAACGAGAGAATTTCAAAGCTTTCAAAGGGTGATGACAATGACTAAAGATTATGTAAAAAATATTGAAAACGCTTTAAAGAGCTGTCTGCCGAGTACGGATTGCCGTGAAAAAAAGCTGATTGACGCAATGGCTTACAGCCTTGAGGCAGGCGGAAAGCGTGTCCGTCCGTATCTTGTGTTTTCGTTTAACAGCCTTTGCGGCGGAAGTGAGGAGTCTGCAACGGCATTTGCCTGTGCAGTTGAAATGATTCACACATATTCTCTCATTCACGATGATTTGCCGTGTATGGACAATGATGACCTCAGAAGAGGCAAGCCGTCAAACCACAAGGTATTCGGCGAAGATATCGCATTGCTTGCAGGCGATGCCCTTCTGACGCTTGCCTTCGAAACCCTTACAAACGAAAAGACATTAAAAATCTGCGGAACTTCTGCTTGTTGCAGAGGTGTTTCCGTACTTTCAAAATACGCAGGTGCGACAGGAATGATAGGCGGTCAGGTGATTGACCTTATGAGCGAAAACACAAACGCTCCGATTGAAGTCCTTCGTGAAATGGACTACAAAAAAACAGCCTGTCTTATCAAAGCGGCTTGTGAACTGGGCTGTATAAGCGCAGGTGCAAACGATAAGCAAATTAAAGCCGCCTCTGAATTCGGCGAATGCATCGGTATTGCGTTCCAAATTCAGGACGATATCCTCGATGTAACCTCCTCCGATGAGGAACTCGGCAAGCCCGTTGGCAGTGACGCAGAAAATAGTAAATCAACATATGTTTCACTTCTCGGAATTGAAAAGTGCCGTGAGCTTGTTGATGAACTTACCGAAAAAGCTGTTAACGCACTTCATGGCTTTGACGGTGATACAAAAGAGCTTGAAGAATTTGCTTACAAGCTTGCAAAGAGAAATAAATAATTCTTTGCAAATATTAATTATACGGATAGGAAATAAATTATGGGTGAGTATGAACTGCTTTCTAAAATTAAATCACCGCATGATGTCAAAAAGCTTAATGACGAACAGCTTGAAAAGCTGTGTACCGAAATAAGGGAAAAGCTCGTTGAAACCGTGTCTGTAAACGGAGGACATCTTTCACCGAACCTCGGTGTTGTTGAACTTACCGTTGCTCTTGAGCGTAGCTTTAATCTGCCGAAAGACAGCATTGTATGGGATGTCGGACATCAGGCATATACCCACAAGCTGTTGACGGGACGCTACGAGCAGTTTGACACAATCCGCAAAAAAGGCGGAATTTCAGGCTTTCCGAAGCGTGCCGAGAGCAAATACGACGATTTTAACACAGGTCACAGCAGTACATCAATATCAGCCGCATACGGAATTGCAAGAGCAAAACACCTTATGGGCGACCAAAGCTACACCGTTGCCGTGATTGGTGACGGTTCATTTACGGGTGGACTTGCTTTTGAGGGAATGAACAACTCAGGCAGATTCAACAAGAACTTTATTGTTGTTCTCAACGATAACAAAATGTCCATTTCACCGAATGTAGGCGCATTGTCACGCTACCTTACAACGGTAAGAATTCAGCCGTGGTATATGAGAGTCAAGAAAATTACGGAAAAAATTCTTTTACACATTCCGCTTATCGGAAAACCTCTGAAAAGATTTCTTCAGGGAGGAAAGTCTAAACTTAAAAATCTTGTGTACAAAAACACTCTTTTTGACTGCTTCGGTTTTACCTATCTCGGACCTATTGACGGACATAACATTGATGAGCTTGAAAATGCGTTTGAGTGTGCAAAAAAGGTGAATTCTCCCGTTCTTGTTCATGTTGTTACCAAAAAAGGCAAAGGCTATCAGCCTGCCGAGGACAATCCGGGCGGATTTCACGGAATAGGCAGGTTCGATATTGATTCGGGCGAACCGCTTTCAAGTCACAAGGGATTTTCGGCTGAGTTCGGAAAGACTATGTGCGAATTAGCCGTGGACGATAAAAAGATTTGTGCAATTACAGCCGCAATGTCGGGAGGAACGGGACTTACCGAATTTTCAAGGCTTTTTAAGGAAAGATTTTTTGATGTCGGTATTGCTGAAGAACACGCAGTAACTTTTGGATGCGGACTCGCCGCAAAGGGCATGCGACCTGTTTTTGCTGTGTATTCAACATTTCTCCAGAGAGCCTATGACCAGCTTTTGCATGATGCGGCTCTCGGAAAGCTTCACCTCGTAATCGGGGTTGACCGTGCGGGAATTGTTGGTGATGACGGTGAAACTCATCAGGGTGTGTTTGATGTTTCGATACTCAACACCATTCCGAACACAACAATTTTTTCTCCGGCATATTTTGACGGTATGAGAAAATCTCTTTCAACCGCAATTTACATTTGCGACAGCCTCGCTGTTGTGCGTTATCCCCGTGGCGGAGAGCTTTACAGACCCGATGATTTCGGTGAAGAAAATCTTTCTTACGATGTTTACGGAAATCCGAATTGTAAAAATCTTCTCATAACCTACGGCAGACTTTTCTCTTATGCCTGCAAAGCCAAGGAAACCCTTGCAAAACAGGGCGTTGAGATTTGCATATTAAAGCTTTGTAGAATTAAACCGATTGACGAAAATGCCGTTGATTTTGCGGCAGATTTCGATAATGTATGGTTCTTTGAAGAGGGCATTAAAAACGGCGGTATTGCAAGAAATTTCTCCGATTTACTCTGTTGCACACAGTTCTGCGGAGATTATCATATAAAGGCTATTAATGACAAATTTGTCAAGCAGATGTCTGTCAGCGAGGCTCTTCATGAGCTTAAACTCGATGATGACGGAATGGTGAAAACCATTACCAAAAATTTAAAGGAAAAGAATTAGGATGAAAAAAAGACTTGATATTCTTGTATATGAAAAGGGCTTTACCGACAGCCGTGAAAAGGCAAAAGCAATTATAATGTCGGGACAGGTTTATGTTGACAATCAGAAAGCCGATAAGTGCGGAACCTCTTATGATGAAAATGTTAAAATTGAAGTAAGGGGCAGCACACAGAAATATGTCAGCCGTGGCGGTTTAAAACTTGAAAAGGCAATAGATAATTTTGACTTTGATTTAAAAGATAAAATAACAATGGATATCGGTGCGTCAACGGGCGGCTTTACCGACTGTATGCTCCAAAACGGAGCAAAAAAGGTGTATTCAATTGATGTCGGTTACGGTCAGCTTGCATGGAAGCTTCGCAACGATCCCCGTGTTGTCAATCTTGAACGCACCAATATGAGAAAGGTTACAAGGGAACAGGTTCCCGATGAAATTGACTTCTTCTCGGTTGATGTTTCGTTCATTTCATTAAAGCTGATTTTGCCTGTTGCAAGAGAGCTTATGAGCGAAAACGCACAGGCGGTTTGCCTAATCAAACCGCAGTTTGAGGCAGGCAGGGAAAAGGTGGGCAAAAAGGGTGTAGTTCGTGACCCAGCCGTCCATGTTGAGGTTGTCAGAAAAATATTTGATTTCTGCCTTGAAAACGGCTTTGATGTGCTTAATCTCGACTATTCGCCAATCAAAGGTCCCGAGGGCAATATAGAATACCTTATCCATCTTCGCAAAAGTGATGACCCAAAGTCATACACGGATGTAACACCCGAGCAGCTTGTTGAAAATTCACATGCCGCTCTTGATAAAAAATGAGCAGGTGCTTTTATGAAATTTGCATTAGTGGTCAATCTTTCAAAAGAACGGGCAATTAAATATGCAAAAAAGATTTCTCTTTTTCTTCTTGATAAAAATGCAGAAATTGCTATGATTGAGGAATGCAGTCAGTATTTTAAGGGAATCCACATTCATTATTCAAAAAATATTACGGAGCTTTTTAAATACTGCGATATGGCAATTACAGTAGGCGGTGACGGAACGATTATCCATGCCGCAAAATATGCCGCAAAAGCCGATAAACAGCTTATCGGTGTGAATGTCGGCAGACTCGGTTTTGCCGCAGATGTTGAACCGCACGAATATGAACAGCTTGAACGGCTTATTACGGGCGATTACACAACAGAGGAGAGAATTTTGCTTGATGTTGAGGTCATAAAAGAGGACGGCTCAAAGCACTATCTTGCAGTGAACGATGCCGTTGTCGCAAGAGGTCAGCTTTCAAAAACAATTGATTTGCACCTGACGCTTGACGGTGACGAAATTTCAAAATACAGAGCGGACGGTCTGCTTTTTGCAACTCCGACAGGCTCAACCGCTTATTCATTGTCGGCAGGCGGACCAATCCTCGCACCGAAAATGGAATGTATTCTTATGACTCCCGTTTGTCCCCATTCATTATTTTCCCGTTCCGTACTTTTCAGCGGAGAGTCGGAGCTTTCGGTTCATGTGAAAATCCCCGAAGAATGCTGTTGCGTGCTGACAATTGACGGTGAAAAAAATGTTCCTGTTCTTGCAACCGACAGGGTTGTAATCCGCAAATCCGATTTAAAGCTTAAACTTGCGTTACTTCATAACCGCAATTTTTATAAACTGCTCAATGAAAAACTGAAAGAGAGGGATTTTTAATGAAAACAGGGCGACACGCACGAATTCTTGATATTATAGCCGAACATCCCATTGAAACACAGGACGAATTGCTTACCCGACTTCGTGAAGAAGGTTTCAAGGCAACGCAGGCTACAATTTCAAGAGATATCAAGGATTTACGCCTTGTTAAAACTCTCGGAAGTGACGGAAAATATCGCTATGTTTCTGCATCTCGCAGTTCAACCGATATCCGTACCAATTTTTCAAATCTTTTCAGCACTTCGGTAAATTCAATAGATGTAGCACAGAATCTTGTTGTAATAAAAACCCTCAGCGGTATGGCACAGGCAGTTTGTGCCGCACTCGATTCAGCCGACTATCCGTCTGTTGTCGGAACAATTGCAGGTGATGATACAATTTTCATTGCCTGTCGAACAGCCGATCTTGCGGTGTCGCTTACCGAAGAACTCAAAAAGCTTATTTGACAGGACTGATTGAAATGCTCAGAACTTTATATATAGAAAACATTGCCGTGATTGAAAAAACTTCAATAGATTTTGAAAACGGTCTTAATGTCCTCACAGGTGAAACAGGTGCAGGTAAAAGTATAATAATTGACGCAATCAATGCAATTATGGGACAGCGAACATCAAAGGAAATTATTCGCACCGAGGCTGATTCAGCCTTTGTAAGTGCCCAATTTGACGATATTAACCAAAGCATTGTTGAAAAGCTTGATGAACTCGGCTTTTCCGATGACGAGGGAACACTCATTTTGCAGAGAACTCTCAACAGAAACGGCAAGAGCAGTTGTAAAATCAACGGCAAGCCTGCAACGGTTTCAATGCTCAAAGAACTTTCAAAGCACCTTATAAACATTCACGGTCAGCACGAAAGCTACGAACTTTTCTCTCCCGAAACTCATATTGATTATATTGACCGTTTCGGCGGTTGCGAAAAGCTTTTGATTGATTATAAAAAATGTTATGATGAATATAAAATTCTCAAAAAGAAATTAAATTCAGCCGATTCGGACGAAAGTGAAAGATTGAAAGAAATTGATTTGCTTTCATATCAGGTAAATGAACTCACAGAATCCGATGTTAAGCAGGGAGAAGAACAGGAGCTTGAGAGCGAAAGAACAGCGCTTATGAGCTTTGAGAAAATCTTTTCTCTGCTCAATGATGCTAAAATGGCTCTTGACGGTGACGAAAACTATGGCGGCGGTCTTGAATCGGTCGATTCTGCATCAACTGCCCTTCAAAAAGCGTCATCATATAATGCTGAATATGAAGAAATTGCAAACACGCTTACAGATGCATATTACAATTTAAAGGATTGTTGCGACAGCATTTCCGACGCCATTGATTCGCTTGAATCCGATCCGCAAAGGCTTGAAGAAGTTGAAGAAAGGCTTGACCTTATCAATCGTCTTACAAGAAAATATAATTGTCCGTCAGACGAGCTTTCGGATCTTGCCGAAAAATATCAGGCAAGACTTGACGAACTTATGAACTATGACCGCAACCGTGACGAGCTTGCGGAAAAATGCAGAGAAAGCGAAGAAAAAATGCTTGCGGTTGCCGAAAAACTCGGTACTCTCCGCAGAAAAACCGCAAAAACCTTTGCAACAAAAGTAAAATCCGAAATGGCATTTTTGAATATGCCGAATGTTGAGCTTGTTCCGCACTTTGAAAAGTGCGAACCAAATTCAAAGGGTACGGATAAAATGGAACTGCTCATCTCCGCAAACCCGGGTGAAACACCTCGCCCTGTTGCAAAAATCGCATCGGGCGGTGAGCTTTCAAGAATGATGCTTGCAATTAAAACAGTTCTTGCAAGCACGGATACGGTTGATACCCTCATTTTTGATGAGGTTGACACAGGTATTTCGGGTTCAGCGGCAGAAAAGGTCGGCTTAAAACTGCGTGAAGTCAGCAAAAGCAGTCAGGTTCTCTGCGTGACACATCAGGCACAAATCGCAGCTCTTGCGGATTATCACTATCTTATCCGCAAACAGGTTGAAAAAGGAAGAACATTTACAAATGTAACCCTCCTTGACCATAACGGCAGAGCAGGCGAACTTGCACGAATAATCGGCGGTGTTGATATAACCGATGCCGCACTTAAACACGCAGAATCAATGCTTGAAAAGTATAATAACTAATATAAATCAACTATACAAACGAAAGGGAGCGGCATTTTGAAGCTGTGGTCGGTTGCAAAACTTGATAAAACTAAGGCGGGGGAGATTCAGTCCCGCTATGAGCTGCCTGCAATTGTTGCAATGCTGCTTCAGATACGGAATATTACAACGAAAGATGAAATTGAAGGCTTTCTTTACAACGATTCTTTCATTGCCGATCCGTTTGAAATAAAAGATATGGATAAGGCTGTTGAACGCATTAACAAGGCGCTTGATTGCGGTGAACCGATTTGTGTTTACGGTGATTATGATGCCGATGGTGTTACCTCAACAGCACTTTTATATTCTTACCTTGAAACAATTGACGCAAACGCAATGTACTATATTCCGTCCCGTGAAACTGAGGGCTACGGAATGAACAAAAATGCTGTTGACAAACTCAATGAGCGTGGAATAAAACTCATAATTACGGTTGATAACGGAATTGCGGCAGCACAGGAGGTTGCATACGCAAGCTCACTCGGAATTGATACCGTGGTCACAGACCACCATATGCCATCAGGTGAGTTGCCAAAGGCTTGTGCCGTAGTTGACTTGCACAGAGAGGACTGTAAAAGCAGATTCAAAAATCTTTCGGGGGTGGGTGTTGCCTTCAAGCTGATTATGGCGCTTGAGGGCGAATACTGCGATACAACCACCTTGCTTGACAACTATTCCGACCTTTTGAGCATCGGCACAATCGGTGATGTTGTTGAGTTGAAGGATGAAAACCGAGTATTTGTCAAACACGGACTTGAAAGCATTACAAATACCGACCGTCCCGGACTGCAGGCGCTTATCAAAAATTCCGGTCTTACTGGAAAAACCGTATCTTCAACAAATGTGTCTTTTACAATTGTTCCGAGAATAAATGCAGTAGGACGACTCGGTTTGTCCGAAAAATCAGTATCGCTTCTTCTTACGGAAGATTATGATGAGGCGGCTGAAATTTCATCGCAGCTCTGCGTTGACAACTCCGAAAGGCAAGAGATTGAGCGTGATATTCTTGAAAAAATTGACGGAATAATCCGCAGAAAACCGTCGCTTGTTAATGATAAAATCATAGTAATTGACGGTGAAAACTGGCATCAGGGCGTAATCGGACTTATTGCCGCCAAAGTCAAAGAGGCTTACGGCAAGCCGGCAATCGTTATTTCAAAGCTCGGTGATATTGCAAAGGGCTCGGGCAGAAGTGTTGAGGGATTTCCTCTTTGTGACGCTGTTTTTGCCTGTTCGGATCTTCTCACACACAGAGGCGGTCATCCCATGGCTGTCGGGCTTTCTCTGAATTCTGAAAATATCCCTGCTTTTCGCAGGAAAATAAACGAATTTGCCGACAATTTCGGCAAGATGCCGTATGATAAAATCAACATTGAGTGCAAGCTCAATCCGGCATACATAAACCTTGATTTGATTGATTCTCTGTCGCTTATGCAGCCCTACGGTGCCGGCAATCCGACGCCTGTTTTCGGTTTGTACAATATGACATTGAAGAACATCACTCCGCTTTCGGCGAACAGGCATTTAAGACTCACTCTGTCCCGCAATAACATACAGATTACTGCGATGAAATTCTTTACATCAACCGAAGAATTTCCGTATAAAATCGGTGAAACACTCGATCTTGCGGTAAATCTTGACCGCAATGAGTTCAACGGAAATGTGTCTGTTTCCGTAATTGTCAAAGATATAAAATCATCGGACTGCGATACCGAAAAGCTCCTTGACAGCCGTACAAACTACGAGGATTTTTGCAGAGGGAAACAGCTTGACCGCTCACAGCTTTCGGATTTAATGCCCGACAGAAACGATTTTGCATTGCTTTACAGATATCTGAAAAGCAACGGCGGTTACGCTTTTGAAACCGCAACTTTGGTTCACATGCTTGACAACAGGCTGTCTTTTGGTAAAATTAAAGTGATACTTGAGGCCATGAGAGAGCTCAGGCTTATCGAAATTTCAGAGGGAATGAAAACCTCAAAAATTTCAGTCCTGCCCGTAAACGGCAGGGTCGACCTCGAATCAGCACCGATTATCAAGAAATTAAGGGAGGTATTCTGATGGGTAAATTTTCAAATGTTGCACACTATCAGGATTTTACGGAACTGAAAAAGATTCTTTCCGCATCTGCTGCTAACACTTACGATATGGATAAAATCGAAAAGGCATATAAATTTGCCGAAAAAGCTCACGGTGACCAGCGCAGAGTATCGGGAATTCCGTACATTCTTCATCCCGTTTCAGTAGCCTGTATTGTTGCAGAACTCGGTATGGATACCGATTCCGTCTGCGGTGCATTGCTTCATGACACAGTAGAGGACACAGGAGTCACACTTGAAGAGGTTACAAAGCTTTTCGGTGCGGATGTTGCCAAGCTGATTGACGGTGTTACAAAAATTTCAAAAATCCCGTACTCAACCCGTGAACAGCAACAGGCTGAAAATATAAGAAAAATGCTTATCGCAATGGCTGATGATATCCGTGTAATTATCATCAAGCTTGCCGACAGGCTTCACAATATGCGTACAATGAACTGTATGCCGGAACAAAAAAGGAGAGATAAATCACTTGAAAATATGCAGGTGTTTGCTCCGATTGCTCATCGGCTCGGTATTAAAACCATAAAAGATGAGCTTGAGGATCGTTCTCTTCAGTACCTTGATCCAATCGGCTATAAGGAAATTGAAGACGATCTTCTTATGACTGAAGAGGGTCGTGACAAGTTTATTGAATCCATTAAGAATCAGATTCTCGCAAAAACCGAGGGTACAATCCCCGGTGTGTATATCAGCGGTCGAGTAAAGAGTATTAACAGTATTTACCGCAAAACATATATGCAGGGCAAAACAATGGATCAGATTTTTGACATTTTTGCCGTGCGTGTAATCGTTGACACAGTATCCGATTGCTACAATGTTCTCGGTGTTGTGCATGATATATTCAAGCCTATCCCTAACCGTTTCAAGGACTATATATCAATGCCTAAGCCGAATATGTACCAGTCGCTCCATACAACCGTACTCGACAAAAACGCAATTCCTTTTGAAATTCAGATAAGAACATGGGAAATGCATTACACCGCCGAATACGGAATTGCCGCCCATTGGAAGTATAAGCTCGGAATGGGCGCAGGCGGCAAAAATAATGACAAAATGGAGGAGAACATCAAAAAGGTCAAGGATATGATTCTTGATCAGCTTGAGGCGGAAGATGTTACCGACATTGCAAAGAATATCAGAAACGATTTTACGGAAAACGATGTTTATGTGTTCAGCCCGAGAGGCGATGTGTTCAATCTTCCGCAGGGTTCAACTCCGATTGATATGGCTTATCTTATTCACACACAGGTAGGTCACAGAATGGTCGGCGCAAAAATCAACGGAAAGATCGTTCCGATTGACTATAAGCTAAAAACAGGTGATATCTGCGAAATTATCACCCAAAAAGAGGAACACCCGAACAGGGCATGGGTCGATATATGTAAAACCGCATCGGCAAAATCAAAAATCCGCTCATGGTATAAGCATGAAAAGCGTGATGAAAATATTGCCGAAGGCAGGCAGATGCTTGACAAGGAGTTCAAGCGCCACGGCATCAATCTTTCCGAAGAAGAATATCCCGATTTTCTCCAGAAACTGATGATTAAAAAGCAGTATAATTCCATGGATGATTTCTATGCCGCAGTAGGCTACGGCGGTATTCAGCTTTGGAAGATAATGCCAAGGCTCAAAGAAGAATATCAGAAAGCATATGCGTCAGATATTGAAGAAATTGATGTTCCGCAAGCACCCGTAAAGCGACCGAAGGCATCCGCAGGCGTTGTAATTGAGGGTGCAGACGATGTCCTTGTAAAATTCTCAAAGTGCTGTAATCCTCTGCCGGGTGATGATATTATCGGCTATATTACAAGGGGCTACGGCGTTTCAATTCATAAAAGGCACTGCACGAATGTGCCGAAAGATATCAGTAAAAGTGAAGAACCCGAAAGATGGGTAAGCTGTTACTGGGAGGACGAGGTAGGAGAGGCGTTCAGAAGTACGCTCCAGATTACCGCAACCGACAGAACAGGACTTCTTGCAGATGTTACAATCAAGCTTTCGGATATGCACATTTTTATACATTCGCTTAATTCAAGAGAGGCTGGCAACGGCACTGCCGTAGTTACCGCAACAATTGATGTAATGGGCAGAAATCACCTCCGTGGTGTAATTTCAAAGCTTTCCGACATCAACGGAACAATCGAAGTAAAAAGACTGTAATTGAGGTTATAATTTATGAAAGCAATTTTACAAAGAGTCACCAATGCCAAGGTTGAGGTTGATTCAAAAACCGTGGGCGAAATCGGTACGGGTTTTCTTATTCTTCTCGGAGTTGAAAACGGTGACACCGAAAAAGAGGCGGACGCACTTGCCGCAAAAATTGCAGGTCTGAGAATTTTTACGGATGAAAATGATAAAATGAATCTTGCTCTTGCCGATGTAAACGGTTCGGTGCTTGTAATTTCAAACTTTACCCTCTGCGCCGACTGTTCACACGGCAGACGCCCTAACTTTATGGCTGCCGCAAGACCTGACACAGCCGATCCGCTCTACGAATATTTCTGCAAAAAAATGCACGATAACGGAATTGAGCGTGTTGAAAAGGGAATTTTCGGCGCCGATATGAAGGTTTCGCTTGTAAATGACGGTCCCGTTACTATTGAAATCAACACAAAGGATTTGAAAATATGATAGATGTAAAAATTTTTAATGTTACGGTTCTTATGACAAACTGTTGTTTGCTTATAGACAGAAAAACAGGCAAAATGGCTGTAACCGATCCGGGCGCACCGAATGAAGAACTTAATTCTGAAATTGAGAAAAACGGCGGAAAGCTTGAATATGTAATTCTTACACACGGTCACTACGATCACATAAGCTATGCAAAACAGCTTGCGGAAAAGTTTGACGCAAAAATTGTTACGGGCGAGAAGAATAACGAATTTCTCAGCAATCCTGCACTCAATCTTACCGAAAAGCACAGACTTTCACTCAAACCGTTCTCAGCCGATATTCTGCTTAAAGACGGTGACAATTTTATGCTCGGCAATACTGAAATCAAATATATCACCACGCCGGGACATACAAGCGGTTGCGGTTCATATATTTTTGATGACACAATCATTTCGGGAGATACTCTTTTCTGCGAATCATACGGCAGAACAGACCTTCCCACAGGTGACGATGCCGAAATGGCAAAGTCAATCAGAAAGCTTAAAAATCTTGAGGGTGATTACCGTGTAATTCCCGGTCACGGACCGACAACAACCCTTGACCACGAGAGAAAATACAATCCGCTGATGAGGATTCTTTAATATGAATTTATATGTAAAAAATCACAATTTCCATTTTGAACTTGAAAACCTTACAAGGCTTTTCTTTCCAAATGAAAAAATAACGGTAATAAGAGATTTTTCAGAACCACAGCCTCCGTATATCTATACGGAGGTTTCGGATAAGATCACAATTTCGGTGAATATCGGCTCTTTTAATAAGTCCGAAACAGCTGTGAAAAAGCTTACGGATGATGACAACGAGCTTGTTTCGGCGCAGCTTTTGTACAAACTCCTTTGTGACTTTACGGGACTTACACAGCCGTGGGGAATACTTACGGGAGTTCGCCCCGTAAAGCTTTTAAGACGACTTGCCGAAGAATCAAGTGAAGAACAGGCTGTAAAAAAGTTTGAAAAGGACTTTTTTGTCAGCGACGAAAAAATAGCATTGTCAAGGGAAACCGAGCATAACGAACGAAAAATTCTTGAACTTTCAAAACCCGAATCATTCAGTCTTTATGTCGGAATCCCTTTTTGTCCGTCAAGGTGCAGTTATTGCTCATTTGTAATGGCGTCAATCGAAAGGGCTGAAAAGCTGATTGAACCGTACACAAAGCTATTATGTGAAGAAATTAAACGGACAGCCGAAATCGCAAACAAGCTTGGTTTAAGGCTTGAAACCGTATATTTCGGCGGCGGCACTCCCACTACTCTGAGTGCCGAACAGCTTGACACGGTGCTTGGAACAGTAAACAATAGCTTTGATATGTCAACCTGCCGTGAATTTACTGTCGAGGCAGGTCGCCCCGATACAATTGACATTGCAAAACTTTTTGTTTTAAAAGAAAATAAAGTTGATCGAATCAGCATAAATCCGCAGACTGTAAACGATGAGGTGCTGAAAACTATCGGAAGAAAGCATACTGCTCAGCAGTTTTTTGACGCTTTTGAGCTTGCAAGAAAATGCGGCTTTGATAATATCAACACAGACCTGATTGCAGGCTTGCCGACAGATACCCCCGAAAGCTTTAAAAATTCACTTGATTCAATCGTCAGGCTGAATGCAGAATGTATTACGGTTCACACGCTGTGCATGAAAAGAGCGTCCCGTCTTACAACCGAGGGAGTAACGCTTGATTTGCAACAGGCAAGAGATGCAAGAGAAATGCTTGCATACACGCAGAATATTCTCGGACAAAACGAGTACATTCCGTACTATATGTATCGTCAGAGCAGAATGGTCGGTAATCTTGAAAATGTCGGCTGGTCAAAAAAAGGCTTTGAAAGCCTGTACAATGTTTATGTTATGGACGAAACCCACACAATCCTTGCCTGCGGTTCGGGCGGTGTTACAAAACTGAAACGCAACAATCCCGATTATCTTGAAAGAATATTCAATTTTAAATATCCGTACGAATACATTGACCGTTTTGATGAACTTATTCAAAGAAAGTCCGGGATAATGCAGTTTTATGGTCAATAACACAGTTGATTAATGCTGTCAACGGTGTTATAATACGACATATGTGATTGCATACGGAAGTGAAATTGTCATATATTGAACAAAACAGAATTCTTGTTCATAATTTGTTTTTCTGATGAGATAATTTTAAGAAAGGTCGGATTAATATGGGAAAATTTGATGAAATTTTTGACGATGTAGTTGTCAATGCAAAAGCCTGTGCATCTGCTGTTTCGCAGAAAGCGTCAACAGTTTATGATGTTTCAAAGCACAAGATTACTGCCGCTGAAATCAGAGGCGATATCAACAAAAAGCTTCGTGAACTCGGTGCTCTTACATACAAATCTGAGGTTCACGGAACAGACAATTCACAGCAGATTAAGCTTATCGTTTCGGAAATTTCCGATTTGAAAGATAATCTTGATGTTGTAAACGAACATATTGCCGTGGCAAAAGATCAGAGAAGATGTCCCGGATGCAATGCTGTTATTCCTAAAAATTCTGTATTCTGCAACATCTGCGGTATCAAGATTGACGATACTGATGAGGATTTTGAACTTTGATTTTTTATTAATGGGTGATTATTTTTGTCTAAATTAAAAACTAAAAAATACAATGCCGTTGCAAACGCTGAGAAGGACGCTTCTCAAACCTTTGTCAAAGGTGCGGCAATTCTTACTTTAAGTATGGTAATTGTCAAGGTTTTCGGACTTCTTGACAAGGTTATTCTTACAGGTATTTTCTCCGGTGTTTCTTTTGAACAGGCTGTTGCAGGCGGAACGGAAACCGTCAATTTTGCATCTTTCGGTCTGGGCCTTTACAGTAATGCCTACGAAATTTTTGTCGTAATTTTCACGGTTGCAACGGGCGGTCTGCCGATAGCAATTTCAAGACTTGTATCTGAAAGTACGGCACAAAAACGATTTAACGATGTAAAACAAATTCATAGGGTTTCAATTCCTTTCTTTGTTATTGTCGGCATTCTTTCATTTGCAATTCTTGTCGGTGCAAGCTTTATCTATGTTCAGATTATTGAGTCACCGTATTCATTGCTCGGTATGCTCTGCCTTTCTCCGACGGTATTATTCGGTTGCCTCGTTTCAATTTACAGAGGATACTACGAAGGTCAGCGCAACATGTTCCCGACTGCCGTTTCGGAAATTATCGAGGCAACAATCAAGCTCTTTATCGGTGCATTCCTCGCTTACATCATTGCGCACCTCGGTATGAATTCTTATGCTGAGTCAGGCACGGTTTTCGGACTTTACATTGCAAATCAAACCGAGGCTTATCAGACAATCGTTTCATTCTCGGTTGCCGGTGCAATTATGGGTATCACCCTCGGAAGCGCCGCATCATTTGTGTTCTATATTCTCAAATTTAAAATTCAGGGTGACGGAATTCCGGAAGAATACTACCGTAATTCCGTAGAGGCTCGTTCAAAAAGAGAAACTTTTAACAAAATTCTCAAAACAGCCATTCCTGTTGCAATGGGTTCACTCATTATGAGCGTAGGTTCGCTTATTGACCAGGTAATTGTTCAGCGTGTACTCCTCAATATGATTGAAACTAATCCGCAGGCTCTGCAGGCACAGTACAGTAAGTATTTTACAGCCGATATGTTCTATGCCGACACAAAGACAATCCACACCAGCCTTTGGGGCTGCTACTCAGCCGCCCTCACTTTTCTTCAGCTTGTAACAGCCGTAACACAGGTGTTCGGTTCAAGTGCTATGCCGAATGTAACAAGTGCATGGACAAAGGGCAACAAGGACGAACTCAAAAAGTCAATCGAAACTGTTATCCGCCTTACAATGCTTTTTACATTCCCGATGGCTCTCGGTATGATGGCACTTTCGTTCCCGATTATGGGACTTGTGTATAACGATCCGCTTATTACGGATGTCGGCGGAAGAATTCTCCTCATCATGGGTGTCACAACAATATTCGGTGCGGCGTCAACTCCTGTATGCAGTATGCTCCAGGGCATCGGCAGAGTTGACCTCCCGATGAAGCTATACACAGTTTGTATGGCTGTCAAGATCGGCATTACATGGATGTTTGTAAGCGTTCCGGAAATCAATGTTCAGGGTGCAACTGTCGGTTCAATGATTACCTATGCAATTATGACAATCGTAGGTATGTACCTGCTTATCAAGTATTCAAAAATCAAGCCTGATTTATTCGGTACAACAGTAAAACCGCTTATCGGTGCGATTGCAAGTGCCGCGTCGGCATTCGGCGCATATCACCTTATGGAAAGCATTATCGGCTCTGCAAGAATGTCAATTGCAGTTTCGCTTGCAGTTGCAATCTTTGTTGCGGTTATCGTTTATATTGCTGTATTGTTGATATTGCGTGCTTTTACGGCAACAGAACTGAAATTTTTGCCGAAAGGTGAGAAAATTGCAAAAACACTTGAAAAATTAGGATTAATTAGGTAAAATATATATCTGTTGCGGTTGTTTCCGCTTCTCAGATAAAATTTGCATTGTCTAATAAGATTATCGGAGATGTCACGAATGAACTTTACAGAAAAAGAAAATTATAATTTTAACGACCTTGTTGAGATAGTAAAAATCCTTCGTGCACCCGACGGTTGTCCGTGGGACAGAGAACAGACTCACAAGTCAATCCGCTCAAATTTTATTGAGGAAACCTATGAGGCTGTTGAGGCAATTGATACCGACGACCTCGATTTGCTTAAAGAAGAACTCGGTGATGTTCTTCTGCAGGTTGCTCTGCATGCGGAAATCGAAAGTGAACAGGGAACATTTGATATAAACGATGTTTGTGACGGAATCTGCAAAAAGCTCATTATCCGTCATCCCCATGTTTTCGGTGATGTCAACGCTGACACTACCGAAAAGGTTCTTAAAAACTGGGATGCCATTAAGATGAAAACAAAATCCCAGAAAACTCAGACACAGGCAATTCTCAGCGTGTCAAAGGCACTTCCGTCACTCATGCGCAGTACAAAAATCCAGCAGAAGGCCGCAAAGGTCGGCTTTGACTGGGAAAATGTAAACGGTGCGCTTGATAAGCTTTTTGAAGAATGTGAAGAGCTTAAAGCCGCTGTTGAAAACAATGATGTTGAAAATCAGCGTGAAGAACTCGGTGATGTGCTTTTCTCAGCAGTTAATGTTGCAAGATTTTTGAACATTGACAGCGAACACGCACTCTACGATGCCTGTGACAAATTCACCGACCGTTTTTCGTCTGTTGAAAAGCTTGCAAACGAGCGTGGAATAGATATGAAAACGGCACCGTTATCTGTACTCGATTCCCTTTGGGATGAAGTTAAATTATCTAAGAATTATTAATTGGAGGTTTATTATTATGAACAAAACAGAACTTATTGCTGCAGTTGCCGAGCAGAGCGGACTTTCAAAGAAGGATGCAGAAAAGGCAGTTTCTTCAACAATAGACACAATCATCAATACAGTAGCTGAAGGCGAAAAGATTCAGATCGCAGGTTTCGGCACATTTGAACAGCGTCAGAGAAATGCAAGAACAGGTTGTGACCCAAGAACAGGTAAATCAATCGAAATTCCTGCTTCAAAGGTTCCTGCATTCAAGGCAGGCAAGGGCTTTAAGGATGTAGTAAACAAGTAATCTTGTTTTATATTTCGGGTAATGGTACGCTGTATCATTACCCTTTTTTGTTAAAAATTTTTTATTAAAAATCGGAAGGGTTTATAATATGCGACTTGATAAATATTTAAAAGTATCCCGACTCATCAAACGCAGAACAGTTGCAAATGAGGCGTGTGACGCAGGCAAAATCACAGTTAATGACAAGGTTGCCCGTGCGTCCTATGATGTAAAAGTCGGTGATGTAATCGAAATCACACTCGGTTCAAAAAGTGTAAAGGTTAAGGTTACAGAGGTAAAAGAAGTTGTTCGCAAGGAAGATGCGGCAACAATGTATGAGGCGGCAGTCTGATTTTTTACCAAAATTAAAACACAAAATATTACTTTGGATGAAATTAGGTGAGTAGATTATGAATAAGACAATTAATTTAATATTGGCAATATTATCTGTAATTACTTACATTGGGATTATTGTAATGAAGTTTTACACACAGATAAATATACCCAATGGCTCTTTCGTAATAATGACTTTATTGTTCATTATTTCGGTATGCCAATTTTTAAATTCGTTAAAATAATCTACACACGAGGAGAATATGTGTATACCACGACATTCATCAGGTTTACTAGTAGGAATAATTATCAACTTAATAAATATAAATAAATCGTAAGTTGAGGTATTAAACTATGAAATATTGTTGTGTTAAACAATGTGATATAACTGATTGTGGTGCTTGGTTTTACGGCAAAGGGTGTAAAAGGCAATCAGGAGGCGTTCTTCTCTGAATTCCCTCTTCTTGCTATTGCTCATGTTATTGTTGATGGCAATCTGATGCACTATGTTGTTATACATAAAATCTCAAAAAAAAGAAGAATAATTTTATTTTTTTCTCCGTATAAATTACTGACAAATAATTTATACGGAGGTTTTTTTATGCAGGAAATGCCAAAGGCTAAGAATCATACGGTTATGCTTGATAACAGGGGGAAGCTTGTTATGACAGGCACGGAGGATGTGTCGGGCTTCAACGAGGAAACGGTGTCGGTAAAAACCTCCTGCGGGTGCCTTGTAATCAAAGGGGAAAATCTGCACATTGATAAGTTAAACCTTGAAACGGGAGATGTTTCAATTGACGGAAAAATTAACGCAATGCAATACCTCGGCAACGGTGCGTCAAAATCCAAACTTTCAAAACTCTTTAAGTAGGTGTAATCTTGGAGCTGACTTTTGCACAGCAGTCAACCGCATTTCTCTGTTCACTTGTATTCGGAGCGGCGGCAGGATTGCTGTATGATATATTTAAAATAATCAGAATGACGCTTTGCAAAGGAAAAGCGTCGGTTTTTGTTACAGACTTTCTTTATGTTTTTATTGTATCACTTAATCTGTTTATTTTTTCCGTTGCATATATGCTCGGATTTTTCAGAGTGTTTGTAACGGTCGGTTCATTTCTCGGTTTTGTTATTTGTCGATTAACCCTCGGCAGACTTTTATCGCTTGTATATTGTCCGATGATTCGTTTCACGGAGAGTGTCTGTGTGAAAATTTCGCAAAAAATTAAAAAAAATCTAAAAAAGCTATTGAAAAACAGCAACAACATATTGTATAATGAGGATAAGAATAAAGGTATATTTAGAAACGATAATAATAATTCAGCAGAGAAAGCAGATAGTTTTGAAGATGAAAAAAAGCACAAAGAAAGTAAAAGAAAGCACTGCGGCTTCTCGGCAGACAGAAGACGGCGCAATAAAGGAGATAACTCCGAAAAAGCGTAAAAAAGGAAGATATATTCTGATTTATCTCGCAATTATCGGTTTTGTTTTTTATGCCGTAATTACAATTATCAATCAGAATGTTCAGATTGCCGAGAAAAAGGCAGAGCTTACGGATTTGCAACAGCAGATCAGCGTGGTTGAGATTCAGTCGCAGTATCTGAAAAAGGTTCAGAATTACAAGGGTGACGATCTTAAAAAATATATTGAAAAAATAGCTAAGGATGAATTAGGCTATGTCGGTGACGGTGAAAGAATTTTCATTAATGTTGCCGGAGAATAAAAGGGTAGAAATAATTTTAAGGGGTAATAAATTTTTATGGCTATTGAAGTCGGAATGATTCTGGAAGGCAAAGTATCAGGTATTACAAAATTCGGCGCATTTGTTGATTTGCCGGATTCAAAAACCGGTATGGTACATATCTCGGAGGTTGCACCTACCTTCATCAATGAAATCAGTGATTATGTAAAAGTAGGACAAGAAGTAAAGGTTAAGGTGCTTGCTCTTAATGACGGAAAAATCAGTCTGTCAATGAAACAGGCTCTCCCGAAGGAACAACAACAGCAGAGAAAACGCTCTGACAGACCTCAAAGACAGAATCACAGAAGCAGAGAGCCATACAAGCCTGCTCCGCCCGTAACTTCACCGGGTGATTACGAGTGGCAGAGTTCACGCAGAAATGCTCCTTCTTCGTTTGAGGATATGATGTCAAAGTTCAAGCAGACAAGCGAGGATAAGATGTCCGATCTTAAGCGTGGCGGAGAAAGCCGTGGCTACAGCCGCAGAGGCAACGGCAACGGCAGAAAATAAAAAATTATATAAGGGAGGCAGATTTTATGAAAATCACCTACACAGCAAGAAAAGTCAACCTCAGAGATAACTTTAAGGAAAGATGCGAGAAAAAGCTTTCAAAGTTTAATCGTATTTTCTCGGAGGATGCTTCTGTCAATGTAGTTGTCACCCTCGAAAAAAACCGTCAGACTGTTGAAATTACAATCCGTGACAACGGTATGATTTATCGTGCCGAAAGCACAATGCCCGAAATGAATGACGCTCTTGACAAGGTTTGCGACATTCTTATGCGTCAGATTCGTAAGAATAAAACGAGGCTTGAAAAGAAAATTAAATCCGCCGGTATTGAAGATTTAATCACGGAAGCAGCTCAGACTGATGAACCGGAGGACGATGAATACAGCGTAGTTCGTAAAAAACATGTTCTTGTAAAGCCGATTTCGGTTGATGAGGCTATTCTTGAAATGAATATGGTAAGCCATAACTTCTTTATGTTTATCAATTCCGAGACAGATGAAATCAATGTTGTTTACAAGCGTGCAGACGGCAACTATGGTGTGCTCGAGCCGACAACCGATTAATTTTTTAAAAGCAAGGGGTATCGGTTATTCCGATACCCTGTTTTTTTGTCTTTCAGTCTTAATAGAATTTGTGTATCAATAAAACAGGAGATAAATATGACTATGAAATTTTCCGCTCCATGCATTTTCGGTCTTGAAGGTCTTTGTGCAAATGAGCTGAGATATCTCGGTGTTGAAAATGTCAATGCCGAAAACGGCAGAGTTACCTTTACAGGCGATTGGTCAACACTTGCACTTGCAAATATAAATTCCCGTTATGCGGAGCGAATACTCATTCTCCTTGCGGAATTTGAGGTTCACACCTTTGATAATTTGTTTGAGGGTGTAAAGGCAATCCCGTGGGAGGATTATATCGGAATTTCCGAGGCTTTTCCCGTAAAGGGAAGATGTCTTGATTCCGACCTTATGAGCGTTCCCGATTGTCAGAAAATCGTTAAAAAGGCAGTCGCAGACCGCCTTTCACAAAAATATATGCTCCCGTGGTTTGATGAAACAGGTGCTCCGCATCAAATTCAGTTTCTCATTCTTCGCAACAAGGTAAGTATTATGCTTGACACTTCGGGCGCAGGACTTCACAAGCGTGGATATCGTGCCGATTCAAATGATGCTCCTATAAAAGAAACACTTGCCGCCGCTATGGTTGACCTTTCAAGAGTAAGGGCAAACCACTTTGTAACCGATCCTATGTGCGGCAGCGGCACAATTCTTATTGAGGCGGCTATGAAAGCACTTAACATTGCTCCGGGACTTAACCGTTATTTTGCCTGTGAACATTGGAATTGTGTTCCGAAAGATGTTTTTGAAACAGCAAGAGAAAATGCAAGACAGAAAATAAGACATGACGCAACATTCAGGGCAACAGGTTACGATATAGATGATTCAGCCCTTGCAATCGCAAAGAAAAACGCAGAAATTGCAGGAGTTGCAGACAGAATAACATTTGCAAACCGTGATATTAAAGATTTTGAACTTGAGGACGGTTTTCAGACAATCATCACAAATCCGCCATACGGTGAACGATTACTTGATGTAAAATCGGCTGAAAAGCTGTATGCAGTTATGGGTGAACATTTTAAAAGAATGAAGGGTAAAAGCTACACCGTTATAAGCCCCGATGATGATTTTGAAAAAATCTTCGGCAGAAAGGCGGACAAACGCCGCAAACTTTATAACGGAACGCTTAAATGCGAACTTTATATGTATTTTAAATAATTTTCATTACATTTTAACGGCATAAAAAACAGTTGATTTTCTTTCATATTTATAGTATGATAGAAAGCGATGACAAAATTTAAGGAGGTATCACAGTTGGACGAGAATAAAGAAATTCTCACTTCTGAAAATGAGGCAGAGAATACCAACACAGATACAACAGCAGAAACAACAGAAAATACAACATTCGTTGCAGATGAGCCCACAGAAAGCGAAGAAATGTCTTTTGCTGAAACAGAACTTGTAAACGAAAACGGCGTGACTGCTCCGCAGCCAAAGAAAAAGAGTATTATTCAGCTTCCTATCATTATAGGTATCGTAATTGTTGCGGTTGCGGCAGCTACTCTTTTCGTAATCAAAGGATTTTTTGATACAAGCATTGTAGGAACATGGATTGAGTCTGTTGATGTAACAGGCAATTCAGCATCATCCGACGAGGCGTCAAAGGTTGATGTTTACTACACATTTAACGGTGACAATACTCTCAGTTACAGAATCGGTTCAATGGTTTGGAACGGTACATACACGGTTTCAACAGATGATTCGGGTAATCAGACACTTGCCATGACGCTTAACGGCAATGAAACAAGCTGTAACTACGCTGTTTCGGGTAATATGTTCTCTGGCAGAACTCTTGAGCTTTCAACTTCAACTGCTGCCAACAAGGTGAAACTCAAGTCAGGTTCAGAGGTTAAGCCTGAATTGAAGGTTGATAAGGACTTCAAGGTTGACAAGAAAATCACAGGTTCATGGACTTATGACAACGGTTACGCTAAGATGACATACAAGTTCAATGATGATGGTACTGTTGAAATCAACCAGTCAGACGCACTCAATGTTGACGGTACTTACTTAATCAAGAACGGCACAATCATCATCAAGTACTATTACACAGATGAAGTTGAAATGGATGTTGCTTATTCCGTAGAAAGCAACGGACTCAAGCTCAATGACATTCTCTATACAAAGGATGACGGTTCTGCAAAGGCTACTACAGCAGCAGTAACCGAGGCGGCTACGGAAACAGCTACAACTTCAGCAAAGTAAATCTTTTGAACTTTTAATGCAGGGCAACGGCAGATTATCTGCTGTTGCCTTTTTAAAAATACAATAATATGAGGAGGATTAATATGACGCCGCAGGAAGAATTTATTGAAATCTACAACAAATATATCACAAGACAGGGTGCTGACGAGCTTTTGGAATGGCTCAAAAGAACCGATTTTTTTACCGCCCCTGCAAGTTCAAAATATCATTGTGCCTGTGAAAACGGTCTTGTAATGCACTCCGTCAGCGTGTTCAATACAATGATGGAAAAGCACTATGATGAAGAAACCGACAATATTGAAAGTTTTGCAATCTGCGGACTTCTTCACGATTTGTGCAAGGCTCAGTTCTACAAGGTTTCAAGCAGAAATGTTAAGAATGAAAAAACAGGTCAGTGGGAAAAAGTTCCGTATTATGCAATTGAAGATCAGTTTCCCTACGGTCACGGTGAAAAGTCTGTTTTTCTCATTGAACGCAAAATGCACCTTAAAATTGATGAGGCTATGGCAATTCGTTGGCATATGGGTGAATTTGGTGACAAAAACAGCAACACAATCAGTCAGGCTTATGACAAGTATCCGCTTGCCGTAAAGCTTCACCTTGCAGACCTTGAATCAACCTTTCTCCGTGAAAAAGGAACTTCACAGGTTAATAACAGGTAATATTTTAAACACAGGTGCAGATACTTATTTTACCGATAAATTTATGATATGGGGAAACCAAAATGGATTTTATAACAGCTCAGAATCGTGCCCAAGAGCTTACAAAACAGCTTGAATACCACAACAACCTTTACTACAATCAGGATGATCCGGAAATCTCCGACTACGATTACGATATGCTCATGCGTGAACTTGAGAATATCGAAAAGGAATTTCCGTCACTCAAATCTCCTATGTCACCGACAAACCGAGTCGGCGGTAATGCAGGAGAAAAGTTTTCTCCCGTTACTCATGAGGTTGTAATGGAAAGCCTTCACGATAGCTTTTCACACGAAGAGCTTCGTGAATTTGACGCAAGAGTGCGAGAAACCGTGCCGAATGTACGCTATGTTGTTGAACCTAAATTTGACGGTCTTTCCGTATCGTGCGAATATGAAAACGGTGTTTTTGTAAGAGGTTCAACCCGTGGCGACGGCTCTGTCGGTGAAGATGTAACCGAAAATCTTATGACAATTAAGAGTCTGCCAAAGCGTATTTCGAATGCACCCGAATATCTCGAGGTTCGTGGTGAGGTGTATATGTCGTTCAAGTCGTTTGATGCACTTACTCGCAGACAGGAAGAAAACGAGGAAAAAACCTTTAAAAATCCACGAAATGCTGCCGCAGGCTCACTTCGTCAGAAAAATGCAAAAATAACCGCTCAGAGAAGTCTTGATATATTCGTGTTCAATATCCAGCAAATCAGAGGAATGACGATTGAAAGCCATATTCAGGGGCTTGACTATCTTACGGAACTCGGCTTTCCGACTGCATTTTACAGCGTTTACGATAATGTTGACGAGGTGATTGAGGAAATTGAGCGCATAGGAAATATGCGTGGAGAGCTTGATTATGCAATTGACGGCGCTGTTGTCAAGGTTGACAGCTTTGCAAGCCGCCGACTTCTCGGCAGTACCGCAAAATATCCTAAATGGGCGGAGGCATATAAGTATCCGCCCGAGGAGAAGCCTACTAAACTCCTCAATATCGAAATCAATGTCGGCAGAACAGGTGTGCTTACTCCTGTAGGCAACTTTGAACCCGTACTTCTTGCCGGAACAACAGTAAGCCGTGCCACACTTCACAACAAGGATTTTATTGACGAAAAAGGCATTTGCGTAGGCGATACGGTTATAATCAGAAAAGCAGGCGAGATTATTCCCGAAGTTCTGTCAGTTAAGGAACACGCTGAAAATGCCGTGCCGTTTGAATTTCCGTCAGTATGCCCGTCATGCGGTAACCCCGTTACACACGATGAGGGCGAGGCGGCAATCCGTTGCACAAATACGGACTGTCCCGCACAGCTGACAAGACATCTTATTCACTTTGTAAGCCGTGACGCAATGGATATTGACGGACTCGGTCCTGCAATTCTTGAACAGCTTTCAGACGAAGGACTTGTAAAATCTCCTGCCGACCTCTACAGACTTAAAGCAGAAGATATTTCAAGCCTTGAACGCAAGGCTGAAAAGTCTGCTCAGAATCTTATTTCTTCAATAGAAAAATCAAAAGAAAACGAACTTTTCAGACTTGTTTTTGCACTCGGAATTCGTAACATAGGTCTTAAAGCCGCAAAGATAATCTGCGAAAACTTTGCAACAATTGACGATATTATGAGCGCAAAGGCTGGGGACTTTGAAAAAATAGACGGTTTCGGTGCTGTCATGGCAGAAAGTCTTGAAAATTATTTTTCACTTGACGGCACAAAGGAGCTTATTACCGACCTTAAATCACTCGGTTTGAGAATGAAACCCTCTCAGCCGAAAAACACGGGCGGTCTTTTTGAAGGCAAAACCTTTGTCCTCACAGGCACACTTCCGACAATGACAAGAAGTGAAGCCTCAAAACTCATTGAACAGAACGGCGGAAAAACAAGTTCATCAGTTTCAAAAAAGACTTCATATGTCTTGGCAGGCGAAGATGCCGGCAGTAAACTAACCAAAGCCCAAACCTTAGGTGTTACAATAATTTCCGAAGAAGAATTAAAAGAAATGCTGTCAATGGAATAGTTATGATAAATACTTGACGCTATATGTATTCTACTGTATAATTATAGCGAAATGGGGTACTTAAATTGAAAAAATATTTAATTTTAGCTGTTGTAACTTTACTTGCTGTTTTGTTATCTGCTTGTAGCGGAAATGTAAAAAGTAATGATACTTCTGCTGAAAATACAACTACTCAGGTTTCTACCTCGGTTAATGAAACAGCTCAGACATCAAATGCTGAATTGCCGAAAATTTATAATCCGACCAATGTAGAAATCCGTGAGAATGAGGACGAAAGCAAAGTTATTATTGAGTCATCTCAAATCGAGTATGTGTGTTTGCTTGATGATATTAACGGTATGGTGTTAAATATGAAGCTTACAGCTGACGGAACTGATAAGTTTGCAGACTACACTAAAAATAATATCGGTTCTGCTGTTCGGTTTGTTATTAACGGAAAGACTGTTTCAAACCCGTATATAAATGTTGAAATTACTGACGGCAATATGAATTTTACGGGTGATTACACCGATGAAGAATATAAGGCTATCTTTAGTGAAATTAAAAACAAATAAAACAATTTTCAATCCTCCGATTTATATCGGGGGATTTTCATGTTTATTTATCATTTGCAATATTTGCTGATGAATATGTATAGCAAATACTTGACATTGTATATTCGATGATATATAATAATGATGAAAGGAGTGCTTTTTATGACACAGATAAACTTTAGAATTGAAGAAGATATTAAAGAAAATGCAGAAAAAGCATTAAAAGATATGGGACTCACGATGTCTTCGGCAATAACAATGTTTCTTGTTAAGGTTGGTCGTGAAAAAAGAATACCGTTTGAAATAACAGCAGATCCTTTCTATTCGGAAAGCAATATTCGCTACCTTGAAAAAATTGCTGCTGATATTAAAAACGGAAAGGCAACATTTTCTGAACACGCACTTATTGACGGTGAAGACTGATGAAAATTCTTTGGGAATCCCATGCGTGGGAAGATTATGTATATTGGCAATTTCAAGATAAGAAAACACTTAAAAAGATTAATAGAATCATTACCGATATTTGCCGTAGCCCTTTTGAAGGAATAGGAAAGCCTGAACCACTCAAAGAAAATTTAAGTGGATTTTGGAGCAGAAGAATTGATGATAACGGTAACAGAGTTGTGTATTTTATCAAAGACGATACTGTTTGTATAATCGCCTGCAAAGGACACTACGAGTAACAGCTTATATTTCAAAATAAAATATCTTCAAATCCTCCGATTTATGTCGGGGGATTTTTTTTTGCCCTTTTGACATATGACTGTGCTTGTCTGCATAGTATTTATTGTACAAACTCTTTTGGGAGGAATTTAAAATATGCTTGCTGAACAAAACGAAAAGAGATTTACGGCGGCACTCAACTGCCTTTGCAAGAATATTTCACGCAGACTTTTACCGCTTGCACCTAAATTAGCCGATTCTGTTCAGGAAATCAGACTGCGGCTTTCACGACCGCTTGCACTTGTTTGTCCCGATAATACATACTACCTAACGCAAAACGGCGGACTTAGCAATACAATTCTTGACGGTGCAATGCTTGTTGTGTCAAAAGCCGATATTGTCGATACCTTCAACAACATTTGCAACTACTCCGTGTATAACAGACAGAACGAAATTGTAAACGGCTTTGTCACAATGTACGGCGGTCACAGGGCAGGAATCTGCGGAACAGCGGTCGTAAACAACGGAAAAATTGTGAATATCCGTGACATAACCTCAATCAATGTTCGCATTGCAAGGGAGCATAAGGGTTGTGCGGATTCTCTTTATAATAAGATAATTGCCGTTTCGGGAGGTGTTCTCATATGCGGAGCACCTTGCAGCGGAAAAACAACCGTACTTCGTGACCTTGCAAGACTTCTGTCAACCAAGGGCAAGAAGAATGTTGCTCTGATTGATGAAAGAGGAGAGCTTGCAGGCACGGCATCGGGTAAATTTCAGAATGATATCGGAATGTGCGATGTCTATGATTCATATAACAAGAGCGAGGCAATGCTTCACGCAATCCGCAGTATGGCACCCGAAATTGTCATCTGCGATGAAATCGGCTCAAAAGAAGATATCTATGCCGTTGAAAAGTCGGTCAACTGCGGAGTTCGGATAATTTCATCAACGCATTGTGCAAATGAATACGAACTGAAACAGAAAGCAAACATGGTTTCTCTCATGAAAACAGGGGCATTTCAAACGCTTGTGTTTCTGTCAAATCGAACCCACGCAGGTGAAATTGTGAAAATATCGCAGGTAGGTGACAACTTTGCCGTTTAAACTCATAGGATGTTTGCTTGTTGTCTGCACGGGTACAATGATAGGTTTTGTTTTGTCGGGTAGGTTATACAAACGCAGAGATTTTCTGAAATCATTCACGGAATTTATATCATTGCTTGCAACAAATCTTCGCTACAGCGGTGATGATATTTTCACTCTGGTTAATTCCTGTGCAGAAAATTCAAGCCTTGATTTATTGCTTTTTTCAGAATGTGACAGACCTTTTGATGAATTGTGGCTTGAAAGGGTAAAAGAATTATCTTCTGAAATACCGCTTTCAAAATCCGATATTTCAATGCTGAACGATTTCGGAGGTCAGCTCGGAAAAACCGATACAGAGGGGCAGTTAAAACATCTTGAACTCTACGAGGTGTCATTTTCAAAACAGCTTTCATCAGCCCTTGATGCCATAACAAAAAAATCAAAGCTATATAAAACAATGGGATTTTTTGCAGGAAGTGCAATCGCCCTTATGATGATTTAGAGGTAGTAATGGATGTTGAACTTATTTTCAAAATTGCCGCTGTCGGCATAATTGTTGCGGTTCTTACCCAACTTCTCATACGAAGCGGTCGAGAGGAGCAGGCAATGCTGACCTCGCTTGCCGGACTTATAGTTGTGTTGACGCTGATAATAACGCAAATCAGCACTCTGTTCAACACAATAAAACAGCTTTTCGGTTTTTAATATGAATATTCTGTCAATTTCCGTGCTTGCCGTTGTGACCGTAATAATCTGCGTAATGCTCAAACCGAAAAATGCGGAAATTTCCGTAATGCTCGGTATAAGCTGTTCCGTTATTATTTTAATCGGTGTGCTTACTCAGGTTTCGGCTATCGTTACAACAATCAATCAAATCATAGCGTCATCGGGAATAAGCATTGACTACATAGTAATTCTGCTGAAATCAATCGGAATATGCCTTGTCACCGAGTTCGCTGTGAATACATGCAAGGATTCAGGCAGTCAGTCGCTTGCATCAAATGTTTCGCTTGCCGGAAAAATTATGGTCACGGTAACGGCACTTCCGCTTTATTCGGATATTTTAAAAACCGTGTTGTCACTTGCAGGCAATTGAGGTGAAGAAGTGAAAAAAAGTGTTGTAATAATTACTGTTGTGTTTGTGCTTATCGCCCTTTCATGTGTCTGTGCAAACGCTGAAGAAGGTGAAATGATTTATGATATGTCAAATGTTTTTGATTCGCTGTCCGACGATATAAAGCAAAGCCTTCAGAATATGGGCGTTGATCTGGGGGATTTTTCAAAGCTTGCCAACCTGTCTTTTGAAAATGTAATGGGCGAAATTCTATCGCTTGCACTCGGCAACATTTCTTCACCGCTCAAAGGTCTTGTCAATATAACCGCCCTGCTTTTGCTCTGTTCCGTAATCAGCGCCTACAACGGTTCGCTCTCCTGCGATATTTCAAATTCGCTGAATATAACTGCAACGCTCTGCATAACCTGTGCCGCAGTAGTCCCGGCTGTCGGAGTCATTGCATCAACGGGTTCGGTAATCTGCACCGCATCAAATATAATGCTTGCCTATGTTCCTGTTATGGCTGTAATTATGGCAAGCTCGGGTTCTGTGGCAGGTTCGGCATCATACTATGCCGTTATGATAGGGGCAGGGGAGGGTGTGTCACAGCTTTCATCAAAAATAATCGTTCCTCTGCTCAATATGTTTCTCGGTCTGTCAATAACATCATCCGTATCGCCGTCCGTAAATCTCAGCGGTTTTATGTCAATGATTTCAAAGAGCGTAAAGTGGCTTTTGGGCTTTGCTATGACAATCTTCACAGCCGTGCTGACATTCAGACAGCTTATAAGCGTTTCGGTTGACAATGTTTCAACCCGTGCGGTAAGATTTACTCTCAATTCATTTATCCCGATAGTCGGTTCGGCTCTTTCGGATGCCTACAAGGTAGTTCAGGGAAGTATCGGACTTTTGAAATCGGGAATAGGAATAATAGTGATTCTGTCCGTTACAATTGTGTTTATGCCTGTGATTTTGCAGGGAGTAATGTGGATGTTCACCCTTTGGATCGGCAAATCAACGGCAGAGGTTCTCAATCTAAACGGTCCGTCAAAACTGCTTGAAAACATATCGTCTGTGTTTTCAACTCTCATAGCCGTTTTGCTGTGCATTATGTCAATTTACATTCTTTCAACGGCGGCAGTAATTATGCTTGGCGGAGGTTCATCATGAGCGGACTTTTTACGGTTGTTGTTGTAATGTGTGCGTCTGCGTTAATATGCTCGCTTGTTCAGACCTTTGTTACAGACGGCAGTACAAAGAAAATCATCAGCCTTGTTTTAGGCGCTTTTATTATCTGCTGTATGGTTGTTCCCGTAAAAAATGCCGTATCGTCATTCAATACCGATATTGAGGAAAAGCAAAATTCTGTTAAAGAAATATCGACAGATGATGAGGCATACAGCAATGCCGTTATAAAGCAGACGGAGATAAATCTTGAAACTGCATTAAAAAATCTTCTTTTACAGAATAATATAACAATCAAATCGTGTGACATAATTTTGAGCAGAGTTGAAAACAACGGCATAATCATCGTGTCAATCAGCATATATATAGACAAAGAATTTGTTCGGTACACAAATCTTGTATCGTCAATTGTTTATGACAATTTCGGAATTACACCAAACATTATGACGGAGTGAATTATGGAAGACAAAACAAGTTCAAAGCTGAAATCAATGCTCGACAGTAAAAAAATAAGAAATATCATAATCGTTGTCGGCCTTATCGGCATAGGTTTAATATTTCTTTCAAACTGGGTTGATTTCGGTTCTTTGACATCAGGAAAAGGAGATGAAGCATTTTCCGTAAAAACATACAGCACAAAAATAGAAAATGATTTGCAGACGGTGATTTCAAAAATTGAGGGAGCAGGCAAGACGGAAGTTTTGCTCACAATGGAAAATTCCGTTGAATATGTTTATCTTGACAACAGCACCACCAAAACAAAGGAAATTGAACCTTTGATAAGAGGAGTGCTTGTAGTGTGTGAAGGCGGTGATGATCCTGTTGTGGTTGAGCGTGTCGCCGATGCAGTCACAAAAGCGCTTGATATTTCAACAGCAAAAGTATGTATTACAAAATTATCAGAATAAAGGTCGGGAGTAATATGAAATCTAAGAAAAAATATATCGTTTTTGCATCACTTGTGCTTGCACTTTCAGCGGCTGTGTACATAAACTGGCAGCTTTCGGGGGCAAAAACTCCCAAAAGTGCCAAAGAACTCGGAGCGGCATCATATGTCAGTGCAACTGCTTCGGCGTCGGATGATGAGGTACAGCAGACGGCGGCACTTTCAAACGAGAGCAAAAGCTATTTTTCAGCCGAAAGGACAAAGCGGCAGGCAACTCAGGATAAAATAATTGATGATGCAAAAGAAATTTTCAATCTTGAAAGCTCGTCTGATGCCGACAAAAGCGAGGCTGAAAAGAATGTTGAAGAGCTTCTCAAAACCTTTACAATTCAGGACAGCATTGAAAGCATTGTCAAGGCAAAAGGCTTTTCAGAATGCCTTTGCTATATAAGCAATCAAGGTGTGTCGGTAATTGTTCCGAAATCTCAGCTTGACGATACATCTGTTCTGATTATTGACGATGCCGTGGTTACTCATTATGAGGTTGATTATGACGATATATCGGTAATAGGGGCATAAAATTAGCAGAGGGCATAGTGTCCTCTGCTTTTTTGTGCATAAAATCAACCTCATTCGGTTGCGAGGAAAGTTAAAAAAGTAAATGATTTTTAACGGACATCTTTGTTAATTATTGTTTACATTCATTTTCAGTTATGGTATAATCTTGTAAGTAAATTAGGGAGTTACTCTGATTTTAATCTTAATGATATGATTTTAGCGATATTGTAATTTAACGAAAAGTTGGGTTTATTATGAATAACGAAATTAACAATGAATTAAATGAAATTGAAGTAAATGACGCTGAAACAAGTGACATCTTTGAAGAAGAGGTTAATCTCACAAGAAGTGAGTCAAGAGAGCAGGCTTTTATGCTTTTGTTCTCAAAGTCTTTTGACGATGAGCCTCTTGAAGAAACAATAGATGATAATTCGGAAATGTTTGTAGGCGGTGTTTGCGCATATGCTCAGGCTGTAGTTTCCGGCATTGAGGACAAGCATGAGGAGATTGACGAAATCATTGCAAGCCACCTGAAAAAGGGCTGGACTCTTTCAAGAATTTCAAAGCCGTCGCTTGCTATTCTTCGCCTTGCAATCTATGAGATGAAGTATCTCGACAATGTTCCGCAGAGCGTTTCAATCAACGAGGCTGTTGAACTTGCCAAGAAATATACAATCGACGAGAGCAAATTTGTAAACGGTATTCTCGGCACATATTCCCGTGAATTTTCGGGAAAGTCGGAGAAGTGATATGAGCCTTTTTCTCGGAATTGACACTTCAAATTACACAACATCAACCGCCCTTTACGACAGCAAAACGGGCGAAATGGTTCAGCAGAAAAAACTTCTTCCCGTAAAAGAAGGTCAGCTCGGACTTCGTCAGAGTGACGCTGTGTTTCACCACACAGCACAGCTACACACGCTTATAGAAGAACTTTTGAAAGATGTTGATACAAGCAAAATAGCCGCAATTGCGGCGTCAAGCCGTCCAAGACCTGTTGACGGCTCATATATGCCGTGTTTCACCGTTGGAGAGAACACGGCAAAAATTTTATCTTCCGCAATGAAAATCCCTCTTTACACATTTTCGCATCAGGAGGGACATATCTCGGCGGCATTGTTCGGCTCGCAGAGAACAGATTTGTTTGATAAGCAGTTTATCGCTTTCCATGTCAGCGGAGGTACAACCGAGGCAGTATTTGCCAAAGGATTCGGCACGGGCTTTTCCGTTGAACTTGCGGCACACACACTCGACCTTAATGCAGGACAGGCAATTGATCGCACAGGACTTATGCTCGGTTTAAAATTTCCGTGCGGTCCTCAGCTTGAACAGCTTGCCTTTAAAAATACAGAAAAAATCAAGGTGAAACCAACTCTCAAAGGCTGTGATTGTTGTCTCAGCGGAGTTGAAAATCTTTCCAAAAAGCTGATTGACGAGGGTAAATCTCCCGAATATGTTTCGGCATTCTGTCTTAAATATATTGAACAGACCTTGTCCGAAATGACCGAAGGACTGCTTGAAAAATACGGAGAACTTCCATTGCTCTTTGCAGGCGGAGTAATGTCAAATCGGATAATTAAAAATTCTTTTGAAGAAAAATATAATGCAATATTCGCACCGCCGCAGTTTTCGGCAGATAACTCGGCAGGAATTGCATATTTAGGATACAGGAAGTATAACGATGTACACACCCGAGTTTAGCAAACCACGAGTTTTAAGTGTTTCGCAACTGAATTTCTATATAAAGTCAATTATTGAAAATGACGCAAGGTTGAATTTTGTCTTTGTTACGGGTGAAATTTCAAACCTTACCGACCACTACAGAAGCGGACACATCTACCTTTCAATCAAAGACGAAAAATCCGTTATAAGAGCCGTAATGTTTGCCGGCAATGCCCGTAATTTAAAGTTCAGACCGACCGACGGAATGAAAGTAATCTGCCGTGGCAGAGTTGCAGTCTATGAACCCACAGGTCAGTATCAGCTTTATATTGAAGATATGCAGCCCGACGGCATAGGTGCGCTTTCGCTTGCTTATGAACAACTTAAAAAGTCGCTTGCCGAAAAAGGACTTTTTGCTCACGAACATAAGAAGAAAATTCCGCCGTTTCCGAATTCAATCGGTGTAATTACTTCTCCCACAGGTGCGGCAGTTCAGGATATCCGCAACATTCTTTCAAGAAGATTTCCGTCTGCCGACATAATTATGTGTCCCGTACTTGTTCAGGGCAATAATGCTCCCGCCCAACTTATTGACGCCGTACAGAAACTTGATAAATACAACGCCTGTGATGTTATCATAATCGGCAGGGGCGGCGGTTCAATTGAAGATTTGTGGGCATTCAATGATGAAAACCTTGCTTATGCAATCTACAACTGTAAAATTCCGGTAATTTCCGCTGTCGGTCATGAAACTGATTTTACAATCTGTGACTTTGTATCCGATCTCAGAGCGCCGACTCCGTCTGCGGCGGCAGAGCTTGCAGTTCCCGATACTGCGGAGCTTGTTGATTACTATAAATCGCAAAAGCAGTATGTTTCGTCAATGGCAACATTGAAATTAAGACAGGAATATAATGCTCTTACGGAATTAAAAACAAGACTGTCCGTTGTATCACCACAACAGAGAATTTTTGAATATGAAAAATCTCTTGAACTTTGCAAAACGAAAATACAGCATTTTGTTCAGGAAACAATAAATAAAAAGACTGCCGACATCACAAAGACAGCCGCAAAACTTGAAGGACTCAACCCCGTTAAAATTCTTTCAAGAGGTTATTCGATTGCCGAAAAAGACGGTAAGGCGGTAAATTCCGCAAAAATGCTGAAAAGCGGAGATGAATTTACACTCCGTTTTTCAGACGGTGAAATAAAGGCAAAAGCAACAGGTGAGTAAAATGGCATTTACACATTTACATCTTCATACAGAATACAGTCTGCTTGACGGTGCCTGCCGTTTGAGCAGACTTGCAAAAGCCGCAAAAGAAAAAGGAATGACTGCACTCGCAATCACCGACCACGGTGTAATGTACGGTGCAGTCGATTTTTATAAGGAATGCAAAAAGCAGGGTATAAAGCCGATAATCGGCTGTGAAGTGTATGTTGCACCGCAAAGCCGTTTTGACAAGACCTCATCCTACGGAAAATACTATCATATGGTTCTGCTCTGCAAAAATCATACAGGCTATCAGAATCTTATCAAGCTTGTGTCAAAGGGCTTTACGGAGGGATTCTATACAAAGCCGAGGATTGATGATGAACTCCTTGCCGAGTATCATGAGGGCTTAGTCTGCCTCTCTGCCTGTCTGGCGGGTGAAATTCCGCAAAAGCTCCTTGACGGTGATTATGCCGGTGCAAAGTCAAAGGCTGAATTTTACCGTGATATGTTCGGGAGTGAGAACTTTTTTATAGAGCTTCAAGACCACGGAATTGAGGAACAGAAAAGGATAATTCCAAGCCTTATAAAGCTTGCCCGTGAAATCGGTGTTGACATTGTTGCAACAAACGATTGTCATTATATCGAAAAACAGGACAGCACGGTTCACAATATTCTTCTCTGTATTCAGACCAACCGAACAGTCAATGACAGCGACAGAATGGAGTTCAAAACTTCGGAATTTTATCTTAAAACAGAAGATGAAATGCGTGAGGTGTTTGCAAGTTACCCCGAAGCAATCGACAATACACAGAAAATTGCCGATATGTGCAATGTGGATTTTGAATTCGGTGTACGCAAGCTTCCGAGATTTGATGTTCCTAATAACGAAGATCATCTGCATTATTTCAGAAGAAAATGCTATGAGGGGCTTTATAAACACTATGGCGAGAATCCCGACAAAGCTCTGATTGACCGACTTGAATATGAAATCAACACGGTGTCGCAAATGGGTTTTGTAGATTACTACCTCATTGTAAATGACTTTGTAAGCTACGCAAAATCATGCCAAATTCCTGTCGGACCCGGCAGAGGCTCGGGTGCAGGCTCACTTTGTGCCTACTGCATAGGCATAACCGCAATCGATCCGATAAAGTACAATCTTCTTTTTGAAAGATTTCTCAATCCCGAAAGAGTCAGTATGCCCGATTTTGATGTTGATTTCTGTAAGGAACGCAGGGGAGAGGTTATCGACTATGTTGTGCGTAAATACGGCGAAGATCATGTTGCACAGATAATTTCGTTCGGTACAATGGCGGCAAGAGGTGCAATCCGAGATGTCGGAAGGGTGCTTGAAATTCCGTATGCGACAGTAGATTCTGTTGCAAAGCTTGTTCCTATGGAGCATGATATGACAATCGAGGAAGCGCTGAAACTGAGTCCCGATCTGAGAAGTCGCTGCAATAACGATCCGCAGATAAAAAAACTGCTTGATGTTGCAATGAGCATTGAGGGAATGCCCCGCCACGCAACAATGCACGCCGCAGGAGTTGTAATCACCGACAAGCCCGTCAGCGACTATGTTCCGCTGTCAAAAAATGACGATAATGTTGTAACACAGTTCACCATGACGGCACTTGAAGAACTCGGCCTTTTAAAAATGGACTTCCTCGGTCTCAGAAACTTAACCGTAATCAATGATGCAGAAAAGCAGATAAAACATAAAAATCCCGACTATACTCCCGATATGGTTGATGAGAACGATAAAAAAGTTTTTGAAATGTTTTCAAAAGGATACACGGAGGGTGTGTTTCAGTTTGAAAGCCAAGGAATGAAAAATGTTCTCACTCAGCTAAAACCGGAGCGAATTGAGGACCTTATAGCCGTTACGGCACTCTATCGTCCCGGACCTATGGACAGCATTCCCGTTTATATCGACTGTCGTCACAATCCGTCGCATATTCGTTACAAACATCCGCTTTTAAAGGAAATTCTCGGAGTTACAAGCGGTTGCATAATTTATCAGGAACAGGTTATGCAGATTTTCAGAACGCTTGCAGGCTACAGTCTCGGCAGAGCGGACATAGTGCGCCGTGCAATGAGCAAGAAAAAACTTGCCGTAATGGAGTCGGAGCGTGAAATATTCATTCACGGTCTTACTGATGATGACGGAAATATCATAGTTGAAGGATGCATTCGCCGTGGGGTTGATGAAAAAACGGCAATTTCCGTTTATGATGAAATGGAAAGCTTTGCACACTACGCATTTAACAAATCCCATGCTGCGGCATATGCCAACATTTCCTACAAAACTGCATGGCTCAAATGCCACTATCCCCGTGAATATATGGCGGCTCTGCTTTCAAGTGTTCTTGATAATCAAAATAAACTTGCGTCATATATCACGGAGTGCAAACGGCTCGGAATCCGTGTGTTGCCGCCTAATGTCAACGAAAGCAATCTTCATTTTACAGTCAGCGGAAACGATATCCGTTACGGACTTCTTGCCGTTAAAAATCTCGGCAGAAATTTCATAGATGAAATCATCTCGGAGCGCATAAACAATCCTTATGAAGATTTCTTCGATTTCTGCAAAAGGCTCTACGGCAGAAATATGAACAGCAGAGCAATTGAAAGTCTGATAAAATGCGGTGCATTTGACGGACTCGGAGCAAATCGCAGACAATTGCTCGCAATCAGTAAAACCGTTCTTGATGATGTTGAGTATGAAAGCAGAAGAAATGCGGGCGGTCAGATGTCGTTTTTTGATGACGCAGAGGTTGATGCTCAATCATCAAAGCCCAAAATTCCCGATTTGCCCGAATTTCCCGTTTCTGAACTTTTGCATATGGAAAACGAAATTGCGGGAATGTATCTCAGCGGTCATCCGCTCGATGAATACACAACTTTTTCAAAAGCAATCCATGCCGACAAAACGGGCGATATAATCAATAATGACAGCGGTATGTATTTTGACGGAAAAAAAGTCAGCCTTGTTTGCATAGTTGCAAAGATGAAAACCCAGCTTACAAAAAATAACAGGATTATGGCTTTTGTCAATGCCGAGGACAGATACGGAATGCTTGAAATCGTGATTTTCCCGAATGTATATGAAAAATATTCCGCCCTCCTCGGTTCATGCGGAGCGTTGCTGTTTCGTGGAACTGTCAATTTAAAAGAAAACGAAGAGCCGAAAATCATATGCGATTCCATAGCGTCTGCCCGTACAAACGAGGATTGCAAAAATAACCCTGTTGCAATAAAAAACACAGAACATTTTTCGCAAAATTATCAGAAGCAAGCCGTGAAAAATGATACACAAAAGCCTTCTGCGTTGTATTTGCGTATTGATGACCTCAATACCGACAAATACAACCGTGCAAAGCGTGTTCTTGACATTTTTGACGGCAGAACGCCTGTTATTTTCTATCTTACCGACACTAAAAGAAAGGTGAAAGCCCCCTCGTCAATGTGGGTTGATATCAATCCTGTAATGATAAAAGAACTCAAATATCAGCTTGGTGACGAAAATGTGGTGGCAAAATAACCAAAAACAAACTTTTATTTCAGTTATTTGTAATAAAAATTAGTGAAAGCTATTGAAAGTTTCGTTTTTATGTATTATAATTTATGTTGTTAAAAACACTTTATTGCATAAAAGTGCAGAAGTATATGATGCTTTACAGCGTGAAAGTGCTGAAAGCTTAGGAGGAAATTATAATGAAAAAAGCTAAAAAAATTGTCGCAGTTGCTCTTGCGGCGGCTTCTATGTCACTCGCATTTGCAGGATGCGGCGGTTCTGCAGGAAGCTCAAAGGCAGATAATTCAGGCACGGACGGTAAGGTTTACAATATCGGTATCTGTCAGCTTGTTCAGCATGAGGCTCTTGACGCCGCAACAAAAGGCTTTAAAGATTATCTTACTGAGAAACTCGGTGCGGACAATGTAAAGTTTGACGAGCAGAACGCTCAGGGTGATTCCGCAACCTGCTCCACAATCTGTAACCAGTTTGTTTCTTCAAACTATGACCTTATTCTAGGCAACGGTACTGCCGCACTTCAGGCAGCATACACAGCAACACCGAATATTCCGATTCTCGGTACTTCAATCACAGACTACGGCACAGCGCTCGACAAGTCTGATTGGAACGGCGTTTCGGGTATGAATGTTTCGGGTACAACAGACCTTGCTCCGCTTGATCAGCAGGCGGCAATGCTCAAGGAGCTTTTCCCCGATGCAAAGAATGTCGGAATTCTCTACTGCTCGGCTGAGGCTAACTCAAAGTATCAGTGCGATACAATCACTCCTTATTTCAAGGATGCAGGCTATACTGTAAAATCATATTCATTTGCAGATTCAAACGATGTTGCCGCAGTTGCAAAGACTGCTTGTGACGAGAGCGATGTTCTTTACATCCCGACAGATAACACAGCGGCATCTAACACTGGTATCATCGACAATGTTGCCACAGCCGCAAAAACTCCTATTGTTGCCGGCGAAGAAGGCATCTGCAAGGGCTGCGGTGTTGCAACACTTTCAATCAGCTATGATGAACTCGGCAGAAAAACAGGCGAAATGGCTTACAACATTCTTGTAAAGGGTGAGGACATCACAAAGATGAAGGTTGAGGCCGCTCCGAATGTAACAAAAGAATATATCAAAGATCGTTGTGACACATACGGAATCAAAGTTCCCGACGGTTACACAGAAATCAAAGCAGAATAATTCATATTCAGAAAAATAATATTGGCAGGGGTGCCGTGCAAGCGACACCCCGATATTTTATGTATAGGTGGTTTTTATGGATTTTTTAGCAAACTACTTCGGTTCTCTTAATCCAATGAGCTTTTTATCCGCACTTCCGGGTAATATTGCTCAGGGTATAATCTGGGGACTTATGGGACTCGGTGTATTTCTCACCTTTAAGCTTTTGAACTTTGCCGACCTCAGCGTTGACGGTTCATTTGCAACAGGCGGTGCAGTAACCGCAGTTATGCTCATCAACGGCTGTCCCGTTTGGGCAACAATCATCGTAGCAATCCTTGCAGGTCTTGCGGCAGGTCTGGTTACGGGACTTCTTCACACGCTTCTCGGAATCCCCGACATTCTCGCAGGTATCCTCACACAGATTGCTCTTTATTCAATTAACCTGAATATTATGGGAAAATCAAACCTCCCAATCAGCTACAGAAACTATACGCTTGTTGTTTCTGCAAGCAATATAAATATGGCAATTCTCGTAGCTCTTGGAATTTGTGCCGTTGTAATTGCAGCAATGTATTGGTATTTCGGCACGGAACAGGGTTCAACAATCCGTTCAACAGGTTCAAACCCTGCAATGAGCAAGGCACAGGGCATTAACATCAATTTTACAAAGGTAATTGCTCTTGCACTTTCAAACGGACTCGTTGCACTTTCGGGTTCACTTTTTGCTCAGTATCAGGGCTTTGCGGATATCAACATGGGCAGAGGCGCAATCGTAATCGGTCTTGCCGCTGTAATCATCGGTGAAGTTCTCGGTGAGGCAATTTTCCGCAAGCACATGAATTTCATCATCAGAATGCTCTTTGTAATTGTCGGCGGTATTCTTTATTATATCGCAATGGGCATCGTACTCTGGCTCAAGATGCCGACAGACGATACAAAGCTCTTCACGGCAATTATCGTTGCAATCTTCCTTGCAGTTCCGTATCTCCAGAAAAAGAGAAAGACTTCATTCAAGAAGGTTGCAAAAATGAATGCTAAAAACGCACAGAAGGAGGGTTAAGAATGCTTGAAATCAAGAATGTATGGAAAACCTTTAATAAAGGCACAGTAAACGAAAAGCAGGCACTCTGCGGAGTTAATCTCACCCTCAATGACGGCGATTTTTGTACGGTAATCGGCGGTAACGGTGCAGGCAAGTCAACAACACTCAACGCAATTGCAGGTGTGTGGCCTGTTGACTGCGGTCAGATTCTTATTGACGGCAAGGATATTTCGGCATTGCCTGAGCATAAAAGAGCGCCGTACCTCGGCAGAGTATTTCAGGACCCGATGACAGGCACGGTAGCCGATATGGAAATTATAGAAAACCTCGCAATTGCCGCAAGACGAGGCAAAAAAAGAGGACTTTCATGGGGTGTAAAGGCTGACGAAAGATTTCGTTACCGTCAGATGCTTGCAGAGTTTGACCTCGGACTTGAGGACAGAATGTCATCAAAAGTAGGACTTCTCTCAGGCGGTCAGCGTCAGGCAATAACACTCCTTATGGCAACGATCAAAAAGCCAAAGCTTCTCCTGCTTGACGAGCATACAGCAGCCCTTGACCCGAAAACAGCCTCAAAGGTGCTTGAGCTTTCCGACAAAATCATTGCCGAAAACAACCTTACGGCACTTATGGTAACTCATAATATGCATGACGCAATTACTCACGGCAACCGTCTTATTATGATGAGTGACGGCAAAATTATCCTCGATATCTCAGGCGAAGAAAAGAAAAATCTTACGGTTGAACACCTCCTCGAAATGTTTGAAAAAGCAAGCGGTTCAAAGCTTGAAAACGACCGTATGCTTTTAAGTAAGGATAAATAATCAAAATCATATAATCACAAACAAAATGCCCGACATCGCAGTCGGGCATTTTTATTTTGCAACGGTGATAAACATATATTAAATCAAATTATATGAATACAGTAAATGAAACAATGTGGCTGTTAAATTATATTTTAGATATCGACAAATTTATATTAACTCTGACAGCACAAAATCATTTGACTGATATCTTGTTAACATTATAACGATAATTGTGCAAAATGACGAAAAATACAGTAAAAAATTGGCACCGAACAAAAAGATGCTGTCAAAATGCTAAAATTTGCTTTTTTATTGTTCTTTAAATTTACATAATATACAAATGCTATAAAATTACCAAAAAACAATTGAAAAAACTGACTAAAAATGCTACAATTATACAAACGATTGTTAGAAGTATTTCTATCAGTCAGAACATATTAGGTTATGGAGGCAAATTTTATGAAAACGAAAACTCAAATAAAACGAAAGGCAAAACGGATGTTGTCATTGCTCCTAACAGCAATGCTTATTATTTCCACTATGGTGGTAGGCATTTCAACTGTAAGTGCGGCAGCTAATTATTATTACAGAGGTACTGAAAATAGTTGGGGAACCACAGAAATGACACCGATAAGCGGTACTTCATTGTATTATTATAAGTCAAATAATTTTACATCGACTAACAAATTTAAGATATCTGATGGAACTGAATGGACCACTTCAAATAATTATGGTGGAAATAATGTAAAGGGTAATTCTGAAATTGTAATTAGTAATCTTTCAGACGATAGCAATAATGCGAGCATTTCCGCTCAATCTTCTGAGTATTATATTATTTTTGATTCTGAAGATAAAAAGATGTATGCGACATTTAGTTTGCCCATAGAACCTACTGAGCCTACAACAGCAACAGATTCTTCTGCTGAAACGACTCAGCCTGTTACGGGTGAGTATTATTTTTGGTATTCTACTAATGATAATATTGGACAGTATTCTGGAAATTGGAAAGCAGTGCCTATGACTAAAAACGGTTCAAGCTATTATGTGAGTAATCTTCCTGTCAATTTCGGCAGTAATTTTTATTTCATAGTGAATAAGAATGCTGATATACCTTATCGTAATACGGTATGGAAAACTCAAAATGATGTAAAAGTTGACTGTTCTACATGTGCAGGTAATTTTAGTTCTAATGGTCCACAAGAACGTTATGTTCCTAAGGAATCTGATCCTACTCAGAGCGAGCCGGTATATTTTTATCGTATTTCCGTAAAAACATACGGTTCATACTCTTTTGCATTTGACGGTGGTAAGTCTGTTACTGTGACAGAAGGCTCGATTCAGCCTACTGAACCGACCGAAACCGTAACAATTACAGTCCCTACAGTTGATAACGCAACTGTAACAGTTGTTGTAAATAATTCTACAACCTACAACGAGGGTGATTTATTTGATATCAAAGTAGGATCTTCATTCACGGTTAATGTTGCGGGCGAAAACGGTTATACTCTCAATAAAATTACATACGGAACGCAAAGTAAAACTGAAACCGGTGCAAACTTTACGGCTGAGTCCGGTGCAACAACATTTAGTGTAGCTATGTATCAGCCTGTCCCCGATACAGTTACAATTAACGTTCCAACAGTAGCTAATGCGACTGTAAAAGTAACAGCCGGCGGACAGGAATACACATCGGGAACATTTGATATTCAAGTAGGTTCTTCGTTCACTGTTAATGTAACTCCTGCAAAGGGTTACAAGGTTGGTAATATCAGCTATAACAATGGAAGCTATAATAACGGTGAGGCGATTACAGCCGTTAAAGATGTAAAAGACATCGCAGTAACAGTAGCGGTTGATACGGTTAATGTTGATTTTACAAAGCTAAATAATGCAACAATTAATGTCAGCTACACCAATGACAAAGCGACATCTGCAACAGCCGAAATTACAGCTGATACAACATTGGCAATGCAGAAAGATACGGAATTTACTGTAACAGTAACCCCTATTACCGATTATGAACTCAAGAGCATTGCATACGGTACTGACACTTCATCGAAAAGTCCGGCTAAATTCACAGCATCAGCTGACGGTGCGGTAACTGTTTCGGTAGAACAGACAACTCCTGTAGTAGAAACAGTTACAGTAACAGTACCTTTTGTAGAAAATGCGTCGGTAGCTGTTGAATATACAAATGATAAGGGTGCCAAAACCACAACGACAATAACGGATGCAAATGCTGATATTGTAATGAAGAAAGATACGAACTTTACTGTTACACTTAATGTTAACAGCGGTTACAAGTATGATACAATCACAATGACTTATGCGTCATCAAGTAAAATTGTCAATCCGGCTACATTTACCGCCTCAACAAACGGTACACTTACGATAACAGCGGATATTAGCCAAACTTTAACAGGTGAGGCTACAATCAAGTTTAAGTCAGCTCGTTCGTATATGTATAAAGTTTCAATGTCAGTAAACGGAGCAGCTGCAACAGAAATGACAAGACCTGACAAAGCATCAACAAGTAATGATGATAACTTTGGCACATCATACACAGGTACATTGACATTCTGCTGGTACACACAAAAAATCACAGTTACAAACGGTGAAACAACAACTCTAAGCTTCAAAACCTCGGGTACAAAACTTAACGCAAAAGTTTCCGCTAAACTCGAGGCCGGCAAAACATATTACTTTGCGGTTGATGACATTGCACCTTCCTCAAACACAGAAGTAACTGCTGTTGAACTCCCGTCAGGTAATAAAAAGCCAGATCAGATGGCGCGCAATTATTTCCATTCTGCACGACATCTTATTTATAACGGCACTGCAGAAGACAGTGTTCTTGGTTTTACTAATATTGACAATGAGAAGTATATGATTGGTGAATTACTCAATGACAGCAATTCTGCCGATGCTCTGTCTGTAATGTCTGCAACAGCCGTTCAAAAGTCTGTAGCTAGTGTTGAAGAATATTCGGATCTTCAGAACACACTTCTTGATGCGAATATGAACGGTAAGCTTGATGTTAAGGATGCAACTCTCATTCAAAAAGCAGTTGTAGGGCTTGTATAATTACGGTCTGTAAAGTTAGGTGATTAAATTTCGGTGAAAGCAATGTAATTTTGCTTTCACCGATTTTTTTCGCCAAAAAGGCCTGCGTTGTTTCTTTATTGCTGAGTCGGCATTAAAAAATCTGCTTTTATTATAAGTAATGTTAAACTTATTGTTTATTATAACTAAATTAAAATGTAATCATTTGTGCAATATAAAAATTTAATTGTCATTTCGACAAATTTATTACTAAATATTGTTCTCAAATTATAATAACATACAAACAAGAGATTTTTCTTTTTAATGATTGAAAATTTAACTATAAAATGATATAATCTAAGGTATAAAAATATGGGTTAGTGTTCCTATTTTGACCGGAATATGCCTGTGTTGCACAAGATATTGCAGTTATCACTCAAATGTCGCAATTTATTGCTTGTGTTGCGCAGCACGCATTGTTGTTTGTGTTCCACCGTTGGTCAGGCGGTAAAAGTTTTAATGCCACTTTCCCAAAACCAAAATATTAGGTTATGGAGGTAATATTATGAAAACAAAACTTTCCCGTGTCGGAAAAAGCTCATTGTCCATGATTTTATCTTTAATGATGATTTTCTCCACAATGCTTATCGGCACGATTACAACGGCTAATGCGGCGGATACCATTTCAAACTGGAAAATGCTTGGTAAACAAGAAGGGAGTTCGTCTCTTACATGGATTGTAGCTGATACTAAATTTAGCACGGATGGTTATGCCGCTGATTTTGTGTATGACACTAATGGCAATAATAAACAAATAACATTTACTCTTCGTGCTACTGCTACGGTAAGCAATGGAACAACTGTTGCAGTATGTGGTAAAAAAGATGCAACCGAAATCGCTACATTAAGTGCTGATACTGAGTATGACTTGGGTTGGAATACAGGCGGTACTAATTCTTTCTCAAAATGGACTACTTTAGAGAGCATTCCTTCAAATCTCAAAATGAAATTCACTCCATCTAAAAGGTATGTTACGATTCATGTTTATCCGTCCGGTAATGATAATATAGTTAAGATTACTGAATCAGATTCAGCTTCAGGTGGCGGAGCAACAATAGGTGCCGCTCCTACTGAAGTTCTCAACGGAACAAATGTTATGTTCTATGTGCAGTCATATAATGATTCAAATAAAGATAAGCTTTACCTTACGAATGGTAGTGCTAGTAATAAAAAAGATGTAACTGTGATTAAGATGCCTTATGGCTACATCAGTGTTCCAAAGTCTGATTTGGAATCAGATAAATCATATGATTATATTTCTAATAATGACAGTTGGGAGGGAAAAGAAAATACCGGAATTAAGACGGCTAAAGGCGGTGAGCTTTTTATTGCTAACAATACTATAGATACCGTATCTGCCACAACAGCTCCTACAACACTTTCTTCCGATACAATCGTAAAGTCTTCTGCAAGTTCTGTTACTTTAACAACTACTGCAAGCAGTAAAATGGCTGCATATGATAAAAAGAATTTGTACATTCAGTATTATGTTGACGATGTTCTTGTTGACACAGGTAACGATATTAAGGCATCAACATCTGCTCAGACATATACACTTGATGTATCTGCGTATAATGACGGCGAACACACTCTTAAAACAGTTCTCACTGACGGTGCGGTATATTACATTGCCGATACCGATACATTTACAATTACTTCTGTTGAACAAACACAGCTTGTTACTCCTGAAATTGAAGTTTCCAATGGCGGTGTAATAACATCGGGCGGTAGCGTAACTGTTTCTGTTAAGAATACAAATGCCTATCCGACTGATGCGGGTGTGACTTTTGAACTTTATAAAGACGGTACAAAAACATCTCAGAGCGGTACAGGTTCTTTTACAGTAACCGAATCAGGTTCATACACAGTAAAGGCTGTTCCTACTGGTACTGTAAATTATAAAGAATCCAACCTTTCTTCATCTGTAACGGTTGCATCACAGGAAACTTCTGCCTTTCAGTTGTGCGAGGGTTCAAGCTTCACATCACTCGGTTCGTTTACAAAGCTTGGTGATAAATATTCTATAACTTTCACTTTCACAAAGGGTATACAAAAACTCAGTGTATACAATACTGTTGAAAAGAAACATTACCTTAATTCTAATGCCGGCACGCTTACGGTTGAGGGGGATGTAGCCAAACTTTACAAGTATAATAACTATACTGATGCTAATAAAAATGATCTTGCTGAATTTAACGCTGAGCGTGACGGTGAGTATACTTTTGAATTCACTGAAGATACTACTACTCAAAGAACTGATGACTGGAATTTGAAACTTGTAAAAGTTCCTGATGCTGTTAAGTATAAGGTAACTCCGAACACAACGGGTGTCGATAACCTTGGTTCTATGACAATTACAGATTCATCTGATGTTGTGAATACTGAGTTTGCGGCTGATTCTGTTGTAAAGGTAACACTTACTGCTTCCGGTGACACATATAAGCCCGGCGGTCTTAAGCTTACAAAAGATGATGGTTCAGATGCAAGCGTTAATGTATCGTCAAACGGCGACGGCGTTTTTTCATTCAATATGCCGGAGTATAATGTTACTGTTACTCCTGTAATTACTCAGAAGGCTTATTATGATGTAACTTTTAATTATGATTCAACTATCGGTACTGTTACTTCTTCTTCCCATACAATTACTGATAATAAAATTGCACATGTAATGGAAGGCACAATTGTTGATCTTACTGCAACAGGTATCGGTGATTATAAATTTGCCGGCTGGGGTATCTCGGGTGCTACTGTTACTGAGGGAACTGTAAATAATGCAACAATCAAAATCCGTGTTGACAGTACAACAATTGTCAAGGCAATGTTTGCTGACAGTGCATTCACAGTTGTTGGTTCAGATGGTAATTCCCTTTCAGCAATGAGTAAAGTTGAAGAAAATGTTTATGTTTCATCTACGCCTATTGCTGATGGAGTTACATTTACAGTTAAAGGCAGTGATAATAAATACATAAGAAGTACTGCCGGTAATGCTTCTTCTTTCTGGCTTACCAAAGATAATTACAGCGACGCTTATTCATCAAATGTTAAATCGTTTGAAGATAATATTGTAAATCCATACTATAATAATTCAGGAAGTCCTCGTTATGTAGTATATGATGCTAACAAAAATTCAGTTTACCTTGCTGATGACCCGTCGCTTAGACTTACATACAGTGTTTATGCTAAAAACGGTACTATTGCCAAGAACGGTACACAGGATTATGGTGTAACAAAAGTTACGAGCGGTGTAATTGATACAAAAGGTTTGGAAAATGCCGGTTATACAAAATATTTGGCTGTTGAAGGTTCAATCGTAACTGTTCAGACAACCGTTAATGAAGCTTATAAAAATGCAGGCTACTATGTTTATGCTTATTGCGTAAACGGTAAAACTGTTCCTGCACAGCAGACCGAACCCGGTGTTTACTCTGCAAGCTATACAATAGATGGTAAAAATACTGATATTGAAATCACACCTGTTTATTTCAACACTAATATTGAAAAGGCTGGCGACTACATCACATTCTATGTAAACGCTGATGAGCTTAAAGGTAAATGGGGCGATACGGTAGCTCTTTATACCTATTATTACAAATCCGATGTAGTTGACAATGACAACGCATTTAATGCGTCAGCTTACCCGGGACAGCCAATGCTCCAAAACAAGGACGGACTTTTCTATATCAAAGTTCCAAAGTATTACTACGCTGACGGAGTAAAACAATTTGGTTATGACGGAGATACCACTAAGCCATATTCTGTTTCAGGTATGACAATTAACAGTTACGGTCTTGAAAGTCTTCATAGTACTCTCAAGGGTGCAAAAGATGCTGACGGAAAAGTTGCTAACAGACAGTCATATGACTATAAGGACTTTGCTGTACTTGCAGAGCAGGGCTATGATACAATCATGTTCGATGTAAAGTACAGAACAGGTGATTCAAACCAGTATTCACTTCTTGCTAATGCGACTAATGCTCCTGATAAGACCGGCACAACAATCGACATTTCAGCTTACGGTAATACGGAAACTCATAATGGTTGGGACGACTTCATCAATTACTTCTCAGGTAAAAAAACAGATGTTCTTGGTTACGATCTTGACACTGCACAGACTAAAAAGTTATATGTTGTTTCAACAGGTAACCAGCAAACTACAGTAGGCGTTTGGTCAACCGAGTGGTATGTATTCGATCAAGATGGTAATTTTATTGTACAGGGCAACCCTAATGACTTTATTTTAACTGATGAGGATGTTGCCGAAGGCAGCACAAACAAAATTTGGAATGCGCTCAAGGATTATAAGGGTGCTGAAACTAAGATTTGTTATGAGTCTGAAATGACTGCGGCAACTTCTAACGTTTCCGGAAACGACGGTATTCGTGTTGACGGTCGTTGGTACTACACTAAGGCTGACGATGTTAAGGTTACACTCAATACAAAAGTACAATACAGTCAAGACCACGGTACAACATTTACAGACGACACAAACACAAATACTGAAAACACCGGCTTTGTAGGACAGGTAACAGGTGTTAAAGCTGCTATTAATGATGCAACATCATATGAATTTCCGTTGAACGCAACAGATGCTGTTCTTACCGCATCTTCTTCAAGCCTTTGGTTATTCAAAGGTTGGTATGTAAAAGACGCAGACGGTAATTATATTGAGTACGATAAAGACGCTATGTCTGAAATTGAGCTTGTAACAGGTGCTTACACAGAGTTTGTTGCAAGATATATCGAAATCGGCAGCGGTCAGCTTGTACTTTCGCATACAGCATATGACGGTCCCGATAAACTTGGCGGTCGTGGCACATACTATATACAAGTTGTCCTTACTGACAAGGATAATAATACAACTACATATACTTATACGACAGGCAGTATCACTATTCCGATTGTACAGAGTGATAAATCTATTAGTATTACACTCAAAACAGTTTGTGCAGGCAATAATACATTTTACAGTTTCTATGATAAGGATAAAGATGACAAGTATCAGCCGTTTGTTGATGAAGATGGTGAGTTGGTAGGAAAAACAGGAATTATTGAATATTCATTTACTGTGAATCCCTCCGATTTGTTCGATTCAAGCGGTAAACAGGTTACTATGGCTCTTAACTACTATTCGGATATTTCTCCTGTAACAGGTGACGCTGTGCTTAACTACAGATATAAGAACCGTTTTGATCAGGACAGAGTTTATACAGTAAAGGTTAAGCTTGATGATACTTATTATGATACCGTTAAAAAGGCTTATATTATTGATCCTACTAACGCTGATCATCAGAAACTTATTATGGATAATGCTCCTGCTATTGATGACCTTCATAAAGATTGTCTCTGGAGTATCGCAAAGCAGTCTCCGACTATTAACGGTACAAATGTAGTTCTCGACGGTATTCAGACCGGTAAGAAGTTTAATGTAAGTTTATCTTATTATTCTGATGAAGCTGTAAATGAAACCGACTTTGCACCTGGATACAACGACAAGCTCGCTTTGAATTCCTATATTAAGAATAGTGAAACAGGCGACTTCTACAAAACTGCAGCAGAAGTTAACGGCAAAAAGTTCCTCTATTGGTCTGTAGTTTCTGCGGATACAAACCTTGAGATTGCAAGATGCTATTCACAGTATTTCAACCTCAGAGTTACTGACAACTTTATTGTAACACCTGTTTACGGTGATACGAGTGAGTCCTATATCTCTATCGGTAATGCGACATATACTCGTGAGCAGTACACAGAGGCAGGTATTAACTACGACTATCTCTATGCTGACTTTATAGTTGCATTTATGTCACCTGACGCTGAACTTCTTAATCAGTCATCTAAATACAAAACAGGTGTCATCGTTGAACTTAATCAGAATGCTAAAGTTACAGAAGCTAATGTTAAAGATGGCGGTACATTTGGCGCTGTAGGTTCTACTGTTGATTACTCAGGTATTAAATTCAAGAGCACATCCGATAAGATTCAAGAGCTTGCCACAGGTAATTCTTCCAGCTTGAAGTATACAAATGCAGATAGCGTTAGCAATATTGCTTATAAGTTTGAAATTAATAATTCAGGTTATAACAATAAGAACAGACTTGACTACTATGTTAAGTTTAAGAATACTCAGGCATACAGAAATTATGTTATGAAGGCATACTATTATGTGTATGAGGTTGACGAAAGCGGTAATGCAGTTGAAGATACTTTCAAAATCGCCGGCGAAGTTTACTTTAACCTTTATGACATCGGCAACTCTGAGACAAATAAGTAATTGCGGGGAGGTAGAAATTTATGAAAAAGCAATATAACGAACCTGCAATCGAAATTGCGAAATTCTCATTCGAATCTATACTTGCTAAGGTGAGTGAAAGTCATCCGGAGGAAACGATTCCTGAACAGGGCGGTGAATTTCCTGGTAACGGTGAAGATCCCTTTGGTTATCAGAGTTAAATATTAAATTTTTATGGGGCAAATGTTTTTCGTTTGCCCCATATGTACAATTGAGGTATTATTATGAAAAATTTCAAAAAAATTCTTGTGTGTTCCGTTACAGCGGTTTTGTTAGCTGTAATTGGTATTACAACATTTTTTGCAGAAACTTATTATGAATTTGATCATTTCATATTTTTAAAAAATAGTGACGGCACTATTACCGTTTCTGATTATGATAATTCAAGTTCTAATGTTTCTATTCCCGAAACAATTTTGGATAAGACCGTTTCAGGAATTGATTCTTTTGCTTTTTCAAAAAATACAACAATAACTTCTGTAACCATGCCAAACACTGTTACTAAGATTGGCGATAGTGCTTTTGCTGACGCAACAAATCTTTTGTCTGCAAAGCTTTCTGAAAATTGTACGGATGTTGGTATCTGCCTTTTTCAAGGATGTACTTCATTAAAATCAGTTGATCTTAATTCAAAAATAACTTTAATAAACGCACAGATGTTTTATAAGTGTTCGTCGATTGAATCTATTGTTATTCCGGACACAGTAAACAAAATCGGTAATTATGCGTTTTCTGAATGTTCATCTTTGAAGTCTGTTTATATTCCTTCTTCTGTTACTGAAATTTCCAGGTCTGCGTTCCGAAAAACTGCTTCTGTAACAATCAAGGGCAGTTACGGTTCTTATGCCGAGGAATATGCAAAGGCTAACAATATTCCGTTTGAGGGCATTTCTGCTTATGATGTCGGTGATGTAAATATGGATGGCGGGATTAATATTTTGGATGCAACTCTTGTGCAGAAGTATGTTGCCGGTATTGTTGAACTTTCGGCAGAACAAAAACATCTTGCCGATTATAACAACGATGGTGACATCACGGTAGTTGACGCAACGGAAATTCAGAAGTTTATCGTTCATTTAAACTAACCAATAAAAAAACAGGCTCACTTTTTGTGAGTCTGTTTTATTTCGGAGGACGCTTTGCCAAAATACTTAATAGCTGATTTTATCGTTGAAATTGAACCAAAATTTGATTACTTAAAAAAATTGTGCGAACCGTTTTTGTATGAAGGGGAGAGAAATGCAGATTTTTCTGCAATACCGTCAGACTCATACTTAAATTCCCTGTTGAGCCGTATGGTTGAAGGTTCAACCATTGATGAAGCCGAAGAATTTGCAACGGCATCAATTTTTAACCGCAAAATAATTCACCGTGGCGCTATGCTTGTGCATTCCTCAGCACTCGTTTTTGACGGAAAAGCGTATTTGTTTTCCGCCGATTCAGGCGTCGGCAAATCCACTCATACAAAGATGTGGTTGAAAAGATTCGGCTCAAAAGCTCATATTCTCAATGACGATAAGCCTGTTGTGAAAATTAAAAACGAAGTCCCGCTATGCTGCGGAACTCCGTTTGACGGCGGAAGCGGAATTGCTAACAATGAAACCGTTCCCGTAGGCGCTATAATATTTATAGAACGCTCAGACGATAATTTTGTTACAATTCCCGACACAAATGAGATTGTACAAAGGCTCTACAAATCGACTGCCAAATTTGTGAATAAGTCAGACGGAATGTCTTTGCTCTCAAATCTCGATAATCTTATTCGTCATACAAAATTTTATGTGTTACATTGTAATACAGATGATTCTGCCGTAGATGTTGCCTACAACAATATAATTAAAAACTGCAAATAAAAGACGGTCTGTTCTCGCAGACCGTCTTGTTATATGTATAAAATTGATTACTTTATTTCTTTAATCCAGCCTTCGGGAGCTTCGATTCTGCCCATCTGAATACCTGTAAGTGTATCGTAAAGCTTCTTTGTAATCGGACCCATTTCATCCATACCGCTCGGGAAACAAATTTCCTTGCCGTGGTCGTTAATTTTGCCGACAGGTGAGATTACGGCAGCTGTACCGCAAAGACCGCATTCTGCAAAGTCCTTAACCTCATCAAAGTAAACTTCTCTTTCTTCAACCTCAAGACCAAGATAATGTTCAGCAACATACATAAGTGAACGGCGGGTAATTGAGGGGAGAATGCTGTTAGACTTTGGAGTAACAACCTTGTTGTCCTTTGTTACAAAAATAAAGTTAGCACCGCCTGTTTCTTCAACCTTAGTTCTTGTAGCGGCGTCAAGATACATATTTTCGTCAAAACCTTCTGCATGAGCGGTAACAATAGCGTGAAGGCTCATTGCATAGTTAAGTCCTGCCTTGATGTGACCTGTACCATGAGGAGCAGCTCTGTCAAAGTCTGAAACCTTAATTGTAATAGGCTTTGCACCGCCCTTGAAGTAAGGACCTACAGGAGTAGTAAATACTCTGAACTGATATTCTGTCGACGGCTTAACACCGATTACAGGACCGCTGCCAAACATATACGGGCGAATATAAAGTGTTGCGCCTGTGCCGTACGGAGGAACATAATCTGCATTTGCCTTAACAACATTGCAAACAGCCTCAACAAACTTTTCTTTTGGAAATACAGGCATCTCAAGACGCTTACAGCTGTCCTCCATTCTCTGTCCGTTAAGGTCAGGTCTGAACACAACAATTCTGCCGTCACAGGTAGTGTACGCTTTCATACCCTCAAAGCAAGTTTGAGCATACTGCAAAACGCCTGCACATTCGCTGATAGTAATTGTGGTGTCGGCTGTCATACTGCCGTTGTCCCATTTACCGTCTTTATAATTAGCTACAAATCTTTCACCGATGGGCATATAACCGAAGCCAATGTTTGCCCAGTCAATATTCTGCTTTTCCATCATAAATACTTCCTTTCGATATAAGAAAAACCCTCATTGGTTATACACATATTTTAGCACTTTAACACGCAACTTGTCAATGTTATAACAGCATATTTCACCGTTTTTATGATAATTTATACGCTTTTTAATGTATAATATGAATTTTACTGCATAAGAAACTTTCATTTTGCCGATATTATCTTTTAAAGGGCAAAAACAAACAACAATGTTCTTCTACAGAATAAAAAATTTGCTGTTGGGATATATACTTAATTTAATAAGTTACATGGGTGATTTTATGGCTGAAGTTGTAAAAATAGTATTGACGGGAGGACCTTGCGGTGGCAAGACTTCCGCATTGAAATATATCAGCGAAGAGCTTAAAAAGCTTAATGTTCCTACAATTACAATCGGTGAGGTTGCAAGCAGATTGTTTAGTGAGGGCAAAACCCCCGAAAATGTCGGCTCTTATGAATTTCACAGAGAACTGTTTGAAATTCAGCTTGCTGAGGAGAATGAAAAAACGCAAATTGCCAAAAATATGGATTGTGAAAAGGCAGTTTTGCTTTTTGACAGAGGATTGCTTGACAGCAGAGCATATGTTACGGAAGATGAGTTTGCAAAGTATGCAGGTATTCACAATTTGAATGAAGATGTAATACGAAATTCTTATGACGCAGTATTTCATCTTGTGACTTCCGCAGACGGTGCAGAAGAGTATTACGGAAAAGAAACTAATATTTTCCGCAGAGAAGAAAGTCTTGAAAAAGCAAGAGAAGTTGACACAGATGTTATGGCTGTGTGGACAGGCACACCGCATCTGAGAATTATTGATAATTCGACCGATTTTGATACTAAGCTGAAAAGACTTCTGAAGGAGGTTGTCGCATTTCTCGGAATTCCGAAACCGCTTGAAATTGAAAGAAAATTTTTGATTGAATATCCTGATATTGAATTTTTGAACAGCATAAAAACCTGTCGCAGAATTCCTATTACACAGGCATACCTCACTACTCCCGAGGAAGGATATTTCAGAATCCGCAAAAGGGGAGAGGGTGACAAGGCTGTATATATCAAAACTGTAAAAATCAAAATATCGGATATTAAGCGGATCGAAATTGAAAATTATATTTCAAAAGAACAATATGACTCGTACCTTGCTCAAAGGCAGTATGTTACAGGCGTCATCAGTAAAGACAGATATTGTATTGTTGACAACAGCACCTACTGCGAACTTGATGTTTATCCGTTTTGGAATGACAGGGCAACACTAGAAATTGAATTGCTTAGTGAAGATCAGCGGTATCAACTTCCTAAGTTTGTAAAGCTTATAAGAGAGGTTTCATCTGAACCCGATTATAGGAATCTTGCACTTGCTCAGAAATACGGAAAGCCGTAATTTGGCGGATTTTGTCCGAAAAAAACTTTTTTAAAATTAAATATGAAAAAAATTCAAAAAAGTGTTGACAAATATGCCGTATATGGGTATAATATAAAGGCTGACTGAGGTCAGCAACTGATGCGCCAATAGCTCAGCTGGATAGAGCAACTGCCTTCTAAGCAGTAGGTCAGGGGTTCGA
>ENA-OPBD01000138-OPBD01000138.1-human-gut-metagenome-genome-assembly--contig:-NODE-138-length-61483-cov-13.091864_pt1 | contig 61483 bp, 59 predicted proteins | sample MGYA00241062_ERZ501440 | MGnify/ENA primary metagenome ERZ501440 (study PRJEB25962, sample SAMEA2042628) | human gut metagenome | biome: human gut; feature: human-associated habitat; material: faeces...
TTATGTTAGACCTGGTCAAACGGTATCTAGAGGTCAAAAAATAGGAACGATGGGTAATACGGGTAATGTTTATCCTATACCTGCTTATGGTTCTAATTCTGTAGCTGGTACACACTTACATTTTGGAGTATGGATAGGTAGTCCACCTTATGGAGGGGGGTATCACGTGAACCCTTATAGTTTATACTGATGAAAATAGAGGTTTTATCATCTGGTAGTAAAGGTAATACTACATATATAGAAACAGATAAATCTAAGATATTAATTGATGCAGGTAATAGCGCTAAATATATAATTAGTAAATTAGAAAGTATTGGGGTATCTACTGATAAGTTGGATGCTATACTACTTACACATACTCATTCTGATCATATTAATGGACTTAAAGTTTTACAGAAAAAAACTAGTGCTATTATTTATATGACAGAGCCTATGCATGATAATTTAGATTATATTATTAATTATAAGTTTATAGAAGAGGGTAGAATTACTATTAATGATTTAGTGATAGATGTTATAAGTACTAGTCATGATGCTAAGGGTTCTGTTGGTTATGTGCTTAGTAATAATGGTAAATCTTTAGTATATATAACAGATACGGGATATATTAATAAAAAGTATTTTGATTTGTTAGAAAATAAAGATGTATATATAATGGAAAGTAATCATGATGTTGAATTACTTAATAATGGACCTTATCCTTTTGAACTTAGGCAAAGAATTTTATCGGATAAGGGACATTTGTCTAATTATGATTCAGCTAAATATTTAACTAAATTTATAGGTGTTAAGACTAAGTATATATTTTTGGCACATTTATCTGAAGAAAATAATACTAAGGAATTAGCTTTAAATACATTAAAGGATAGACTTGTAAAAGAAAATAAAAGTGTGAAAAATATTATTGTTACAGAACAAAATAAAGAGACAGAGTTAATTATGATATAGCTCTGCTTTTTTTGTGTAATATTTTTTAAAATTAGTTAGTAAAAAATATATTATTGTGTTATACTAAATATGGTGATATTTAATGAGTAGAGAAGTAGTGAGAAAGAGAAAGAAAAAAAGAAAGTTAAAGGTTAAAAGATTAGTTATTGTTTTAATTATATTTATATTGTTAATAGTTGGCTTAATTAAGATTATATCTAAAACAAAAGATGTATTAATAACTAATACTTATTATATGGCTTCTAATACTAATAATGTTTTGTTATATTCATATGATGAAGAAAATGAGACTTTGAATGATGTTGATAAAATTGTTAGGGGTAGTGAGGTTACTTCAAATGATAAAATAAAAATTATTAATGATTTAGAATATTTAAAAATAAAGTATAATGATAAGGAATACTACGTTTTAAATGATAATGTTGTTAAGAATAAAAAAGATGTTGTTTTAGAGAAAGAAAAGTATGTTAGAACTTCTGTTACGGTATATGAAAATAATGAAGATGCAAAGATTGAATCTTTTATTAAGAAGGGAAATAAGTTAGATATATTAGATTATGATAAGATAGATGATAATGGATTTGTTAATATGTATAAAATAAAAATAGATGATATATCAGGTTGGGTATATTCTAAGTATTTAGTTGATACTTTGGAAGAGGCTAAGGAAGTTTATAATGAAAATGGTGTATATGATACTCATAAAGATAGAAAATATTCTAGAGAATTATATGGTGGTAAGGCTAGTTCATTAGATTATTATCCTTATAATAAACCTAATTTTAATGATAATAAGTTGTTGGAGAAAGCTAATGCAATATATTTAAATGGTAGTGTTATTAAGAATGTTGATACATATATTGATTTGGCTAAGAATACTGGTATTAATGCTATGGTTGTTGATATTAAGGATGGTGTTCTTGCTTATGATTCGAATGTGGCACGTGAATATTCTCCTACGGCGTATAAAAACGCTATAAATAGTTTTAGTGATTATCAAAATGCTATAAAGAAAATTAAAGATGCTGGTTTTTATGTTATAGGTAGGATTGTTGTATTTAATGATTCACATTATGGGAAAGATCATCCGGAGGATTGTATTGTTTCTAGTTCTTCGAGTAGGTTGTGGCCATCAGCTTATAGTAGAGGGGCTTGGGAGTATAATGTTAATTTGGCACTTGAAGCTGCTAGAGAAATGAAATTTAATGAGATACAATTTGATTATGTTAGGTTTCCTGAAGATGCTTATAAGATGTCTACTTCTGGTGGTACTGATTTTAAAAATAAATATGATGAGGAAAAGGCTGAAGCTATTCAAAACTTTTTGTTCTATGCTGCAGATCAAATACATAAGGCTAATGTTTATTTTTCAGTAGATGTTTTTGGAGAGTGTTCTAATACTTATGTTACTGCTTATGGTCAATATTGGCCTGCTATATCAAATATTGTTGATGTAATTAGTGCTATGCCATATACTGATCATTTTGATAATAATCCCGTTAGATGGAATAATCCATATCAAACAATGAATAATTGGGGTAAAACGGCTGCTGCAAGGCAAAAAGAAATTCCTACACCAGCTATTGCAAGAACATGGATTACGGCTTATGATACGCCACATTGGAATCCTACCGTTGTTTATGATGCAAGTAAAATTGCAGATCAAATAAGAGGTCTTAATGATGCTGGGCTTAATGGTGGAGTAATGACTTGGAATGTTCGTAGTAGTGTTAATAAATATAATCAAATTAAGTCGGCTTTTACTAATGATTAGGAGGTAATAATGATTGAAGTAAATAATATTAAATATGATATTGTTAAAAATTATAGAGATGCTTTTGATAAAGATGAATTTATTGAAAAGTGTACGGATTATTTTAATGATTATGATTATATTGTTGGAGATATTGCATATGGTAAACTTAGATTAAAAGGATTTTATGATGAAAAAAATAAGAAAGTAAAAGATTTAAACAACTATAAATACTTAGATAATTATTTAAAAAATAATTGTGCTGTTGATTGTAAATATTTTGTTTTAAAAAGGAGAAATAATGAAAGTAAAAATAAATAATGAAGATGTGGAATTGCCTGTTGATGACAATCCTATATATGAAACAGATGCTGATAATAGAGATTTAGAAGATACTATGGAATATAATTTTGGATAATTAAGCGATGAATAGATTAAATGAATGTGATAAATTTTTAAAGCAAATGGCTTATATTTCAAAAAATACCTCTTTAACAAGTTCAAATATATATTCATATTTGGTAAGAATAGGTGTGCCACAAGAATATAGAGATATTGACTTATCTAATATATTTCCATATTGGATTAATCATTTTCAAAATGAACCAAATATTAATGTTTATGTTAATCCTAAATACCATACTTTTGTCAATTTGTTAATTTAAATAATGCCGATATTGAATTATGTGATGGAATTAAAATGTATATACCTGTTAATCCATAATTTGTGTATGATTGTGCTAATGAACTATTTGAATTCATGGCAAGAAATAATATTTATAATGTATCAAAAATTGGAAAACATCCTAGATTTGATAATATAGTTTTAAGGATATATAATAAAAAGGATGCTAGTAGAATCCAATATTTTATTGATAATAATGAATTAATTCAAAGAAACTTATTGCCACCTAATCCTTTTGCAATTATAAAAAATAATATAGCTTATGCAATGGATGATAAAATGAGCTTTAATAGTGAGTTATCTTTATTAATACTAAAATATATTGATTATAAAAAACAATGTCAAATGTTAGATACAGTTGGAATTGAATATTTTAAAGAGTTTTTGAGAAATTATTATATAAATACTTATATAACAGGAAAAAATATTCAAGAACTTAATTTTAAAGAACCTCAAAGAATTGTTAACGAAGAACAAATATTAGAATTACTACTTATATCTTTAGATGAAAATGCAACATTTGCAGATTATATGAATCATGTAGATAGTTGTAATGATTTTATGTATAAAAAAGGATTGATTGATGATGTCAACAATCTAAAAAATAAAGATAATGATTTTGATAGAGTTGAAATGTTTTTAGAAGAATTTATAATGCAAATGGCAGTACAAGAAAATTTTAATTTTAATGATGTTTTATCTAAAATAAATAGATATATAAATAATCCTAATTCAATAACTATTGCTAATAATAATATTATGTATATGGTAAATAAATATTTATCATCTGTATTGATAAAAAAATTATTTATTTAAGAAGTGGTGGTAGTTTAGCAAAGTATATTGAGTATGTTTTATATAAATATGATAAACAGAGTAAAGTTCTTTCTGATGTTATTCATGTAATGAATTCTAAATATGATTTTGAGAGGACTGTAGGTTCTTTAAAGGGTGCAAATTTGGGTTATTTTACTTATGTTACTAGAGATGGTAATTGTAGGAATAAAATGATAGATACTTTTGATAAAAATAATGAAGTATCTCATGTTATACGGATGTATTTAATTAGCAAGGGATATAATAATATTGATGAACTTGATAATATTTATCAAGAATACGCTTATAATGTTTTAAATACTGATAGAAAAAAGGAATTGACGGTTTAAAAAAGTCTTAGAATTACGTAAATTGTAATTTTAAGACTTTTTATATAGATTAATTAATTTAACTTTTTGACACTTATAAATTTTACTTGATTTGATATATAGTTAGGATTATCATAAGTTATATTTTTGTCGGTAAGTTCTGTCGATAGATATTTTTTATTATCATCACTAAATACAGTTATGGTATTTTGGGCTATTTCGTTTAAAAGAATTGCTCCGATGGCGTAAGCACCACTAGATAGACCTACACCTAGGCCTAGTTCTTTAGATAATTTTCTACTCATATTTATAGCATCATCATCTTCAATTGAGAAAACGCCATCAATTAATTTTTGATCTACGATTGATGGAATAAAATCATCGGCTATGCCACTTATTTTGCTATGTCCTGATATTTCTTTTCCTGATAGTATAGGCATATTACTTGGTTCAACACAATACGTTTTAATGTTTTTGTTATATTCTTTTAGTCTTTTGGCTATACCAGTAAAAGTTCCTCCAGAACCTATTCCTGCTACAAAAGAATTGATGTTATTTCCTAGAGATTTTATTATTTCTTCTCCTGTTGTGTAATAGTGGGCATTTACATTATCTATATTTTCAAATTGTTTTGTTTCATAAGCATTATGTTCTTTAGCAAATTTTTGACTATTTCTGATTGCTATGTTAAAGGCATCATGTTCATCATTATTTATATGTAGAATTGCTCCATAAAGTTCTAATAGTTTTTTTCTTTCTTCAGAAACGAATTCTGGCATGAATATATGAACTTCATGTCCTAGTAATGTACCTATGGCTGCAATACCTAATCCGAAGTTACCACTTGTTGCTTCAACAATAGGTTGATTTTCTTTTAGTTGGTTATTCTCTATGGCTTTTTTTATTATATAGTAAGCTGGTCTATCTTTAATACTTCCGGTTAGATTATAGCTTTCTAATTTGGCATAGAATTTTTTTAATTTATTTTTGTATATGTAAGTTATTTCTACTATTGGGGTATTTCCTATTGGTAATTCTTGTAATTTCATATTTATCCCTCTTATATATATTCTATAGTATTAATATGAATTATGTTATAAAAAATGTTAGAAAGTTAAAAAGTTTACATTTATGTGTAAAGATGATTTTATTGTTAAAAAAATAATTAAGATATTGTTAAAAAATAAATTGTGTGGTATTATGTTAATATAATGATAGGAGGGAGTTATTTTGAGTAATAAGAAATTGATTGGTACTATTATTGGAGTTATTGCTTTTGCTGCTTTGATTTCTGGGGCAACTTTTGCTTGGTTAACTTATGCCGTTAATGTAACTGGTGGTACTTATAACGGTGCTTCAACTAATTTTGTTGTTAATTACACTAAAGGGACAGATATTTCTGATGTACCTATATTGACATCGCCTACGGTTAGTACTGCTAGGAGTTTAGTTGTTAGTGCAAATAAAACTTCTACTTCAGTTGATGGAACACTAAGTATTAAATTAACTACTACATCAAGTGATATACTGACTACTTCTGGTGCAATTAAATATAAGGCTTGTCAAGGAGAATGTGCAGATTTAACTTCAAATGTAGGAACAGTTACTGCATCTGGAACAGTTGAGATTTTTAGTGGTGCGTTACAGTCATCTGCTACTAGCTATTATGTATATTTTTGGATAGATGCGGCAACATTTTCTAACGATCATGTTGGAAAAACTTATTCTGGTTATATAAGTGCAGAAGCACAGCAAACACAATCATAGGAGGTAATAATGAATAATGATACAAAAAAAATAATTATATCAATAATTGTAGTGACTTTGATAGTAGTATTAGTTGGTGGTGCAACATTTGCTTATTGGTCTTGGTCGAGTAGTGATGCTCAAAAAACAAATGTTACATTTACAGTAGAAGATTTGAGTTCTAGTATGTATTGCGATGTTACAATATCTGGTACTGGAGTATCTACTGGTGTTGCTACGGCTAGTAATTTACAGCCAGTAGCCAATTGTGCAGATGATGCTTTGGCAACAGCAGGAAAGATAATTAAAAATGATGTCGTTTTAAAATGTAAGAATGGAACGACAAGAGATGCTACTGCTTCATTAAATCTTAATGTAACTACATTTACTTTAAGAGATAGTGCTTATCAACCTGGATCAGGTGATCTTTCTAGTTTAAAATGGATTACTACTTCTGGTAGTGGAGTAACTAATGCTAGTACATGTGATTCTATGGCTACTAGTAGTGGTGGAACATTTTCTGGGTTGACGTTTACTTCTGGTGCTACTACAGCAAATAATTTGCCATTTGAACTAAAGAAGGGTACTTCAGCTGCAATAACTCAAGTTGTTCCTGCTGGTACGACAACAGAGACAACTTATACTTGGCATTTATATACGTGGTTAGATGATAGTTATACACACACAAATGTTGGTACTGTTAATTCTGATCCAATGCAAGGGTTATCTTTCAAAATGCAGTGGTCTGGTACTATTGCTCAGTCTTAAAATATTGATAATATAAGAACTAATAAAAAAATATTAGTTCTTTTCTTTTTGACATTTATTTTATTTATAATGTTATATACTTTGTTTGGGTGGATAAAGTGGGTTATATAGAGATAATTTTTGTTTTAAATTATTTAATTAATATTCTTGTTATTTATAGTAGTGCTATAATTCTAAATAGAATATTATCTGTTAAGAAGGTATTATTATCTGGATTTATTGGACTTATACCTACGGTTATATACTTATTTTGTGATTATTTGATAATTAATCTTTTACTTGTTATTATTACTTCTTTATTTATGTCAATAATTTCTTTTGGTTATAAAAATATAGTATATACATTAAAGAATGCTTTTTATATGTATACATCAAGTATATTTCTGGGTGGTTTATTATATTTGGTTGATGTGAATTTTAATAATTTTTATTTTAATATATTGGTAATATCTTTGATTGCTCCTTTGATATTGTTATTATATATAAAAAGTACTATTAAGATTCAAAATACTTATTCTAATTATTATACAGTTAGCATATATTTTAAGGAAGAAGTTGTTACTTGTTTGGCTTTTTTAGATACAGGTAATAAGTTAATATCTCCTTATGATGGAAGTCCAATAATTTTGCTTGATAAAAGGTTAGTTAAAAATCACTATAAAAAACTGCTTGTTCCTTGTCACAGTATTAATGGTAATTCAATGCTTAAATGTGTAAAGCCTATATATATTAATATTGATAAAGTGGGAAAGAGGACGAAATTATTAGTAGGGTTGATTGATGAAGTTAAAATTGATGGAGTAGATTGTATATTAAATAGTAGATTATTAGAAAGGATATAATATGATAAAAAGAATATTTGAGTATATTATTAATAAGTTTAGTACTGTTTTGTTTGTTGGTAGTACAGATATATTGCCAGAGCCACTTAGTAAAGAGAAGGAAAATTACTATGTTTTAAGAAGTATGGATGGAGATGTTGAAGCTAGAAATATATTGATTGAACACAATTTAAGACTTGTTGTTTTTTTAGCTAAGAAATATGATAATACTAATACTGATTTGGAGGATTTGGTTTCTATAGGAACTATAGGACTTATTAAGGGAGTTAATACTTATAAATTGGATAAGAATATTAAATTAGCTACTTATGCTTCTAGATGTATAGATAATGAAATATTAATGTATTTGAGAAAGACTAAAAGAAGAAAGGGAGAAGTTAGTTTTGAGGATAATTTAAGTTTTGATGCTGATGGAAATGAACTTCATTTGGAAGATGTATTAGGAACAGATGCGGATATTGTTACTAAGAGATTGGATGATGAATTAGATATTAGCATTATGACTGAGGAGATAAAAAAATTAAATAAAAGAGATAGGGAAATAATTGAACTTAGATATGGTTTAAATGGAAAAAAAGAAACGACACAGAAGGATGTAGCAACATTGTTGGGGATAAGTCAGTCATATATATCTAGGATTGAAAAGAAAGTTATAAAGAAGCTTCAGAGTATTATTAAAATATAAAAAGATTACTTTGTTAAGTAATCTAATAGTAGAGTTATCTCTGCGTTATTGTAAATTATGTCATATATGATGTCAATTATGTGCATTTTTAAATTGCTTTTATGGATTAATTCGTGTATTGATTTAAGTGTATAGAGTCCTTCGATGGTCGTATTGTTTATATAGTATTCTATATCTTTTTTTGATTTTTTTTCACCATATAATTTTCCTAATGAATAATTTCTACTTTTGGTAGAATTACACGTTAGGAGTAAGTCTCCAAGACCTGCATATGTAAGTATGGTCTTTTTATTACCACCCATGGAATAAATTAGATTCATAACATCATTTAATGATTTGGTTATAAACATACATTTAGTAGATTCTGGTAGAGATAATCCATCTAACATTCCACTAGCAATGGCAATAACATTTTTAATTGCTCCATACATTTCTGTTCCAAATATATCTTTAGTTGGTACTAATTTTAAGCATTTGTTTTGTAATGCTTTTATTATTAATTTTTCAGTAGCATTATTTTTGGTAGCTAGGGTTAGACCCATTGGAACGTGAGTAACCATATCTATGGCAAAAGTTCCTCCGGAAATAACAGCGATTTTTTTTGTTTTTATTGCTTTATTTACTATGCTACTTACAAATAATAAACTTCCTTGCTCAATTCCTTTACTAGCTATACATATATGTTGACTTTTTTTTATGATAGGTGTTAGTTGTGAGACAACATTATTAACAAATTTAACAGGTATAGCAATAACTATTAAATTAGATCCTTTGATTGCCTCTTGCATATCTGTAGTAAATTTGATGTTTTTATTTACTTTAAAATTGGGTAGAACTCTTTTGTTGGTTCTTTCTTTTTCTAATTCATTTTTTTCTTCTTCAAGAATAGTCCACATGGTTATATCACAATTATTTAAACTAAACATTTCTGATAGTGCTAGTCCATATGCTCCACAACCTAAGATAGTTATTTTCATTATTCCTCCATTTTTATGATATCGTGAATTTTAACATTAAAATAATTACTTGGTGTTTCTATTACAGTGCATACATTTTTTTTTGGTAATATAATTCTATTTTTAGGTAAATTTTTATAAAAATATAAAACTTTATAATTTTTGTCACACATAATTACATCAATGTTAGATTTCATAAAAAAAGTATGAATGCTATTACATTTATTAAAAAATATGGCATGGTCAATCTTTTTTTTAAACATGAAACCTTTTAATCTTTCTAGAAATCTTTTACATTCATAGATATCAATATATTTATTATTTATTATTAATTTCATAATACGATTATAACAAAAATTTTATGAAAAATCTACGAAAAATACTATTTATATATAAATTTGCTTTTTTTATGAATATTTTTTATGTAAAGGGATAAAATAAAATTAGCAATTGGTATTGACAATTGCTAATAATGGTGGTAATATTATAAATGTAACAGAAAGAAAGGATGTGATAGATATGTTACCAAGCAAAATTTTCTTTGATAATTTCTTTGATGATTTTGAACCATCTAATAGAAAATTACACGAAATGATGAGATGTGACATTTTTGAGGAAGGAAATGATTATGTCATTGAAGTGGAAACTCCAGGTTTTGACAAAAAAGATATTAAAATAGAATTAGACGATGGATATTTGAGAGTTTCAGCTGAAAAGAGTGAGGATGAAAAGAATTCTAAGAAGAAGTATTATAGAAGAGAAAGACATTCTTACACTAAATGCGAAAGACAATTCTATGTTGGAGATGTATCTGATAGTGATATAAAAGCTGAGTTTAGAAATGGAGTTTTAAGACTTTCAGTTCCTAAGAGTGAAGAGAAAAAGGAACAAAAGAAACTTATCAATATAGACTAGTTAGAAATAACTAGTTTTTTAGAAAGGAAGTACACATGAAGAAAAAAGAGTTTAAGACTGAGTCAAAAAAGTTAATGGAATTAATGATTAATTCTATATATACTAATAAAGAGATATTTTTAAGGGAAATTATTTCTAATGCTAGTGATGCTATTGATAAATTATATTATAATTCATTAGTTGATGATAATATTAAAGTTAACCATAAGGATTTGGAAATAAATATTGCTATAGATAAGGACGCTCGTACTTTAACTATATCTGATAATGGTATAGGTATGACTTTTGATGAATTAGAGAATAATTTGGGTACAATTGCTAAAAGTGGATCATTTGATTTTAAGAAAAATAATGAACATAAGAAAGATATAGACATTATTGGTCAATTTGGTGTTGGTTTTTATTCGGCTTTTATGGTTAGTAAAAAAGTTGAGGTAATTAGTAAGGCATATGGTAGTGAAGAAAGTTATAAGTGGTCTTCTTCTGGTGTAGATGGCTATAGTATTGTTAAATGTGATAAAGATACTTATGGTACTGATGTTATTCTATATCTTAAGGATGATGTGGATGAAGAGGAATATAGTGAATACTTAGATAGTTATAAGATTAGATATTTAATTAAGAAGTATTCTGATTATATTACTTATCCAATTAAGATGGAAGTTGAAAGACAAGAACTTAAGAAAAAGAAAAAAGATACGGATAAGGATGAATATGAGACTGTTAAGAAGATTGAAGTTATTAATAGTTTAGTACCTATTTGGAAGAGAAATAAGAGTAAGATAAAAGATGAAGAATATGATACTTTCTATTCAGATAAGTTTAATGATTATGAGAAGCCTTTAACACATATTCATGTATCTGCTGAAGGGCTTGTTACATATAATTCAATATTATATATTCCTTCACATGCACCATATGATTATTACACTAAAGAATATGAAAAAGGACTTCAATTATATTCTAATGGTGTTCTTATTATGGAAAAATGTTCTGATTTATTACCTGATTATTTTAGTTTTGTAAAGGGTGTTGTTGATTCACCTGATTTACCTTTAAATATATCAAGAGAAACTTTACAACAGAGTAGAAACTTGAAAACTATTGCTACAAGTATTGAGAAGAAAATTAAGTCAAGTTTAAAGGATATGCTTGATAATGATAGAGAAAAATATGATAGTTTTTATAAAGCTTTTGGTATGCAATTAAAGTTTGGTGTCTATAATAATTATGGAATGGATAAAGATAAAGTGTCTGATTTATTGTTGTTTTACTCTTCAAAAGATAAAAAGTATGTAACGCTTGATGAATACGTTTCACGTATGAAAGATGGACAGAAAGAAATATATTATGCTTGTGGTGAAACTATTGATAAGATAGAGTTATTACCTCAAGTAGAAGCTGTTTTGGATAAAGGATATGAAGTTCTATATTTGACTGAATATGTTGATGAATTTGCTCTTCAAACTTTAATGGAATATAAAGAGAAGAAGTTCATGAATGTTTGTACTAATGCTCTTGATTTAGATACAGAAGAAGAAAAAGAGCAGATAAAGAAGGAAAATGAAGAATTTAAAGATATGTTAAATATTATGAAAGAGGCTATTCCTGATGTTAAAGAGGTAAGATTTACTAATAAATTAAAAGGACATCCTGTATGTTTAACAAGTGAGGGTGGTATTAGTGTTGAGATGGAAAAAGTAATTAATGCTATGCCAACAGATGAAAAAATTCAAGCAACATTAGTGCTTGAAATAAATAAAGATCATGATATAGTTAAAAAGATTAAAGAATTATATACTAATGATAAAGAAGCATTAAAATCATATAGTAAAATATTATATAGTCAAGCTAGGTTAATAGAAGGACTTTCTATAGAAAATCCTACAGAAATAAGTAATTTAGTTTGTGAATTTTTATCTAAGTAAAAAGGTATCCATAAATGGATGCCTTTTTTAACTTTCTATTAAACCTAAGTCGGTAATAAATTTTTCTAATTTTTTATTTTCTTGTAATTTTGACATTATTTCCATAGTATCGTCTAGTGTCATGTCATTTGAGTTAATACTGTTTGTTAAATCAGGTGTAGTTATTTCTTCATTATTTTTTGTATAATTTATTGTAAATTCATAGGTTGAATTTGTTGGTGTGTCATAGTAATTAATCGTCATACTATTATCTGTAGCAATAATATATCCTTTGTATGTGTTTTTTTCTTCATCTATGTATTCATAGCTATATTTGTTTCCTTCTTTAGTTATTTTTATGGATTCATTTTCTGCAAGTAATTCGGCACTAATGAATTCAGATTTGTTTAGGCAAAGAATAAATTTATTTGCTTGAGAACTTGTTGTTTCATTTCTTTCGTTTTCTAATTCTTGGATTACTTCTTCTTTTGTTTTATTTGAAATATTTGCATAAGATATAATAAATTTATCATTAGATATTAATTCATTATAGATATTTTTTAAGAATGTTTCATCAATATTTAATGTTATTTTTGTTACATTACTATTATTAATTTTAACACTTTCTTTAGTAATATTTTCATCAGTTAATGAATTTATAATAGCATCTTTATATGCTGTTAATAATATTTTGTATTCGTCTTTTGAAGTTACATCTATATTATTTTCTTCCTCTGTTTCTAAAAGGATATATTTATCATATAAATCATTTGGTTTTAAATAAAAATTGTTGTTTTTTAATATTGCATCTATATCTAGAATACTTTCTTCTTCATATAAAATATTTATGTTTGATATTATAGTGTTAGTATTTGTATTTATACTAGCTTTTCCATTTATTGTAAGACTATTTATTACATTAAATATTTTTGCTGTTTTTGTATCAGTTGTTTGTAAATTAGTTTTTATTGAATAATTAGTATTATCATTTATGTTAGTTATTTTTTCTTCTGCTTTAGTATAAGTTGTATTTAAGAATTCTGTTAGTAATTTTTTTGGTGTATTGTACATAAAGAAATAATAATAAATACCAGCCCCTATTGCAAGTAGTAGGATTATTATTAATAATATAATTCCTATTTTACTTTTCTTTTTCTTTGTGTTTTTACTTTCTTCAGGATTTTCTAAGTTACTTATGTTATTTAGTGCATTATAGTTAGGTGCTAATGTGGGCATTTCTTTATTTTCTATATTGATTGAAGTATTAGTTTGATTATTGGTAGGTGGTATATTTATGTTATTATTTATTCCAATATTTTCATTTGCAAATGTGTTATTTGTTGGTATACTACTTTCGTTTATAGTGTTTGGTGTATTTATAGGGGTAGGAACTATATTTTCTACAGGTTTTTCAATGTGTTGATTTTGTGTTGTATTATATGTTCCTATAGTATTATTTTGTCCTAGTATAGTTTGATTTACATCATTATTTACATTATTTCTTTGCGCTTGTTCGGGATTATTTACATATTGAGTTGAATTTATATTTAGAGTGTTATTACCATTTTGTGGTGTATTTGGTGTAGTTCCGTTGTTTATTACATTATTGTTTAATTGTTCATTATTCATATTTACATCTCCTTTATTCTACATAATTTTATCATATTACTAAATATTTTTCAATTTAATTTGTGATTTTTGTTAATTTCTTTGACATGTCTATTATAATTTGATATAATAAAGACGTAATACATAAATACATAGGTTTTATTTTTTTATAATAAAGGAGTGGAAAATTATGATAGAATTATCAGGATTTTATGGTAATCAACTAATTGAATTACTAAGGTATATTGAAAAAGATTTTATTAAACAAGGCAATGAAATGCAGGAAATTACTGAAAAATTAGAATTACAAGGAAATGTAATACGTTCTAAAAGTAGTAGACGACAAGCAAATAAATGCTATAAATTATCTGATTTATTTTCCGAGTATTTACACTATATTGGCTTAGAAATATTAGATAATAAATATTTACCAACTGATAAAGAAAAACTTAAAAATTTAATATACCTTTTAAGTTTTTCTCTTAAAGTCAGTAGCAGAATTCGTAGTTATAAGAATCATTATTCGGTTCATGGAATTGCAAGCATTAAGAATTATAACAAAATGGCTGAAATAAAAGTTAACTTTGATAGAGACTGTTGTTTTTCTGATGTCCTTGATGAGACCGATAAAAGAATAAAAAATGTAATAAAAATACTGAAAAAAAATCTGAAAAAAAATGAAAAACTAAAAGATGAAACAATTAGCAATAATTCGAAAGATAATAATTTAGATAATATTAGAAATGTGTTTTTCGAATTAGAAAAACTAAGGAAAGATACTATTAATCATATTTATCTTGTTGCAGTATCTGAGGATAATGACAATTATAATGTATTATCTATTATAGGAGATTATAAAAATCATTATGATTTCATAATAAGTCAACTGTCATCTAAAGAAAGAAAAAAAATTGATCATGAAAAGTATTCTACTTCTTCAATTATTGAAAGTGCTAATCTTGAGATTATATCTAATATGATGATTAAAAAACACATTTATAATCAAGAGCATAAGGATGAATATTTAAAATTAAATACTTGCTTGATGAGTGCAGAAATGATAATTGCAGTTTTCAATAAAATGTTGACTCAAATAAAAAAAGAAACAATAGTAGACACTCGTTATTTACAAATTAATTTTATAAGAGCAATCTTTCCTAAGTTGAAAGATAGGGAAATATATAAGGAAGATGATTTATTAACATATGAAATAGCTGTAAACATTTGTAGAGATTATTTAGGAGTCGAACCTTGCTTTAAAAATGAAGATTTTATTATTCCTAATGATAAACAACTTCAAGAGCCAAAAAAGCATAGATAACATTATAGTAAATACGGAAATATTCATTTTAGTTAGTATAGAAGCACTTATGTTTTTAAAAACGGATTTATTAAGGTAAAGTGAAAAGTTAAATTTCACTTTACTAAGTCAATTTTGTAGAAGAAAAGTCGGCTCAATAAAATCTGGTGTGGAGTAAAATTTACATAGTTCATTATAAAATAAGGGAGAAATCATAATTTTTAATGTTTTAAATTTTATGACATATTTTTCCCTTATTTTTAATGATTTTTTCATTATTTTAAAAATAGACTTTGGAGTAGAAAACTTACTTAACTATTTTTTGACTTTGAAGTCATTTTTCTTTTAACTGATCCACTAATCTTACCATTAAATATGTATAATATTCTTCCTCTAAATAATTCAAAACTTTTATATCCAAATGCTATTCTTTTTATTACCTTTATTTTATTATTTATTCCTTCCGTATATCCATTACTATATCTATCATTTATAAATGAATTTAATATGTATTCTTTCCACCTAGATATTGTTCCTACCGATTCTACAAATTCAGGTATGTTTTTTTCTATACATTTACTTATCCATTTAGTTATTTGTTTTTCTACATCAATTTGGTTATAGTGGTGAACAATATCTAAAAATTCTTCTTTTAAATAACATCCTTCCATTAAATCATTTGATATTTTTAATATATCATCCAATATATCTACTGGTAAAACATCTACCATATGACCATTCTTATATCTTTTTGTAAATACCCACCAATTTATATCATTGCTATATTTTCATCCATCATAATTAGCAATGTTCTTTCTTTTCTTGTACTTATTTATTTTAAATTGTTTTCTAGATACTTGTTCTTTAAGTGAAAATACATCAATACCTTCTTCTTTAAAGACTCTCCCTTGTTAACATGATTATAAATTGTTTTCTCACGTTGTTGTATTTCACTACATGAGGATAATATTTGATAAACTGATTGTCTTTGTTTAAGAAGAGGTACCATAATTTCACCAACTTGTTTTTCTTGGCTGGAGTAATATTGCTACCTGTTCTAGAGTCGACAAATTCATTTAGGTATTCTTGATTAGCTTTAGTAGCATAATAAAAATATTTATCTAAATGACAATTAGTTATTTTAGGACACTTATTACACGCACTGGGAGAACTATCTTTTAATTTACAAGTTTTCTCTTCATATATTTCACGTTTTTTAAAACAACTTCCACATTCTTTTCCTAAATTTCTAGCAAGATCTACTTTATTACATCTGTTTTCTATTTCTGTTTGAATTATTTTTTTCATTAAGTGATAAGTGTTTGTTATCACAAGTTTGTTTCTTATTCATTTTAATCATCCTTTTATTAAGAAACACCCTTGGATAGCTATTATATAAAAAGGAATTTAGTATTGCAATATTTCGGTTGAATTTACTGTAAGACTAAATTTTAGTCGAATATAGGGGAAGTGAAATTTAACTTTTCACTTTACTAACTATGAATAGTAATTATTTTTGATTTAATTTGTATATAATACTTTATTATTTTTAATATTTTTAGTATAATTGTTTAAGAAAGAATGGTGGATATGAAAAAGAGAACTATTAGTGCATTAGTATTGCTTGTTATACTTATATCTAGTCTTATTGTGAGTAGTAAGGTTTTTGCATTTGTTATGGCAATATGTGCTGTTATTGGATTTAATGAATTTTTTAATATAAAAGGTGATGATAAATCGTTAATTATTGTGAAGATATTTGGTATTATAAGTGTATTATTACTTGTGTTAAATAATGTATTATATAAAGTTGATTTACGTGTGTTAATTCTATTTCCTTTGTTACTTTTGACTATACCTATAATATTTTATGATGATAGTAAAAAATATAATATTTTAGATAGTTTATATTTGCTTGGTGGAGTTTATTTGATAGGATTTGCTTTTGGATATATTGCTTATTTGAGGGAAGTTAGTTTAGCAAGTTGTATATATATATTTATAATATCTTTTGTTACGGATACATATGCTTATATTGGTGGATCATTGGTAGGTAAATATACTTTTACTCCTATATCTCCTAAGAAAACAATTGAGGGTTCTTTAATTGGAATGTTGATGGGAGTAGTAGTTGGTAGTGTTTACTGTCACAATGTTATTGGAAATGAATCTGTAATGTATGCAATTTTATTATCTTTTTCACTTTCTATAATTAGTGAAATAGGTGATTTATTATTTAGTAGTATTAAAAGATATTATGGAGTGAAGGACTTTTCAAATTTGATTCCAGGACATGGTGGAATACTTGATAGATTTGATAGTGTTATATATGTATCACTTTGTATGGCTTTAATTACTAGTTTATTTTAGGAGGATGAAATGACTTTAGTTTGGTTTATATTAATATTAAGTTTAATTGTAGGTATACATGAATTTGGACATTTTATATTTGCAAAATTATCAAATACTTACGTTTATGAATTTTCAATTGGTATGGGTAAAAAACTGTTTGGACATAAAAGAAAAGGTGGAGAAACAGAGTTTTGTGTGAGATTGGTTCCATTAGGGGGATTTGTTCAAATTGCTGGGGAAGATGTTGTAAGTGATGATTCTATTCCAGCTGATAGGCAAATGTGTAATAAAAGTTTTATTCAAAAATTTTTAATTTTAGTTGCAGGTGCAGGTTTTAATTTTTTACTTGCTTTTGTACTATTATTTATTAGTGGATTAATATATGGTAGTATATCCCAAACTCCTTATGTAGGAAATGTTTTAGAAGGATATCCGGCGTATGAGGCAGGCCTTAGAGAAGGAGACTTAATCACTAGGATAAATGGTGATAAAGTTAATAGTTGGGATATTGCAATGTTAAAGATGCAAACTAGTTATGGTGATACATTAAAATTTGATGTATTAAGAGGAGAGGAAAAATTAACTTTTGATATAACTCCTGTAAAAATAGAGGATGAAGATGGTAATGAAGCGTATAAATTTGGTATTAGTGCATCTTATAAAATAGAGAAGGGATTTGGCAATGCTATTGTTTATGCGTATAAAAAGACTGGTACTTTGTTTCAAACTATGTGGGAAACAATAAAATGTTTATTTACTGGAAAAGTTGGAGTAGATGATTTTTCTGGTCCAGTTGGAATATACAATTTGGTTGGTGTTCAAGCTAAACAGGGATTTGAAGCAATATTATATTTAGCGGCTTATTTGAGTGTAAATGTTGGTTTTATAAATTTATTACCATTACCAGCATTTGATGGTGGTAGAATATTTTTCTTGATAATAGAAAAAATTATTGGTAAAGAGATACCTAAAAATGTTGAAAATATAATACATTCTGTTGGATTTTTATTATTAATAGGTTTACTTATATTTATAACATTTAATGATATTATTAAGTTATTTTAAAAGAAGCATCAGCTTCTTTTTTGGTATTCTTCAATTATAATGTTTGTAGCTTCTTCAGCACTTATGTTTGTAGTATCAACAATTAGATCAAATTGACTTAAATCATCAATGTCAATATTATATGTTTTTAAATATCTTTCTCTTTCAATATTTCTTCTTGTCATTAAGTCTTTTTTTTGTTCTTCTAATGTATTAAAATTTTCTGTATCTTTTCTATTTTGATCATTAAAAGCCCTTCTTGCTGCTTCTTCTATATCGACTTTAACAAAAACTTTAAAAGATTCTGGTACAACATAATATCCAAGTCTGGCATCAATAATTAAATTATCATGTGTTTTAGCATATTCTTTGGCGCTAAATTCTATTTTTTCATCAATATGTTCTTCAGGATGTTCTTCTACATATTTATTGAATGTTGTTACATCCATTCCCATTTGTTTTCCAAGGCTTCTAAAATAATCACCATTTCTGTATATTTCATAGCCAAGGCGTTCTTGTAGTAATTTTGATATAGTACCTTTACCGCTAGCCAAATTGCCTGTTAATGTAATAATATTTTTCATATAACCTCCATGTCTTTAGTTAATTATAGAATATTATTTGTTTTAAATCAACTTTGTATTAAAAATTTTGCTATTGTTATTTTAAAAGTTAGAATTATCTATCGTTTTATTATATTAGTTATGAGAAAAAAATGTAATAATTTAATAATTACTACATTATGATAAGTATTATTTTATAACGTTTGTATTTATGTAATTTGGATCAACTTTTATTTCTTCTTCCTCTTCAACGTTATCCCATTCTTCTTCGCCTTCTACTTCGGCGATTCTTACTTTTGCGTCTCCGATTATTTCTATTCCTAATGTTTTTTCTACTTCAAGGTTAATTGTTTTTCCTTCTTCTTTAGCACTTATACAAGTTGGTTGTTTTAGTACACGAATAATTATATCTTTGTTAGTATTATCTGATGCGGTTGTTAGTTTTACTTCTTCTAATTCTGTGTAATTAATAGTTTTGCTATTTACAATTGTTTTTGAGTCGTTATCATAAGAGTACCAGATATTTACATCAAAGTTTCCATCTATTCTAACTTTATTTCCTTCTTCTTTAGCTTGAAACTTGTGATTAATAATCCAACAACCTAATACTGTTGAAGGGTCTTTTTCTACCTCTACGGTGTATGTATTTTTATAATCTTTTTTACTTTTTCCTATTATTGCTTTTGTAACTATTTCTTTCATAGACATTATATCACTCCTCAGTTTATTTTATGAAATATATAAGAAAAAAGTACCATATTAATATAGTACTAAATAATTATTCACTTTCCATTTCAAATATAATATCTCTTAATTCAGTTGCTCTTTCAAAGTCTAATTTCTTTGCTGCATCATTCATTTCTTTTTTTAGTCTATCTATCATATCTTCTTTTTCTTTCTTTGATAGCTTATTCTTTTTGGTATCTTTTGTTTCTATTTTGTTTGATATTAGTTCTCTTATTTCTTTTATAATAGTTTTTGGAATAATATTATGTTCTTTATTATATTTTTCCTGAATTTCTCTTCTTCTTTTTGTTTCTGTAATTGCTTCTTGCATACTGTCACTTATGGTATCAGCGTACATTATTACTTTACCATTACTGTTTCTAGCACATCTACCTATTGTTTGTATAAGGGATCTAGTACTTCTTAGGAATCCTTGTTTGTCTGCATCCATAATAGCTATAAGACTTACTTCTGGTATATCCATACCTTCTCTTAATAAGTTTATACCAACGACAACATCATAAGTACCGATTCTTAAATCGCGTATTATTCTCATTCTTTCTAATGTTTTTATTTCGTTATGTAAGTAAGCTACTTTGATATCAATATTTTTAAGATAATTAGTTAATTCTTCAGCCATTTTAATAGTTAGGGTGGTAATTAATACTCTTTCATTTTTGTCTATTCTGTTGTGAATTTCATCTAGTAAGTTATCAATTTGATTTTTGGTAGGTCTTACTTCAACGATAGGGTCTAATAAACCTGTTGGTCTTATTATTTGATTTACAGTTTGCTTGTTAACTAGATTAAGTTCATAGTCGCCTGGAGTTGCTGATACGTAAATTGTTTGATTTAATTTTTTTTCAAATTCTTCAAATTTTAATGGTCTATTATCTAGGGCACTTGGCAGTCTAAATCCATAATCCACAAGATTTTGTTTTCTTGCTCTATCTCCATTATACATTCCTCTTACTTGTGGAATGGTAACGTGAGATTCATCTACGATAAGGAGAAAGTCTTTTGGAAAGAAATCGATTAATGTTGTTGGGGTTTCTCCTTCTTCTCTTAATGATATGTGTCTTGAATAGTTTTCTATACCACGACAAAATCCAGTTTCTGATAGCATTTCCATGTCATATTTTGTTCTTTCTCTAATTCTTTGTTCTTCAATAAGTTTATTGTGTTCTTTGAAGTATAAGCATCTTTCATCTAATTCTTTTAGAATTCTTTCGATTGATATTTTTAATTTATCATCATTTGTTACAAAGTGTGATGCTGGAAAAATAGATATACTTTGTTTTTCGTTTATTATAGCTCCAGTTACGGTATCTATGGTACATATTCTTTCAATGACGTCTCCAAAAAACTCTATTAAAATGCCATGAGTATGTTCATTAGCAGGGATTATTTCTATAATATCTCCTTTTACTCTGAATGTTCCTCTTGATAAGTCATACATACTTCTTTCGTATAACATTTCTACTAGTTTTTTTAAAACATCATCTCTTTCTATAGTTTGTCCTTTTGTTAATGTTAACATTTTATTTTTATAATCTTCTACTTCTCCAATACCATATATACATGAAACAGATGCTATTACTATTACATCTTTTCTTGATAATAGTGATGCAGTTGCTTTATGTCTTAGTTCATCTATTTCGTCATTTATTTTGGCATCTTTTTCAATATATGAATCTGTTTGTGGTACGTATGCTTCTGGCTGATAATAATCATAATAACTAACAAAATATTCAACAGCATTATTAGGAAAAAATTCTTTAAATTCGCCATATAGTTGTCCTGCTAATGTTTTATTGTGAGCTAGTACTAGGGTTGGTTTGTTGACACTAGCAATAACATTAGCCATTGTAAATGTTTTTCCAGATCCGGTAACACCCATTAATACTTGACTTTTTTGACCTTTATTAATACCATCTACTAATTCTTTTATAGCTTCTGGTTGATCTCCTGTTGGTTTATATTTTGATACTAGGTTAAACATATAATCACTTCTTTCTTTTTTTATTATGGCTATTATTGATAATATAATTTTTTTTATAATAATTTCATGTGGACTAATTATATCAAAAAGGATATTTATTTACAATATTTTGGATGTTATATATAGATATTTTTGTTAATTGGTAATTAAATCTGGTTGTGGATAATTTTATTCTGTGTTATATTTGATAATGGGTGATGTATGAATGATAGACTTGAGTAATTTAAATAAAGAACAATATAGAGCAGTAACACATATTAATGGTCCTATGTTAGTTTTAGCAGGAGCTGGTTCTGGTAAGACTAAAGTTTTAACAAATAGGATTGCTTATTTAATAGAGAATGGTGTTAGTGAAGATAATATATTGGCAATAACTTTTACAAATAAGGCTTCTAAGGAAATGAGAGAGAGAGAAGTTAAGATATTAGGTAAATTGGCTTATGATATACAGATATCAACATTTCATTCTTTTGGATTAAAACTACTTAAGGAGAATTATGGTGTACTTGGTTATAGTAAAAATTTTAATATATTAGATTCAGATGATTCTTTGACTGTAATAAAGAAAATAATTAAGGAGTTAAATTTAAATCCTAAGTTTTATAATGCTAGAGAAATAAAGAGTAAAATTAGTAGTGCTAAGAATGAATTGATAGATATAGATAGTTTTTCTAAGATGGAATATGATAATAATATTCTTTTAATATATAAGAAATATTTAAATAAATTAAAGGTAAATAATTCGGTTGATTTTGATGATTTATTGGTGTTACCTATTAAATTATTTAAGGAACATAAAGATATTTTAGAATATTATCAAGATAAATATAAATATGTATTAATAGATGAGTATCAAGATACGAATGAAGCTCAGTATATGCTTAGTAAGTTGTTATGTCAAAAACATAAAAATATCTTTGTGGTTGGTGATAATGATCAGTCTATTTATGCTTTTAGGGGGGCTAATTATAAAAATATTTTAAATTTTGAAAAAGATTATAAGAATTGTGAAGTTATATTATTGGAAGAGAATTATAGGTCTACTAAGAATATATTGGATGCTGCTAATAGTGTTATTAAGCATAATAAAGATAGGAAAGATAAGAATTTAAAGAGTAATAATGGTATTGGTGAAAAGGTAAAATATGTTAAAGTAGAAACTGATAAAGATGAATGTAGTTATGTATCTAGTAAGATAAATGAATTACATAATAGTGGTGTTAGGTATGAAGATATAGCTATATTATATAGAACTAATGCTCAATCAAGAATTCTTGAGGAAGAAATGTTAAAAAATGGTATACCTTATAGAATTGTTGGTAGTTTTTACTTTTATAATAGAAAAGAAATTAAAGATTTGTTATGTTATCTTAGACTTATTAATAATCCTTTAGATGATGTTAGTTTATTGAGAGTAATAAATACTCCAAAAAGAGGAATTGGTGATAAGACTATTGATGCTTTAAGTGAGAAAGCTAATAATGAAAATATTAGTTTATTTGACGCTATAAGTGAAGGGAAGGAATTAAAGTTTAAGAATTTGATATTAGAGATGCAAGAATTGGCTCAAAATTTAACACTTACACAAATAGTAGATATGGTTCTTGATAAAAGTGGTATGAAAGAAGAGTTTGGAGATAAAACTTTAGATGGTGAAATAAGATTAGAAAACTTAGAAGAATTTAAGTCAATAACTAAAAACTATGAGGAAGAGTATGGTGTTTTGAACTTAGAAGATTTCTTGGCTGAAATATCTTTAGTTAGTGATGTTGAAGAATATAAAGATGAAGATAATAGAGTTAGTTTAATGACAATTCATTCTGTGAAAGGATTAGAATTTGATAATGTTTTTGTAACGGGTATGGAAGAAGAAATATTTCCTCATTATAATTCTATAAATGAAGGAACAAGGGATGCTATTGAAGAAGAGAGAAGACTATGTTATGTTGCTATTACGAGAGCTAAGAAAAATTTATGGTTATTAAATGCTAAGAAGAGAATGTTATTTGGAAATGTACAACATAATTTACCTAGTAGATTTATGGATGAAATAGATCCTGATTATCTTGAAGTTATAAATAATAGGGAAACTTTATTTAATAAAGTTACAAAAATTGTTAATAAAGAAGAAATGTATAAAAAGAGTGGTGATGATTATTCTGTTGGTGATCATGTAAAACATACGGAATTTGGAGAAGGAATTATAGTTAAAATTGATGGTATTATAGCAGTTATTGCTTTTGCTCATCCATATGGTATTAAAAAGATAATGAAGACACATAAGAATTTATCAAAAGTATAACATTATTTTATATTTGCATATAATAATGTAGGTGATGTATGGATTATCATATTTTGGTTAATAAGGAAAATGGTTTAAATAAGACATATGTTCCAAGTAGACTTGTTGATACTAAGAGTAAATATAAAGATAATGTTTTGATAGATGAAATAGTTTTAATAAATTTTAACAATATGAGAGAAGATGCTTTAAAGAATGGTTTAGAAATAGATATAATGAGTGGATATAGGGATTATTTTTATCAAGAAAAACTATATAATAGACTTTTAAAAGAAAAGGGGTATGCATATACATTTAGGAGTGTGGCTAAACCTGGTTTTTCTGAACATCAGACGGGACTTGCTGTTGATATATGTGTATATAAGGATGGGTTATGTTATATAGAACATGATATTACTTATATTAAAGAGAGTGATTGGCTTATTAATAATGCACATAAATATGGGTTTATTTTGAGGTATCCTAAGGGAAAAGAAGATATTACGGGGTACAATTATGAACCATGGCATTATAGATACGTTGGTAGTTTAGCTACTTATTTATATGAAAATGATTTGACATTAGAAGAATATAAAAAGATTTACAATAAATAGATAAAGTGTTATTATATTTGTAGGTGATTGTTGTGAAGAAAGATAGTAAAATAAAATTAATTATTTTAGTAAGTATATGTGTAATTGCTTTAATAGTTTTAATAATACTTAATATAAAAGATCAAAAACAATATTTGATAGAAATAAAATATGATAAATTAATGGAGAAGATTAATAATAAGGAAGATTTTGTACTTCTATTAAGTCAAACAACTTGTGAACATTGTATGGATTTTAAACCTAAATTAAATAAGGTTTCAAAAAAATATAAGTTATATACATATTACATAGAAGTTAATTTATTAAATGATGAAGAAAGACAAGGACTTAAGAATATTATTAGTTATGATGGAACACCTACGACAGTATTTATATTTGATGGTACTGAAAAAACTGCTGCTAATAGATTAGATGGTAGTGTATCTGAGGAAAAAATAATTGCTAAATTAAAAAGCAATGGCTTTATTGAATAAAATATCACTAAAATTAGTGGTATTTTTGACATTTTTTCGTATTTATGTTATTCTAATACACGTTGGGGGAAAATTAAAATGAATATAGAAATAAAAGATAGTGAAAGAAATGTATATCTTAAACAATTTTATGATGGAATTTTATATGGACCATTAGAATCTAGTGTAGAAAAATCAAGACCATGGATAAAATATTATACTGTTGAAGAATTAGCTAATCCAATAGTATATAGGACTATGTATGAAGATTTGATTTATTATACACAAAATAACTTAGATTGCGAAAGTAGTACTTATTTAGGTAATCATGTGACTTACAAAGATTTTATAGAGAATATTAATATAACAGCTTCAGCATTTGAACAAAACAATGTTAAAAAAGGAGATGTTGTTGCATTATTATCAGTATCATTACCTGAAACACTTTGTACAATTTATGCTTTATCTAAAATTGGGGCAACTGTTCAAGTTATTGATCCAAGAGTAAATAAAAATTTAATTTCTCAATATTTACAAGATTCAAAAGCTAAAATAGCTGTCGTAGTAGATACTTTTAACGATAAAGTGATATCTATATCAGATGAAACAAATTTAGAACAAATAATATCTATTTCACCTTTAAATTCAGCTAATAGTGAATCTAATAAAGTTAAATTAGGTAGAGTTATTAATGTTTATAAACCAATATTATCAAAATTAAAAATGTTAACAAAGAATATAAGATTTAGAACATGGAATGATTTTTTGAATGATAGTAATGGTAAATCAACTACTGTAACATATGATGAAGATGCTATTGCTGCTATCGAATATACAAGCGGTTCTACAGGAAGCCCAAAAGGTGTAATGTTAAGTAACAAATCATTTAATTCTCTTGTCTATTCACAAAAACAAGTATATATTTCAGTTCCTGGGGATAGATTTTTACTTATTATGCCACCTTTTATTGCTTATGGACTAGTGGTAGGTATTCATGTAATGCTATGTCAAAATCAAAATTTACAAGTAATTCCTAATTTTTCAATTCAAAAGTGTCCAGATATGTTAATAGATTTGATTAAAAAGTATCAACCTAAAGTGATTATGGGAGTACCTAATTTTTTAACATATATTATGGAGACAAAAGAAGATATGTCGTGTATTAGAAAAATAATTGTTGGTGGAGATAGTCTTAATTCAGAACTACAGAAAAAGGCTATAACACAATTTGAAGATAAAGGATATAATATAGATATAATGGTTGGATGGGGAATGACTGAAATAGCATCTTGTGGGACTTTTACTAAGGAAAATGCACCTATAAAATTGGGCAGTGCTGGAATTCCATTATCAAAGAATGTTATAAAAATATTACCATATAATGAAGATAATATCTATGATATAAATGCTAATGGCTTAGCTGTCAATCAGAAAGGTATGTTATTTTTCAGTTCACCTTCAAGAATGCAAGGCTACTATAAAAGACCTGAATTAACTGAGGAAACTATCTTAACCGATAACGAAGGAACAAAATGGATAAAAACAGGAGATTTAGCTTGGGTAGATAGCGATGGATATATATTTTTTGAAGGAAGGGCAAAAAGAATTGTAGTGCGACCTGACGGACATAATATTCCTGGAGAATACATTGAAACAATAGCTAATAGTTATGTTCAAGTAAAATCAGCTGTTGTTGTTGGAGTTAAAAGTACCAATTATCCGCATGGAAGTTATGCTGGATTATGTATTGAAAGAAATAATGATAGTAATATGACTGATGATGAATTACTAACTATTATAGATAAAATGTGTTGTGAAAAATTACAACCAAGAGATAGAGTTAAATATTATATAATAACTAATATTCCATATACAGCAAATAACAAAGTCGATTATGATAAATTACAAATAGCAGTTAATCAATTAATACAAGAACTTGAAATTAATGAAGATGATAGAGAAAGTTTCTTTATATTAGAAGGACAAGTTTTAGATCAAAAGATAAAATCAACAAAAACGTTAAAACGCATATTTAAAACAAAAAGGTAATGACTTTTTTGTTTTTTTATGTTATATTGTGTTAAGATAAGAGGTGAAAATAATGTCAAATAATTTTTTTACAATTGCAAGTTTATTTTATAGTATTATGCTTGTTATTATTTATTTTAATAGAGATAAAGTTAATACATCAGAGACGAAAATGTATTCATATATGATTATTTCAAACTTTCTTACTGTTGTTATTGCAATAATTTGTTATGGAACAATATCAATTAATGAAAAAATACCGGCAATAAATAATTTTGTTTCCAAGACTTTATTATTATTATATATTACTTGGTCAATATTATTTACTGTATATATTTATGTCATAACAAGAAAAGATGATAAATCTATAAAAAGTATTAAAAAAAATACAAAATATGTATATTTAATAATATCATATATAATTTTTGCTTTAATAATATATTATTTACCATTATATTATCATAATGAAAATAAAATTATTTATTCCTATGGTCCGTCAGCAAACTTTGTATATGTAATAACAGCCATACTTATGTTATATTGGATATTTCTTATTTTTAAAAATTATCAAATATTGAAATCAAAAAAATGTATACCAATAGTATTATTTATTGTTTTCTGTATTATTGCGGTTATTATTCAAAAATTGTATCCAGGTCTTTTATTGATTACATTTTTAGAAACTTTTATTACAGTGATAATGTATTTTACGATAGAAAATCCTGATGTTAAACTTTTAACAGAAGTATATAAATCAAAGGAAATATCAGATAGTGCTAATGATGAAAAAAATTTGTTTATATATAATATGACACAGGAAATTAGAGAAATTACGAAAAAAGTTAATAATGAAATAGATTATATTTTAAATAGTGATTCTATTACTGATAATAAGGAATCAGCTAGAAAAATAAAAGAATATACTAATAATTTTAAAATAGTAACTAATGATATATTGGATGTTGATATTACTAATGATATTAAGATATATAATAATAAATATAATATTAAAAATTTATTTAAAGAAATAATTAATATATATAGTAATAAAATTGAAAATAAGGGATTATCTTTCAATATCAATATAGAACATTCATTACCTGAATTTTTATATGGTGATAAAATAAATTTTAAAGAATTATTAAATAATGTTTTAGACTATGCTTTATCTGAAACTCTACATGGTTATATAGAATTAAATGTTAATACTATAATTAAAAATGATGTTTGTAGATTAATGATTTCTGTTGAAGACTCAAGTACTAATAATAATATTAATACTATTACAAAAGATAATAAAGAATTATATAAATCATATAAATTAGCTATATTATTAAATGGTACTATGTCTGTATTGTCAAATCCAAATAAAAATACGTTTAAAATAATACTTGATCAAAAAATATATGAAGAAGATAATATTGTTAATAAATGCTCTAATGTATTTAATAATAAAAAAATATTAATTGTAGATAATGTTGATACGACATATAAAATAATAGAAAAATTATTAAAAGACACTAATATACAATTAGATTTATCATTAACTAGTAAAGATTGTTTAAATAAAATAAGAAGTAAGGAACACTATGATTTAATATTTTTAGAAGAAAATATGAATATTATTTCTTCAACAGAGTTAATTAAAAAATTACATAATGAAAGAAATTTTAATACGCCAATTATATTATTAACAAAGAATAATGATGTTGAATATAATAATGAATATAAAAAAATAGGATATAATTATTATTTATTAAAACCAATTAAAAAAGAAAATTTAAATGATATACTTGATGAATATATTAAATAGAATCTTCCAAAAGGAAGTTTTTATTTTAGATAATAATTTCTATACTAGACTTTTATTTATAAATTTAGTAAAATTAGTTATGAAAGGATATAACAATAGTTATATAAAAGGTGCAGTATGTATGATGTAGTTATAGTTGGAGCTGGTCCTGCTGGTTTATTTGCAGCATATGAATTGGTTTCAAAAAATAAAAATTTAAAAATTGCAATATTAGATAGAGGAAAATTTGCTGATAAGAGGGTATGTCCTATAACTGTAAATGGTGGTTCATGTATAAATTGTACACCATGTAATATATTATCTGGATATGGTGGAGCAGGTACCTTTTCTGATGGAAAGTTAAATTTTATACCTAAATTAGGTAAATCAGACTTGTTTAAATATGTATCTGAAACAGAAGCTTATAAGTTGATTGATGATTGTGAAGAGATATTTAATAAATTTGGTATGGATGCTAAGACATATCCTAAGAATATGGATGAAGCTTTAGAATTTAAGAAAGAAGTAGCAAAAGCTGGTGGTAGATTATTAATAATAAAAAATAAACATATTGGTTCTGATAAATTACCACAGTGTATTATTGAATTTACTAAATTTTTAAGAGAACAAAATGTAGATACATTAGAAATGATAAATATAGAAGATATTTCTAGGGAAGAAGATGGAGCTTATAAGCTTATTTATCATGAAGGTGGTAAGGAAGAGAGTATTTTATCTAGATATGTGGTTGTAGCTCCTGGTAGAACTGGTGCTAAATGGGTACAAGAATATTCTGATAAGCATAAAATACCTTATGTATCACAAAGTATTGAAGTTGGTGTTAGGGTAGAGGTTAGAAAAGAAATTATGGAAGATATTTGCTCTAAGCTATATGAACCTACAATATTTATAAAGAGTGATACATATGGTGATGAGGTAAGAACATTTTGTACTAATCCTGGTGGTTTTGTTGCTAAGGAAAATTATGAAGGTTATATTTGTGTAAATGGATACTCAAACAAGGAAACGAAGTCTAATAATTCAAATTTTGCTTTTATAGCTAAAATAAATTTGACGGAGCCTGTGACTGATACTAGACTTTATGGGGAGTCTATTGCTAGAATTGCTAATGTTCTAGGTGATGGTAAGCCTATAATTCAAACATTAAAAGATTTAAAACAAGGAAGAAGAAGTGATTGGCATAGAATTAATAAAGGTTTTATAGAACCTACATTAAAGGATTGTGTTGCGGGTGATCTTGCTTTGGTTATGCCACATAGAATAATAACAGATATACTTGAGGGTTTGGAGACATTAAATAAAATTATTCCTGGTATTTCAAATGATGATACTTTGTTGTATGGTCCAGAAATAAAATTTTTCTCAAATGAAATTGAAACTGATAATAATATGAAACTTTTAAATGATAATATATATTTTGTTGGAGATGGTGCTGGTAAGGCTGGTAATATAGTGGCGGCGGCTGCTACAGGTCTTATTGCTGCTAGGGATATTTTAAATAAATTTAATTAATAAAAGATACCTTTTTAAGAAAATGTATCTTTTTTCTGTCAAAAATTTAGTTTTTTAATATTGTTGTATTTTCTTGATTTTTTTGTTATAATATTTTTAGAAAGGATGATAGAAATGATTAAGAAAATAAATCAATATATAAATTTATCAATAGTGTTGTCTATTTTGTTTATGATAGTGGGCTTATTACTTATTGTTTGGCCTAAAGCGTCACTTGATACTTTTGCTTATGTTATTGGTTCTATTATGATAGTTTATGGTGTATATAATTTTATAGATAGTTTTACTATTAATCCTATTTTTTTCTTTTTTCAGATGAGTACAAGTATTCTATCATTTTTATTTGGTATTTGTATTTTTTTAAATACTAGTATTTTTGAAAGCATTATTCCAATAACTTTAGGTATATTCTTTGTTATAAGTGGTATTTTTTCTTTAAGAATTTCATTTATAATTAAAGATATGGGTAGTAGTTTTGTGATGTCATTTATAAGTTCTATTTTGATGATTATATGTGGTATTATTCTTATAATTAATCCTGTAGGAACTATTGTTGTACTTACAACACTTATTGGTATTCTTCTTATTGTATATTCTATATCTAATGTTGTAGATATGTGTATATTTAAGTCAAGAGTAAAAGAAATTGATAAATACTTTAATAATTTGATAAAATAACCATAGTGTTATTTTTTATTTTAAATAAAAAACTCAAGTTTTGACTGTTGACAAAAGTTATTCTCTATGGTATATTAGGTACTGTTATGGCGGATGTGGTGAAGTGGTTAACACGGTGGATTGTGGTTCCATTATTCGTGGGTTCGATTCCCACCATCCGTCCCAGATTGATTAATACTCACATGCTTAATATTTATGTGAGTTTTCTTTTGTTATTATTTTTTAATACATTTCATATAATTTATTGGTGATGAAATGGTTGTTAAGTATAATCAAAAAGAATTGGAATTATTGGCAAGACTGATGAGGGCTGAGGCTTTGGGTGAAGGTAATCTTGGTATGCTTATGGTTGGTAATGTTGGTATTAACAGGGTTATTGCTAATTGTTTGACTTTTAAAAATATTACTACTATATATGATATGATTTTTCAAAGTCCAGGTGGTTTTTCTGGTACAAAGAGTAATTTATTCTATGGAAATCCTACAGAAAAAGAAAAAAGCCTTGCTATGAGGGTTATTCGAGGAGAATATTATTACCCTGCTACCAATGCTTTATGGTTTTATGCTCCAAGTAGTGGAAGTTCTTGTTCTAGTTCTTGGTGGGATCAAGAATTTGCTGGTAGATATAAAAATCATTGTTTTTATAAACCTGATCCTGGTGTTTGTGAGGAATTACATTAAATATCTGTAATTTCTTTTTTTCTTTTTGGTGTGTGTTTTAAATAGTTTATAATAATACTATTTACTTCTTCTTTTCTTTTTCCTGTAAAACAATTATGATTAACTTTGGAAATGTTAACTAATTTGACAGATTTAGAACTGATATTATTGTATACTAACTCGGTACTATCTTTAGGAACAAGTAAGTCTTCTTTTCCATGAATAATTAAAGTTGGACAATTTATTTTGTCGAATAGGTTACTATTTTCTTTTACTAGATTGGTAAATTCAATTATTGTGGGTATAGGGGTTTTTATTAATCTTTCAACGACTTCGTCGTGGGGTAGACTATTTAAAATCTGTGGTAATTTTTGAATACTTTTCATAATGTCTAACTTATCATTATCAAAGCAGCAATATTTAAATGCTGGTGCTGCTAATACTAGTTTTTTTACATATTTTGGATATTTATATGCTAAGTATGTAGCTAATACTCCACCCATACTGTGACCTATTACATATATGTTTTTATATTTATTTTGAATGAGTATATCTATTTGTCTTTCACTTTCTTTTATCCAATCTTTTTGTTTTACGTTTTTGACAATAAGTTTTTCGTGACCGGGTAGGGTATATGTAAATACATCAAAATTTTTTACTAATTCTAATTCATTAATTAAATCTCCATAATCATAGTTTCCACCAACAAAACCATGTATCATAAGTATAGCTTTTCTTCTTATCATAATATCACCATATTAATTATATCATATTCTTTTTTTTTATAAAAATTAAAATTGATGTTATTATACTTATTATTAATATTGGTAAAGTAATTATAGGCAAATATTTACTTGTGAAGTTGTTAAATATAATGTTGTTTTTAAATGAAATTATGGATAATATAAAGATAATTATACCAATAATATTAATTATATATTCTTTTTTTATTTTTATGTGATCGGTTATATTTTCTGATATATAGTATATTATGTATGATAATATTATAAAATATGCCATTGCCCATTGCATTGATAATATGTTTTCTGTTCTTTCTAATATACTAAGGATAGATACGCTTTTAAGGGCTATATATGTTGGATATTCATATAGTTTACATAAGTATATTCCTAGGGTTCCTAGGGTGGAAATTATCATTATGAGTGAAATTATTGTAGATATAATATAAAATAATATTACATATAATTTTGTTTTATTTTGATTTTTTATGTTGTTCTTTGGTATTATTAATAATAAATATAATGGTAATATGGAACAGGATGCTGAGTATAGACTACTTATAAGTGGATTTTTTATACCATTTTTTAATATTGGAAAGAAATTACTGGTGTCTATTTTTGTTAATAATGTTCCATATCCACTTATTAATAAAATAATATTTATAAAGAATATAATTATAGTAATTCTTGACATGTTTTCTATTCCTTTGTTTACGTTATATATTGTTGTAATTATAAGAAGTAAGGCTATTATGGAAATTGGTGTTCTGTATAAATATTGGGAAGATATGAAGTTGCTAATGTCGTATAGGAGTACTATACTAACTACAATGAAAATAATTATAATTAATATATTTATAAATGCACCTAGATATTTTCCGTATAATTTTTCAATTTTATTATTAATTTTTAAATCTTTTTCATAATTATGGATATAGGAAAATAAGATTATGGGGATAATTCCTAAGATAATAGTTAAAATTATAGAAATATATGCGTCTTCTTCGGCTATATTAAATGTTCTTTGGGTATTGATACCTATAAGTATACCTATTATACAAAAAGGGATTAAACAGGCAAATTCTAATGGTTTAATTTTTTTCATTTATACCCTCCACAGTATTACCTTCTGATATGATTTTGACGTTTGTTTTTATATCTATATCTAAATTTTTAAAATGTTCATAATAATTATCTTTTATTTCTTTGTAATATTTGTAATTTTTTTTATAATAGATATCTTTAAAACCGAATATATCACTATTATACTTTGTTATTATGTTAGTAAGAGAGGTATTTATTTGATTATATAGTTCTTTATTGGCTTTATTTTCCATTTCTTTTATTACTTTGTTATCTTTTATATTGATATTACAATCTACTTGATTTATATTTGCTTTTGAATTGATTTTTATGATGATTTTTTTGTTATCTAATTCAATGCTTGTTTTGTTACTTACTATGTCTAGAGCAATATATTTATCATTATTACATTGATATTGTAGGATATAATTATTTATTTTTCCACTGATAAAGTTATAAGCTACACTTTCTTCTTCTGTTAGGTAACCTATAAATTTATTTTGTTTAAATATTCCTAGAGTAGATAATTTGTATTTAGCAAAATTGGATGTTTTTTCGGTATTACTTATTTCGTTATCTTCATTTGTATTATCAATTATTTCTATGGAAGGTAATACTAGTTCTATGTTGGGATTTAAATAATTAGAGATTAATTCTTTAAATTCTACCAAAAGAGTTGTACTATAATATTTGCTATTGGTAATTAATGTTTCTTTTATAGAGTTGGCTGAGATACTTACTATTGGTGTTGTTAAAGAAATTAAATCATCGTTATTTTTTTCAATTATAATATAGAAGTCATTTCGTATATTTTGATCTCTTATGAGAAAGTCAAGAATTTTATCTAAATCATTGTATAGTACATTTTCTTTTAATAGTAATATTTGCATATGATATAGATATGGTAGTCTTGATGATACAGTTTCTAATTTATGTCCTGCATTCATTATTGTTTTATCTTTTCCTTCATATATAATGAATGGTGCCTCGTTTTTGCTGTTTCCTTCTTTTAAGTCTTGTGGATTCATTACTTGCATTCTTAATATAAATTCATCATTTTGTTTGTCTACTTCTAATGCTGATGTTATTGCAATGGTATTTAATTCTTTGTAACTATAGCAACCTGTTAAGGTAAAGAGTATAAAAATTAATAAAATATATTTTTTCATTTATTCCTCCGTTTTATTTTTTACTATATTGTTTGATAAGTAATTATTTCTTTTTTTTCTTTTCTTTATTGGATAAGATATAATGCTGTCTTTTAATTGACTTATGTTAATTGGTGCAAAAGGGGATAGATAAGGTAGAGTAAATGATTTTGTGCTAATTGTTGTTATTAGAAAATATAATCCTACAAGAACTAGTCCATATATTCCAAAGAAGCTAGCTCCTAACATAAAGATAAGTCTATACCATCTTAATGAGTTTATTAGTTCTGGTTCAGAAAAAGCTAATGATGATATGGATGTTATGGCTACGACAATAATCATAATTGGGGATACTATTCCGGCTGATACAGCAGCGTCTCCTAATATTAGAGCACCAACAATGGATAGAGAACTGTTAGCAAAATTAGGCATTTTTAAATCACTTTCTCTTAATATATCAAAAGAAAATATCATTAGTATTGCTTCTATAAAAGCAGAAAAGGGGACATTTTCTCTTTGCCCTGCTATACTCAGTAGGAGTGGAGTTGGTATTATTTCTTGATTGTAGGTGGTTATGGCTATATATAATGCTGGAGTTATTAACGATATAATAAAGCATATATATCGTATTATTCTTGAAAAACTAGTATTTATACTTCCTGAATATTCGTCTTCTTCTGAAAAAAAGAAATCATTAAGAGATATTGGTAATATTAGTGCAAATGGGTCATTATCTACGAGTATAACGGCATTTCCGTTAAGTAAATATTTACATGCCATATAGGGTCTTTCTGTAGACATAATAATTGGAAATATACTTTTATTTTCTTTTTCTATTAAATTTTTTATTATTCCTGATGATAATATACCATCAATATTTATTTTGTTTAACCTATCATCTATCATATTAATTAATTCTTCTTTTACAATGGTATTTATATATATTAGTGATATATTTGTTTTGGTATATAGTCCGATATTATAATTTTTTATCCAAAGATTATTGTTTTTTATTCTTCTTTTTATTAATCCAATATTTATTTCTATGTTTTCTGTGAATGCATCAGAAGGACCTCTAATGACATTTTCTGTATTTGGTGATGTTATGCTTCTTGTTATGTCTTTTTTTGTTTCTAAGGCAATATAGTGTTTACCAATTAATAGTATGGTAAAACCACTATTTAAATAAAAATCTATTTCATTATAATTTCTTAATACTTTATATTTAAAATTATCTATATTATTAATTATTTTATGATATACGAAAAAAGGAGTTATGTTATCTAGACTTCTTATGATAAAATCACTAACTTTATCACTAGATACAAGGGTTTCATTATATATTATGAATATTTTTGTTAGTCCAATATATTTTTTTCTATATATAATATTTTCTAGATTGTTAGTGTCTTTTTTTAATAATTTAATAATCTTATCCATTATATTCACCTTTATTAGTATGAATGATTATTTTAAAAGTATGTAAAATACAGAGGAAAATATGTTTCTTTAATTGTTAAATAGATGATATTGTGTTAAACTTAGAATTGTGGTGGTATATGAAAAAAATAATAAATAATAAGGAAGAAAATGTTAAAAATAATATAGATAATAGAAAAAAGAAAAAAGATAAGAAAAAAAAGATAGGAATTTTTTCAAAAGAAAAAGAAAGTTATTCTTTTGATGAGGTTTTTTCAATTACTATTTTTTCTTTGTTACTTGGAGTTTTAGCGTGTTTTTCTGTTTTAACTATTTTAAATAAAGGTAAGAATTATTTTGTTTTATCGAAAGAACTTGCTAAATTTGTTGATGCATATGATGCTATTGTAAATAATTATTATAAGGAAGTTGATAAAGACAAGTTGGTTGAGTCTGCAATTAATGGTATGGTTAGTTCTATAGGGGATGAATATACAAGCTATAGTGATAAAGATGTTACAGATAATTTTAATGAGGCTGTTAATGGTAAATATATGGGTATTGGAGCTCTTATTATGAAGAGTGAAAATGATTTAGTAATATATAAGGTTTTTGAAGATAGTCCTTCGTATAGAGCAGGTCTTAAAGATGGAGATATTATTTTGAAGTTAGATGATAAAGATACTAAGGATATGTCTGTTAATGATATTGCTAGTATTGTTAAGAATGATACAAATAAGGAAGTAAAATTATTAGTTAAAAGAGGAGAAGAAAATTTAGATATTACTATTGTTAAAGATATGGTTGAATTACCTGTTGTTTCTGGTAAGGTTATTAATCATAATGATAAGAAAATAGGGTATATTAGTTTATCGATATTTTCTTCTGTAGCTTCAGAACAATTTAATAAAGAACTTGTTAAATTAGAAAAGGAAGGAATTAGTGGTCTTGTAATTGATGTTAGAGGGAATTCTGGTGGATATTTGACTACTGTTACTGATATTGCAAGTTATTTTCTTAAGAAAGGTGATATTATTTATAAATTGGAAGTAAATGATAAAGTAACTGTTAGAAAAGATAAAACTAAGGAAAGTAGGGATTATCCTGTAGCTGTATTGATAGATAAAAATTCGGCTTCTGCTTCAGAAATATTGGCTTCTTCAATAAAAGAAAGTTATAATGGTTATGTTGTTGGTACTAATTCTTATGGTAAGGGTACTGTACAACAAACATTGGTACTAAGTGATGGTAGTATGATAAAGTATACGATTGAGAAATGGTTGACTCCACTTGGTAATTGGATTAATGAAGAAGGTGTTATTCCTACTAATTATGTTGAGTTATCTTCAGAATATTTAAATAATCCTGTTTTTGAAAATGATAATCAATTGAATAAGGCTTTAGAGTTAGTTAGTAAATAATACATGTAGTATAAAGGAGATGTTAATATGTGTGGATTTGTAGGATTTTGTGATGATAGTAAGAATAAAAAGAAAATTATTAGAGATATGGCTGATATTATAAAGCATCGTGGACCTGATTCTGATGGTTATTATGTTGATAATAATATAGCTCTTGGTTTTAGAAGATTATCAATTATTGATTTAGATAAGGGAAGTCAACCTATATTTAATGAAGATAAAGATAAAGTTATAGTATTTAATGGAGAGATTTATAATTATAAAGAAATAAGAGAAGAACTTAAAAGTAAGGGACATAAATTTAGTACTAATACGGATACAGAGGTTATACTTCATGGTTATGAAGAATATAAAGAAGATATTTTGAATAAGTTAAGGGGGATGTTTTCTTTTGTAATATATGATATAAAAGAAAAAAGTCTTTTTGGGGCAAGAGATTTTTATGGTATTAAGCCATTTTATTACTATTATGATAATGAGAATTTTTTGTTTGGTTCAGAAATTAAATCTTTTTTAGGTAGTCCTAATTTTAAAAAAGAATTAAATAAAGATATGTTAAGTCAGTATTTAACTTTTCAGTGTAGTATTGGAGAGGATACTTTCTTTAAAAATACATATAAATTATTACCAGGACATTATTTTATATATAAAGATAAAGAATTAGAAATTAAGAAATATTATGAGGTTAAGTTAGAACCTAATGATGATAAAAGTTTGAATGAATGGGTTAGTGGAATTAGAGAAGTAATTGATAATTCTGTTTTGGCACATAAAGTTAGTGATGTTGAAGTGGGGAGTTTCTTATCTAGTGGGGTAGATTCTTCTTTGATTGCTAAACTTAGTTCTGTTGATAAGACTTTTACTGTAGGATATGATAATAAGAAATATAGTGAAATAGATTATGCTAAGGAATTTTCTGATAAGATTAATGTTAGTAATGTTAGTAAAAAAATAAGTAAAGAAGAATATTTTAAAGAATTTTCTAATGTACAATATTATATGGATGAACCTTTGGCTGATGCTTCGGCTGTTATGTTATATTTTTTATCAAAAACAGCTAGTAAACATGTAAAGGTTTGCTTATCTGGTGAGGGTGCTGATGAAATTTTTGGCGGATATAATATTTATCATGAACCATATTCTGTTTCTTGGTATAATAAAATACCATATTTTATAAGAAAGTGTATTGGTATTTTGGTATATCCTTTTAGAAATTATACAGGTTTTAATTTTTTATATCGTAGGAGTAAAAAAATAGAAGATAGATATATAGGTAATGCATTTATTTTTGAACCTAATGATGCTAAGAAGATAGTTAATTTTAATTATGGTAATAAGACATATAAGGATTTTACTAAGTCTTATTATGATAAAGTATCTGATTTAGATGTTGTTACTAAAATGCAATATATAGATTTTAATTTTTGGTTAATTTATGATATATTGTTAAAGGCTGATAAAATGAGTATGGCTAATTCCTTAGAGGTTAGGGTGCCATACTTGGATAGGAAAGTTATAGAGTATGCTAGTAAATTACCTAGTAAATATAAGATTGTTGGTAATGAAACAAAATATGCTTTTAGAAAAGTTGCAAAAGAAGAATTAGCTGATAAGGTTGCTGATAAGAAAAAGTTGGGTTTTCCTGTTCCTATTCGTGAATGGTTAAAAGAAGATGATGTTTATCAAGAAGTAAAAAATATATTTTTAGAAAGTGAATATTTCTTTAAACCGAAAAAGATAATTAAGTTATTAGATGATCATAGGGCTGGAAAAAGAGATAATAGTAGGAAAATATGGACTATTTATACTTTTTTGGTTTGGTATCAGGAATATTTTATAAAGAGATAATATTTAGAGTATTATCTTTTATTTTGATAATAGATAAACTTTACTGTTATTTTTGTAATTTTCTTTAAATGAGTGAAAAATGTGTCATTTAAGCCTGTTCCACATCTTATGTTACTTTTATATTACATTTATATTACTTTTATATTACAAGTTTTCTGAGATTTTCCAATAAAAAACAACCAGGTTTTATATTCTGGTTGTTTGTAATAAGTGCCATAAATAGAGTGCTTATAATCATATCCAATTTTTATAAATTTATTTTAATTATTTATATCTGCATTAGCCAATTAATAAAAAAACATACTAATATAATTAAAACTGTTGCTAGCAGTATAGCATCTCCTTTTCTCTGTTCTTTATACGCTCTGTGTATTAAACCTATCATTTTATATACAATGATTATTGCTGCATTAGATATTACAATAATATTTGTTCCAATAAACATTGTAAATATAAATGCAGACAACCCATTAAATTGAATAGAAATCCACGTGCCACCTTCTATACCGACTATTGCATTAAATATTGCCCAAACAAAGCATAGTGTAAATTCTGCTAATAGAATCTTACCAATTTTTTTATTTCCATTTGTTTTTTTACTTTCTTCATTCATATATGTGACTCCTGTTTGGTAGCAAGGGGGAATTCGAACCCTCAATTTGTCGGGTATGAATCAAATGCTCTACCAACTGAGCTAATTCCCCACGGCTGTACTGATTATATTATAAAAAAATATAAAAGTCAATCTATTTCATTTAGGATAATTTTTTTCTATGATTAATTTGTGATAATGTCTTAAGTGTTAACTTGCGAAAATGTCTCGCTATGATATAATATGTCGCCGAGGTGGCATAATGAGAAAGGTAGAATTAAGAATGAATGAAAAAGAAAAATATGAAGTTATCAAAGAACTAGTTGACCATAATGGTAACAAAAATCGAGCTAGTAAAAAGCCTACAAAAAAGATTGACATTTACAAGCTTGGTATATCTAGAAGACAAATTGATCGTCTTATCATCAAATATAAGGAGAAAGGCAAAGATGGCTTTGTCCACGGCAATAGATCAAGAAAGCCAGTCAATGCTTTAAATAAATCAATCTCCGAAGATATTATACTACTGTATAGCAATAAATATCAAGATTGGAATTTTAATCACTTTAAGGAATTTCTAAAAATAAAAGAAAACATTGATGTATCTTACGACTTTATCTATAAGACTTTAACTAAAAAAGTTATCTTATCTCCTAAAGCTAGAAAGGAAACAAAACGGGAATATATTAAACAAAAATTACTTTTGGAAAAGAAAATTAATCTTGCTATGGACATCTTTTAAATCACCAAATATAATTTTATTTTGATATTCATAGTTATCATCAGAAATTTTTATTTCATCAAAATTTCTTTTAATTGTAGGAGCATCAGTTTCTTTATAACGAATGATATATTCAAAATGATGTTCATCACATAATTCTAAAAAAGGTCTATCTAAATATAAAGCATCTCCACTTATGATAATAGGAAGTTTAGGAAATCTTTTTTTAATTTTATTTAATAATCTATTAGCAGTTTTTGGTTCACAATCTTGTTTATCAAATTTTCTATAAATATTACCATGTTCATCAATATAAATTTCATTTTCAACAAATTCAGTAACTAAAGAAAAAGTTATATTATCACAAACGATTTTAGCTTCTAAAGCATAGTATGAATATAAAGTATATTCATTGTCTTCATCTTTATTATTCACCTAAATTAACTATAGTAGAATAAAGACCTGTTCCATCAATTACAATATAAAAAAACCTATTAAATCTATATTTATCTAACATTTTAGAATGAATAAATGTTTTTATAATATTAGTTTGAATTTTTTCTAAATTTTCAAATTTGATAGAAGAAAAAACATTAATAAGCGTATCTTTATGAGGCAATTCAACATAATTAGTCTTTAAAATATGATTAATATTATTAATTACAGTATTGGAATTAAAATCTCTACCAATTTTATTCATAGATTGATAAGAGGAATAGGAAGCCAATATTTGAGTTAAAAGACACACTTTGAAATCATACTTAACATACGATTGATTTCTATTATTCCTTAAATTATTAATCCAATTGATAAGTTTAGGAAAATATTGCTTAATAATGATTAACAATTCTTCTAATGGATTAACAGCATTTTTTAATTCTCTTTTCATTTTTCTAGTAATTCTTTTCTTCATATATTTTACAACCACCTTTATTATAATTATTATACCAAAAATAATTGCGAAGAAAATTTATTCTATTTTACTGAACTATATTTCTTTTTCTTTACAAAAAAATGGCTAAATGATATAATTGTTAGTGTAAAGGGAGTATAAATATGGCTAAGAAAAAACAAAAGAAAGAAAAAGAAAAATTTGAATATTCTGAAGAAATACTTGGTGTTTTAATTGTACTTATTTGTGTGATAGGTATTTTAGGTTATGGTAGAGCAGGTAATTTCTTTAGAAGTTTTGCTGTCTTTTTAACAGGAATTTGTTATGCACCTTTTTTGATAATTTTGTTAATACTTGGGTTATATTTAATAGTAAAGAGAAAAATGCCTAATTTATTAACTACTAAGTTTATTGGAAGTTATATGATTTCTTTGACTTTACTTGTGTATTGTCATAGAGAATATATTAAATTAAATAGTGGTAGCAAAATAATTACGGAAACTTTTACTAATGTTATGTCTTCTTTTAGGAGTCCTCAGGTTATTAGTAATACTGGTGGTGGAATGATAGGAGCTATATTTGGATACACTTTTGATTGGGCATTTTCAGATGGTATATATATAGTACTTATTACAATTGCGTTACTTGGTCTTATTCTTGTATTTAATACTTCTTTAATAGATTTAGTTAAGAAAATAAAAGTTCCTAAATTTAAGAAAGTTAAAAAAGATATTAAGGAAAGTAATGAGGAAGAAGAAGTTAAAGATGAAGAAGTAGAAGATAAAAGAATTATTATATCTTCTATGGAAGAATTATCGCATATTAAGGATAATGATATTAATGTTGATAAAGATATTCCTATAAAAGACGCTATGGATGAAGAGAAGTCTGCCTTTAAGAAGGATGAGGAAGTTACAAGCAATCCTAATTATAAACTTCCACCTATATCATTGTTAAAAAGTGCTAAGAATGTTAATAATAAAGAAAATGAAAATAATGCTAAGGAATGTATTAGTAAGTTAGAAGAAGTATTTAAAGTATTTGAAATATCTGGAAAAATTGTTCAAGTTAATATAGGACCAACCGTTACTCAATATGAGATGGAACTTAAAGCTGGAACAAAGGTTAATAAATTACTTAGTATTCAGAGAGAAATTGCTTTAGCTTTAGCGGCAAAGGATGTAAGAATACAAGCTCCGATTCCTGGTAAAAGTACAATAGGTATAGAACTTCCTAATAAAGTTAATGCTGCAGTATCATTTAAGGAAGTATTTTCTAGTATGCCTTCCGTTAATGAAAAAAACTTATTGGCTGTTGGTCTTGGTAAAGATATAATGGGTAAAGTTAGATGGGTTGAAATTAATGATACTCCACATATGTTGGTGGCTGGTTCTACTGGTAGTGGTAAATCAGTATGTATAAATTGTATTATTGCATCAATACTTATGCGTAGTAGACCAGAGGAAGTCAAATTAGTATTAGTAGATCCTAAAAAAGTTGAATTTTCTATGTATAATGGTGTTCCACATTTATTATGCCCTGTTGTTACTAATCCAAAAAAGGCTTCAGTTGCATTACAAAATATCGTATCTGAAATGGAGAGGAGATATGAATTATTTGAACATACTAAGTGTAAGAAAATTAGTCAATATAATGAATTTTGTGAGAGAAATCCTGAATATAAGAAATTACCTTATATAGTTGTTATAATTGATGAGTTAGCTGATTTAATGCTTGTGGCTGCTAAAGAAGTAGAAGATTCAATTATGAGAATTACACAAATGGCAAGGGCTGCTGGTATACATTTAATTGTAGCTACGCAAAGACCTTCTACAGATATAATTACTGGTGTAGTTAAGGCAAATATTCCTACACGTATATCTTTTGCTGTTTCATCTTCAATTGATTCAAGAACAATTTTAGATATGGTGGGAGCTGAAAAATTACTTGGTAAAGGTGATATGTTATTTTTGCCAATGGGTGAGAATCAACCTACTAGAATTCAAGGAGCATTTGTTTCAGAAGAGGAGTTACAGAAGATTGTTGACTTCACTATAAGTCAACAGAAAGCTTGCTATGATGAATCAATAACTATGGATAATAGTTCTTCTAGTGGAGAAGATAATTATAATGATGGTTATGTTTCTGAAGAAGAATATGATGATCCATTATATAATGAAATTGTTGATTTTGCTATAAGAAGTGGTAAAATTAGTGCTAGTTTAATTCAAAGAAAATACAGGCTTGGTTATAATAGGGCAGCTAGGATAGTAGATTTGCTTGAAGAAAGAGGTATAATTGGACCTCAAAATGGTTCTAAACCAAGAGAAGTATTAGTTAAACTTGAAGATAATAATAATAGTGAGTAGTATCAACAGAATTGTTGATTAAATAATTAATAGAGGTTTTAAGCCTTTATTTTTTTATAAAAAGTTATAGATTAAATTACATATAATTAAAAATATATGATTTTGTATTATAATTTTTTATATAGACAAGTTGGCATTATTTTGCTATAATTAGTCTAGTTGAGTAGGTGTATATGATGGATAAAAAAGAAATGATTGAAAAATATAATGAACTTTTGAATGATATTAATGATGTATGGAGGTCTCTTTGACTTAGATAGTATGATAGATGAATTATCTTTGCTAGATAGTAGGATTAATAGTGTGGATTTTTGGTCTTCTTCTGATAAGAATGATGTAATAAATAGGAAGAGTTTTTTAAGTAATTTGATTAATCCTATTGTAGAATGTAAGAATAAGATAAATTTTAATATTGAACTTTTGAGTGATGAAGTTGATGAAGAATTTATGTCATTGTTAAATAGTGAATATGTTGAATTAAGTTCTGTTGTAGATAAATTAAAGATTAGTACATATTTAAGTGGTGAATATGATAAGAATAATTGTATTTTAGAAATTCATTCTGGTGCTGGTGGAACTGAAGCATGTGATTGGGCTAATATGTTATATAGGATGTATTCTAGATACTTAAGTGATAATAATTATAGTGTAGTATTATTAGATATGCAAGATGGTGAAGAAGTAGGTATTAAAAGTGTAACAATGTTGGTTAAAGGTATTAATGCTTATGGATATTTAAAGGGTGAGAGGGGTGTTCATCGATTAGTTAGAATTAGTCCTTTTGATTCTAATAAGAGAAGACATACTTCATTTGCTTCTGTTGAAGTTACTCCTGAGATTGATAAAAATATTAATATAGAAATAGATGATAAAGATTTAAAAATAGATATATATCGTAGTAGTGGACCTGGTGGACAAGGTGTTAATACAACAGATTCAGCTGTTAGAATAACACATTTACCTACGAAGATTGTGGTTACTTGTCAAAATGAAAGAAGTCAAATTCAAAATAAAATTCAAGCTATGGAAGTTTTGAAAAGTAAATTATATGCGTTAGAGATGGATAAGTTAAATAATAAACTTAGTGAAATAAATGGTGGACAAATGTCTATTGCTTTTGGCTCTGGTAAAAGAAGTTATGTAATGTGTCCTTATACTTTGGTAAAAGATAATGATAGTGGTTATGAAACAAGTGATGTGTATGGAGTTTTAGATGGTAAAATAGATGATTTTATTATTGCTGGATTGAAGGTGAAAAAATAAATGCTAGGTTTTGTAAGAAGAAGAAGGGTTAATGATGCAGTTAATAAGATTATGGGTAAAAGGCCTATACTTACTAGATATGTATTTTTATTTTTAGCTTGTCTTATTATTGCTTTTGCGTTTAATATTTTCTTTTTAAAGAATGATATTGTTTGTTTTGGTGTTAGTGGTTTATCAATTGTTTTAAATCAGTTTGGAGTTAAACCTTCATTATTTATACTTATTACTAATATGATTCTTTTAATTATAGCTTATTTTGTTCTTGGTAAGGATTTTGCTTTAAAGTCTTTGGTTGGTTCTATTTTATTTCCTATATGTGTTTCTATTACGGAGGTATTTATTCCAATTATAAATTTTGATAATGTTGAGAAAATAATTTTGGCGATAATGGGAGCTGTTTTGTCGGGAATTGGTTATGGACTTGTATATAAGTCTGGTTATACTACTGGTGGAACAGATACGATTAATCAAATAATTTCTAAGTATACGCATATTACAGTGGGTAAAGCTATGCGGATTACGGATGGACTTATAGTATTATCTAGTAAGTTGGTTTTTCCTTGGGAAACAATATTATATGGTTATGTTGTTTTATATATTATTACAACATTAAGTGATAAAATATTATTTGGTAGAAGTAAATGTAAAACTTTTTATATTGTTACAGAACATTATGATGAAGTAAAAGAATATATTTTATCTATATTTAATGGAGTTACTTTAATTGATGCTAGAAGTGGTTATGATAATGAAAAAAAGAAATTACTTTTGGTTGTTATACCTACTAATCAATATTATTTTGTTAAAGATGTTTTAAAAGAAATAGATAAAGATATATTTTTTATGGTAAGTGATGCTTATGAGATAGGAATGAAGGGTGATTTGAATGAAGGATGATAATGTAAAAAAAATTGAGAAACTTAATATTGGTGATAAGATTCAAAAATTTAATTTGTTTGTTATTGGAACATTTTTATCAGCTCTTGGCTTTAATTTATTTATTTCTCCATACAATATAGTAACTGGTGGATCTACAGGAATTGCTTTAATTGTAAAACAATATTTTAATATAAATATAAGTTTATTTGTTTTAATTATTAATATTTTGTTTATGATACTTAGTTTTGTTTTGCTTGGAAAAAGAGAAACAGAAAAATCAATTATTGGATCTTTGTTATTTCCTTTCTTTTTGACGGCTACTTATCCTTTTGTAAAGTGGATTGATTTAAGTCAAGTTAATATTGTTGCTATTATTTTGTATGGAGGTATTATTACTGGTTTTGCTACGGGACTTATAATGAAAGCTGGTTATACCACTGGTGGGTTACATATTTTGTATCAATTAATGAATAAGTATTTGAAGATATCTATTGGTAATGCTTCTAGAATAGTTAATAGTATTATTATTGTATTGGGTGGATTTGTGTATGGAGTTGCTAATGCTTTATATGCTTTGGTTGTTCTTTATGTGTCTAGTTTAATTACAGATAGAGTTATACTTGGTGTATCTGATATGAAATCTTTTTATATAATTACAAATAAAGAAAAAGAAATTAAGGAATTTATTTTAAATACTATGCATCATAGTTTTACTATTATTGATGTTAGAGGTGGGTATACTAATGATAAGAGAAAAATGCTTATGTGTGTTATACCGACTTCAGAGTATCTTTTTATGAGAGATGTTATTAAAGAATTAGATCCTAGTGCGTTCTTTTTAATAACAGATGCTTATGAGACGATTGGTGAAAAGTAAATGTAAATATATGTTAAATGTTATAAATGTATTTTAAATTAGAGATTAATTTGTTATAATTGTTAAGAGGTGTAGTATGGACTTAATTAGAATTTCAGATGTGCAAAAAACCTATAAAACGGGTACTGTTGCATTATATGATATAGATTTAACTATTTCTAAAGGTGATTTTGTCTTTATTATTGGGGCTTCTGGTAGTGGAAAGTCTACTTTAATAAAGATGTTATATAGAGAAGAAAAACCAGATAAAGGAAGTATTATTATTGGTGGAGTTAATGTAGCAAAACTTAAGAATAGGAAAGTTTATATTTTAAGAAGAAAATTAGGAGTAGTTTTTCAGGATTTTAAATTATTACCTAAGTTAACAGTTTTTGAAAATGTGGCTTTTGCTATGGAAGTTTTTGCTGTCGATAAGAAAAAAATACAAAAAAGAGTTATGGAAGTATTAGAGTTAGTTGGTCTTAAGGGAAAAGTTAGACAGTATCCTAATCAATTATCTGGTGGTGAACAGCAGAGATTGTGTATAGCTAGGGCTATTGTTAATAATCCTAAACTTCTTATATGCGATGAACCGACTGGTAATTTGGATCCTGATACTAGTATGGGAATTATGAAAGTCTTAGATGATATTAATAAGATGGGTACAACTATTGTTATGACTACACATAATAGAGATATTGTAAATAAAATGCAAAAAAGAGTTATTGTGTTAGAAGAAGGAAAGATTGTAAAAGATTACGAAAGAGGTAAGTATTATGAAGTTCTTTAGAAATATACGTAGATATTTTCGTGATGCTATGAAAAGCGTTATTAGAAATTTTTCTCTTTCTTTAGCTTCTATTTCGTGTATTGCTATTACTTTAATTGTGGTAGGTATTTCTATTGTTTTGTCTTATAATGTTGAAAATATGACTGACTCCATTAAGAAAGATGTTACTATGGTTGTATTTTTGAAGTCTGATACAACAGAAGATGAAGTAAAAGATATTCAGAAAAAAATTACTAATATGGGAAATATTGAAGAAATAAAGTTTAAATCAAAGAAAGAATATGCAGAAGAAACAAAAGAAAGAGATGAGGTCTTTAGTTTTATAGTTGATAATTGGACTGATGAAACTAATCCTTTATTAGATAGTTTTTTGATTAAAGTTAAAGAAGTCGAAGAAATTAAAAATACTGCTTCTAGTATTAAGAAAATAGACAAGGTAGAATTGGTTAATTATGGAGAAGATATGGTTGATCAGTTGATTACTGTTTTTGATGTTATTAGAAAAGTTAGTATTGGAGCTGTAGTAGCTTTAATATTAGTTACGGCTTTCTTAATTGCTAATACGATTAAATTGGCAATATTTTCTAGAAAAACGGAAATTGAGATTATGCGTTTAGTAGGAGCCTCTAATATTTCAATTAAAATACCTTTTATAATTGAAGGTTCATTTATTGGTATTCTTGGTTCTATTATTCCAATTATTTTAATGATATATGGTTATACATCTTTATATAATTATTTTGATGGTAAATTATTTGGTTCTTCTTTAGCAATGTTAATAGAACCATATCCATTTATTTACTTATCTTCATTACTTTTACTTGGTATTGGTATTGTAGTAGGTATGTTTGGTAGTTATAGTGCTGTTAAAAAATATTTAAAGATATAATTATATATCTTTTTTGGAGGAAAAATGAATAAAACAGTTTTAATTAAATTATCTGGAGAATCATTATCTGGTAAAAATGGTCATGGACTTGATTTTGATTATATTAAGGAAGTATGTTTAAGAATAAAAAGAATTCATGATAAAGGTGTTTATATTGGAATAGTTTGTGGTGGTGGTAATTTTCTTAGAGGTAGAGATACTCATGCAATGAACAGAGAAACGGCTGATTATGTTGGTATGTTAGCAACGGTTATGAATAGTTTAGTTCTTAAAGATATGTTTTTACAGTTAGGATGTAAGGCTTATAATCAGAGTGGTCTTTCTGTTAAAATTATTGATGATGTTGATAGTGATAAGGCTAAGAGGGCTCTTCTTGATGGTAATATTGTAATATTTGGTGGAGGAACGGGAAAACCATTCTTTTCAACGGATACAGGGGCTGCACTTAGAGCAAAAGATATTGGTGCAGATATTATTATTAAATTGACAAATGTTGATGGTGTATACGATAAAGATCCTAATAAGTATAGTGATGCAGTAATGTATCATACAGTTAGTTATCAAGAAGTTATTGATAAAAACCTTGGGGTTATGGATATGGAAGCAATTGAAATATGTAGAGATAATAATATAAAAATTGTTGTTACTAATATAGATAATGTTAATGCATTAGATGATATTATAGAAGATAAAAATATTGGTACTGTTGTTTATAAATAGATAGAATAATTATTCTAATTTGACATATATTAATTGTGAGTATTATTTTTGATAAAAAAATGAAAATAATATAAAAAAAGTATTGCAAAACAAGAAAAAATAGTATATAATTAACTAGTACTTTGCAAGAGATGCCTGATTAGCTCAGCCGGTAGAGCACTCGGCTGTTAACCGATAGGTCGTAGGTTCGAGTCCTACATCAGGCGCCATTATGAAGTATTAGAACTATTATTATGATAGTTCTTTTTTTCTTGTTTTTTATACTTGTTTGTTATATAATGATATTAGATAATAAAGGTGGTTATAATGTTAGGAAAGATTACTAGTATAAAAGATAATAATGTTTATGTTGCTTTAAGTGTTAATGTATATGATATAGATAATATTATAGGTAAAAATGTAGTTTTTGATAATCATATTATTGGTGAAGTTAGTAATATGTCTAATTCTGTTATGGAGGTATCTTTGATTGGAGAAATTAAAGATAATAAATTTATTTATGGAAACTTAACAAAACCTTCATTTAAAAGTGAATGTAGAATTATTAGTGGTCCTGAATTGGATATTATTTATAATGTTGATAAAACTAAGAATGTTGTTAAGATTGGTAAATCTTTTTTGTATAATTCTTATGATGTATATTTAAATATTAATTCTTTTTTTGCCAATCATTTTGCTATATTAGGTAATACTGGTAGTGGTAAAAGTTATTCAGTATCGAGATTATTGCAAGGTATTTTTTATGATGCTAAGAGGTTACCATATAATACTAATATTTTCTTATTTGATGCTTATGGTGAGTATCAAAGAGCATTTGTTAATATAAATCAGGTAAATCCTAATTTAAATTATAAAGTATATACAACAGATTTAAAAAGTCAAGATTTTGAATTGTTAAGAATACCTTTTTGGCTACTTGGCGTAGATGATATTTGTTTACTTCTTAACGTTAATGATACTAGACAGATTCCTATTATTGAGAAAGCATTAAAACTTGTATGTTATTTTTGTAAGAATGATGAAAGTGTTATTAAACAGAAGAATGATATTATAGCAAGAAGTTTGTTGGATGTTATTTTTTCAGGTAAGAATCATAGTGAAACTAGAAATAAGATAGTGTCTATTTTATCAAAGTTTTCAACTAATGAAATTAATTTAGAGATTAAACTTGTTAAAGGTGGATGGGCTAGATCTTTACGTCAATGTATATATGTTGAGGAGTCAGGTAATTTTGCTGATATTGAACTTGTTATAAGTTATTTAGAAGGATTTTGTATGGATGATTTTGAACTTTCTTTTCCTGATGGATCTTATGCTTATACAATAAAGGATTTTTATACTTCTTTGGAGTTTGCATTAATTAGTGAGGGTATATTTAATAGTAATAAAGTATTTGACTATGCTAATATATTAAAGATTAGGCTTAATTCTTTGATGAATAGTGATTATGTTAATTATTTTATTTATGATAGATTTATTACTAAAGAACAATATATTAATACTATATTAGCTAAAGATAATGGAAAAGCACAAATAATTAATTTTAATATTAATTATGTAGATGATAGATTTGCTAAAGTTATAGTAAAAATATATTCTAAATTATTATTTGACTATATTGTTAAATTACCAAATAGGGGTTCTATTCCTTTTCATATTATTCTTGAAGAAGCACATAGATATGTTCAAAATGATACAGATGTTGAAATACTTGGTTATAATATATTTGAAAGAATTACTAAGGAAGGTCGTAAGTATGGAATAATTTTAGGACTTATATCACAAAGACCGTCAGAAATTAGTGAAACTGCAATTAGTCAATGTTCTAATTTTATTATGTTTAAGATGTTTCATCCTAAGGATTTAAAGTTTGTAAGTGATATTATTCCTAATATTAGTGAAACGGTTCTTAGTAGAATAAAAGTATTACATCCTGGTAGTTGTATGATGTTTGGTACAGCATTTCCGATGCCTATTTTAACAATAGTTGATAAACCTAATCCGGAGCCACTTAGTCAAAGCTGTAATATTGATAATACTTGGTATGTAGAATAAACAATATCTTAGGATATTGTTTTATTTTACTTTAAAAAAAATTCTTTTTAGTATATAATATTTGTGTGGTGATAAAAATGAAATTAGATATTATTAATTTATCGGTTATGGTAGATAATAAGCTTGTATTAAAGGATTTTAATTTAAGTTTAGATAACGGAAAAATATATGTTTTGATGGGACCTAATGGTACTGGAAAAAGTACTTTGTCTAGAGTTATTATGGGTGATAGTAATTATAAAGTTATGTCTGGTGATATTTTATTTAATGGTAATAGTATACTAGATAAATCTGTTGATGAGAGAAGCAGGATGGGTATATTTTTGGCTATGCAATATCCTATGGAAATAGAGGGAGTTAGTAATCAGGATTTTTTGAGAACAGCTATGTCTAGCAAGGAAGGTAAACAAGTAGGCCTTTATGATTTTATTATGAAATGTGAAAAAGCTAGTGAAGAGTTAAAGATGGATAAAAATTTAATACATAGACCTTTGAATGTTGGTTTTTCTGGTGGTGAAAAGAAGAAAAATGAAGTATTACAAATGAAGTTGTTAAAACCTTCCTTAATTATATTAGATGAACTTGATTCGGGATTAGATGTTGATAGTTTAAAAATAGTTTCTTCAAATATAAAAGATTATATTAAAGAGAATAAAGATGCTACTTTATTAATTATTACACATCATCAAAAGGTTTTAGAATATATTAAACCTGATTATGTTAAGGTATTATATAATGGTAAGATTGTTGATAGTGGTGATTATAAATTATCTTTAGAAATTGAAGAAAAAGGTTATGAAAAATATACAACAAATGTGGATACAAAGGAATAGTATTATGAATAGAATATTAATGAATAATAATATTATTGTTGAAATTGGTAATGCAACTGTTGATGACAATAAAATTGTTTTAAAGGATGGAGAAAATTATTATTTAGAGTTTGTTAATTGTACTGATATTAGTATAGAAATCGTTGCTAATGATGCGTCTTTGAATATTATTTCTTTAGATAATAATTTTAATAGTAAAATTATATATAATATTACAGGTTATTTAAAAGTGTATAGTTTTTATAATAATAATTCTGTAGTTGAGAATATTTTGGTTAATCTTAATAAAGAAGGAGCTCGTGTAGATTATTATTTTTCTTCAATATGTAAGGTTAATGAAAAATATAATATTGATATATTTCATAATGCAAAGAAAACGATTAGTAATGTATATAATAAATGTATTTCTATTGATAGTGGTAATATTAATTTTATAATTAATAGTTATGTTTATAAAGATAATATTAAATGTAAGTTAAATCAGGATACGAGAATTGTTACAATGGGTGATAATAATGCTATGGCTAAACCTAATATGTATATTGATTTAGATGATGTGGAGGCCTTTCATTCTTCTAATATTGGACAATTTGATAATTCACTTATATTTTATCTTATGTCAAGAGGAATAAGTTATTCTGATAGTATTAAGTTACTTATAAAAGGTTTTCTTTTATCTAATATGGATAATAATGTGATAAAAAGAAAAATTGTTTTAGATATAATTAATAGATACTGGGGGTGATAAAATTGAATAGAGAAGATTTTGAAATATTAAAAAATAATATTATATATTTTGATAATGGTGCTACAACGCTTAAGCCTAATGCTGTTTCTTTGGCTATAATGGATTATTATAATAATTATACTGCTAATATACATCGTGGTGATTATGCACTTAGTCATAAAGTTAGTGATATGTATGATAATGCTCGTTTAAATGTTAAAAATTTTATAGGGGCTAAGCATTCTAGTGAAATTATATTTACTAAAGGAACTACGGAAGGATTAAATGATATTGTATTTGGTTATTTTAAACATAAGTTAAGTAAGAATGATGAAGTATTGATTACTTTATCCGAACATGCTTCAAATGTTTTACCATGGTTTGTTTTAGAAAAAGAAATAGGTATAAAAGTTAAATATATTCCTTTAGATGAAAATAATGAGATAGATATGTCAAAGATAGAAAGTTCAATAACTAAGAAAACTAAAGTTATATCTATTGCTCATATTACTAATGTTATTGGTGATGTTAGAGATATAAAAGAAATATCTAAAATTGCTCATAAACATAATTGTTTAATGGTGGTAGATGCTGCACAAAGTATAGCACATTGTAGAGTTGATGTTGTTGATATGGATATTGATTTTATGGCTTTTTCTGGTCATAAAATGTATGGACCTACTGGTATTGGGGTTTTGTATGGTAAATTTGATTTGTTAAAAGATCTAGTTCCTATTGAATATGGTGGTGGTATGAATGCTATATTTAATAAGGATGGATATATTGAATTAAAAGATTTACCTGATAGGTTAGAAGCTGGTACCCCTAATATTGAAGGAGTAATTGGTTTAAATGCTGCTATTGAATATATTAATAATGTAGGTTTAGATAAAATAAATAATTATGAACATGAGTTACGTGATTATTTGATAAAAAAACTTAGTGAATTAGATTTTATAGAATTATATAATAGAGATAATTATTCTACTTCAGTGGCATTTAATATTAAGGGAGTATTTAGTCAGGATACTGCACTTTATTTGGATAAATATCATATATGTGTAAGAGCTGGTAATCATTGTGCTAAAATACTTAATAATGTTTTTAATATTAATAATACTTGTCGTATTACTCTTAGTTTTTATAATACTTATGAGGAAATAGATTTACTTATAAATGTTCTTAAGAATAGTAGTAATATATGGAAGGAGATATTGTAATGGATCCAGAGATTAAGAGAACTATTATTTTGGATAATTATCAAAATCCTAGAAATATGGGAATAGGTGATGATGGCTATATTAAAGTTAATTCTAATAATGTTTCTTGTATAGATAATATTGATATATATGTTAAGTTTGATGGTGATATTATAGATGATATTAAGTTTCATGGAGAAGCTTGTGTTATTGCTATTTCTAGTACATCAATATTATCTAATATGTTGATTGGAAAGAGTCGCAATGAAGCTTTAGAGATACTTAAAAATTATCATAGTATGATTGAAGAAGGGGAATATAATAAGGAATTACTTGGTGAAGCCTTAGTATATAGTGATACGTATAAGAATCCTTCTAGGAAGACCTGTGCTACTTTATTTTCAAGGGAAATGGCTAAGTTAATTGATAAAAAATAGTGAATATTTAAAGATATTTACTATTTTTGTTATGAAAAAAGAACACTTTCTGATGAGTGTTCTTTTTTTTATATGTTAGTTTCTTTTTTCTTTTTAATGATTTGCATAACTGTTAAAGTTATAATACCTAATATATTAAATAGGTTAGATGAATGTAACACGATATCAAGTCCAGTATGTGGAGGGTTAATGTCACCACCTTGACCTTTTTTCTCATATATATAAGTAACTTCAATAACTTTTTCACCATCATATACACCAGTTGTTTCGCCTTCAATTGTACTTAAGAAATATCCTTCAATATCTTTTTCTTCAGTAACATAAGTAGAACCAACAAGTCCATTATAAGTAGTATCATTAGCTATTTTAACATTTGTATCTTTTTCTATATAATGAGCAATAACTTTTCCTGTATCAACAATTGTTGTTGTTTCGTCTTCATTACCGTTAGTAGTAGTGTTACCAAATACAGTTTGACCTGTTACATTATTTGAAACAATAGGATTATCAATATCAATATATATAACTTCTATTGTTTTATTAAATTCAATAGTGTTATTATTTTCATCAATATTCGTTTTAATTATCCAAGTAATAGTTTTATTTTCTTTATCATAAATTCCACCATTTAAGTTAGATTTTGTTTCATCTATTTCATAAGGTAATGTATCAACAATAGTAGTAGTAGCTTCTCCGATATAATCATTGATAGTTACATTATATTTAATTGTGTAATTAAATTCTGAATCTATACTATCTATTGTTTCAGAACTTGTTTTTTCTATTTCTTCTTCTGTATAGTTACCATTACTTAATTTATAAACATATATAACTGTGGTAGTTCCTTCTGTTATTTTTCCATTTGGATTACCTTTAACTTCTACGAATTCATATCCATATATGTTTTCTTTTTTTGTATTGTATGGAGTACCAACTTTATTATTTTCATTTATAGTAGGTATTAATATTACTTCTTTATTGTTTTCATATGTAACATATTTAACAACAAGATCACCATAGATTTCTACAGGAATATCTTCACTATCTTCTACACAATTACCATTAATTATGTTGTTGTTATAAGTTATGTCTGTGCATACATTAATTTTATTAGTATATACTGTTTCATCATAACTTTTATCAGCATCAATATTTTTGTATGCTACAGAATAAGATATATTTAATTTAATGTCATAATTTGTTGTAAATTCTTTAACATTATATATTTTTGTCCAAGTAATAGTATTGTTACTTGCATTATAACTTCCACCATTTAAGTTACTCTTTGTAGTATCTATTTCTAGTGGTAATGTGTCTTTAATTATAACTTTTACTTCTCCAATAGCATTTTTAATATTAGCTGTATAATTAATATTGTAATTAACAATATCAGATGTGCTAGTTATAATATCATTAGTGTTTTTTGTTACTTTTTGATTTGTAATATTAGATTTTGATACATAGTAGATATTGATTAGATTATTTTCAGTATTTATTACTATTGATTCAGGATTATATGGATTAACAGGTGAAAGAATATAATTTTCTAAATTATTATCTTCAATTTCTTTTTCTGTTAAGTTATATGCACTTGCATATAATACAGAACCATATACAGAATAACCACCTTTACTTAAAGTAGGTATAGATTCAACTCCATCAAAGTAATATTTTACAGTATATTCATAGTCTTTTTTAGTATAAACAATGTTCACTATGTTTTCATTATTATTTGTTGATATAGTAATAGTTTTTTCACCATCAGTATATTCATATCCGGTTAAACCTGATAAGAATTTTTCTTCTTCTACATTAATAGTATCTTTATAGTTAGCAGTTCCAGTTACTCTATTAATAAAGTTATCTTCTGATATAGAATCTTTATAGTAATTAATTAAATAGTTATAATTAACTTTAGTATACACTATAATAGCAATATTTTCTTCTTCATTTTTAGAAATGTTGAAGTCTTTATCACCACCAGTATATTCATATCCAATATGACTACTTAAATGTTTTTCTTCATTTACTTTAATTTCTTCATTTAATGGAGCAGTTCCATTTTCAGTAGCGATTGGATTACCATTAGTATCATCTAAGTAGTATTTTATAACATAGTTATATTGTTTTGCTTCCCAGTATACTAATGGGTCAGATTCACTATTTAAAGTTACTTCTTCTCCTTTATAGTTAGTGTATTTTAAAATAAATCCGTTATTAGTAGGATGCCATCCGTTACTAGAATCTTCATCTATTTTAATATTAAAACTAAATGAAGTTCCTTCTTCAGTTATTTCACTTATATTACTAGATGTGTAAGTGTTTCCATTACCATCTACAAATGAGAAGGCATTTCCTAATTTATCTGTTAATTGGGCATTTGTTCCAGCATTAGCTGTACTTATTTCCTCTGCTATATTAGTAAATGCATTTGCCACATCTTCAGGTTTACCATCTACATAATGTTTAATAGTTGAACCTTCTTTATTTGGAGAAGATACTTCGGTTAAAATATCTGCTGCTGTTTTATTTCCGTATACCGTACCACTTGGTAACATGTATCCGATAGAGAATATTTCTGCTTGATTCTTTAATGTTGTAGCAGCACCTATTGTAGCTTCATATGTTTCTTTTGTTGTTGAATTACCATTTCCACTTGTATAACCTTTATTGTCATAATAAAATGTAGGCTGGCCATCGCTTATTACAACAACATATTTAACGGCGTTTTCAGGAATACTTGTGTCACTAAGTAATTCATTAGCTTTTAATAATCCAGCTTGTAAGTTTGTTCCTCCATTAGCACTGCCAAAATCAGTACTATCTAAATTAGTATTAGCAAATTCTCTTAGAGTTTTGGCATCGTTATATGGAGTATCTCCACGATTATTTCCAGAAAAACCTACTAAAGCGATTTGTGCATTATTTACTTTGTTAAGTAAAGTTTCAGCAAATGTTTTAGCACCATTAACTGCACTTTCCCATTTGTTGCCGACTTCTGCACAATACTTATTTCCCATCCAGTCATAACTATATTTAGTACAATTCATGCTACCAGAACGGTCAAATACTACAACAGCATATAAAGGCTTTTTAATTTCTGTTGAAGTAGTTACTTTTTTACCTTTAATATTAAATGTTACTGTGTATTCTCCTAGCGTATTTGTTTTAGTAACAGTTTTTGTAACTAAAACATCGCCTTCATTTTCTAATGAACCGGCTGTTACAGTACTATTGTAAATATCTCCAATCTCAGGGTTAGTTGGTAAATTATCTAAATCTATGCTAGTGTTTGCACTAACCATTACAGGTGAAATTATTTGCATTATAGTATAAATAAATACAAATAAAGTATAGAAAATTTTTTTACTATTTTTAATAAATTTTTTCTTCATTTTTAACCCTCCTTGCTATTATTAATAGATATTTTTGACTATAGTCTTTATAGTCATCATGTGTACTACAAGTTTGTAGTATTAAAATTTCATCATCTTCTTTTACTTCAACGGAAGTATCATATAAAGATTTACTCTTTAACTTGTTTAGATGATTTACCCAACTTTCTTCATCTGGAAAATTTACATTCATGTAACTGAAATCACTAGTTTCAACATAAACAGAAAATATTTGATAAACTTTTTTTCCTTCATTAGTAGTAATGCTTATAAATTGATGATTTTTAAAATAATCATAATTGTAGTAATTATCTAGTATTTTGAAATTAGCATCAATATATTTAGCATTATGTGCAAAGATAAGTATTTTTCTACTATTAATGATATCTATTCTGTAGTCAGCAAAAACAGCTCCTCGATAATTTGAATTCATATATTCATCATGATTTAAGTAATAATCATTATCATTGTGTTGCATTATTGGCTTAGAATAATCAGTATTTTCAAAATTAATAATACCTACGACTTCGTTATTATTATATTTTGTTTTATAATCATTAATATCTTTGCTATAATCATAGCTTATGATACTTTCTGTTTTTGTACTTATATTATTGTTTTCTATATATGAGTAATCATTATTAGTGTCTTTTTCTTTTAGCGTGATTGGTAATATTACTAATATAAAAGTTAAAACAATAAGTACTATGTATTTAGCCTTTTTCATAGAAATTCCCCCTTGGTCCATATCCTTTCGGTTGACTGAATATTATAAATATTTGTCTTTGTCTTGTCAAGTTTTTTTAGTTGTTTTATGTGTGTTTGCCTATTTTATTCAAAAAGTTAGTACATTAGCCAACCATAATTATTATATGTACTTAATTATATTATGCTACTAAAGACATTGTTTAGATATGATAAGAAGTCGACAAATATCTAGTATTTTTAAATTATTTAATGATTGTTAAAATGAGAAAAAAATAATAAAAAAAAGAAGTAATTTGAAAAAAAAATTATAATAATATTATTGAAGGACCAAAAGAAAGGATATGATGTTAAGATTTTTAAAAAAATATAAATATGTAATGACTATTTTTTTATTTATGTTGATTATTTTTTATATAGTTTTTGTTAAAGTTAATTTAAAGAGTAAAGAAAAGAATTTAGTTGATAATCAAGTTGTTATTAATGAAGTGGAGAAGGTAGAAGTTGATTTAAAAGATGATTTGGTATATGTAGATATTAAAGGTGCTGTAAAGAAACCTGGGGTATATAAGATAAACTCTGATAAAAAAATAATTGATGTTATAACCATAGCTGGTGGGTTAATGGAAAACGCTAATACTGATAATATAAATTTATCAAAGAAAGTTACTGATGAGATGGTTATTATTATATATACTGATGAAGAGGTTAAGAATTCTAATATTGTTGATACGGTAATAAAAGTTATAGATAAAGAATGTGTTTGTCCAAATATTCAAAATGATGGTTGTATTAATACGGAAATTAATGATTCGATTACGAATGTTAATAATATTATTAATATAAATACGGCAACTTTAGAAGAACTTATGAGTATAAATGGACTTGGTGAAGCGAAGGCTAAAGCTATTATAAAATATCGAGAAGAAAATGGTTATTTTAAAATCATTGATGATTTGCTTAATGTTTCTGGTATAGGAGAAGCGTTGTTTGAGAAAATTAAAGAATATATTACAACATAGATATTTGTTTAAAGTTAGTGCTATTGTTTGTTTAATTTTGGTTATTATTTTTACTAATATTTTTAGAGTTGATAGTAAATTTGATGGAACTGAAACTTCTTTTGTTGGGGTAGTATATAAAATAAAGTGTTCTAGTGATAAAACAATTTTATATATAAAAGAAAAGTCTTCAGAACGATTGGTTATAAATTATTTTGATATATTAGAAAATGTTAGTATAGGTGATAAAATAGAGGTAGAAGGAGTTTTAGAAGAACCAAATAATAATGATGTTTTTAATTTGTTTAATTATAAAAAATATCTTTATTATAATAAAATACACTATCAAGTTGTGGCAAATGATGTAGTAAAAATTGGTAATAATTCTAATGTATTGTATTATATTAAGAATAAGTTTATAAGTAGAATTAATAAATTGCCTAAGGCAAAAGAGTATGTTAAAACATTTTTACTTGGTGATACTTCGTTAATTGATGGTCAAATATTAAATAGTTTTAGAAGTAATGGTATATCGCATTTATTTTCTATATCTGGTATGCATATAAGTTTGTTTGCTTCATGTATTCTTTATATTTTAAAAAGGATTTCATATAATAATTTTTATAATTATTTTATAGTAATAAATTTTCTTGTTTTTTACATGTTATTGGTGGGAACTCTTCCTTCTGTGGTGAGAAGTACTATTATGTATATATTATTTGCTTTAAATAAAGTTTTTAATTTAAAGATAAAGAGTATAGATATAATGTGTATTTTGCTTATAATTATGCTTTTAATTAATCCTATGTATGTATATAATGTTTCGTTTCAATATTCATATATTATTTCATTTTCATTAATACTTTTTAATAAAAATATTCAAAGACATAAGAATAAAATTGGAAAAAGTTTGTATATATCTATATTATCTTTTTTTGTTGCATTTCCAATAACAATATATAATTATTACAAAGTTAATATTTTAGGAATATTTTTAAATATAATTTTTATTCCTTTTGTTAGTGTAATTATTTTTCCTTTATCTATAGTTAGTTTTATATTTCCTTTTATGAGCTATATTTTATCTTTTTTTGTTAATGTTTTGGAGTATGTTTCTAGAGTAATTGAAATTAGTAAATTTGGAATTATATGTTTTTCTAAACCTAATATTTATTTAATTATTTTATATTATATATTTATTTATATGTTTTTATATAATTATAAAAATGTATATATATTTGTTTTTATTTTATTACATAAATATTATATGTATTTTAATCCTTTTTTTAATGTAGTTTACCTTAGTGTTGGTAATGGAGATAGTTCTTTGATTACTTTACCATATAATAAGGGAAATATATTAATAGATACTGGAGGATTATATAATTATGAAATTGTTAAAAATAAAACAATTCCTTATTTGATGAGTTTAGGGATAACAAAAGTAGATTATTTAATTACAACACATGGAGACTACGATCATATGGGAGAAGCAATTAACTTGGTTAATAATTTTAA
>ENA-OPBD01000150-OPBD01000150.1-human-gut-metagenome-genome-assembly--contig:-NODE-150-length-59425-cov-10.265067_pt1 | contig 59425 bp, 43 predicted proteins | sample MGYA00241062_ERZ501440 | MGnify/ENA primary metagenome ERZ501440 (study PRJEB25962, sample SAMEA2042628) | human gut metagenome | biome: human gut; feature: human-associated habitat; material: faeces...
CAAGTATTCGTTCCCTTTTTTGCCTAAGTGGCTCAAGTACAGTTTACCATTTACAAAGCAGGGTCATTTTGCTAAAAATGACAGTTTGCTTGTTGGGAACACATTTCCCAAACCCTATGAATGCAGCGCAGGCGCTGCGGTTATATCGTCATGAGAAGGGCAGCTGGTGTGAGAAAATCATACAGTCATCACATTGTCTGCCCACATTTCGCACTGACTCATGACAGTCTGAACAGCATCGTCCATCCCTTCCGGCGGGTATTTGTATTTCTTCAAAAGGCGCTTTACCAGCCGGCGCATTCCAGCTCGTGCGCTCTCTTTCTTTTGCCAGTCAATCGTCCGGTTCTTTCGGAGCATATCTGTCAGTTCCTTCGTAATCGCTATCAGTTCATCGTGTTGATAGAAGTCTTTGATTGCTTGAGGCTTCGTGAGTGCGTCATAAAAGGCAAGCTCGTCTGCTGTCAATCCGAGTTTTTCTCCTTCGGCAGCAGCGGCAGCAATGTCCTTCGCCAGCTTGAGCAACTCTTGAATAACTTCCTCATTTGTCAACATTCCGTTCAGGTAACGGTTCATTGCGCTCTGAATGATTTCGGAGAATCGCTCCGACTTGACAATGTTTGTTCGGCGGTAAACGGAGACTTGCTCTGCAATCAGCTTTTTCAGAAGCTCGACAGCAAGGTTTTTCTCCTTCATATTTGCTACTTCTTCAAGGAATTTGGGATCGAACAGTGAAAACGAGGTCTGAACATCAGAGAAAAGATTGATAACGCCTTCGCTCTTGATGCTATGCTTCAAAAGCTCGTTGATACGCTCATTTACTTCTGGCAGCGTAAACTTCTTTCCACTGCCGCCTGAAACCAAGCGTACGGTCATTGTTCTGACGGACTCGAAGAAAGCCGCTTCCATGCGGGTTGGATCATCTACTAAACTGCTGCATAGGGAAAGTGCCTGTTTGAGCAGCAGTGCTTCCTTGATAAATACATTCTGCGTCTTCTCATTGTCGGGCAGCTCGTATTCTGCAACACTCTTGCCGAGTATGAAGTTCACACCACCGCTGATGAGCTTTGCGCGGTCGAGGTCATTTCCAGTCATGAATTTCTCATAACTAAATCCGTGGAACAAATCTCTGCAAATAGAGAGCTTTTCAAGGAATTTCGGATATGCAGCCTTGCTTACATCTGTATCACCATAGTTTTTCTTATCTCTGGCAGTGTAGTCGTTCATGGCCTGTTTCAGTGCGGCCGCAATGCCAACGTAATCAACAACCAAACCGCCTTCTTTATCTTTGAAAACACGATTGACGCGGGCAATCGCCTGCATCAAGTTATGCCCAGCCATTGGTTTATAAACGTACATCGTAGCGAGGGAGGGAACATCAAAGCCTGTCAGCCACATATCTACGACGATAGCGATTTTCAGCGGAGAATTATTGTCTTTGAATTTCCGCGCCATGTCGTCCTTATGGGCTTTGTTCCCGATAATCTCGCGCCATTCTTCGGGGTCGTTGTTGCCCTGCGTCATGACTACTGCAATCTTTTCTGTCCACGCTGGGCGTAACGCAAGAATACGCTTATAAATCTTCATCGCGATAGGGCGCGAATAGGCAACAATCATCGCCTTGCCGGTCAGAATATTTTCACGGTAGTTTTCGTAATGGTCAAGAATATCATTCACCAAGGAATCTATGGTTTGGTCAGCACCAAGGATTGCCTCCATCTGCCCAAGTTCCTTCTTGCTTTTTTCAATAACATACGGATCGGCGTTGTCAGCCATGATGTCGTACTCGTTGTCAATCAGATGCAGGGTGTCCTCGTCGAGTTTTAGGTGAATAACGCGGCTTTCGTAATAGACAGGTCTTGTTGCACCGTCTTCAACCGCCTGTGTCATGTCATAGATGTCGATGTAATCACCGAAGACTTCGCGTGTGCTGCGATCTTTTGTCGAAATTGGTGTTCCGGTGAAGCCAATGTAGGTCGCGTTGGGAAGCGTATCCCTTATGATGCGGGCAGTGCCAATAACGGTTTTTGCCTCGATTTCGCCGTTGTCCTTCTGCTTGACCACAACCTTTTCATTGAGACCGTATTGCCCACGATGCGCTTCGTCAGCCATCACGATGATATTCCGGCGTTCTGAAAGCGCTTCATGGCTTTCTTCAAACTTCTGCATGGTTGTGAAGATAATGCCGTTTGCTTGTCTGTTTGCAAGCAGTTCTTTCAGATTCTTGCGGCTTTCGGCGTGCTGCGGCGTTTGCCGGAGAAAATCTTTGCAGCGGGCGAATTGCCCGTAAAGCTGGTCATCCAGATCGTTGCGGTCGGTGATGACAACGATGGTAGGGCTTTCTAACGCCTCTTGCAGATAATGCGCATAGAAGACCATAGACAGTGATTTCCCGCTACCTTGCGTATGCCAGAAAACGCCGCCCTTGCCGTCTGTCAAAGTTGCGTGTTTTGTAGACTCAACCGCCTTTTTGACTGCAAAATATTGATGATACCCAGCGAGTATCTTGAAAGTATTCTGCCCATCCACATTAAAGCAGATGAAGTTCTTCACGATGTCAAGGAATCGCGCCTTTTCAAACAGTCCGACAAAGAATGTGTCAAACGAAGCGTGCTGTGTATTTTCGTAGCTGCCGTCTGTTGTTTTCCACTCCATAAAGCGGTCTTCGCCGGAGGTGATGGTGCCAGCCTTTGAGGTGGTCAAGTCGCTCATGACGCATACCGCATTATAGATGAACATGGAGGGAATCTCATACATGTAGTTCCGAAGCTGACGATATGCGGCGGAAGCGTCGGTTTCTTCACGGGACGGCGACTTTAACTCCACAATGACAAGCGGGAGACCATTGACAAAGAGAATCACATCCGGTCGCTTTTCGGAGTTTTCAATGAAAGTCCACTGATTTGCGACGGTAAACTCATTGCTGGAAGGATGCTTGAAATCAACAAGGTAGACGAGGGTAGAACGTTCTTCGCCCTTATCGAAGTATTTTACAGGGATGCCATTTTGGAGATAGTCCATAAAGACCATGTTTTTCTGCAAGAGCGTTCCGGTTTCAAAGTTCTTGAGTTTATAGATGGCCTCCGTCAGCGCGTCCATAGGCAAGGTGCGGTTGATCCGTTGCAGAGAAGGAAGCAGAACATCCTCGTAGAGCGGCGAGTGATAATCGCGCGCCACGTCCGGCCCGTAGACATAGGTATATCCCAGTTCCTCGTTGAGAAGCTGCAAAACCGCATTCTCGTAATTTGATTCAGCAAAATATCCTGTCATGTCAGCAGACTCCTTTTTATGAAATCTTTGTTCAACTATTCGTAAACATCAAATCTTTCATGATTGAATTTGCCATTGCTTTGCTATTATGTACAGACAATTGAGACTGCAAGATTCTGGTAATATCGCGGATGATACGACTAATCACAGAGCTTTTCTGCCACCAATCTATGACAGATATGTTTTCCTTTATAGACGCAATAACGTCAGCTATCATGTCAGGATAATTCGAAAGATGGCTATTGACAATGTTATCCACATCGGGATGCGGTTCTTTGTTTGCGTATCCTGTATTTTCACTTGAGTCTATTGGGGCATGTTCTTCAAATTTTTCATATAACTCGACTGATCCAGGTTCTGGTAGCTTTCGATGCTGTAGGTATATCAATTGATGCTCCAGCTCAGGGAAAAGTGTGGCTTCATTAATATTGAGAAAATCCAATTCTTCGCGGATGATTTCTTTCTTATCGTATGGGATAATAAATGAATCCTTTTCAAAAGCTTCATCCAAATTACAGCGTGCTTTGCGGACAAGCAAATCTCCATTATTGCCAGAATCTTTAATAATTTTTATCGCAGTTGGAATTATAAACGCTCCGCTTTGGCGAGTTAGTCGTTCATTGCTATGCGCTGAAACAACAAAGCTGTTGCTCTGAATAACTTGAATGAACCTTTTATAGTCATTTTCTTTTAATGAATTCTCTTCATCTACTTTAACGATTCCCTTTCTGCAAAGCTTTTCTAATAGCCCGCCCACTGTGAGATCTTCGGTGAAATCAATAAACGGCAGTGCACATGCAATTCGAACCTCTAATTCTGTCAATCGGTGCCCATAACTATATTGGTATGCAATCTTTCCATCGCGAGGAATATACTTCCCACGACCATCTTTTCCTTGTATATATTCCTCACAGCTTTCGGTTGCAAAATACAGTGCGACCAATGGATTCAGTGTTACGTCGAGTAAGCGTGTCCCAAGTCCATAGTGCTGTAGCTTTGTGAGAATTTCAAAATCCGTTGTGCATTCCCGGAAATCGTATGGGCGCTGGCGAATAGCTGACTCTATAGAATCAAATTCATATGCCAAAGCGTCTTTTCTGAATACATTAGGGCACATTCCCCATGACGAGTTTTTTTGACCTCGAAAAAACCAATATGAGGATAGAGAGTATTCCGATATTTTTGCATTTCGCATATCAAAGATTGCTTTTATGTAACTACTGACGGAATTTATTTTATGAGGAATTGCGGTGTTTTCCACTTTTACTACCTCCGTACATAAAATGATGCTTTATAAACGATAATTTAGCGGCTTAAATGTCAAGGTCGGAAATGTCTATCTCACCAGACATCAGCTGCGGCAATAATGTATCTCGTAAATCTGCAAGATGGGCAGTCTCAGTTTGTTTCTGAGAGATCATTTCAAACATTGGAGTCACAATCTCATGGAAACGAGTGAGTATATCCTTTGGAGGAATCAAAACAGAGGTATTCTTGAAATCTGTCTTATTAAATTTGGGCTGAGCAGATCCTCCTTTTATTCCCTGTATGAGTGCTTGCCCTTGGTGATACTTAAACCAAATATAAAGATAGTAGCGTAAATGGGCATCTTCTGGTCTAAGCATAATAATGTTATTTCCGAGGGTCATGCGACCATTCAGCTTCGGGCAGAGGAATACACTTCCCACATCACCAACATTGGAAATGATAATCTCCCCGCCATATAGGGTGGATTTGGATAAGAACTCATAGGAATGCTGGTCAACAAAGACACCAAAGGAACCCGACTTCAAATCGGTGTTTCTGATGAAGTAAGCATAGTTTGGCTCTTGATATAAGCTGACATTAGCTTTTAAAGATGCAAAGCTGCCATTGGCCACATAGTCGGTTACAAGCATAGGCAAACTGCCGACCTTAACAACTGCGAAGTCCTCTGGTATTTCTCCAAACTCAGAGTTTACACGAGGGCTGTTAGGAGATAAGGAAAATGTAGAAAACCAAGAGCGAAATAACCCAACAGCTTGCTGCTCTAAATTATCGTTTATCTTATTGTTAAGCGCAATTTTTTCATCAAGCTCTGCAAGAAATGCCCCGATGCGTCTCTGCTCATCCAGACCCGGCACTGACAATTCAAGCTCTTCGAGGACACTTTGTTGAACTCGCTGCCTTCCAGAAGAGCCGACCATAGACTTTATTGCTACGTTGCGGAAAGTCGGGTTTATTGCTGTGTAATAAACAAATTGCGGATCGCTTATTCCTGCTTTTGCTCGCATCACAATGAACTCCGTTGAGCCAAAGCCAATTTCGCCATCATCAAGCATATCAACATAAGCGGTTTTTCCGTTTTCAAGGCATGGCGTGATTCTTGCCATAACGGTATCCCCGTTGCAAAACTTAGCGCCGCCGTTAAACTCAGCTTTTTCTGTCTCTGGAATTTTTTTCGTGAACGGCTTTAACTTATCCATTGCAACCTTTGTTGTAATAGCGCCCTTTTTGAGATTCAAGCGAGGATTAAAGTCAATAAAGTCGGCAGCGCGGATTGTCCTCCATTCAGACATCATACCCAATCGCCCCCAGTCGTTCCCTAATTTGCGCTTCCAGCTCATGCGACTTAGCGAAAAGCTCAGACAGTTCAGCGGTCAATCGCCCCATCTTCTCTTCAAACGGTTCTCCGTCATCTTCCTGCTCCTCAATTCCGACATAGCGTCCCGGCGTGAGAATGTAATCCTGCTTTGCAATGTCCTGCGTAGTGACAACCGCACAGAAGCCCTTTTCATCTTCGAGTGTTCCATCAACGAAAGCATTGTAGGTGTCGGCAATTTTCTTGATGTCTTCATCCGTCAGCTCGCGCAGTTTCCGCGTGACCATCGTGCCGAGCTTCCGGGCGTCGATGAACAGCGTCTCGCCTTTTTGCTTTTTGTTCTTTGCAAGGAACCAGAGCGACACGGGAATTTGCGCCGTGTAGAAAAGCTGTGTCGGCATTGCGACGATGCAGTCCACAAGGTCAGCATTGATAATGTTCTTGCGGATTTCGCCTTCGCCGCCGGACTGCGAGGAAAGCGAACCGTTTGCAAGCACCATGCCGATACGACCATTCGGCGCAAGATGCCAAATCATGTGCTGCAACCACGCAAAGTTTGCGTTGCCAGAGGGAGGCGTACCATACTGCCAGCGGACATCATCAGCGAGTTTATCCGCACCCCAGCCCGAAAGATTGAAGGGGGGATTCGCCATAATATAATCCGCTTTGAGCTGCGGGTGACAGTCATTGAAGAACGTGTCGGCATTGAACTTGCCGAGGTCAGCCTCAATACCGCGAATGGCAAGGTTCATCTGCGCCATTTTCCATGTAGTCGGGTTGGAGTCCTGACCAAAGACGGAAATCTTGTTGATATTGCCACCGTGGTTTTCGATGAATTTTGCAGACTGGACGAACATGCCGCCGGAGCCGCAGCACGGGTCATAAACGCGCCCATTAAACGGCTGCAAAACTTCAACAAGGGTTCGCACAACACAGGAGGGAGTATAGAACTCACCGGCAAGTTTGCCTTCCTGTTCGGCAAACTTGGAGAGGCAATATTCGTATGTACGACCGAGAATGTCCTTGCTGTTTCCATGCTCGATCATCTGAATGTTCGTGAAAAGGTCAACCACTTCGCCAAGACGCCGCTTGTCCAGCTCCGGACGGGCAAAATTCTTAGGAAGAATATCCTTGAGGCGTTTGTTCTCTTTCTCGATGCTGAGCATTGCAGCATCAATCACCGTGCCAATTTCCGGTCTGTGAGCGGCAGCCGCAATCGTGCTCCATCTTGCATTTGCAGGGACAAAGAAGATGTTTTCGGCGGTGTATTCGTCATGGTCTTCTTCAAATCCGTCACCTTCTTCAACCAGCTCCTTATACTTCGCCTCGAAGCGATCCGAAATGTATTTCAGGAAAATCAGTCCGAGAACGACGGACTTGTATTCGGATGCGTCGATGTTTCCGCGCAAGACGCAAGCCGCGTCCCAGATTTGTTTTTCAAAGCCGATGTTGCTTGTGCTATTCTCAGCCATTTCAATAACCTCCTAAACTGCTATTTTACATTTATTATTCTGCAAAAAGAGCTGTACGAAAAACTGAACTTAGCCCTTGTCCGTTCGCACAGCCTCAAAATATCTCCGATGTCGCAATTCAAATCGTCACAGATTACAGGCTAAGCGCTTAGCGGAAGGCGGAGTTCTTTATGTCTCATTCTATCAGAAACGTTCAAAGTTTTTATAGCGGATTCCCATAATACGCCTCCTTTACGCATTCGCAAAGTGTGATTTCTCTTCTATTATACATGATAGCTTCTTCAAATGCAATTATTTCATGTGGAAGTGCGCCCAAAAGATGCAAGCTCTTGATGACTTCGATTCCTATATATTGCCATATTACGTTGACTGGGATACAGGGGAAGACGTGAAGCCGCTATGCTTTATGGAGAAACCTTGCAGAGCTTTTTGAATGCGCATGTAACATACTGGAATAACACATCAATAGTTCTGGCGACTGATAGCGTTTTGATAGCAAAATGATAGTAGATGCGGCGTTCGCGTTATGCTGATGTGTCGGCTGGGGCGAACGGCTTGTGGATGCTGAAATGTGATTTTATAGGAAGAAAAAGGAGAATCAAACAGGCGTGCCAACACGACTGTATTCACAATCCCGCGCATCTCCCTCTTGCGTCTTCCCGCTGAATGCGCTACAATAAGAGTGAATGCGCACGGGTACGCCAAAATGGAATGCTTGCGAAAGGAGGAGAAAGCATGAAACTACTCATTGTGGATGACGAAATCCGGGCGGTGCAGGCATTGGTGAAGCGGGTCAACTGGCAGGAATACGACTTTGAGCCGCCGCTGGCTGCATATTCTATGGCACAGGCACAGGGCGTTTTTCAACAGCAGGAGATTTACTTGATGCTGTGCGATATTGAGATGCCGCAGGGGTCAGGATTGGAACTGTTCGAGTGGGTGAAGACGTATTACCCGCTGACGGAGTGCATTTTTGTGACGTGCCATGATGAATACAGCTATCTGCGTTCTGCAATGCAGCTGGGGAGCTGTGATTATCTGCTGAAGCCAATCAACTATACGCTGCTGCAAGAGGCGCTGAAAAATGTGGTGGAGCGCATCCAGCGGCGCAAAGATAAACCGGCGGGGTCGGCAGAGCAGCCCAAAGACAGTCTGCTTCCGGCGAACACGCTTAATGTGTCCAATCCGTATATCCGCCAGCTGCTGCATGTGCTTTCGGAGCGGCTCACGGAGAATTTGCCCATTCCGGAACTGGCAGACAGTATGCACTTGAATCCGCAGTACATCATGCGCCTGTTCAAAAAAGAAATGGGCTGTTCTATTCTGCAGTACATCACATCCCGAAGGATTGCACTTGCGGTGCAGTATTTGGAAGATACGAACCTGCCGATTACCGAGGTGGCGCTTCTTTGCGGGTTTGATAATTATTCCTACTTCACACGAGTGTTTAAGCGGTTTACAGGGCAGTCGCCTGCCGCATTCCGCAAGCGCAGTGTGCTGCCGGACTAAATGACTTGCAGCAATATTGGGCATAAGGGGGAGAACAGGTGCAGAAGCCGAAAAGGAAACAATCTCGTTCATTGACATTGCGCTTGGCGGTGACGGTTATTGTCGTGATGCTGACGCTGAACCTGCTCTCCATCATCAGCGCACTGCGACTGACATCTACAACGCGGGAAAGCATCTTGCAGGAACACAGCTACTTGCAAACCTATTACACCAAGCAGCTTGACCGGGAACTGACGCAGGCTCAGGTACGACTGTATTCCATGAGCCGCAGCTATGATTTCAGCACGGCGCTGTCTGGCGCGGAAACAGGGGAGGCGCAGTACAGTGCACTGCGCAGTCAGGTGACGCTCAATACGCAAATGAAGGACTGGTTGAACCAATTTCCTATGGTAGACGGCTATTTTTTGTTTCAGCCGGAGGGGGATTTGCTGATTATTGCCGGGGATGATTCCGCAGCTGTGCAGATGATAGGCGAACAGCTGAAAAGCGGCGAACAGGCGGATGAACAGGAAAATCGGGACGGAAAATGGCGCTTACAGCAAACGCCCATCGGAGGTGTGCTGATTTTCATGGGCATTCGCCGCGGCATCCAGTATGGGGCATGGGTGCAGACAGATCGACTGCTCGATACATGGGGCTTGAATGCGCAGGAGTATCAGATTTTGCCGGATACGGTGTCTCCCAATGCAGAAACGGTGGATGCAGCGGCGGAACAGGCGCAGTGTCTGCTCCGCTATATACCGCCGGAGGATGCGTTTGCGCTGCCGCTGAATGTGAAAATCCTGCTGGTGCTGTCAGTCACGATGCTTTTGTCCATTCCGCTGATTTGGCTTGCTATGCGCCGACTGGTGCTGAACCCGCTGCATGAGCTGATGGAAGCAATTCGGAAAATCGAAAGCGGGGATACCGCCTACCGCATTCCGGAGAAGACGACTTCCAGCGAGTTTGAGCGCTTGAATACGCAGTTCAACCGCTCTGTGGAACAGCTGGCAGGGATGCACATGGAAATCTACGAAGCGCAGCTGGAAAATGAACGCACCCGCGTCAGCTATTTGATGCAGCAGATGCAGCCGCACTTTGTCTTGAACACACTCAACCTGATTTATTCGATGGAGCCGGAAGAATATGACTTAATACAGAGCACCATCATGTGTTTGTCGAACTATTACCGCTATGTGGCGCACATTACAGACCCGCAAGTAGCACTGGGAGCGGAACTGAACCATGTGGAGAATTATTTCAAATTGCAGCAGACACGTTATCCGGGCATGTTTTTCTATGAGATTGAATGCCCAGAGAACCTGCGCGAGCAGATGATTCCGCCGATTGTGATTCAGACGTTTGCTGAAAACACCATCAAGCATTCTTTGATTCCGGGCAGGGAAAATCGCATTTGGATTCAGATTGAGGAAACGCCGGAAAAACAGCTGCATGTTCTGATTCGGGACAGCGGAAATGGCTATCCGCCCGAAGTCTTGGCGCAGATTCAGTGCTATCAGCAGACAAGGAAGAAGCAGCCGAACCTCGGCATGGGGATTCAAAACACAATCGAGCGGCTTCGGCTGATTTACAAGGGGCAGGAAAAACTCTATTTCAGCAATCAGCCGCAGGGCGGCGCACAAGTTGATTTCTATTTTCCAATCAGGGAGGGCGGAGAGCATGAAGCGCATCGCAGTGTGGATTTTACTTTGTATTCTTCTTTGTCCCCTGATGCAGGTGCAGGCGGAGGACATCACGGATTTGACCATCGAGACGGTGACGTTTGACAACGGCAATCCGGGACTTTCAGCGGTTGAAGAAGCAGTGAATCAGATTACCATTCCCGCTATCGGCGTGCGGATTCACCTGCTGGATGTTGGCATTCAACAGCATGCACAGCGAATCAGCATGATGATTGAAAGCGGCGAGCCGGTGGACTTGGTGATGGCGGGGCTGACGCTGCCGATGGTCAGCATGGTAGCAGATGAACTGCTGCTTCCGCTGGATGCGCTGGTGGATGCGTATGGGCAGGACATTCAGGGTCTGTTCGGCGATCAGCTGGCGGCGGGGCGCATCAATAGGCAGCTGTATGCGATTCCCGGCGATGCGTACTGCGCCCGTGCAGGCGGCGTAATGGTGAATATGGAGCTTGCACAGGCGGCGAGGCTGACAATTCCGGAAACCTGCACGCTGGATGACTTGGAGAGCATGTTCGCTGCTCTGAAAGCCTATTCGCCGGAGCACTACGGCATTGCTTTTGAGACGGGCGATATGTCGATTATCAACTACTTTTTTGAGATAGAGAACTACGGAAGCGGCATTTTTGCCTTTGGCGTAACGTTTCAGCCCAGTGAAAGCACCAAGCTGGAAAATATGTTTGCCTCGGAAACCTATCGCGACTTCTGCTATCGAACGCGCAAATGGCAGCAGAGCGGCTATATTCCGCCGGATAGTTTGACAACCAGCATTTTGGCGTTCACGCGCGTCAATCAGAGGCAGGCGTTATGCCTTCCAACCAGTTTTGCGCCGATTGAGCAGTACAAGCTCCGCAATGATGAAAGCGAAAGGAAGATTCTCCCCATGACACGCCCACTGCGCTTTACTAGCGCCATTCAGGAACGCATGTGGGCGATTCCTGTCACCAGTGAGCATCCGGAAAAAGCGATGCAGTTTCTGAACCTGCTGTATAGTGATGACCGTGTGGCGAATCTGCTTTCCAATGGGGTGGAAAATGTGCATTATACCAGAGTCAGCCCGCATGTTATTGCGCCGACAGGTGATTCAAACTATAAGCGCGTGTTTACCCGCTTTGGCAATCAGGCACGGGTGGATCACTGGCTTCCAGCAACGGAAGCGTATCCAGCGGAAATGATGGCATTTGAGAACTCGGCTGAAATTTCCCGAACGCTTGGGTATACCTTTGACAGTGCGGCAGTGGCTGGTGAAGTGGAAGCGGTTAATGCAGTGATTGCATCCTATGCACCGGCGCTGGAATACGGTTTGGTGGAGGATGTCGATGCGGCGCTGAAGGAATTTAACGAGGCGCTGGAAAAGGCGGGAATCGAGAAAGTTATTGCGGAAAATCAGCGGCAGCTGTCAGCATGGCTGGCAGAACGTGAATAGAAAGCACAACCGCATATACAGCAGGCAGGGAAGCATTTCTGAAAGGGAAATGCATTCCTGCCTTTTATCATGTCATTATCGTACATATTGCAGGTCATAATTCTGCTATCATGCGGCGATGACTTTGCGCTACAATACAGACAGCAAGGATGAGCAGCGCCGAGCGGTTCATGAACGCATGGCACTGGAATTATCCAAATGAAAGGAAGTAGGTACCATGAAAAAAATCCTGTCACTGCTTCTCGCGGCTGCGCTGCCGCTGAGCGCCGCCTGCACAATGGTTGCGCGGGCGGAAGAGAATCCTGCCCCCAGCGGCTTGGTTCCCGGATTGGTCGAAATGACGGTGTTCGGTAATCATGTGGATAAGCCGGAAAGCGTCTATCCGCAGGCGAACGGGCAGATTTTCAACGAAGGCTATACGCCGGAAAACGCACCGGTGTACTGCAACCCGATTGTTTTTAACTACAACTACTCGGCAAATGCCGGCGAGACGCTGGGCGTGGTGTCTGATGCGCCGTTCAGCGCGGCATTCATTGCCAACATCATTGAGAGCAGCCCGACGGAGCGTTACACCCATTTGACGAATGCAGTGCTCTTCCGCGGCACCGCCACTTACCTCAAAGAAAATAACAGCCGTTCGGCGGCTGACCCGCACGCCATCTATTATAACAACGTTTGGTATGTGTATGCGTCCGGCGGCTATCAGCTGCGCTCGGAGGATTTTGTGAACTGGGAGGTTGTCCCGGCTATGAATGCCGATGGCACGCAGATGACCTTCACTGCACCCAGCGTGGGATACCGCACGGATGAAAGCGGAAAGACGACGTTCTACCTTGCGTGGAACAGCTCACACATCTATTCTTCGGAAACGCCGACCGGCCCTTGGACGGACTTGGGTGACTTTACTTACCGCGGCATGTCCTTCAGCGATAATGCGCTGTACAACAAGGAGGACAACACCTACGGCCCGTCGCACGCGGCGGATGCAGCGGATGATGCTGAATCGGTCATCATTGCCGCGCACAATGACGTGGACTTGTTCGTTGACCATGATACGAACCGCATGTATCTCTGCTGGGGCATGGGCTCGAAGGAGCTGAGCATCGCGGAGCTGAATCCCGATAATCCCTCGGAACTGCTGAGTGCACCCGTGCCGGTTATCACGCACAATCCGACGGTGACGTGGGAAAACTTCGGGCAGCATCATGAGGACTACGCGACCGGTTTTGCGGAAGGCTCGATGATGTTCAAGTACAATGGCGTGTATTACTGGACGTTTGCGACCGGCGGCACGCAGTATGATTCCTATACCTTCGGTGTATACACCAACAAGACGGATGACCTGCTGAACGCAGACAACTGGGTGTATCAGAATCAAGAGGTCATTAACCCCGATGGGGATGATGCCATGTGGGGCGCAGTGCGCGGCGCCGGTCACGGCTCGATTGCGGAAGGCCCGAATGGTCAGCTCTGGTGCTTCTACACGGTGAACGTCGGCTATGAAGGCGACATGGAGCGCCGTCTGGGGGCTGATCCGGCGTATGTGACGGAAGATGGCGTGCTGGTTGTGCCGCATCTGTCGGAAAATCCGCAGTATGCGCCCGGCGTGCTGGCGAATCCCTGCGGCGAAGCGGGCAATGAAACGGGTTCGGACATTCTCTCTGCACGTCAGGGTTATGCGGTGTCGAGCTATCACGAGGGCCGTCATCCGATGTACGCTTCGGATGAATCTCCGCTGACGTGGTGGCAGCCTGCGGATGACGATGCGCAGCCGTGGTATCTGGTGTCGCTCAAAGGCTACTACAACGTGGATTCCATCCGCGTGATGCTCAAGGATGTTGAGCTGAACCGCGCGAACACCTATGGTACGAATCATTCAGAGTATTCGTACAAGATTGAGGTGTACAACGGCATTGAGAACCCGGTCACTGCACCGATATCTGAAAGCAATTCCGAAGAAGGCTGGGTGACAGTCTGGGAAGGCACGTCCAACATCCTGAACTTCATTGACATGGAAGAGCCTGTGGAGGCAATGTTCGTGCGCATTACGTTTACGGACTGGACGGGCAAGGTTTCCTAATACGAAAGTCGCGCACCGGAAAGAGAATCCCTTCGAGCATCGGGGGGCTTCCCTTCCGGCGCGGAAGACGGGAAGTCGGGAGGTCAAAGCATGCTGCAGGTTGCTGTGCTGGAGGATGAACAGGAAAGTCGAGTGCAAATCAAACGTTGCTTGGAACGCTATCAGGCGGAAAACCATGCGGAATGGGACATGGATTATTTCAGCAGCGGCGCAGAACTCTTGTTCAGCGGCGCATCAGGCTATGACATGCTGCTGATGGATATAGAGATGCCGCAGATGAGCGGGATGGAAGTGGCACGCCGGGTTCGCCGCGAAGACCAGGATGTTGCGATTGTATTCATCACAAACATGGCGAATTATGCGCTGCAAGGGTATGAGGTAGAGGCAATGGATTTCATTGTGAAACCCTATACCTATGAAGTGTTTCAATTTCGCATGGATCGCGTTGTGCACCGGGTGGAACGGAAGAAAAGCAATCGCGCTGTGCTGCTGACGAGCAATGATCAGGTCTATCGTGTCCTGCTGTCAGAACTCCTGTATGTGGAGGTGGCGCAGCATACGCTCATTTACCATACAGAGCAGGGCGAAATTGCTGTGCGCGGTAGTATGCGCGAGGCGGAAAAGGCGCTGATGCCATACGGTTTCTGCAAATGCAGCCAAAGCTATCTGATTCACTTGCGCTTTGTGACACGGGTGAAGGATGATGAAGTCTTCCTGAACAAAGAACGGATTCACATCAGCCGAGGCAGCAAAAAAGAATTGATTCGTGCGCTGGCGGAATATACAGCAAACGGATGAGACGGAAAGGGAAAGATAATGAAAAGACTACTGGCAGCATGGATGCTGCTTGTGCAGCTGGCGCTGTGCTGGACAATCGGCTTGGCAGAGGATGCGTTTGAAAAGGAAACGTACTACATACACAATGACGAGATGAATCGCAGCATCTACGCGGTGCAAATCAAGCCCAAGGATTTGGCAGAGGGAGAAAAAGTACCGCTCATCATCTATGTCCACGGCGGCAACGGCACGGCAAACAGCTATATTGGACTGGCGAAAACGCTTAGTGAACAAAAAATCGCAGGTTTGATGTTTGAATGCTGCGGCGGAAATAACGGGAAAGCATCCGCCGCCAAAAGTGACGGAGCAGATCTCTTTCCTGCGCACTATTCCTCGCGCATCAGCGACTTGGAAGCTGTGCTTGCTTTTGCAAAAACGCTGGATTTCGTTGATACGAACCGCGTTTATTTGTGGGGGGAAAGTTATGGCGGAATTGTCGTGGAATTCTGTGCGGTCAATCATCCGAACGATGTGAAAGGATTGCTGCTGGTCAGTACAGGTCTGTCGGATGCTGTTCTGGGGATTCAGGCACAGGAAGAGACACATCATGGCATTCTGACGAAGTATGTTCCTGATGATCCATACCAGTACATTTTGGGCTATCCGGGCGCAGTACTGTTTATTTGCGGCGATGCAGATGCAACAGGCGCTTATGACAACGCGGCGTTCAATGCGGTGCTGTATCAGCAGCGGGAACAGACGCAGACGGATTTTGTCACAATTCCGGACGGTGGACACGGCTATGGCACATTTACAAAGGAACAGAAACAGACCACCGTGGATTGCATTCTGTCATGGATGGCACAATAATGACCAGATTTGACGCTAAAACGACGGGATAAGCCAAATTGCACACACGGAAACCCAATCGTGCTATGATACTCACATGAGATGCGTTGCCGAGAAGGAAACGCACAAAATAGAAGGAGGAACCCAATATGAAGAAGTTTCTTGCTCTGCTGCTGGCGGCCCTGATGGTGCTGGGCTGCGCGAATCTGTCCTTGGCGGAAGATGCTGCGCCGCTGGAAGTGCTGACCGAGTTTGGCGACCTGACTGCGGATGACGCTGATTACGAACCGAACCCGGACTACGACAAGTACACCGTGATTGAGTACTACATCGAAGCGTCGGACGCGACGGTTATCATTACCTGCTCTGCGAAGGCGGACGGTTCCGAATACAACCTGGAATACAGCTTCTATGGCGACGACCAGCAGGTCATCTGGCAGGTTGTTGACGGCGAAGGCAAGGTCGCGTTCGACAAGACGGGCTTCATGGGCGGCGACACGCCGGATATGATTGCCTACATCCTCGAAAACGCGATTTGGTCTGCGATTCCCGAAAACGACGTGATTGATTTCGGCGACCTGACCAGCGACGACGCTGATTACGAACCGAATCCTGATTACGACAAGTACACCGTGATTGAATACTACATCGAAGCGGCGGACGCGACGGTTATCATTACCTGCTCTGCGAAGGCGGACGATTCCGAGTTCAACTTGGAATACAGTTTCTATGGCGACGACCAGCAGGTCATTTGGCAGGTCGTTGACGGCGAAGGTAAGGTCACGTTCGACAAGACGGGCTTCATGGGCGGCGATGCGCCGGATATGATTGCATACATCCTCGAAAACGCGACGGTCTGGGCTGACATTGTGAAGTAATCCCAATTCACCTGCGCTGCGGTGAAGCAGCACAAAAAGAATCCCCGTGTGCTGACGCAAGCGCCAACAAGAAATTCGGACTTGCTGGTACGCGGGGATTTTTAGAAGCCGGAAAAGAGCTACAACATCCTCTATCTGATGCATGGTGGCGGTGATGACGAGAACTACTGGCTGATGGAGCTGAGCGACCGTACACATGGCAAAACGACGATGCGCGTGCTGGATCACATGATTGAGGACGGCTTGTGTGAGCCGCTGATTGTGGTTACGCCGACGTTCTATGCTGACGTCGAGGGCGTTGAGCCGACGCAGGAGCAGATTGATGCCGTCTGTGCGCAGATTGGCGAATCGCACTATAATTCCATGTCGGGTCTGTATACATGGTACTTTGGCGACGAATTTCGGAACAATATCATTCCTGCGGTGGAAAGCAAATACCTGACCTATGCAAACAAAGATGTCAGTGAAGAGAACCTGATTGCAACGCGCGACCATCGGGCGTACTGCGGCCTGTCGATGGGTTCAGTAACTTCCTTCCATGGAGTCCTGATGCGCAATTTTGATGTCATCGGCTGGTGCGGTTCATGGTCGGGCTCGCTGACGGATGAAGCGCTTTTCCGCACGATGCTGGAAGAAAAATATGCGGATTACACCCTGAACTTCTGGTATAACGGCAACGGCGTGGAGGACATTGCTTTTGAAGAGCATTACGAAATCTACAATCAGCTGATGGAGAGTATGAGCAACAAGTTTGTGGACGGCGAAAACAGCGCAATGGTGGTGCTGGAAGACGGTGCACACAACTATGCAGCTTGGATTGTGGATTTGTACAACTGCCTGTTGGTGTTCTTTAAGTAATAGTCAATAACGACGGCGGAGGAAGTGCAGCATGACGGGCTTGCTGGACTGGCTGAAAAGCCTATATACAGTGGGTGTGCAGTACATTTGCTGGCTTGGGCTTGCAACGCTGGTGTTCTCACATTCTCTGGAAAAGAGAAAAATGGCGTGCCTCAAAGGCAGTGCGGCGACGGCTGGATTTCTGCTGCTGGGGATGCTGGCTTCCTCTACCGCCGTGGATGGCGCACTGCCGGTTGTGTGGTATTTTGTGCTGCCGCTGGTGAATATGCTGGTCATTATGAGCTACTGCCAGATTAGCTGGCGAGAAGCATTTCAGTGCGCTTTGCTGGCATCACTGACGGAGCATCTGGCCAATTCTGTGTACATTCTCATTTTCGTGAGCAATGCGCAAATGAATTTGGCGTACTGCACCATCAGCTTACTGGTGTATGCATGCATCTGGTTTTTCTGGGGCAGAAAAATGGCACACACAGGGCATTACTATGTGACAAGCTGGGGCATTGTTCCGATGACGCTGCTGTGCCTGACGGTGCAGGTGTTTCTGAGCTATGAATGCAAACATACCGCTGATCCGAATGCATGCATGGCATTTGAAGTCGAGACCGTGCGCCGAATGCTCCAGCTCTGCCAGTGGTATGCGATTGCGTTCTGCTGCTTGATTCTGGCGCTGGAATATACGCATCAGAAGCAGCTGTTTGCGCAGGCGGAACTGGCGGTCAGCCATGAGCTGCTGCATGTGCATGAGCAGCAATTCCGCTTGACTCGTGACAACATTGACCTGATTAACCGCAAGTGCCACGACATGAAACATCAGGTGACGGTGCTGATGGCGCAGAAGGACGGAACGGGTGAACTGACGAAGCGATATGGGCATGAAATCCTAAAAATGATAGAGGTTTACGATAACAGCATTGATACGGGCAACGAGGTGCTCAATACTGTGCTGCGCGACAAAAGCCTGTATTGCAGCATGAACGACATCAACTGGATGTGTGCAGCACATGGAGAACAACTGAACTTCATGAATCCGCTGGACTTGGTCTGCATCATTGGCAATGCGCTGGACAACGCAGTGGAGGCAGTAGAGCGCATTCCCGACAAAAAGAGGCAGATTATCAGCGTCAAGATTGCCACCGTCAGCAGCATGATGCAAATTCTCATTGAGAATACGTTTGACGGGGAAGTGCATACCGCTGATGGGCAGCTGCTGACGAGAAAGCAGGACGCACATAATCACGGCCTCGGCGTGCGCAGCATTCGTGCGACAACGGAGAAATACGGCGGTTATGCCAGCACGACCACGGAAGGGGATACCTTCATCCTCAACATACTGATTCCAATTCCCAATGCGGCCGAAACAGTATGAGAACTTGGAAATTCTGAAGCGGAAGACAGAGAGGAAGCGCTTGAAGATGGACGAGCAGAAACAGAAAATCAAAAAGCCTCATAAAAAAATGAGCAACAAGCTCTTTACTGGAATTTGGGGAAGCCTTCTGGCGCTCCTGATGGTGGGCATTATCACGCTCAACGTGGTGCTGCTCAAATACAGCTCGCTGATTACTCGTTCGCTGGGACATCAAACCGTAGCAACCGTGAATCTGGATACTTCGGGTGACAGCGATTACTTCAAAAGCGCCTTTGCAACGGACGCAGATTTGCTGGCGCATGAAACGGAAATCAGCCGGCAGATTGAGGCGGAGGGCATTGTGCTGGTGAAAAACGACCAGAATGCACTGCCGCTGCAAAAGGGAGCGAAAATCAGCATCTTTGGTCAGGCATCAACGCAGTTCCGCTATGGCGGCGGCGGTTCCGGCGCCATTGACGAGACAAACGTGCAGAGCTTGAAGGAAGCATTCACGCAGGAAGGCTTCGATGTGAATGAAACGCTGTGGACGATGTATCAAGACAGCGGCCTGAAAATTCCCAAAGAAGTCAAGCCGGATGATTTCTCTGCGGAGGTGGAAAAGTCTTTTGCAGCATATGGCGATGTAGCGATTTTTGTCTTCTCGCGCCCTGCGCATGAGGCGACAGACCTCGCAGAGAAAGAGGTCTCTCTGAGCAAGGATGCGCAGGCGCTGCTGACATACATCAATGCGCATTTTGACCGCGTGATTGTGCTGCTGAACATCGCAAACGCGGTTGAATTGGGCTGGCTCAATGAATATGAGCATATTCAAGGGGCACTTTGGGTGGGCTACCCCGGTCAGCAGGGAATGATTTCGATTCCGCGTGCCGTGAATGGTACGGTGAACCCGTCTGGACGGCTGGTGGATACCTATGCTTACAGCGCGGAAAGCTCAGCTGCGTTTGAAAATTTCGGCTATGGGCGCGTGGAAAACGGCTATAACAGCGTGGGCGCGAAGAATACCTATGTGGTTTATGGCGAAGGAATTTACGTCGGTTATCGCTATTATGAAACGCGCTATGAGGATACGGTACTGGGGCAGGGAAATGCAGACAGCAGAAAGGGCGCTTCGGACAACAAGGCGTGGAACTATGGCAAGGAAGTGCTGTATCCCTTTGGGTACGGACTGAGCTACACAACCTTTGAATACAGCAATTTCAAGCTGACGGAAGAGGAAAATCAGTTTGCTGTTTCTGTGGATGTCACCAATACAGGTGCTGTGGCGGGCAAGGAAGTTGTTCAGATCTACTTCCAATCGCCCTATACGGACTATGATAAGCAGTATCTGGTAGAGAAGGCATCGGTGGAGCTGTGCGGTTTCGGCAAAACGCGCCTGCTTTTGCCGGGCGAAACAGAGACGGTTGCGCTGACTGTGCCAAAAGAAGAGCTGCGTGCGTATGACCGAATCAATGCGCGCACCTACATTGTTGATGCGGGAACGTACTACTTTACCGTGGCGGACAATGCACACGATGCAGTCAACAACATCTTGGCGGCAAAAGGCTGCACGATTGAAGACGGCATGGATGATGCGGGCAATGCTGCCATGACAGCATCCTATGTGCAGCAGGAACTGGACACAACGACCTGCGCAGTGGACAGCGCAACGGGAACGGCTATCAGCAATCAGTTTGATTACAGCAGCATGACGTACTATGACAGCAAGTATGTCTATCTGACGCGCAGTGATTGGGATGGCACATGGCCGAGCTTCTACGGCAAGACTGATAAAAAGGGCAACCATACCATGAAGGCGAGCGACCAGCTGCTGCAGGACAGTCAGGAAAATCATTACGCTGACGACCCGAACGCCGTTATGCCGACGACAGGTTCGGGCAAAGGTATCAAGCTGATTACCATGCGCGGCAAGGCATACGACGATCCGGCATGGGAAAATGTGCTGGACTGCCTGACGGTCGAAGAAATGATGAACATGGTTCGGCTGGGCGGCTGGCAGACGGCACAGCTGCTGAGCATTTCCAAGCCTGTTTCCAACGATCAGGATGGCCCGGCAGGTATTTCGGATGAATTGATTTCCGGCAGTGCGCACTGCATGGGCTATCCGATTGCGGTGGTGCTTGCGTCCACATGGAATCAGGAACTGGTGGAGCAGATGGGCGAGTGCATTGGTGAAGATGGCTTGAAGTCGGGCGTTCAGGGCTGGTATGCGCCGGGGGCAGGGACGCATCGTACGCCCTATGGCGGACGCAACTTTGAGTACTACTCCGAAGACGGCTTCTTGTCGGGGAAAATCTGTGCGGCGGAGGTTCGCGGCGCACAAAGCAAAGGCATGTATGTCTACCTCAAACATTTGGTGCTGAACGATCAGGAAGATCGGCGCTATGGCATTGCAACCTTCTGTCAGGAGCAGGTGCTGCGCGAACTGTACATGACACCCTTTGAAATCTGCGTCAAGGAAGCGGATGCGCATGGCATGATGGCGGCATTTGACTCCATCGGCGGCATCTGGTGCGGTGCAAATGAAGATTTGCTGGAGGATGTTTTGCGCGGCGAATGGGGCTTCCGCGGAATTGTTGTGACAGACTATGCGACAGCGAACGGCGGTTACATGTGGATTGACATGGGGCTGCAAAACGGCGGCGACCTGTGGCTGAACAGTGACAAAACGGTTTACTGGATTGATGACATTGAAAACAATGCAACGCTGGTGAACAGCCTGCGCCGTGCATCGCATAACATCCTGTATACGGTTGTCAACAGCGCGGCGATGAATGGCTTCAGCGAAAAGACGGAAATCCGCAATGTGCTGCCAGAGTGGCAAATCTGGATGATTTGCGCTGATGCTGCGGTGCTGGTGGTGACAGTGACAGGCGTACTGCTGATTGTACGGCGCTGCAGGAAGAATCGCAGCAGCATTCAGGTGGTTCAGGTGAAAGCGCAAGTATAACCAAGCGTCATAGATATCCCTGCCTGATGTGCTTTCCAGCAGGCAGGGCATCTGTGTATGCGCAAAACGGGCAGAAGGAGAGAAAAAGCATGTTCAAAACCAAACAATTCTGGTGCGGATTGAGCTGCCTTGGGGTCTGCGTGATGCTCATCGGGAATAGCGCGGGCACGATACTGGAGAAGAATCGCAATATGGTCAACAGCTATCTGGGAACGCAGACTGCTGTTGTTGAGGTCTCGGAATCGGACGATGCACTGTATACGACCTATGTGGCGGATTACGCCAACACGGATGAGCTGATTGCAGCGCATCGCGCAATGGGCGAACGCCTCAGCGCAGAAGGCAGTGTGCTGCTGAAAAACAATGGCGCATTGCCGCTGGAAAAGGGCAGCGCTGTGACATTGCTGGGCGTTTGCGCGGAAACAAAGATGAATTTCGGGGCGCGCGTCGGCTGTGCAGTAAAACCGGGACAAAACGTGAAGCTGGGGGATGCACTCATCGAAAAAGGCTTCCAAGTGAATGAGCAGATGCGGGAGACCTATACGAAAGTATGCAAGAACAAGGTGTACAACAACGCCAATAAACTCTCGCCGAGTTTTGTGGGTGTCCTGCCAGGCAATGAACCGAAGCTGGTAACGGCGGAGGCGACCGTGGAGGAAATCCAGAAGGCAGATTCGGACTATCGAAACGGTTTTGCAGCGTATCAGGATGCGGCAATTGTTGTGCTGGGACGCTGCGGCACAGAGGCAGCGGACTACTATCCTGGTGAAACGGGCATTGACCCGCAGACAGGCGCGCGGAATGCGCTGGCGCTGACGAATGACGAGCGGGCGCTCCTTGCACTGGCGAAGGAAAACTTCCACCGTGTGGTTGTGCTGCTCAATACGGCGAATCCGATGGAAATCGGTGAATTGGCGGCGGATGACGGCATTGACGCTATCCTGTGGATTGGTTTCCCCGGCAATTACGGTACGCTGGGCATTGCATCCATCCTCTGCGGCGAAACGAATCCGTTGGGGGCGCTGCCGGATGTGTATGCGTCGAACTCTGTTTCATCGCCCGCAATGGCGAATTTCGGCATCTATACTTTCGCAAATGCAGATGAATATTTTGACACGGTGACAGACCGCGCGGATTACTATCTCATCGAAGCGGAGGGCATTTACACGGGCTATCGCTACTATGAGACCCGCTATGCGGATGCTGTGATGGGGCAGGGCAATGCGGATTCCACAGTGGGGGCATTTGATTCTGCAGCTGGCTGGAATTATGGCGAAGAGGTAACATATCCGTTTGGCTATGGCGTGAGCTACACGACATTTCGGCAGACGCTGGATGCGGTGACGGTGTCGCAGCAGGACAAAACGGTGACGGCAGCTGTAACGGTGACGAATACGGGCAGTGTCCCGGGGAAAAGCACGGTGCAGCTGTATATGCAAGCACCCTACTATGTGGGCGGACTGGAAAAGAGTGCAGTGCAGCTGCTGGATTTCGGCAAAACGAAACTGCTTGCTGCCGGGGAAAGCGAAACGCTGACCATCACGGCAGATATGCAGAACATGACCAGCTATGATGCTGACCGCGAAACCTATCTGCTGGATGCGGGGGAATATTACTTTGCAGTTGGCTGCGGTGCACATGAAGCGCTGAACAGCATTCTGACGGCGCAGGGATATGCGGAGCGCTTGGATGGTCAGGGCGACATCGCGTGCGTGAAAACATGGACGCTCGCGGAATGTGATACGACGACGTTTGCCGTTACGAAGGCTGGCGTGCAGGTATCCAATCAGCTTGCTGATGCGGATTTCAATGCTTTTCAGCCCGGCACAGTAACATACCTGAGCCGCAGCGATTGGGCAGGCACATGGCCGAAAAACTACGAGAATCTTACGGCCACGGCGGAAATGCTTGCGACGCTCAAAAACGATTTTTACACCATCCATACGGATGACGACGTATCGGACATTATCTGGGGAGCGGATAACGGCATGTCCTTTGCGGATATGAAGGGGGCAGCCTACGATGACCCGCGCTGGGAGAAACTGCTCGACCAGTTGACGATTCAGGAAGCGGCGGAGTTTGTTTCGACCGGAAACATGATTTATCTAGATATTCCGTCTGTTGGTTTCTTAGGCGGAACGCTTGCCAATGACGGCCCAGTGGGCTTCCTCAGCAGTATTTCCAACGTATCGGACGCCAATTCGCCGTGGTACGTTTCGCCGGAAGACCCCAATGCGGGTTACGAGGTGCATGACATGGGCACGCCGCAGCTGGTGGGCGCGTCGTTTGACAAGGAGCTTGCGCAGGCAATCGGGACACTGTTCGGCAATGACAGCCTTTTCAACGGGCTGTCGATTATCTGGGGGCCGGGACTGAACCTGCATCGCACACCCTGCTGCGGTCGAAACGTGGAATACTATTCGGAAGATCCGGTGCTGTCCGGTTTCCTTGCCGCGGCGTATGCGCAGGGTGCGTACAGCAAGGGCTTGATTGCAGCCGGCAAACACTTTGCATTCAATGATCAGGAAACAAACCGCAATGGCGTGGCGCCCTTCATGACGGAGCAGAAGGCACGCGAACTGGAATTGCGCAGCTTCCAGATTGCCTTTGAAAACGGAATGCTGGGGACGATGACTGCGTTTAACCGCATCGGCACAACCTACGTCAGTGCGCATGAAGGACTGATTGATGGCATCCTGCGCGGCGAATGGGGATTTCAGGGGTACATCGTGACTGATTTGGTGAATCCGGCAACCTATATGACGTGGAAAGAATCTGTTGCGGCAGGAACAACGAATTTCGACTCCGTAGACATCAAAGAAGAATGGTACGCTTATCTCAATCACGATGGAAACACCCTTGGCGGCGATGCTAAAATTCTCCGCCGATTGAAAGAAGCGGTGCATCATACGCTGTATGTGCTGGCGAACAGCAACCGCATGAATGCAGTGAACACATCAGCAAAAATGGTGGAAGTCAGCAACTGGTGGCGTGTCAGCTATCGGACGGCGAAAATAGGCGGCTTTGCGGCAGCGTGCGCAGGATTGCTGGGTTACGTGGCGATAAGCTGCATCAGCATAATGGCGAAAAAGAAGGAGGAACGCACGGCATGAAACAGAAAATTTTCCTGATTCTTCATGTGGTTCTGACGGCAGGGGCAGCTGCATTGACGGCGATTAGTTCAGCGATGGCATATCCACTGGGTAATATGGGCGCAATCATTTTCATGAGCGGTGCGGCAATCCTGCTGGATTTGCTGCTGATGCTGCGTAAAAAAGACGGCATTCTGCGGGATGCAGCACTGCTGTTGAATGTGGTGCTGACGACGCTGTGCTTCTGCCGTGTGCTGACAGGGCGTGCGGATTTAATGGGCTATGTTTGGTTCTCTGACTTGGAGAAGGGTAACTCGACCGCTGTGAACAGCCTGACGCTGGCGGCGATTGCGCTGGGTGGCTTTTTGCTGGGCAGCGTGATGAATATTGTGCAAGGGTTTTGGCGGACGAGAGGGTAATGCTGGCGCAGACTTCGCCTGATTATCTTTTCTGATGAAATCTATTGGCTCTGCTGACTTTGGAAAAGAAGAAAGTCGGCAGAGCCAACATTTTGTTCGGAAATTTACATTGAGAATATTTCCAGACTCAACGGAGTTAGATGTTTGTGGTGCAAATTTTCATCAAATCACAAATGCACAGATACAAACATCACAAAACAAATCAGCACTTTTCAAATTTTATCGCCCCAAAACTGTTCAATGAGTTCATTATAGGTTAGCCGGAAACTTGGATATTGTCTGTGTTTCCTCGACACTGCACCACGATGCGTACCCACAATTGTACCCACAACGGAGTGGTATTCAATGTGATTTGTTAAGCTGCAAATGCTGATTTTGGTTTCAGAATGTTACCATATGGTACTGATTGGGACGCAATGGGAAGTGCGTTCTCCGCTTCATACAATTCATGCTCCACACCGAGCCGGAGAAGCCGGAGCAGTCCAGAAGCCGTGATATGCCGCGCCGCAAGAAGCGCGACATGGAGCTGTGAGCAACTACGGTGTAGAGCCGTAAAAATACGAAAATAGCCAACAGGAGCGCGTCGGACGAACCCGGGCGTTGTCCGGCGTGCTCCTGTTTGAAAATCTCCGTTTTCCCCAAGTCATGAGCCGGAGAAAACAGCCGAAAAACACCCCTATTGCGTAACAGGGACGCAGAAAGGAGCTTGCATGAGAACAGGGCTTACCAATAATCGGAATGTTTTGACCGCAACAACACATAGAAGCACCGCCACGCCGGTATATCTTCAATATCCAAAATATGTTGCAGGCGTAGAACACGCATTGCACATGGCATATAAACATCTGATTTGTAAATGCAAAAATTCATTTGCGTTTACAGATTTTCAATTTGCGAATCTGGTAGCAATCTTCACAAATGTGTGCTATAATGTGACTATGTATTTTGATAAGGGGGACTTCTCAATATGCGCATCAGCTATAACAAGCTCTGGAAGATGCTTATTGATAAAAATATGAAAAAGAGTGATTTGAAAGAAAAAGCCGGCATCAGTTCTGCGTCCCTTGCGAAGCTTGGCAAGGGAGACAACATTACCACAGATGTTCTGCTTCGTATTTGCGAGGCAATGGATTGTCGGATTGAAGATATTCTCGAAACGGTTCGTGACTAACCAACACTAAAGAATTTGATTAGGAGGTTTTGATATGACCATATTGGGCAAGAAACAGATGTCTGAAGAAGACATCAAATTGAATTATATCACTCCGGTCATTCTGAATGGTTGGAAAGGTCACATAACAATGGAGACCAAGATTACTGATGGCAGAATCAACATCAGCGGCAATATTGTGGCTCGCAGTAAGCCGAAATTTGCCGACTATATGCTTTATCTCAACGATGGGAAGCCAATTGCCGTAGTTGAAGCAAAGGATAATAATCATTCTGTATCTCACGGCTTGCAGCAGGCGATGACATATGCACAGATGATGGATCTCCCGTTCGCATATTCCTCAAACGGAGATGCTTTCTATGAGCATGACTTCTTTACCGGGCAGGAACGGCAGATTGCTTTAGAGCAATTTCCAACACAGGATGAGCTTGTAGCAAGATATTACGCTGAACTGAACGGCGGCAAGGGCGTATCCGATTTGGAAAAGAAAATAGTCTCCCAGCCGTACTACTCGTCTCAAAGCACATATCCTCCACGCTATTATCAAAGAAACGCTGTAAACAGAACCGTGGAAGCAATCGCCAGAGGGCAGCAGAGATTGTTGCTTGTGATGGCAACGGGAACGGGCAAAACGTATACTGCATTCCAGATAGTGTATCGGCTGCTCCGCTCTGACCTTAAAAAGAGAATTCTGTATTTGGCTGACAGGAACATTCTTGTCGACCAGAGTATTTTGCAGGATTTTGCGCCGCTTGAAAAGACCATTTATAAAGTGGACTTTTCCGACAAGGAGTGTTTGAGCGAGATCGCATCCCATGAAGTAAACTTTGCCCTCTATCATCAGATGGTCGGGCAGAATGATGAAGAACACTTCAAGCAGATTCCTGCAGAATACTTTGACCTCATTATTGTGGACGAGTGTCATCGTGGAAGCGCCAAGGAGGACAGCAACTGGCGGAAGGTTCTGGAGTATTTTTCTTCTGCAACCCAAATCGGTATGACCGCTACTCCAAAGGAGAGCGAAAAGGTATCGAATATCGATTATTTTGGAAAGCCTGTCTATACTTATAGCTTGAAACAGGGTATCGAGGATGGATTTCTTGCTCCTTTCAAGGTTATCAATATCACGACCAACATCGGTGACGGCTGGAGGCCGCACAAGGGGCAGACCGATATATACGGCAATGTGCTCGAAGACCGAATCTATAACAATAGGGATTATGATTACAGTATCATTCTCCAAGACCGTATTGACGAGGTTGCAAGGGAGATTACCGAGTATCTGAAAAGCACCGACAGGATGCAGAAAACTATTGTGTTCTGCGCTTCCGAAGATCATGCCGAGCGCATGAGAATCGCCCTTATCAACCATAACGCTGATATGGTCAAGGAAAATCCGGACTACTGTGTTAGAATCACCGGTTCCGATGTTTATGGAAAATCCAAACTTGACTATTTCATCTCCGTGTCCAGCCCTTATCCGGTTATCGCTACGACATCCGAGCTGCTTTCCACCGGAGCAGACTGCAAGATGACAAAGCTGATTGTTTTGGATAAGACAGTTGAGAGTATGACCACCTTTAAGCAGATCATCGGTCGTGGAACCCGTATCAGAGAAAAGGACGGCAAGACGCATTTTGTCGTTATGGACTTTAGAAACGTGACAAGGCTCTTTACCGACCCTGATTGGGATGGTCCCGTAGAACAGGTTGAAGGGTTCCAACACGGTAGCGGAGGAAACAAACCCAAAGGCGGTGAACCCGGCGGCAGTGGAGAGGAACCGACCGTTGACCCCGTTGAAACGCCTATCGTTGATAAAGACGGGTGCAGGGTGAAGATTATCAATAAGACTGTTTCTGTGTATGATGCCAACGGCAAGCTGCTTCGTCAGGAAGATATTATCGACTACACGAGAACCAATATCAAAGGCGAATATGCGTCCCTTTCTGACTTTATACACAAGTGGAAAGCATCGGATAAGAAGAAAACGATTGAACAATCCTTTATTGCGATGGGGATTGATTTGAAGGCTCTGAAAGCGGAACAAGGAATGTCTGATGTTGATGACTTTGATTTTATCTGCTATGTGGCATACGGCAGGAAGCCGCTGACGAGAAAAGAGCGGGCAAGCAACGTGAAAAAGAAAGATTTTTTCAGCAAGTATTCTGCTGAAGCGCAGGCAGTCCTCTCCATTCTCTTGGACAAGTATATGAACCAAGGTATTACCGAGGTCGAGGACATCAAGGTTCTTTCTCTCGCGGATTTTGCTGAATTTGGCAAGCCTGCAAAGATTGTAAAGCTGTTCGGCGGCAAAGCGCAGTATGAGGCTGCTATTAAGGAGCTTGAAGCGAACATTTATGAATTAGAGGTAAGTTAATTATGGCGATGCAGTCAGGTTTTATAAAAAGAATCCGTGATATTATGCGTATGGACGCAGGTATCAACGGCGATGCTCAGCGAATTGAGCAGATGGTATGGATGCTTTTCTTGAAAGTATACGATGCCAAAGAAGATGACTGGGAACTAAACGAGGACAACTACGAGTCCATCATTCCCGAAGACCTCAGATGGAGAAATTGGGCGAAATCCGACAGCAACGGTCACGATATGACCGGAGATAAGCTGCTGAATTTCGTCAACAACACCTTGTTCCCGGTGCTGAAAGGCAATGATGTAAAAGAAGGGGATACGATTATCTATGAGGGTATCAAGGTTACACCTGACACTCCGATTAAGAAAGCAATCGTGAAATCGACCTTTGAAGACGCCAACAACTATATGAAGGACGGCGTTTATCTCCGTCAGGTCATTGATGTGATTGACGAAATCGAATTTGATGACGTAAAGGAAAGCCATGCTTTCGGTTTTGTCTATGAGGAGATTTTGCGGGAGTTGCAATCTGCTGGTTCTTCCGGTGAATTCTATACGCCGAGAGCAGTCACCGAGTTTATGGCTCTGATGATCAAGCCGCAGCTGGGCGAAAAGATGGCAGATTTCGCCTGTGGCACCGGTGGATTTATCACCTCTTGGCTTGGACAGCTCTCCAAGCAGGTAACAGACACCGCCGCTCAGAAGCAGCTGGATGATAGCATTTACGGAATTGAAAAAAAGCCTTTTCCCTATCTGCTGTGCGTAACCAATATGCTGCTGCATGACATTGAAGTTCCAAATATCTATCACATGAACTCGTTGAAGCATAACCTGCTGGATTATACGGATGATGATAAGTTTGATGTGATTCTGATGAACCCTCCTTATGGCGGACATGAGGACAAGTCCATTCAGGGCTTCTTCCCAGACGATCTGGCAAGCTCGGAAACCGCCGATCTGTTTATGTCGGTGATCCTTTACCGTTTGAGGAAAAACGGCAGAGCTGCCGTTGTCGTGCCGGATGGTTTCCTGTTCGGTCTGGACAATGCGAAAGTGAACATCAAGAAAAAGCTCATTGGCGAATTTAATCTGCACACCGTTGTAAGACTGCCCGGCTCTGTGTTCAGTCCTTACACTTCCATCACCACCAATCTGCTGTTCTTTGACAACACAAAGCCGACAACAGAAACATGGTTTTACAGAGTGGATATTCCGTCTGACAGAAAGCACTTCTCCAAGACCAAGCCGATGGAGCTGAAGCACTTCGATGATTGTATCGCTTGGTGGAACAACAGAGAGGTAATTCCCGACGGAGAATATTTCAAGTCACAGAAGTTTACCGCTGATTATCTGCTGAATGAACAGGGATGCAATATTGACCTTTGCGGTTATCCCCACGAGGAAGAAGAAGTTCTGGCACCCGCAGATTTAATACAGAAATATGAGGAAAAGAGAGCGTCTCTCAACGCAGAAATTGACAGAACAATTTTAGCACTGAGTGCTTCTTTGGATGGAGAACCTGTCAACTTTGATACTCAAGGTACGATAAGTGCCTGTGGGAAAATGGATGATTTGCACAAGCGTTTCCCGGAAGATATGAAGAAGTCAATTCTTCAATATGCCATCCAAGGCAAGCTCGTTGAGCAGAGATTGGAAGAAGGAACAGGTGCGGAGCTGTATAAGCAAATGCAAGCTGAAAAACAGAGGCTAATTAAGGAAGGCAAAATCAAGAAGGAAAAGCCCCTGCCGGAAATTGCAGAGGATGAGATTCCGTTTGACATTCCGGAGAACTGGAGGTGGGTGAGATTCTCAGAAATAATGAGCACAATGTCAACTGGTCCTTTCGGCAGTATGCTTCATAAGACGGATTATATTGAGAAAGGTATTCCACTCGTAAACCCTGCCAACATAGTTAATGGAAAAATTGTGCCATCCGACAAAATGATGATTTCGGAAGCAACTCGCAGACGACTTTCTTCATATATTCTCCATGCTGGAATGATTGTTTTAGGACGACGTGGGGAAATGGGTCGTTGCGCAGTTGTTACAGAAAAAGAGGATGGCTGGCTTTGCGGAACGGGATCATTTTTTATGGAACCAAGCATGAGTCTATATGTTTACTATGTCGTCTCGCTGTTTTCATCTCCTTATGTTAAATTCTATTTGGGTGGTGAGTCTGTCGGAACCACAATGAGTAACCTGAACCACACGATTCTAAGCAAGATGCCGATACCACTCCCTCCCCTTGCTGAACAGAGGCGCATCGTTGCCAAATTGGATGAAATCCTGCCGCTGTGCGAAAGGCTGAAATGAGGTGTTTTAATGAAAAATTTAGATCGTAAAGTCACGCTATTGTGTCCTCTTTGCGGTAATGATCAATTTGAGTCGTTAGATGAAGAATTTGAAGATCTTCTTCATGCAAGTGACGATGTACGAGTACGTTGCTCTGATTGCGGTTCGGAATACACGAAACGAGAGTTGCTCGATAACAATGCCGCAATAATTGATAATGCTGTAGATGAGCTTGCGCAAGACGCAATCAAAGAACTGGAAAAAGAATTAAAGAAAGCGATGAAAAAATGGAAGTTTTGATTGGCATATTGAAGGAAGTAGTGCCCTTCATAAAAGATTGGGGTGCGCTAATCATCGCAGGTATATCTCTGTTAGTTGCCATCATTTCGCTGTTTAAATCTTCAAAGGCACAACGTCTCCAGAACAAGGTTAATGAACTGGAACTCAAGATTAAGCAGAATGAACTGGACAAGATAGCCAAGGAGAAGGAAGATTCGGTACTTGCATGCGTTGAGGCAAGATTTATTACTGTGGGCAAAGGTAAGCATAGACTGAAAGTTTGGAATTCCGGAAATGCGACCGCTTATAATGTAAGCGCTCGATTTGATGGTGATGTTGGAATTATGATTATGGATCGTGAAAAGCAGCCTTTTGAAGAATTGGAGGCAAGAAAAAGCTATGAATTGACTTTAATCACGCATAATGGTTCTGCATCAAAGTTTAGAATAATCACTGAGTGGACAGATTCAAGCGGCAAACAGCATACCAAAACACAAATGGGCGATTTTTCGTAAATTTAATTGTGGTTGTTTTGTTTCGGACTACAAATCACATTTGACAATTGAGAGGAGGGGCATCAATGAATCACAGTGAACGAGAACAATTCTGGCAAACATTATGTTCTTTGCCTGGCAATGATATTGTGGCAGAACGCGAACAACTATTCAAATCAATTAAGTATCCGAAGCTGCTTTTCCGGTATCGAGCTGTCAGCACAAAAAGCTTGGAAGCACTCAGAACTAACAGGCTCTATTTTTCTTCTGCGAATTATTATGACGATCCTTTTGATACCTTTCTTCACATCGATATTGAAGCAATCCGAAAAAAGTATTTGAGTGCATTTCAAACTCTGGAAAGTACAGAAGCAGTTGTGGAGGGTGTTAAAGCATTACTTGGGGGTATTCTTTCCGAGGAGCAAGTAGCGCAGTTTACGGTTGAGAATGTGACAAACGCACTTTCTCACGGGCTTACCGAAAGCTTTTTGAATGCAGCACTTTCACTCCGTGATGAAGTTAAAAAGGATACGTGGTCAGTTTGTTTCTCCGAAAATGGGTTTAATGAGGTTCTGTGGCTGAAATATGCAGATCAGCACAGAGGTTTTGTGCAAATCTACGACCTTGAAAACAATGACAACTTCTTATGCGGTAAGCAGGAAAAATGCGCTAATTGCGGAATCAAGAACTACGGAACGCCGCTATATCCGATTTATTATTCGGACACGCCTTATGATGCAACCAAATTTGCGAAATTCGTTATGCTCCGTAAAATAGCAGAGACAACCGCAACTCAGATTCCTCCAGAGCTATATGCAGGTATGGGAAGTGCTTTATGGGAACAAGAAAGAACGACCCTAATCAAAAAAGAGTGCCATAAATACGATGAAGAATGGCGAATGATAACTGGCTGCATTATGAAGCCGCCGGTGATGATGGAATGGATCCCAAGCGGTATAATTCTTGGCCTGCGAATGGGCGTAGCAGAGGAAAATCTTGTTGTAAGCATGGCAAAAGAAGCCGGAATCAAAAACATTTATAAATCCTACATAAATGCGCAAAACAAGCTGGATGCTTATCCTTTGAAATTGTAATCTTTCCAGCGGGTAAGTGAGTAGTTGAAATGAGGTGAAAGCAATGAGGAGAGAAGAATACGCTTGCCCTAATGGGTGTTCTCTTCCACCCAGAAAAAAGCAACTTAGGGAATATAACGATGGAACATATGGGTTTGACTTTTATGATTTTACATTCTGTCCTTGTTGCGGCAGTTTAATGCCATATTCGCTAAAGAAGCTCAAAGGATTTTTTGAGGTATACAATATCCACGTAGCGTTATCGGATGCCGTACAGCTCATATATAAATCCGAGTTTGAGTCGGCAGCACGTGAAGCCTTCGTGACTGTGGAGAGTTATCTCAAAAAGAAGTCGGGCTTGGATTCGCATGGATTCGATTTGGCAACAAGAGCGCTTTCTTTTGAAATAGACAAGCAAACCGGTGAAATAAAGAGGGCTCCCCTTATTGCAATCAATGATCTGAAAAACGAATCTGAGCGCAATGAGCAGGACGGCATCAGGTATATGCTTATGGGTTTCTTTCAGGGGCCTCGTAATCTGTACCAACACAATCATATTGGCTCCGGTGTAAGCAATTCTATTTCCGTAATCATCGAAGCATCCTTCTTCCTTCATCTGCTTGATGGGCACAGCATTACTCAAAACGGACGGTGGATTCCAGAAACAGTAGATTATCGGGAAATTTATCAAAAGATGCCCAAGCGTATTGACCGCTGGAAATTGGTACGCCTATTGAAGAAGCGTACTCGTTACTTAGCCAAGAAGAATTGATATACTTAAACTTTAAGAATTCCTGCCGTAGTGCGAACGACTGAAATGAGGGGAATATGGATAAAGAGACAATAAAGGATTCGGAAAATATAAATAGCGATGAGTGGAAGTTTCTTTTGTTGATGATGCTTATGGAAGATATCAAGCAAAAGAATTCACAATGGAAAAGCTTTGAAGATGAATTAATCTACAAAAATCGTTTTTCTGTAAAACATGCAGTCATAGACGAAATCCATGAATGTCAAGCAAATGCAGTAACAATACGCAAAAAGGATACTGTATTATATCGAGCTCGCGTCTTTCAAAAAAGCAACTTCAATCAACTTGTAAAATACTATTTGCAAGAGAGCGGATACAGTCAATCCGATATTGAGAAGATACTCAACGAGTGGACAGATGAGCAAAAACTACTTTCATTAATACCAGAGATATATAGTGATTACGATTATAATCAAACATCCGAACTTGTAAAAGCCCAGAAAAAATGGAAGAAAAATATCAAGTTCAAGGGATGGAGCAAGAAGGATTCCGGCGCACCACCAGCCGACTATATTGGTAGCGGAAGAGCGAATCCCGATCATATTCGGTACTTATATTTATCAGAGGATCCGGTAACCCCGGTATATGAAGTCAGACCGATTATTGGGGATACTGTAAGCGTGGCAAAGTTCCGGCTGCAAAAACAAGTAAGACTATACGATTTAACTCTTGACATCCACGATATTGAAAATGATAAAGTAGTGGAATTGCCAAGACTATACAACACAATCGGTGCAATGTTTTCCAGGCCGTATAACGGAGATGCTTCCAAATATCTTCCTACCCAATACATTGCAGAAGAAATAAAAAACGTGGGTTTTGATGGACTGCGATTTAGGAGTTCCTTGAATAAGAATGGTTTTAATGTAGTCTTGTTTAATCCTGACGATTGTGTAGCAGTTTCTTCCGACCTTGTAGAGGTTAAAGGTATTGATCTAAAATTAGATGAGCCCCTGATTTACAAAGTTGGAACACCAAAACTTAAAGAAGAGATGACCAATTTAGATTGGATGAAATAACTTGGAATGAGGTGATTTGCCTGATTGACCGAATTGTACATGAGATTCGTATGGCTTTGTCCCATGAACTGTATTTATCGGCGCTTGCTCTTGCACTAACTTTGCCGGATACCTGTGGCAGAGCTGAATATCCAAACAAGAAGCATAACGGTATTCGCTATAAAAACTGGTGCAGCCAATATGTTATTACAGATAGATGTGATTCTCCATACGGATATGATATGCCCTATCTGAACGAGGAAATTATTTATAGTTTGCGTAATTGTCTGCTTCACTAAAGCACACCAAATGTAGAGCAATCCAAAATTCACGAATCTCGGTGCAAGGTTGATAAATTTGAGCTTGTCATAACCGGAGAAGATGGTGCTAACGGTGATCTGAGCATGGTCGCCTACGGCAAAGATATGAACATAGTGCGGAGAGAATTGAAAGTACATATATCCCACTTGTGCTACATTCTTTGTACTGCGGCAGAGGACTATTACAAGAACAACAAGGAAAAATTCGATTTTATAAAGTATTCAATCGAAGATGACAGACCAAAAACTTTTTTGTGACGCATATTTTGATTTGAAAGAAACAAAGAATGACCAGAGCAAAGGCGATCAACCGTAAAAAGTTGGTCGCTTTTGTTTTTTTTTAATTATCTGAAAGGAGACTTGTCCAGGAATGAAAAGTTAAAGCGCGAACAATATAATGCAAAGCGTATACAAACCACACCCAAGCACCTAACATTACACCTATTTAATACTGGATGTTGGCGGGCAGGCACAATCTGCACCTGCCTGCCTTGTCTGCCCAAAAAGCGCGGCAGGCGGCGGCAGTCAATGGCGCGAAGCGTTCATCTTGACCATTGACGGCGGTCGGTTGCTGCGCTATAGCCTTTCCGTCAGCTATCGAAAGGCTTATATTCCGTCACTGCTTTCAGGTATGCTTCGGGATCACCGTTCAAAACCAAGTCTGCATAAGCAAGCGGGTCATTGTAGATCAGATAATCCAGCTCTGACCGCTGGAAGCGGTTGTCGGCAACTTCGTTTTCAACGGCGGTGCAGTCAATGGAAAGCTGGCTTCCATCATCAAAAACCAATTCTACGCAGGCTGTGTCTGTGTTGAATTGACAGGATATAAGTTTGCTCATGGTCATACCTCCAAGATGTTTTTTGAGGTGAATCAGGCGGTCAATTTCCGGGTGATTATTGGCGGGAATCATATCGAAATCTGCCGCAAATCATTCAAAATAAGTCGTTGTGAACGGTTAGTACGTATAGAATAGCTGGCTACAAAACGGCTACAAAATTCGTAAGGAACCTATGTACAGCCCGAAATGCGTGGATTATTTGGACGAAAAGCGTATCGAGAGTGCATTTTATAACCCTAAATCAAAGCCAAAGACTTGAGTGGGAATAATCCCCGAAAGACTGAAAAGCCTTGAAAATGCTGGACTTTTGCGTTACGGAATTACCTCGTGACAACAAAATGACAACATATTAAGATTATCCAAGAATAAAGAGCTATCTGATTTCTGTTAAAGAAGTCGGATAGCTCTTTTGCGTTTGTAGGATTAGTCCTTTTTCAAACGATGCTTGAAGGCTTTTACCATAGCGTCACTGAGCTGTTGGGATGGCACTTGCACATAGCCGGAAGTCTTGTCATACCGCGGGTAATTGTAACGCCACTGATCATAGTCCTCCCGGCTGATTTCTCCATTGCGGAGCTTTTCCGCCTGCTGTGCCCACGCAGCAAGCATTTCGGAAAGAACGGCGGCATCCTTCCCCTTCCGGGGATTAACACGCAAAGAAATGCCGTTTTCACCTGTTTCTACTGTCAGACCGTAACGATCCTCTAAGGTGAACAGGGTGTGCATCAGACCGAGATAGCTGTCGATGTCCGGCACGGACAGTGCCAGCGGCGATACCCCCAGTGCAGCTGCGAGGTTCGCCGTCAGCTCTGCCTTTGGCGTTCTGCTGCCGGATTCATACTGTGCCATACGGATGTCGGCAGTTTTTTTCGGAAAGCCGACTACCTGCCCCAAATATTTTTGTGTCATTCCCCGCAAATTGCGGAAGAATCGAATTCTCTCACCGATTGCCATAGCAATTACGCTCCTCATTTTTATACTGTGCAATCAGCATAGCATATGAATTTAGGTCGTGTCAAGATAGCAAAAACAAAAAAGCTAAATATTTTTCCATACACCACTTGACAATAGCAAATTCGCTTAGCATAATAGCAATAGCAAATAGCGTTAGGCTATTTGCGGACAACAGAATAACCGTCGTGCGTCACGGTAATGGCGTACCCGCTTGGGCAAATCGTAATGTGGTCAAAAAATTTTCCAACAATCAAAACGAAAGGGGGTGATGAAATGGAAAACATAAGCTTTATGAGAGTGGACGAAGTTGCGCAGGAATTGGGCATTTCCAAATCCTATGCCTACAAAATCGTCCAGAAGCTGAATGAGGAGCTGAAAAACAAAGGCTTTCTCACGATTTCAGGGCGAGTCAACAAGCAATATTTTATGGAACGCATCTGTTATGGTGCCGTTCAGAAAGAGATGTAAAAATGTCAGTTTACAAAGACAACAAGAGCAACACTTGGAAGGTCTGCTACCGCTTCACGGATTGGAAGGGCAAGGTACACCAATCTACAAAGCGTGGCTTTCCTACGAAGCGAGAAGCACTTGCTTGGGAGCGGGAGCAGCTTCACAAGGTGGAAGCTGATTTGGATATGACCTTTGAGAGCTTTATCGACACCTACACGGCCGATATGAAGAACCGACTGAAGGAGAACACCTGGCACACCAAGGAGCATATCATCCGTACCAAGCTGCTTCCCTATTTCGCCAAGCGGAAAATGGACACGATCCAGCCCAAAGACATTATCGCTTGGCAAAATGAGATGATCAAATGTCGGGATAAGAGCGGCGAGGCGTATTCGCCGGTGTATCTCAAAACCCTGCACAATCAGCTCAGCGCCATTTTCAATCACGCCGTGAAATTCTACGGGCTGAAAGATAATCCCGCCGCCAAGGTCGGCAATATGGGAAAGGCCAAGGCAAGAGAGATGCTTTTCTGGACGCAGGAAGAATATAAGAAATTCTCCGAAGAAATGATGGACAAGCCCGTTTCTTTCTATGCCTTTGAAATGCTGTACTGGTGCGGCATCCGTGAGGGTGAGCTGCTGGCGCTAACCCCAGCGGATTTCGATTTTGACCGGCAGACAGTCACAATCAACAAATCCTATCAGCGCATTGGTGGTCGAGACATCATCACAGACCCGAAAACGCCGAAGAGCAACCGGACAATCAAAATGCCGGAGTTTCTCTGTGAAGAAATGCAGGATTATATGAAACAGCTCTACCGAATCGGCAAGAATGACCGTCTGTTTGAAGTCACAAAAAGCTATCTTCATCACGAAATGGACAGAGGCGCCAAGGCTGCGGGGGTCAAGAGGATCCGAATCCACGATTTGAGACACAGCCATATTTCGCTTCTGATTGAAATGGGATATTCGGCGGTAGCGATTGCTGACCGGGTAGGACACGAAAGCATCAATATCACTTATAACTACGCTCACCTATTCCCCTCTACACAAAGCGATATGGCAGACAAGCTCAATCAATTCAGAAAGGACGGTGTAAACGATGTCATTGAAGAACAGGGACGAGCATAATCGCTGGCGCAGTAAAACGATTGCTTTTCGGGTGTCACCGGAGGAAAATGCTCAAATCGAACGCTATGTGCAGCTCTCCGGGCTGACCAAGCAGGACTATATCACCCGGCGGCTCACCCACAGGGATGTAGTGGTGCAGGGAAACCCCAGAGTATTCAAGACGCTGCGGAATCAGCTTGCGGAGGTATTTGCAGAATTGCAGCGCATCGAGGCTGGTGGCACAGTCAATGATGAACTGCTTGACCTAATTGAAATGATCGCCGATATTCTCGGCGGAATGAAGGAGAAATCCGAATGACCAAAGAAAAAGAAATGACCGCTCCGAATGTATCTGTTGGCGCAGATACGGAGCAGTCATCCCGAAACCTTGCGAACAATAGTTTAACCGATTTTGACACAGATTTCAAGGGGTTTGATGAAATGCAGAGAGAAATTCTGCGAATGATGGACCCGTCCTACCTGAAAACCGTGTCAATGTCTGAACTGCTGGACAATGTGTACCAGAGTAAACCGCCCCTTGTGGACGGCCTGCTCTACCGAGGTACTTACCTTTTTGTCGGCGCTCCGAAGCTGGGAAAGAGCTTTCTGATGACTCGGCTCGCCTATCATATCAGCACCGGCACACCGTTGTGGAATTATCCAGTCCACAAAGGCACTGTGCTGTATCTCGCCCTTGAAGACGATTACCGCCGCTTGCAGGAGCGTTCCTATCGGATGTTCGGCACGGCAGAAAACGAGAGCTTATTCTTCTCTGTTTCTGCCGGTCAGCTTGGCAGCGGTCTGGATGAGCAGCTTACCAATTTTCTGCGGGAACATCCGGACACTTCCCTTATCATCATAGACACACTTCAGAAGGTGCGTGAGGTAGGCGGGGACAACTATAGCTATGCCAACGACTATCAGATCATCACTCGGTTGAAGGCGCTGGCGGATAGCTATGGTATCTGTTTGCTCCTTGTCCATCACACCCGAAAGCAGCAGGCGGACGATAAGTTTGATATGATCTCCGGCACTAATGGGCTGTTGGGTGCGGCGGATGGAGCGTTTCTGCTCACCAAAGAAAAACGCACCGGCAACGCCGCGTGCCTTGATGTTTCCAGTAGAGATCAGCCGGATCAGCGACTGCACCTTTTCCGCAATGAGGAAACCCTTGCGTGGGAGCTGGAGCGTGTGGAAATGGAACTTTGGAAAGCGCCGCCGGAGCCGCTGCTTGAACAGGTTTCGACTTTTCTTTCTTCGGGTAGTAAGGAGTGGACGGGAACGCCCACAGAGCTTGTGGCGATTCTCGGTGTGGATATGAAGCCCAATGCTCTGACAAGGCGGCTAAATGTCAATGCCGGACGACTGTTGAATGAGTATGGCATTCGATATGAAAGCAGCCGCAGTCGGAACGAGCGCACTGTAAAGCTCGCAATGGTGGAGCGGTCGTGACGATATGTGACGGTGCGACGATATTTCTATGAGCGGGGGGCGGTATCAAAAATACCGTCACCATCGTCACACACCGTCACAGAAGTTTCGGCAAGCCGTGCGGCTGCCCTTTCCAAAGGGCATTGAGCACTGGGGAGCAGCCCGCAGGCTGCTGGGGCAAAGTCCCGGCACAGAAGTTGTATTCGATATACCGCCTCTGTGCAAGCCCCCTCGGAGAGCGCAATAGCATCTTTTGATGGCCGCAGGCTGTCAAAAGTGCTTTTGCGTTACTCTTGACAAGAGTAACAGAACATCATCGTCTGCGGCCGAAGGGCGAAAGGAAGTGATATTTTATGAAGAGAACGATCAGCGTCGAGGTTGGCAAAGGATCTGTCAATCACAACAGCCGCAAATTTCGGGCGGAGAATGTGGATGGAAACCGCACACACCTGAATATTGACTACTGCAATGAGCGCATCCAGGCCGTGTACCATCAGCTTTTCGATGAAGCCCTGAAACGCTACAACGAGAAGCAGGCCCGTGCAGATAGACGCATTTCAAATTACTACGAGAAAATCCGTTCCGGCAATCAGGAGAAGCCCTTCCACGAGATCATCCTGCAAATCGGAAACAAGGAGGATATGAGCGCCACCGGCGAGTATGCGGAGCTGGCACGAACCGTACTGGACAAGTATTATCAGGGCTTTCAGGAGCGCAATCCAAACCTCCGGGTGTTCTCGGCACATCTCCATATGGACGAGGCCACGCCACACATCCACATTGACTTTGTGCCGTTCACTACCGGGAGCAAGCGTGGGCTTGACACCCGTGTGTCGCTGAAGCAGGCGCTGGCAGCGCAAGGCTTCAAGGGCGGCACACGAGGTGCGACCGAGTGGGCGCAGTGGGTACAGTCCGAAAAGGAGCGGCTTGCCGCCGTGATGGAGCGGTATGACATTCAGTGGGAGCAGAAAGGCACCCACGAAAAGCACCTTTCTGTTCTGGACTATAAAAAGCAGGAACGGGAGAAAGAGATTGCTGCACTGGATACCGTACTGACCAAAAAGCAGGACGAGCTGGAAACAGTGCAGAAGCGGATCACAAATTTCGATCAGGGCATGCAGTCTATTGAAAAGCTGGAGCAGCGGATTAAAACGGACACGGAGTTTCAACTTCCTGAACCGCCCACGCTGATGACGGCCAAGACCTACAAACAGCGGTTTGCAACCCCGTTAATCAAAAAGCTGAAAGGGATTATTCGAGAGGTATTCTATTACTATTACATGGCATTGGACAGCTACCATAGGCTGAACAGCACCAACGATCGGCTATGCCGGGAGAATGAACATCTGACCGCGGGCAATGGTCGACTTGCAGAGGAGAACACTGTTCTACGCTCTGAACTAAAAGATTTCCGCTTTCTGAAGAAAGTCCTCGGTAGTCAGCAGATTGACAACCTGATTGCACAGACCCAGGAAAAGGAGCAGCAGCGAAAGCAAACTCAGCGCACAGGACAAAAAAATATAGATTTTGAAAGGTAGAAACAAACGATGGCTAAGACGATTTTTGAGAAAATGGGCGGTATTTATACACGGGTTGGGGATTATCTTCTCCCTGATCTGAAACTGCCCGAAGAAGAACAGCGGCCCATCAGCGTGTGGGGGCAGCGCCACAGGCGCTATCTGAAGGAGCATCGCCGGGCAAGCTATGCGACCCTTCTTACAAGCGGCAAGTTAAATGGTTATCTTGCCGACATCGAACGACAGGCGGAGGAGATGTTTCTTCGGCTGGTAAAGCAGATGGCCGAGGCGGAAGGTGTCACGGAGCAACTCAAGGCAGACAACCAAATGGAGTGGGTCGGCAGGATGAATAATATCCGAAGCAGGGCTATGGAGATTGTGAATAGCGAGTTGATTTGCGGTTAAAAGTATAGTGGCGGCAAGGAAATCCTTGCCGCCATTTTTGGATTTTTTCTCAAAAGCGGTCAAAGCACCTCAGATTCTATCTCCATACGGCAGAGACTCCATATAATCTTCCATATACGACCAATTTGGCTTACCGGATTTTTCTGGAAGTTTTATGACGGTAGATTTCATACTTTCAAGAACCCATTTTCGCCCGTATGAGTATCTATACTTTTCTTGGCGAAGGACGGCACACACAAATAGTGCTATGTATTTATTAAATGGCACTCCATTTTCTTCCCGAAAATATAATACATTCACATCATCCGTTGCCCAAAAAGGTTTGGGCTGATAAAACGCCTCACCAACTGAACCGTTATAACTCAAAGATATAGTATTGCCTGCGTGTATTGCATCCTGCCCTATATAATTGGCTATTCCATTGTTTGAATCGATTGCACCAATATAGGGTGTACTTCCTTCTGTTTGCTCATCCGAAGTTAATCGTTTCCCTTTTTTAATTTCAAAGTAGTCACCTAAACAAAAGTCTTTCCAGGTCTCAACACCAAGTGTATGTGATCTGTACCCCCCCCCGATTGGCGGTAGCTACAGGTTTGTGATTGAGGGACTTAATATAACGTTCCATATAGCCCCAATCCGGCAGGTTTGATGAGATTGCGGGCAGCATCACAACTTCAGAAAGGTACTTTTCTTCTGTAACTTTTCGGCCATAGGTATACTTGTAACGATTGGCCATTAATATCGTTCTCAAAAACAGATATACTAAGGGCGACTTTGCGTTTTCGTCCTTTAGTATTAGTATTTTAGCTGAATCGCCAACTACACATCCGAACGGCTGGTAAGCAACAAATCCAGCTGAACCTGTCCTTGCCACAGTTAGACATGGTTCTTCAGTATATTTATATCCCATATCAATGCAATAGGCTTTATCTATCTTACCAATACAGCCATTGTTGTCTTCACCGCTTTGAACAGCCACGAAATCACCGGGATTACATTCAATTTCTTCTTTTGTAATTCCTGCGCCATTATAAAGGCAAAAAACATCTGACAGTTTAAAAGGCTTCCAGTTGGAAAAGTCAAGATTCATATACATATCCCTCCTTAACAAGGTAGGCGAGATAATCATTTATTGTTTGCTGAAAATCCCGTTCTGAAAGCTTTGTATAATCTGTTTTCATATATGCTTCACACAACCACTCATCGTCACCACTGACTTTATGTGTGGCAGAAAGACCATCGACAGAACGGCGGTTTCTGTATAGCTCTATCCATTTTTTCTCAATTTCTACCCAACGGCTCTTTCCGGTGGTCGAATCAACCTGCTCTACTCGGCCAAGATTCTTTTTCTTTTTGAAGCCATCATCTTTACAATATCCGAAGGATGTATCAGGGTTGGAAATATCGGTGTGCTTTATTCCAATTTTGAAAACCATACAGCAAGCAGAAGCACTTGCTCCTGGGTAGAATATTTCATTTGGAAGGGTAAATACGGCATCGAGGGTATTTTCCTCAAGGATTTCTCTTTTGAGTCGGGCTATTTCGCCGCTGGTACCGATAGCACAGGCAACGGGAAGCAATACTGCCAGTTTTGCCTGATGATTGATAGAATTTAGCGTGTCAGCCAAATACTTTACAAAATATAATCCTTTTGACGGATCTTCTTTTTTGTCCCTTGCCCAAGTATCAACATAGACCTTCGGAAGATGGACTCGTTGGCCATTATACGGAGGATTCATCAGAATCACATTCGGTTTTGCTTCCTTGATCCACTCCGCCAATGCAAAGCAGCTTCCCTTTACAATGTTAGAATTGCCGTCCGAGTGAATGAGCATATTCGTTGTGGCAAGGCCATACACATTTTCATCAAACTCGATACCGAAAATCTGATGCTTTTTCACTTCTTCCTGCTCAGCAGCAGTAGCGCAGTCATCCAACGCCTGAGTCATTGCTCTTACAAGGAAAGAGCCACTTCCGCAGCAAGGATCGAGTACGACAGAATGCTTATTTACACCCGTTATTTTTGCCATAAAATCTGTAACGTGGTCAGGTGTGAAGGCTTGGTTTTTATCCGACTTGCCAACATATTTGTTAAATGTGACAAAGAACAGATTCAGTAAATCCTGTCCGGAGGTGCTCTTGTCATTGATAAAAGGCAATATGTTATCTTCGATGAACTTTAATATTTCCCTGAAAGCAGCGATGTTAAGCTGTCTGACATACTGGTCTCCGAGGACATTTCTGTTAAGCAGAGCCAGCTTTTCTGCTTTGTTAATATCCGAGTTGAGTAGGTCTTCCAATACCTCTTTGATTCGGGTTCGAATCTGTGCAGCGGTCAGCGAGGGCGTGGAATAGTCGAGACCGTTTTTTAACGCAAGGAGGCACGTTCCAACAAACTGACTACGCAGTTTTTCAGGAATGCTATGGCGATGCAGCATTTCATTGAGTTTATAGGTGTTCTGCATCACCTTTTCCTTATCGTTGATCTTTGATGTATAAAAATCAACATATTCGTCCATTGTACGAAGCGCCGTTTCTTTCGGCATCAGATCACCGTCGGAAATAACGCCGCGCCAAACCTTGACATTATCATTTATTGTGTTAGCAAGTATGGCAATGATTTTATTCCCAGTCAGTGCCTTTTCATATTCGACATAAGCGGATAATTGTTCTTCATCTGCTGCTGTAAAATTTTGTTTTGTTTCTATGAGGACTGAAATGTTATCCTTAACAAAACGAATATCCAACTTTTCAAATCTGCGGCCCGCACTATTTTGAATGGGCGCAAAAGTCAGCGAGGCAGCAGAAAATGCCTTGGGATAACTGTATTCATCGTTTTCAATATTACTTGTTAGATATGCTCTGCCAACTGTCGAAATCATATCAGCTCTAATCATAATTCTGCACCCCTATTTTTACTCCATTTTCCACTTGACGCAGACCAGCAGTCCGAATATTCTACGAGCTGTACTGCCGCAGCAAACGGGCTATTCAAAAAAACATCTATCGTTCTCAGTACGACATTGAAATCATCGGTCTTTGTATCGATCTTCCGGCAGAACGCTTTCCATTTTTTCTGCATTGCATCGTCGCTGCCAAAGGCCATGACCTGCTCAAACTGCTCCACCGTGAACTTGTGTCCACGGTTTTCAAAGGTCTTTTTCAGTGCTTCCGTCAGCGTTGCACCGTTGAAATCGAACTTGTTTGCAAGATAATAGAGATCGTAATAATCCTTCATCCGACTGGAAAATTCCATCAGGCTGAGAATTGCATCCAGCTTTTCGGCAACGGTCGTTTCCAGCGAATACGTATTGACCGTCGGCGCCTCAAAACCGTCAAGCTGCGTTGGTATCTTCCGCTTTTCCTGCCTCGGCACGATGATGTCCCCCACACCGAAATCAATGCCAAAAGGAGTTTTTGTGTTCTTTATCCTTGCTACGAGGGAAGCCCCAATACCGGCGTACTTCTTTGCCACAGCAATGGGAGCCACATTTTTGATTTCAAATGTGATAAAATCGTTGCCTGTTTGGGTTGCAATGATCTCCTCCAATATCGCTTGAAGCTGTTCCGGTGTATTGGGCATCTTTCTGAGCAGAAAATCCACATCAGCCGTAACACGGCTATCGAAATCCGTGAGGGAATAGAGGAACAGTCCGCCTTTGAGAACCAGGTTTTCCGCATATTTTGACTTTTCCAGTCGGCGCAGGAACTCTTCCTGGCAGAAAAGCTGTAAGCAGAGCTGATAGCTTCTGCCGCTTTTTGCGGCTTTGTTTTTGAGCCGTGCAAGCACGGATGCAGCCACGTCAGCCATTCAGCAGCACCTCCATCACACTCATCATTTTCTTATAAACACCCATTTCCTTTGCGTATTTGGAAAGGTTGGCAAGGTTTTTCTTTTCATCCGCCACATAAGCATTGACTGCTTTGTTGAATATCTCGTTATCCAGCTTCGTGCGGTACTTGAAGCAGTCGCAGACGGTGCGTTCACGGTCATAGACTGGAAGTGTTACGCCATTGAAAGTGCCAGTTGTTTCCCCCAGGTGATACATCGGATTCTGCACATAATACGCTTTCACCGGCACTTCCGTCTGAATCGCCTTCACCGTTCTGGAATAAGAGCGTGGGACGGCAATCGACCATTCTCTGGGCGCAAAGTCGCTATAGCCGTAGTAGAATAGAGCTGATTCAACGCAGATGACCCCGTACGTCATCAGTTTCGAAAGGATAAGCTCCTCTTTGGGCTCGTCCCCGACAGCCAGCTTGTAATACCCTTTCTTCACACGCTCGAGATACCCCTGCTTACAAAGCGCATATACATCTTGGCCTTTGAGTCCGGCAGAAATGAAATCCGATTTCTTTGCAATTTCTCCGATGGCATCAAAAACTTCGTTAACGATATCGTACTTGCTCAACCTGTCACCAACTTTCTGCACGCAATATTTGCATTATGCGTGTTTATATTATAATGTCCAAGCTCCCAAAAATCAATATGTTTTGCACGCTTTTTGAAGATATTGCGTGTAAATTTTGAAAAGCGGTATTGCAATTCAAAGAGCACAGCGCTATAATATCCATACAGATTGGATCTACACCAACCTATCTGCCTGACAACACAATGACAACAGGAATTATGATACACCATAATTCTTAGATAATCTAAACAATCCCGATAATCGGAGCTAAACGGTCTATACAAAATCGTTTAGGTCACGGTTTCAGGGAGCGAGTGGGAATAACGAAAAAGTGGATGTGAAGGGCTGCAAAACCTTGAAAACACGCACTTTTTCAAGACAGGATTGCCAGATTGATGGCAAAATGATAGCAGCCGCGGCGTTCGTGCTATTCTGATGTGTCGGATGGCGCGAATGTCTTGCGGGTGCTGGAATATAACTTTATAGGATGAAAAAGGCTCTGCTGACTTCCGGAGGGAAGAACGGCAGAGCCTTTTGCTATTACTCGGATTGATTTGTAGGGAAATTGGTGAATATATCGGGGGGATATGGTGCCAGTGACCGGCACCTCATTTGTGCGGTGTTGCCTTAAAATTTTACCATGGAGAGTATTGACAAAATGGAAGAACTTATGTACACTAAATATGCAATTTAACTGTTTGAATTTAACAAAAAGATGGAGAGATACTATGAAGAAGTGGTACGCGAAGTCGAAGCGTCCCGGACGCAAGCAGGTGGAGGTGAAGGAACATCTTTGCGCGGTGGGAGAATTGAGCAAAGAGTATGGAAGACAACTGGGCATGGAAAAAGAAGCGGAAATGGCCGGAACGGTTCATGATGCTGGCAAGCTCACAGATAAATTCCAAGATGTCTTGGAAGGAAACGCATCCAGAGTAGACCATGCAAGGGTGAGCGCTGCGTTTTTGTGGTGGCTGCTTATCAAAACGAGTAAATACGCAGGGAAAGAAACGAAAGAGTGCATAAGTGAAAAAATTGCAAGTACAAATTATGCACCCATTTTGGAAGCCATCAATGCGCATCATGGGACGCTGCTCTGCTACAATCAGCTGAAGTATTCGCTACTTGAATGCATGACAACGCAAAAGTGGTTGGAAGGTAACGAGGGAAAGGAGGTCGCGTTGACAGGAGAAGAGAATTACAAGGCGCTAAGAGATATATTTCGTGAGGAACTTCCGGACTGGAAACGAATTGGAATCAAGAATATGACGCTTGGGGAAGAAGAACGGATGCTTTGGTCGCGAATGCTGCTTTCTTGCTTGGTGGATGCAGATTACACCGCATCAGCGGAAGAGGATGGAGAAATCATCCCGGAGCCGCCGAAATGTGATGCGGAAAACTGGCTGGAGCGCTTAAATGCGCATCGGGCGGAACTGGCAAGGAACTCAACGGCTGATAAAAAACTCAATGCACTGCGGAATGAGTTGTTTGAAACGTGCGGCAGGGCGGGGGATCATGCGCCGGGAATTTATACCCTGACAGCGCCTACTGGCACAGGAAAAACGCTGGCCTTGCTGCATTTTGCGCTGCGCCAATGCCGCAAGAACGGTCAGCAGCGAATCATCATTGTGCTGCCGTTTATTACGCTGACGGAACAGAATGCAATTGAATATCGGAAAATCCTTGGGGATGACGTTTTGCTGGAAGATCATAGCCAACGGCAGCTGACAGAAGAGCAGCGAAAGTTTGCACAGCGCTGGGATATGCCAGTCATTGTGACCACATCCGTGCGATTTTTCGAGGGGCTGTTTGCGGCAAAAGCGCCGAATCTTCGGAAGCTGCATCGGCTGGCGAATTCTGTAATCATTTTCGATGAAGCGCAGAGCTTGTCTGCAGAATTGTTTCCTGCGACGCTCAAAACCATTCAGGCGCTTTGCAATCTGCCGAAGAAGAATGTGACGATGCTCTTTTCTACGGCGACACAGCCGGATTATCAATCAATCCCTAATCTTACTTGGCATGCTACGGAGATTTGTCCGAACCATGCCGATATGTATCAGCAACTTCGCCGCGTTCAGGTGACATGGCGAGTTTTGCCGAATGAGAGAATCTCGTGGGAAGAAATTGCGCAGAAGATGGCGGCGCAGCGGAGCATCTGCACCATTGTGAACATGAAAAAGCACGCGAAGAAGCTGTTTGATGCGCTGAAATTGGTATGTGAGACGGAATCAGTATTCTACATCACGACGGAATTGTGTCCGGCACATCGGCGCGTCGTGATAGAGCAAGTCAAAAAGCGGCTGCGCGACGGCTTGCCTTGCCGTGTGGTTGCGACGCAGTGCATCGAAGCGGGGGTGGATTTGGACTTTGACAGCGTTTTCCGCGCGCTGGCCCCGCTGGAATCAATCATTCAGGCGGCAGGACGTTGCAATCGAAACGGCCGCCATCCCGAAGGCGGGCAAGTGCTTGTGTTCCTTCCGGATGAAGACAATCTGTATCCAGATAATTGGTATAGCAAAGCGGCAATGCTGGTTAAAGAACTCAATGATGAGAAACCGATTGACCTGATGAATCCGAGCGACATTCAGCGCTACTATCAGAAGCTCTTTTGGAAGCTGAAAGGGAAGAAGGAGCTGAGCGAGGCCATCCAAATGCAGGATTATGCAGGAGCTGAGAAAAACTATCGCATCATCAAGAATGACGGCGTGCAGGTGCTTGTGCCATATGAACCTGAAAACAAGCTGTTTGAGAAGCTGAAGGAAGAAGCCTTGGAAAACGGCGTGACGGCGAAGTGGATGCATGAAGCTGCAAAGCTGTGCGTGACGGCATATGCGAATGATGACTTCAGCCGTTACGCAGAGCAGCTGTATTTTGCGGGTAGGCGGAATGAGAGCAGGCAGCCATCCGGCTATTGGGTGCTTCGCAGGAAGGATGATTATCATATGGATACGGGGATGCAGTTGCAAAACGACCTCCCAATATGGTGAAAAAATGCTTATATACCAGATTTGCCATTGACAATTCATTCGATTTACATTATATTTGTACTGACAGCTTGAAACACTGATAGGCTAACAAGCTGAGAATTGAAATAGTACAAAGATAATGCTATCCTCTCTGCTGATTTGGCAGAGAGAAGAACATGGAGGTGATGAAAAATCATGGAGATTTCAGTGACCGTTTGGGGTGACTTGGCGTGCTTCACTTCGCCGACAACGAAAGTAGAAAGGCTTTCGCAGGCAGTCCCAACACCATCAGCAGCACGAGGCATACTGTCAAGTATTTACAGCAAAAGGACAGAATTTTTTTGGATGGTGACAAAAATTGAGGTACTGAAGCCGATTCGCTATATCAGCGTCAGGCGCAATGAAGTGAAAGACAAGTTAGGGAATGACATGCAACCAATTGACACAAATGATCCAGACAAGCGAACACCGCGGCAAACGGTTTTCCTGTATGATGTCCGCTACCGCATTACCGCGCAGATTGTGCCGCGGCCGGATTATCATGGTACGGTGGAGCAGCTGTATGCACAGGCTGAACGGCGAATTGAAGGTGGCAAGTGCTTTTGCCAGCCTGCGCTCGGCTTAAGGGAATGCGTTGCGTACTTTTCTGAAAGTGACCCGAACGAAAAGCCGATTCAGCAAGACATGGATTTGGGCTTGATGGTGTACGACATTTTTGACCTGCATGACGCGGAGGTTCGCAAGAAAACGCGGACAAGGCTGTCCCTGTATCATGCGGTGATGAAGCAGGGCGTCATTGAAGTGCCGCCCTATGATAGCCCGGAAGTCTTGAAGGGGGATGCGATATGCTGAAACCACTGTATGATTATGCAATGCGTTACCAGCTGCTGCCGCCTCCGGGCATGGTGAAAAAGACGGTAAAGGCATGGGCTTGCCTTGGCGCAAATGGCACGTTCCTTGGCGTGAGGCAGGACGGCGAGGATGAATACTTTTGCCCTGACATTGGCAGCTTGGCGAATGGCAAAGACAAGTGCAATGTGCTGGTAGAAAAATACGAGGTTGTTTTCTGGAAAGATACGCCGGAAAGCAAAGTTGAGCAAAGAGAGGAAGGCAAAAAGCCGAAAGACAACACGCTCAAGCATCGATACTTTCTTGCTTCTCTTCAGCAGGCAGCGCAGAAAGTACCGGAATTGTCAGTTTGCGTGCATTTGCTGGAGGACGAAACTTGCTGTGAACAGGTCCGGCAGGAACTGCTGCGGCTGAAGCTGAAGCCATCAGACCGCGTTTCATTTGAAATTGCAGGAACACCTATTGTCGAAATTCCGGAGGTGCAGGAATGGTGGCGGGAGTTTCGTCAGCAGTTCGCGCAGCATGGCGCGGCAGAAAGCTTGTGCCTGATTACTGGAGAAAAAACGATGCCGGTTGCTACCCTGCCGCCAATTAAGGGACTTTTGCAAGTTGGCGGACATGGACGCGGTGATGCGCTGTTTTGCTTTGACAAGCCAGCATTTTGCTCGTACGGGCTAAAGCAATCGGCGAATGCGCCTGTTTCTGCGGAATCAATTGACGCGGTGAAAGCGGCGCTTGACCATCTCATGTCAAGCGAAACGCTTTCGCCAACGTTGGCGGGAATGCGCTTTGTCCATTGGTTTGACTGCTATGTTCCTGCGGAATGCGACCCGATGCAGCAAGCACTGGATGGCGATCCTAAGAATCAGGGAACAGAACAGCAGACGGAAGATGATGATGGATACGACGACGATGAAGAATTTGATGAAACGGTAGAAGCACCGTCAAATCCTGATGCTAAACGCGATATTGCAGCCAAACGCATCGAGAGCATTGAAAGCGGAGCAGCGACAACCGCGATTCCAGCCAGCACGCAGTATTACATTCTCCTGCTGTCCGGCGTTACAGGGCGTGTCATGGTTCGCAGCTACGACCACGGGAATTACGGCGAACTGGAGGAGAGCATCCAGCAATGGCGAAATGACTTGCAAATGGTCGATCTCGGTGGAACGGGATTCACAAAAATTAATTCGCTGAAAGCAATGATGATTCGTCTGATGCCGCGGCAAAAGAGCGAAAAGAACGTTTTCAAGCGGATGGACAAGGAACTTTCAGGAATTACGCCAGCGGTGCTGCACGCAATCTTGACGGACAGTATGCTGCCGGATTCCGTGGCGGTTCGTGCGCTGCGATACATTCGCAATCAAATGGCCAGTGCCAGCGAAGAAGATAAACATGCGCCCGTGCCCGATGCAATGTGCTGCCAATGGCTGAAAGTATGGCTGATTCGGAAAAACAATCGAAAGGAAGGCGTGATAGAAGCTATGTATCAGGCGGAAAATACGAATGTTGCGTACCGCTGCGGCGCGTGGGTCGCCGTGTATGCGAGTATGCAGCAGTTTGCAATGAGAGATGTTCAGGCAGGTATTGTACAGCGCTACTATGCATCTGCTTGTCAGATGCCGGCACTGGTGCTGGGGCAGCTGTCAATTCTCTCCGTACCGCACCAGGACAAAATCAAGGGCGACTATCTGAAGATGTATCTGGAAATGCTGGATAAGGTGACTTGTGACATTGGGGAAATCCCCACCATGCTGAACTTGGAGCAGCAGGCTTACTTTGCGCTGGGGTATCGCCAGATGACGGCGGAATTGAACCGGAAACGCAATGAACTGTGGAAATTGAAGAAAGAACAGAAAGCTGCGGCAGAAACGGACGAGGAGGAATAAGAAAATGGCACTGCAGAACCGTTACGAATTTATGTACTATGTTGCTTGCACCAATGCCAACCCGAACGGCGACCCGGATATGGGCAACATGCCCCGGATTGACCCGCAGACCATGCAGGGATTTATCACCGACGTGGCCACAAAACGCCGCATTCGCAACTATATTGAGATTGCTTATCCGGGCGTGCCGGGCATGGGGATTTTCGTGCAGAAGGCGGTGAATCTGAATAAGCAGATTGCGCTGGCAAAGCGCGAAGCAGGGATTGAAGGTGCGAAAGAAAAAAATCCGGTTTATGCGGCGCGCAGAAAGGCGTGCGAACTCTTCTATGATGTGCGCACCTTTGGGGCTGTGATGTCTACTGGCCCCAATGCGGGGCAAGTCCGCGGTCCTGTTCAACTTGCTTTCGGCAAGAGTTTGGATTCGGTACTGCCGCTGGACATATCCATCACGCGCATGGCGGCGGCATTGGGCGGAAATGACAAATCCTACGAGGAATATGAGAAAGCGGAACAGGAAGCGTCTGAAGATAAGCTGCGCACGATGGGACGCAAGCAGATTATCCCCTTTGGTCTGTATGAGGTGCGTGGCTTCATCAGCGCGAATCTTGCAGCGGAAACGGGATTCGATGAAGCTGATATGAAGGCGCTGTTTGAGGCGATTCTCAACATGTATGAGCATGACCGTTCGGCGAGCAAGGGCGAAATGGAGGTTGTTTCTCCGCTCATCATCTTCAAGCACGAAGGAACGGATACGAATCCTGAACAGCGCGCACGTCAAGCCAAATTGGGCTGTGCACCGGCGCATAAACTCTTTGAACTGGTGACGGTGCAGAAGAAGATGGATTTCCCCCGCAATTATCGTGACTATGAAGCAAAGGTGGCGCTGGATAAGGTGCCTGCGGGGGTACGGATGGGCTTTTTGAGCAATCCTTATGGGGAAATTGTCTGGGATGAACTGCCGCAGGGAGAAAGCTGGTTTACCCGTGGATGACGAGCAGGAGTATCTTCCGTTATCGTGGCTGTCGCAGGCAGATTACTGTCTGCGGCGCGCCGCGCTGCTGCTGAATGAACGTGTATGGGTAGAAAATGTCGAGACGGCGAAAGGTCGCGCCGAGCATGAACGGGTTCATACACAGCGCGTGGAGCGGCGCGGCGATTTCGTGAAGCTCTACGAGAACAGTGTCTTTTCGGACAAAATGCAAATCAGCGGAAAATGCGACTGCATTGAAGCGGTGCGGGATGAAAACGGCTGCACGATTCCCGCAGTGGATTTCCCGGTGCGGCTGCTGCCGGTGGAGTACAAGCATGGGAAGATACGCGATGAATCAGAATACAAGATTCAGCTTTGCGCGGAGGCGATGTGCTTAGAGGAAATGTATCACACGACGATCCCGGCAGGCGCGCTGTTCTACATTACCGCGCATCGCAGAGTGGATGTGGAACTTGATGAAGCGCTGCGTGAACAGGTACGGCAGACTGTGCAGAAACTCTGGAAAGTCCGCCGCGAAATGCTGATTCCGTCGGCAGTTTACGGCCCGAAATGCAAACGTTGCTCGATGCAGGAATACTGTATGCCGAAGGTAAAAACATCCGCGAAGGAATATTGCAAGGCGCTTCTTCTTGAAGCAGAGAGGGTGGAGACGGAATGAAAAAATTACTGGAAACCCTCTATGTGACAACGCCAGACAGCTACCTTTTCTGCCGCAACGAGAATATCTGCGTGAAAATTGGCGGCGAAGAGAAAGCAAGCGTGCCAGCGGTAATGCTGGACGGAATCGTGTGCTTTGGGGAAATGACAGTCTCCACGCCGCTGATTGGTTTCTGCGCTGAGCATGGGATTACGCTGACGTTCCTATCGTCGAACGGACGCTTTTACAGCCGCATCTGCGGGCCGGTCAGCGGCAATGTGCTGCTGAGAAAAAAGCAGTATCAAGCGCTGGATGATGATGACTTCCGCATGAAATTCGTGCAGAACCTCCTGGTGGGAAAGCTGCTCAACGAGAAAAATGTATTGATGCGCACGGCACGGACGCAGGATGCGGCAACAGCAGAGAGTCTTCGAGCAGCCTGCCAGTCTATTAGCCAGTATGCAGCACAGCTGGAGACATGCACAGGTGTTGACCAAATGCGCGGCATCGAAGGAGCTGCCGCAAAATGCTACTTTGCGCATTTTGACGACATGATTTCCCCACAATGCCCCTTCCAGTTTGTGGAGCGCAGCAGACGACCGCCGCGCAATGAAGTGAATGCAGTCCTGTCGTTTATGTACACGCTGCAAACGCGGGACATTCAAGCGGCACTTGAAACGGTAGGCTTAGATCCAGCGGCTGGATGGCTGCACACGCTTCGACCGGGACGGCCGTCGCTGGCGCTGGACTTGCTGGAAGAGTTCCGAGCGCCGCTGTGCGACCGGCTGGCGCTGTCGCTGTTCAACAAACGTCAGCTGACGGATAAGGACTTTGAGTACGATTCGCTGGCTGTTATGCTGAACGAGCGCGGGCGCAAAACGGTACTTACCGCATGGCGTGACCGAAAGCAGGAAGAAATCACGCATCCGTATCTCGGAGAAAAAATCCAAGTTGGGCTGATTGCTTATGTACAGGCCATGATGCTGGCGCGTGTCCTGCGCGGGGATCTTGATTGCTATCCGCCGTTTGTCTGGAGGTGAAAAAATGTTGGTTGTTGTTACTTATGATGTGAATACAGCAACCGAAGCGGGAGCAGCGCGGCTTAGGCGTGTAGCGAAACTCTGCGAACGTTATGGACGGCGTGTTCAGAACTCTGTATTTGAAGTCCTGCTTGATGCAGCACAGCTGACGGCACTCAAGGCGCAATTGGCAGCGACAATTGATGCAGAACATGACTCCGTTCGCTTCTATCGCCTTGGCAACAGTTACAAGGAGCGCATTGATGTTCTTGGTTGCACTGCGCGCATTGAAGCTGGAGAACTGCTGATGTTATAGCGGAAGCTGAAAACACTCTTTTCAGTGCATGTGAATCATACATGAATGGCCGACCGTCTCGCGCGGTGTGATGTCAAAATTCAAGCGATGATTCTATGAAATATCACCAAAATAATCTCGACAAATTGCGTGGCACTATTGTTAAGCCATGCTGATTTGTAAGGGTTGAACAAAAGATTTGCAGAAATTGCATATCTTTTGCCGTCGCCCCTCGCGGAGGGGCGTGAATTGAAATAAACAGTGGCAAATATTGGCTTGCGATACGCCGTCGCCCCTCGCGGAGGGGCGTGAATTGAAATGCTGATTGATTCCTACATTGGAACCGAAAAAGGTCGCCCCTCGCGGAGGGGCGTGAATTGAAATTTGAAAACGAAAAAGGAACGGTACAGCGCGCCTGTCGCCCCTCGCGGAGGGGCGTGAATTGAAATTTCGCCTGCGCGTGTATGCTTGCGCGAAAGTGGTCGCCCCTCGCGGAGGGGCGTGAATTGAAATATGCCGGATTCATAATTCGAGATCGTGCCACGGGGTCGCCCCTCGCGGAGGGGCGTGAATTGAAATTCGAAGTCCTGCAAACTTTCCTTGCTGATGTATAGGTCGCCCCTCGCGGAGGGGCGTGAATTGAAATTTTTCCGTACTCGCGGTGCATAGCCGCGATTTTGTCGCCCCTCGCGGAGGGGCGTGAATTGAAATAAGGTCTGCGATTCCACAAGTTACGCCATCCTTCGTCGCCCCTCGCGGAGGGGCGTGAATTGAAATATGAACTGAGAACCGCCAGAGAGCAAGCGGGGTGTCGCCCCTCGCGGAGGGGCGTGAATTGAAATCTAACTGCCGCTTGCTCTGATACACGTTCACACGTCGCCCCTCGCGGAGGGGCGTGAATTGAAATATGCAACTATCAAACGTGCCATGCGTGTAGGGCTGTCGCCCCTCGCGGAGGGGCGTGAATTGAAATGTGTCGGGGAATCCCTGCCGTTTCGCTTCGTCCAGTCGCCCCTCGCGGAGGGGCGTGAATTGAAATAATTTCCAGCGCCATCGTCAGCAGGTTCTCTTTCGTCGCCCCTCGCGGAGGGGCGTGAATTGAAATATCTCGATTTCGATGCCGAATGTCTGCGACTTCACGTCGCCCCTCGCGGAGGGGCGTGAATTGAAATTTGGCAGTTTCGTCGTCGGAGAAGAGGACTACGGGTCGCCCCTCGCGGAGGGGCGTGAATTGAAATTTTCTTGACATTCTGAACAGCAAAATCGAAGCGGTCGCCCCTCGCGGAGGGGCGTGAATTGAAATTTGTAGCGCTTCGGTGCAAAAATCTTGACAATCGTCGCCCCTCGCGGAGGGGCGTGAATTGAAATACAAAGGACACAACCGCCGCCCAGAACTTGCGGCGTCGCCCCTCGCGGAGGGGCGTGAATTGAAATTAGTGGAAGCTACTGTAAAAAAGTTGGAAAGAGTCGCCCCTCGCGGAGGGGCGTGAATTGAAATAAGATTTGCGTTTTTTGTTTGCAATACAGGTTTATGTCGCCCCTCGCGGAGGGGCGTGAATTGAAATGATGTCCATGCTCATAATGCGGTGCATGGTCGACGTCGCCCCTCGCGGAGGGGCGTGAATTGAAATTCTTCGCGTGTCGGCTCTTTTTCCCAGCACCGCCAGTCGCCCCTCGCGGAGGGGCGTGAATTGAAATGCTAATAGGGCTGTAATGCCGCCGATAACTGTCGCTGGTCGCCCCTCGCGGAGGGGCGTGAATTGAAATAAGATAATACGCAAAAAAATTTTTTGAGGTGTTGTCGCCCCTCGCGGAGGGGCGTGAATTGAAATTCTTCTCGTGTCGGCTCTTTCTCCCAGCACCGCCGTCGCCCCTCGCGGAGGGGCGTGAATTGAAATAGTACCCGGTTTTTGTTATCTTTCATTTTCGTCCTGTCGCCCCTCGCGGAGGGGCGTGAATTGAAATACCGACGCCGCAAGCGGCGAAACCCGCCGCATGTCGCCCCTCGCGGAGGGGCGTGAATTGAAATGTCCTCATGACGCATAGCGCGGACTTGGACACCGTGGTCGCCCCTCGCGGAGGGGCGTGAATTGAAATTGAAATCAAGCCATTTACCGCGCGCTATCTGCGGGTCGCCCCTCGCGGAGGGGCGTGAATTGAAATTTTCAAAATGCAATCAGCAAAAAACGAGAGCTGCGTCGCCCCTCGCGGAGGGGCGTGAATTGAAATAGATCGTTCGGATCATCAATAGTTTTGATTTTAGTCGCCCCTCGCGGAGGGGCGTGAATTGAAATATGTCCGTCTATTGTTGCCCAATAATCAGTTGTATCGTCGCCCCTCGCGGAGGGGCGTGAATTGAAATCGCAATTGCCATCATATCCGCTTGGTGCATAAACGTCGCCCCTCGCGGAGGGGCGTGAATTGAAATTTTCCCCGGGTCGGTAGCACACATACCATATAATGGTCGCCCCTCGCGGAGGGGCGTGAATTGAAATAATTACCTCCCTTTGCGGGTCGAATGATTTCCGCCGTCGCCCCTCGCGGAGGGGCGTGAATTGAAATAACGTCAGTAACCTCTATAACAAGCATATCAGCGTCGCCCCTCGCGGAGGGGCGTGAATTGAAATAGGATGGGCTTCAAGGCGTTCATCACATCGTCGAGTCGCCCCTCGCGGAGGGGCGTGAATTGAAATCTTGCAAAGCGCAATTGAGCGTGACGTGTCAGAAGTCGCCCCTCGCGGAGGGGCGTGAATTGAAATTCGATGCCGTGCATGGCCAGCAGCTCCGCTTGCTGTCGCCCCTCGCGGAGGGGCGTGAATTGAAATGTCGGGTCGGTGACGATGCCCAGAATCGCCAGCACGTCGCCCCTCGCGGAGGGGCGTGAATTGAAATGGGCATCGCCGTCTGCTGCGCGTTATAATACGGGTCGCCCCTCGCGGAGGGGCGTGAATTGAAATTCGATGGCGGCAGCCGCCTCGCGGCTGGCGTAGGGTCGCCCCTCGCGGAGGGGCGTGAATTGAAATGAGCAGATGGAGGAATGGGAGAAAACCCGCAACGTCGCCCCTCGCGGAGGGGCGTGAATTGAAATAATGCCGTTGACCAGCGCATTGTGTGGGCGCTGGTCGCCCCTCGCGGAGGGGCGTGAATTGAAATAGCAGATGACAGCGGCAGAGGTGAACAAGCTGCGTCGCCCCTCGCGGAGGGGCGTGAATTGAAATCTTCGACAGGCTTTCCATTTCGCCGCCGCTGTACGTCGCCCCTCGCGGAGGGGCGTGAATTGAAATAAGCGTACAGCGCCTGTTCCGCCGCGGGAGGACCGTCGCCCCTCGCGGAGGGGCGTGAATTGAAATGCTAAATCGCGTTGATGGACGAACAACGCTTTGCGTCGCCCCTCGCGGAGGGGCGTGAATTGAAATCAAACAGCACATCCTCGTTGTCTTCCAAGTTCAGTCGCCCCTCGCGGAGGGGCGTGAATTGAAATTTCCATCACGGCTTCATACGCGCTGTATGCCTCGTCGCCCCTCGCGGAGGGGCGTGAATTGAAATCCCTTCGGGAGCGTCAGCAACTTCGGGCGCTGGAAGTCGCCCCTCGCGGAGGGGCGTGAATTGAAATTGCTCTGGATCCAGGACGTGGCGCGGGTGTATCGTCGCCCCTCGCGGAGGGGCGTGAATTGAAATGTAGGGTAATCCTGTTATGGCGGAAAGCTCCACAGTCGCCCCTCGCGGAGGGGCGTGAATTGAAATGCAAGTATAATTTAACTCATTCATGCGTCCTCCTTAGTCGCCCCTCGCGGAGGGGCGTGAATTGAAATACAAAGGACACAACCGCCGCCCAGAACTTGCGGCTTGTCGCCCCTCGCGGAGGGGCGTGAATTGAAATAACGACAAGCCAGCCTTGCGCTGGGTTGCAAACGGCGTCGCCCCTCGCGGAGGGGCGTGAATTGAAATAGTGCTTTTGACGTTGGACAAACGCCGAAAAAAGGTCGCCCCTCGCGGAGGGGCGTGAATTGAAATCATCAAGCGGCTTTTCCTGCCGTTTCGCAGGTTTTGTCGCCCCTCGCGGAGGGGCGTGAATTGAAATCCAGTCGCATACGGACACGCCGCTGAATTCGTCTGTCGCCCCTCGCGGAGGGGCGTGAATTGAAATTGCATCGTCCTGCTTATCTGCCTCCGGCAGCGCGGTCGCCCCTCGCGGAGGGGCGTGAATTGAAATTCTACCCGCTCAAGTCGCAAGCCTCCTATCGGCGGGTCGCCCCTCGCGGAGGGGCGTGAATTGAAATTATGTAGGCACAAAAATTCCGAAGGTTGGCTTGAGTCGCCCCTCGCGGAGGGGCGTGAATTGAAATTTTCTCACCTTGATTCGCCCCGCTTTCTGTATTTCGTGTCGCCCCTCGCGGAGGGGCGTGAATTGAAAAAATCTTGAAACTTGCGTACAACTCAAATGCTTCCGCCGTCGCCCCTCGCGGAGGGGCGTGAATTGAAATCGGGCAAGGGGTGGACAAGGTATGAAGGGCATCGTCGCCCCTCGCGGAGGGGCGTGAATTGAAATGCTTTGTATGCTTTTTTAGGGCAATCCCGCACAAAGAAAGAACAGCAAAAAGGTTAGGAAAGAGGTATAATAAAGAGGTGAAGAAGCAATTGACGATGAGCCTGATCAGCG